>Ga0136643_10000110_pt1 | contig 77617 bp, 73 predicted proteins | sample TergutLab28metaG_FD_96883 | JGI IMG/M metagenome (GOLD analysis project Ga0136643, IMG submission 96883) | Labiotermes labralis P1 segment gut microbial communities from Petit-Saut dam, French Guiana - Lab288 P1 (version 3) (version 3) | ecosystem: Host-associated > Arthropoda: Insects >... | reverse complement strand
TCTACGCATGGCATTTGAGCGGTTGTCTCCAATATTTAATTTTCTTAAAATCGTAGAGTGGCTGTGATCATGCCCATCCGCTATTACAATTTTGTTTTTCAGCTTAATTGCTGATACGAATCTGCACAATTTGCATCATCCTCCTTTCTGTGCTATAATGCATATAGCAACATTAACGTGTTGTCAAAGAATCGTGTCGCCGTCCAAGCTAACCGATTCTTTTTTATTTAATTTTCTTCCAAGGGTACCGCTCCAGTGCCTCCTTTTCCGCTTGCTCTTGGCTTTCAGCAGTAAAAGGCATTGCTGGACTGTCAATAAAGCGTACCCAATACAGTCTCTTATCTCTTTCAACTTCCATGTGCTACTCCATTTCCCAATCACGATACTTACCAACAATACCGATACGGTCATCAGCGTCCGGCTTACAAAGTATAATGTTGTGGTTTGACCATTCTCGTAAGTGCCGACCAGCCCGATTAGTGATAAAGCACCGATAAGGGCGATTGTGGCGCAGATGCTTTGGACTGCTCTTTTATAATCCATGATTCGCTATCTCCTCCCATATTTTCGGTGTGAATTTCAGCGCCTTTCCAACAACCCTCATTTCGCCAAAAGTAAACTTGCTTGGTTCCCTAATTCTGCCATACAGGGTGCTTAGGGGAATCCCTGTGATGTTGGAAAGTATTTGAATCGTCAGACCTTGCATTTCTAAGCCCTCATTGATTTTCGCTCTAATACAGCGATCCTGCTGTTCTGTGGGCGACACTTTTAGTTTTGGCACCTAATCACCCTCCGGCGCAATAATGATGTCAATCGACAACTTATGTTTTTCGCCATATTCTTCCAGTAATTCAATCAACGCCGTTGCCTTTTTGTTTGTCGCAACCGTTGCGCGGACAACTATTTCCGTTCGTGTGTCCACGGACGTCTCGGTTTCTTGTTTATACTCGTACATCTGTCTCTCCTTTCTCTTGCACCGCTCCCAATTTCAGGTATAATCAAAATAAAAGAGGTGCTTATGAAAATAAATAATGTTTACGATTTCCTACAAATAGTTGCTGACAATGTTGGTTCCCAAAACCACATCCTTTACAATCATCCGTCCATTGAATTCATTCCGCTTGAAACCAAAAAGAAGTTGCACAAGCCACGGCCAAAGTGTCAAATGATGATTGCATCAGCAAGGCTGACCTAGAGACTGTCCTTACTGAATCCATCAGCAACATTCTTTCCAGTCAAGAACTCCTTAGTTCTGTCCATGATTTTGTGAACAAAGAATATTCTGCAAAACTACGACAAAGACTAGGATAGCCAATGATGCCTGTCCGACAGCCAATATGTCGGATAGGCGTTTTTGTTTTTTAATTTCTCCGATGTGCCTATTCAGTACATTTATTAGAATATCCACTACGCTACCTCCCTTGGCTCTCTTGCCTCTAAAAACACATTCGGCTCCAAATCTAAAGCCCAGCATATATTCTCATACTCTTCAAAAGTGAGGCGGCGATTTTCGTTTAAGGTTAAATTTAACTTATCTGGCTTTATCAATGTCTTTCTGCTCAAATGTGCTTGGGATATTCCATTATCTTGTAGGTACTGCTTGATCTTTGCCTCTACGCTCATTTCGACTTCCTCCTTTCTGGTTTCGATATTTTCGAAGTTAAACATATATTACACCGATAATTTCGAAATGTCAATGCTTTATTTCGCTTTTTTCGAAATTTCTTATTTACACTTTCGAAACGTTGTGCTACTATCTATTAAAGGAGGTGCGTATCATGGCTTTTGGAGACAGGTTGCTTGAAGCGCGCAAAGCAAAGGGACTGACACAAAAACAACTCGGAGGCAAAATAGGGGCAAGTCACAATTCGGTCAGCGATTGGGAGCATAACAAGAATAGACCCAGTCCGGATGCAATAGAATTAATTTGTGGAGTTTTAGGTGTGTCCCCGAATTATCTACTGGCGACATCAGAGAGTGATTTTTCGCCTGCCGAAAAGTTACTGATAAAACATTACCGCTCTCTTGATGCTCACGGTAAAGAAACCGTGTCTTACATATTAGACAGCGAAATGCGTAGAATGGAGCAAATTCTTATGAGAGAAGAAAAGGCAGAGTACGGTGGCGACATCATAACGCTAGACTTCCATCAGAAAGTTTCAGCTGGAAGCGGGCAGGTTCTATTTGACGATATGGTTGTAGACAGAATCATAATACCCAACAAACCCGAATACAAAAGGGTGGCGTACGCTGTCGGAGTAAACGGCAACAGCATGGAACCTAAGTATAAGGACGGGGATATCTTGCTGGTAGAGCCTGCATTTGATGTCGATATAGGGCAAGTAGGTATATTCAATGTCGATGGAGATGGCTTTGTAAAAAAGCGCGGGGAAAAGGAATTAATTTCATTAAATGGAGATTATGAAAACATTCCACTCACCGAGCATTCAAATTGTGCCGGTAGGGTGGTAGGAAGTTTAAGACGGCACGAAGTTACAATAATTAAGAAATAGAAACCATTAACCAAAATTCATGGAGGGTGCTATATGGTAAGTTTTATTTTTAAAATCGTATCTGCTATATACTTTATTCTAGGCGTGTTTGGAAGTGTTGCGTTATTCGATGAAATTATTCATCTTGTGGTTTCATTGCTCGCTCTTGCATTCTCCGCCCTTTGCGTTTACGCAATAGGCGAGATTTTAGATAAGTTAGAGAATATTTCAAGATGCCAAGAATATATATGTCGCAATATTAAAAATTCTGACAAGGAATGCGGAAGTTCCGAAAAGTAGATGTTATGAAAAAAACTATTGCCATCGGCGAATATGATAGTTTTTTTATCGGCGGTAGAGTAATTGGGAAAGCGTAACTATCAACAAGGATTCAAAAGAGCGTAGAAATGATTTTAAATATTTTTTGCCCGAAAAAGAGTTTGCTGTATTCATAAATAAATTGCATGATATGTTGTCTGGGTTACGCTCGGAGATTCATCCAAATGCTTTTGATAGTGTAGAGGCAAAATAGGCATTAAGGATATAGATGATTTAGAGACTTTAAAAAGAGCACTTAAAGCTCCCATTAGTTATAATAATTATGAAAATATGTAAAATAGCTTTATATTGGTAAAATTTTTTTGTATAAAGCGTTGTTTTTTTTCAGATATGTGATATCATTTTTGTACAGAGATAGCCATATTGATTATGGCTGAAAAACACTCGCGCATCAATGATGTCGGGTGTTTTTTTGCATTCATTAATAATTTGTCCTTGCACCAATAAGGGCAGTTAATAACTAAAAAAATATACTTACTTGATTAGCAGGTGTATTTTTTATACCCAAAAGGAGGAATGAAATGGCTAGGGCAAGAAAATTAAAGTCTGGAAGCTGGCGAACTTTGGTTTATAGCCACAAAGAAAAAATCACTACTTCTGATGGAGCTATTAAGGAAAAGCGAATATACAAATCTTTCACCAGTGACGACCCAAGCCCACGCGGCAAAAGGGAAGCGGAGGCTATGGCGGCGGAGTTTTCCTTGAATAAGGATAGGAGCAAGAGGGGCGACTACAGCACGGGAGAAGCAGTGCGCAAATACATTGATTCCAAAACAAATGTACTGTCAACAACGACCATACGAAGCTATGAAACATTCTACAAAAACGCTTACGATGACATTTTCGACATTCCCACCAAAAACCTTAATCAGTCCAGCATTAACGCATGGGTGAATGACTACGCTACAGATCACGCTCCTAAAACTGTTAGAAACGCACATGGCTTACTGTCGGCAACGCTATCTATCTACGAGCCTACATTGCGTTTAAAAACAAAACTGCCTGAACCTAATCCGCAACCTCAATACACACCATCCGACAAAGAAGTGCAGCTGCTATTAAAGCACGTTGAGGGAACGGAATTGGAAAAGGCTATCTTATTGGCAGCTTTCGGCACGCTGAGAAGAGGTGAGGTTTTCGCCTTAACGAGCGAGGATATTAAAGAGAATGTTATAACAATAAATAAATCTATCGTCCGCTCTGCTAACGGAGGTATGGTCGTAAAATCTCCCAAAACTAATTCAAGCACCCGCAAAGTAATATATCCAGACTTTGTTATCCGCAAATTTGATGGCGTTGAGGGTCGATTGGTAAAGATGCACCCAGAGGAAATCTCAAAGAGATTCAATAAAGTACTGGAAAAGGCAGGGTTGCCAAGATTCAGATTTCATGATTTACGGCACTACTCAGCCTCAATAATGCACGCTATGGGCATACCAGACCAATACATAATGGCTAGGGGCGGATGGAAAACAGACAGGGTGTTAAAGCAGGTGTACAGAAATGTTATTGGCGACGAAAATAAAAAATTTACCGATAAAATAAATAAACACTTTGAAACCATGCAACACGAAATGCAACACGAAAACGATGAATAGCCACAATATCGCTATTCATTCCTACATCCTGTCAGGTTCGATTCCCGCCTGGTCCACTCAAAACACCGTGTTTTGCGGTGTTTTTTACTTTATCAACCAATCAGCCTTAGAAAAACTTTTAACCTTTAAGCACTCTTACGTTATGGAGAGATAAAGGCAAGGAAATCGCCGCCGGAACACAAAACAGCATATTAAAAGATGCAGGGCTTAAATAACCCTCACTCAATATTTTTAGACTAAGGAGGATTATAAACATGGCAAAATATGTATATCCGGCAGTATTTACCCAAGAGGACAACGGGCAGTTCTCGGTAAATTTTCCAGACTTGGAGAGTTGCTATACAAGCGGGGATAATTTACAGGATGCAATTTTTATGTCAGAGGACATATTGGCATACGTACTATTTGATTATGAACGTGATAAAAAAGTAATTCCTGTACCAACGCACCCATCAGAAATATCATTAGAAAAAGGTGAATTTATCAATTTTATAATTGCTGATACTCTGGATTATCAAAAACGCAACAACAATAAATCTGTAAAAAAAACACTAACTATACCAGAATGGTTAAATGAACTTGCCATATCTGACGACATAAACTTCTCACAAGTATTACAAGAAGCACTTTTAAAAAAAGTAGGCAAATAATAACTACTACATTTGACGGGATGGTCCAAACCATCCCGTCATTGCATTTCTACATTATCTTCCTAGCTCCTCTTCTATCCGTAACAACTGATTATATTTTGCAACTCGCTCAGAACGACAAGGTGCACCCGTTTTAATCAGCCCTGCGTTATAAGCCACTGCAATATCAGCAATGGTCGTATCTTCTGTTTCACCGGAACGATGAGAAATAACAGCCTTATAACCTGCCTTTTGTGCCATCTCAATTGCATCTATGGCCTCAGTTAGAGTACCAATTTGATTCACTTTCACCAAAATCCCGTTGGCTGCATTTAATTGGATGCCTTTTTCCAAACGTGCCACATTGGTCACAAAGAAATCGTCTCCAACTAATACCACATCATTACCCAACTCTTTGGTAATTTTTTGCCATCCATCCCAATCCTCTTCATCCAGTGGGTCTTCAATGGAATAAATCGGAAATTCATCCATGAGCTTACGATAATATGCAATCATATCATCTGTACTACGAATCATCTCCTTACCACGCATTTTACTTTCACCGGCAAACACATAGTTACCTGTCGTTTTATCATAAAACTCGGAAGAAGCCACGTCCAAAGCAATCTTAATATCATCCCCCATTTGATAACCGGCCTTTTCTGTTGCTATTTTAATATAATGAATCGCCTCTTTTGCATCGGCAATATCCGGCGCAAATCCTCCCTCATCACCAACAGCAGTATTTAAACCATTTGCTTTTAACGCCGCTTTCAAAGCATGGAAAATCTCCGCACACATACGCAACCCCTCCTTAAAGCTAGGTGCACCAAAAGGCATAATCATAATCTCTTGAAAATCTAAGGTATTATCCGCATGGGCACCACCGTTTAAAATATTCATCATCGGTATTGGCATTTTTTTGGCATTAACACCACCTAAATATCTATATAACGGCAAAGCCAATGCATTGGCAGCGGCATGCGCCACAGCCATGGATACCCCTAATAAAGCATTGGCTCCTAAATTGCCTTTATTTTCGCTGCCATCCGTTTCAATTAAAACCCGGTCAACACCAATTTGATTGAATACATCCATGCCAACGATCGCATTTGCAAGTTGCACATTCACATGGGCCACTGCCTTTTCCACACCGGCACCACCATAACGATTTGTCTTATCCCGCAATTCAACCGCTTCAAACTGACCCGTTGAAGCACCTGAAGGCACGGCTGCTCTGCCAACTACATCACCGGCACTTACTTCCACCTCTACAGTAGGATTTCCCCTAGAATCTATAATTTCCCTTGCGTGTACTTTTTCAATTGCCAAAGGCATACGTTGATACATAAAATCTCCTTTCGAAATCCATTGTTTGTTACACCTATTTTATATCTAATTCAGGTGCTCGTCTATACGAATCCTCTACAAAGAATCCCCCATCCTAATCTTTACTATATTTTTTATTTTAATAATTTTTTTTGCTTAAAGATAAAAACTATTAACTTAGCCGGAAAAATATTGTACAATGTAAAATAAGAAGAGCTAATCGTTTAGAAGTATTTGTTCTACAATGAAAATAATTTTTCCAACGAAAGGAGGAATCCAAAGTATGCGACCCATAAAAATTGTTCTTTGTGATGCCAATGCCCAGTATCGAATGTTCTTTTATAAAATGTGCAAAGAAATTAAAGAGCAAAAACATATTCAACTAAAAATGAAAGCGTATGAACATGGAAATGCCTTGCTGTTTGACTTTGAAGACAGCAAAATCATGTCAACTGTAGACATTGTATTTTTAGAGATTGATCTGCCAAAAAACAATGGGGTTGAAGTGTCCAAACGTCTTCGTGAATACGGTTATCAGAACTCAATTATTTTTATTGCAAAATCAGATGAACACTGGCCGGATGCTTTTGATGTAAAGGCCTGTAACTATATCACAAAAGATGCCCATATGGAAAAACGCCTTTTAAATATCTTTGCCAAGGCCGTGCAAGAGGCAATCGAAAAGCAAAGCAAAAGCTTGTTATTTTCCTCACTGAGTGAGATTCGTAAAATAAATATTGAGGCAATTACCCACTTTGAAATCGCAGATCACTTAGTTTGTGTCTATTATGAGGATGAGATTTTTAAGTTTGTTTCCTCTTTAACCAAGGTTGAAAACTTACTATTCCATAATGATGATTTTATCCGCGTGAATCGTGCCTGCATTTTATCCATTTCTCACATCAAAAAGTATGATGTGAAAACCAGAAAAGCATTTATGTCAAATGGTGCCATTATTTCTGTATCGACCAGGCGCGCCAAAGAATTAATGATGGCTTTTACGAAATGGGAAGAAATACAGACAACAAAAAGCCGTTGTTCCTAATAAAATGTCTATTTGTTTTGGCATCTGGTTAAACGTTTAGCTAATGAAACTTAACGCCTACGAAAAAACACGAACAATCCGGAATCTGTTGATTTACAATGGGAGGAAATAGATATTATATGGTGTCTCAAAAGCGCAAAAAAGTACGCCAAAAACCACCTAATACAGACCACAAAAGGCAAGCAACAACAAATCAAAAACAAAAAACAAATCGGAAGCGAAGCACAACAAACCGAAAAGCACAACCACAGAAACGTTCTGGTGGATTTTTGTTTTACATAAGCCTTGTTGTGATTTTGGTGTCTGTGTTTTTCCTAACCAGAGGCAACGATGCGGGAATACCCAGACATCTTATGGGATTCTCTGTCATGCGAATTCTCACTACCAGCATGCAAAGCGAATTGCCACAGCATTCTTTAATCATCACCAGGCAGGTAGATCCTGCTGAAATTCAAATCGGTGATGATCTTACCTTTATGGTTGATGAAAATACCACCTTTACGCATCGGGTCATTCTGATTTATGAGAATTACTTGGAAAGCGGGCAACGTGGTTTTCAGACACAAGGAGTAGAAAATGCGCGGCCGGATAGTAGTATTGTTCGGCCGGAAAATATCATTGGTCGTGTGGTTTGGCATAGCTTCCTTATCGGTAGAACGATGTACTTCATAAGAGAGCATGTACTTTTAATTGGCATTTTTGCCGCTTTGTTGATTGCTTTCATCACCACTGTGAAACTTGCTCAAAAACTCAAACATGATGAAATGCCTATGCGCAACAGAAGGCCTGCAAAGCGCAAGGAAACGAATCATAGGAAACCTATGCGCAGTAGAAAACCTACAAAAAGCAAAGAGACAAATCCTAAAAAACCCAATCATGGAAGACCCATGCACAACAAAACATCCATGAATAAAAGAAAACCCAACCATAAAAAATCTATCAAACATGATACACCAAGGTAAGCAGTAAAAATCACAAGGAGAAAAGATATGAAACGAAGAAAACAGATGCGAAGACCATCACGGAAACGCAAACTGGCCGTAACGGCATCCGTAATACTAGCCGGTGCCATGTTATTAACAGGAACCTTTGCTTGGAGTTCTATCTCTCAAAGAGCAACCAATCCACTTGCAGGTGTTTTCGAACAGCCGGACCCCACTGAAGTAATTGGCGGACGAATTCATGATCACTTTGATGGTGAAAACAAAGATGTGTTTGCTGAAAACTTTAGTACTGACGAGCCACTACTTGTTCGAATTCGATTATTGGAATTTATGGAAATTGATGGCGTTAGCGTAGTGACCGGTGCTCAAAGAGATGATTTTGCAACCTGGACTCCCCATATACCCTATGAAACCGTTGACAATAATCAAAGCGGAATCCGTGAGTTTGTAGATTGGACTATGGGTGGCAGCACCAACTTTATGCCAACATTTAATCAACGAACAACAGGTGATCGGGCTTTAGAAACAGATACTTCCGGTATCGCAGTAGACTTTGTTGCCAATGGACAAACAGCCGGTCATTATCGTTATCTGCCGGCAACCCCGGCGGGCCAATCCAATTTCAATGACGGAAGTGCAAATTTCTGGAACGTTGGTGATGAAGCCAGAGGTTATTTATATACAGACGAAAATGAAGGAAACGAACCAAATATAGGGCACATTGCCAGAGCAACTCAAACACCACAAGCAGGCATTCCCAATGGTGGAGTAATCATGATGGCCGATTGGCTCAATCCGGCAAATGCATTTTATCGAACCACCGGCAACTTCTGGGTCATTGATACAGATGGTTGGGCATATTGGGCAACCCTATTGCCCGCCGGAGCTGCCACCAGTTTGTTGTTGGATGCAATCTCAATGAACGAACCGGATGAAGCGGATTGGTTTTATGCCATTCATGTAATTGGTCAATTTGCCTCGGTAGATAGTCTGGATGACTGGGATGATGTAAGCGGAATAGACGGACCTACGCCTTCGGATGATGCATGGGAATTGTTAAATCTAATCAATGCACCTCCACCACCTCCACCGGTTGGTTATATTTTCACCGGAGGAGACTATGAGTGGATTATTATATCAAACACAATGGGCGCAGGAGGACATGGCACCGGGACGGATCTTTTGGTCACTACCGTTCAATCTTTATGGTTTGGCGCACGCTGGAATCAACTTCCCAATTCAACCGCAGGTGGTTATTATGCAAGTTACGTACGTAATGCATTTTTGAACGATTTCTTCGCAGACCAGGAATGGGCCCATGGTATAGCTGTACAACCAGGTTCCTTGGGCGGAACCGGTTTTGGGCAAGCTGCAGAAGAAAGATCTTCTTTGAACTGGGATGTTCCCGGAGAATTTACCACAAGCACAGGACAATTGGCAACCGCAAATAATATCGGCGGAAATGGTGCATTCTTATTATCCCGCACAGATGCAAAAAACGCTGCATTCTTTGCAAATGATGCCGGACGCCAAATTACATATATGGGTGGAGATGCTGCTCATTGGTGGTTACGTACACCACGCACTGCAACTTCTGCTTGGAGTGTAAACTTTATGGGTACCGTAACTTCCAGCCAAGCAGGCGGCGGTGCAATCAATAGTGTTCGTCCGTTCATGATCTTAACAGAATTACCGTAGTAAATCCTTTACCAGCATAAAAAGTAAGGAGAGACGAAATGAAACGAAAACAACGTATCAAAAGGTCATCACAGAAACGTAAATTGGCCATCACAATGTCAGTGGTATTAGCCGGTGCCATGTTATTAACAGGAACCTTTGCTTGGTGGCTTCGCTCTCCCGGTGGTTCAGAGGGTCAGGTATGGTCCCTCCCTGCAACCCGCGTTGGATCAAACGGTTCTATCGTGAATGTAAATGCTTCGGGAACCCGAAGTCCGATTCGTCCCGCTTTATGGGTTTCACCGATTCTAAATCCATAATCATTCAGAAAGTAGGTAAATGATGAAAGCGATTAGTAGGACAATTAGTGCAATCGTGACCTTGGTCTTAGTCTTTTCTATGTTGGCTAGTTTGACCTTTGCTTGGTCCAGCCTTTCTCAAAGAGCAACAAATATACTAGAGGGCGAGGCTTATCGCCCATGCCCTCTTCCACCTACTTTTTCAGTAGAATTGCTGAAATTTGCCAGAGATTTAACCGGTGAAGTGACAGACATCCGATTGGCAGATGCGGCATTTTATTTATTCCGTGTAAATGAAGATAATACTTCCACCCAAATCCGTGGACGCCTTGTCACAGATGTGAACGGCTCCATCTATATCGAAGATTTAGAACCGGGGAACTACTACTTTTTGGAAACACAAGCACCGGACGGTTTCACCTTTGATACCGATGGAACGGGCAACGATATCACTCGTTATCCTTTTACCGTTACCCCTTACGGTACCATAATCATCACCGGTGAAGAACGTGAAGTTACGGAAGTGCATGTTTACAACCGCCGGATAACAAGCTCTTTGGCAATCAAAAAAACGGTTGAAAACGCAGATGGCAGCCCTTTGACACTAGAACAATTGGAGCAAGTATTTGCATTTACAATAACTTTTTCTGATGGTGGCTCCTATGATTTTCAAATAAATGGAGTCGGACCTGTATTTCCTTTGGCAAGTGGTGGCATTGTAAGGTTGCGCCACGGACAACAAGCAATTTTTGCGCAAATACCGGTTGGCGTTGTTTACACCGTGGTTGAAACACCTGTGCCGGGCTTTACAATCACCAGCAACAATCACCAAGGTACTATTTTAGAAGAAAATAATTCTTTGGCAAGTTTCACTAATATTTGGCATGAAAAAGAAACAGGGTACGGCAGACTGCGTGTAACCAAAGAAGTGATTGGTACTGTTTCCAGCTCTACATTTGCATTTGAAGCTATTTTCGGGACCGGTGAAAATATACAAGTAATTCCTTTCACCTTAACACATGGCGGAGAATGGTTTTCTGAAGAGATTCCGGTTGGAACCCCTTACATTGTACGTGAAATAGACACTGCCGGCTATATTGCAACGATTTTAGAATTTCGCGGAGAGATTACAAATACAAATGGTGTGATTCATTTACCTTTTGTTAATGTATGGGAAGATGAATCTCTCGGGGAATACGGAACCTTGCGTATTCGCAAAACTGTTCTACCGGAACATACCGATACGACATTTGATTTTACTCTGCGCATTGACGATGAAACGCATCATTTTACTTTGCAAAGCAATGAAGATATCTTATTCGAAGATATCCCGCATGGCTCTTTCTTCACCGTGGCAGAATTACCCAAAGAGGGGTATCGTCAAAGTTTAATCGAAGCACACGGAACAATTGTTGGTGATATGGAAATTAACATTCATTTTATCAATCACAAAATAGAAGAGCCTACAGATTATGTAGACATTGTTGTCAGAAAAATAGTAGAAAATGATATGCCGGATGCCACGATACCATTTCGATTTATTTTAGAGGTAGAGGGGCAAGAAACACAAACCTTTACGTTACTGGCCGGAGAAAGCATTACTTTTTCTCTTCCGGCAGGTGTAACTTATACCATCACCGAAGCCGACGTACCGACGGGTTACGCTTTGATTCATGTTCGCAATGGTCACGGCACAACCGCTTATGGTATCGTTGCGGAATTTACCAATCGTTTTAATGGTAAGCCTGAGGTAATCCTTATTTCCCACGCTATGGGTATCAATGAGGGGCAGTACTTCCAACCAAACGCAAGAAACCAAATGGAAGATTACATCATTGTCCTGCACTGGAACATAGAAGCAGGTACACACAGAGCTGTACGCTCCCATCTGATTGTTGAACAGGAAACGGAGGTTGCCGGAGAAACCGTACTTACCCAAAATCGCATCTGGTATTCAGAGATAATTACGTATGAACTTTGTGTAAACGAACACGCTTTGGAACATGTTCCGGCATATTTGACAGACCTGATTCCACAAGCATTGTTGGCACAAAATCCCTTGATATTCTTTTATCGGGTATCGGTTGAAATTGACGATTCTGCATTTGACAATGTAACCCGTTATTTCTTTGGTGCAACCGGGTATGATTTGAGCACTGATACAAACATTGTTTCAGAAAACAATACAGCATCTATCTGGATCAATGACAATCTAAGAGAACGTGATGCTTATCACAATACCTCCGGCTATGATCCTTATCAAGAATTATTGCCATTCACGGACGAACCCAGAGAACCACCGGTGGGCGCAGCAACGCTTTCCGGAGAAAAATTCTGGAACCATGGTAATAATCCACCGGCGAATCACCCTGATCGCATTGTTATTCTTATCTTAGCCGATGGAGTTTTACATGCAAGACTTGCTTTGGATGCCGGTAGCCAATGGCGTTGGTCATTGGAAGTACCAAGATACAATTCGGAGGGTGAAGTCATCCTTTGGACAGTAGATGAGGAATACATTCCAGATTATACCAAACGAATCGAAGGACACAACATTACCAATACACATGTCTCCGTAAGCATTGGTGAGGGTCCCGGTCTCGGTGGTCCCGGTCCGGATGCCGGCCCGGGTGTTGGCGATAATGACAATGGCTTTTTACAAACCGGTGATCGCAATACCATCATGAGCTGGCTCATTGTAATGATAACAAGTTTACTGAGTATTGTTGCTTTAATTGTAACCAGAAAATGGGAAAAGAGAATAAACTTAACCCGTTAGACCCAAACATACTAACAGGCTAAAAAGATAGCACCTATCTTTTTAGCCTGTTTTATTTTACATCATTTCTTGTTTTTATTCTTTTGACCTAATAAAATTGCTTGCCAAAAATAGCACTTAATTTTTCAACCGCCACTTTTGGTTTGCGATCAGCTGTCAATAAGCCATTTACCTCCTGCATAACATCTGTCAATTGGGTATAACAAAAGCCACTATATGCACGAGATTTCACAAAAATATCTGTCACCGGCTCCAGCCTTTTTAAAAACTCTTCTTCCGTCTTAACTTTACCAAAATAACCCCAATCTTCATCTGCTGTGTCACTAAAAGCAATGCCGCCATACTCCGTCATCAAAATCGGCTGCCCAGCATACTTACTGCCTGCCGCATACATCATCTTACCTGTCAAACCATGCTCCAAAATCTTTTGCATATCATCATATTTATCTGTATTATCTTGGAAAAGAGCATAATCATGTATCGCACAAATATCACAAGCATCCGGTTGTTCCCAACCATCATTGGAACTTACCAATCTGGTTTGATCCAATGATTTTGCTACATAATAAAGTGCTTGCGCAAAATCTTGCCTTTGCTTATTCGCTACAATACCACGCACGCCCCAACTTTCATTTAAGGTTGCCCAAGTAATAATACAGGGGTGATTGTAATCCCGCATAATAAATTCTGACATCTCCTTTGTGGCATTGATTACGGCAGTACTATTGTACCGATAAGGACTCGGCAATTCGCCCCAAACCAAAAGGCCTAATTTGTCCGCCCAATAATAATAACGGGGATCTTCAATTTTTTGATGCTTTCTAGCCCCGTTGAACCCCATTTCCTTGGTCAACTTGATATCATCTATAATGGCTTGATCACTTGGTGGTGTCAAAAGAGACGCCTCCCAATAACCTTGATCCAAAATCAATCTCTGGTAATACGGGTTATTGTTTAGTAAAATCCTACCGTTTTGAACACTGATTTTTCGCATACCAAAGTAGGTATCCACCGTATCCAACACGTCTTCCTCCAGCAACTCCACTTTTACATCCACCAAATGTGGCTGCTCCGGTGTCCAAAAAAGATAGTCTGCACAAAGAAAGTCCAAATCTTTAAAAGAAAATGTACCTCTTGCATATCCTTGCTCCGCATAACCGGTCACCGTTTGTGTAAAAGATGCCATTGGAACCTTGTCCAACGCATAAGATGCCGTCATCACAACTTTTCGTTTTTCATTGGTACTTACAATCACTTCACATTCTGCTGACAAAGCATCAATATCCGGTGTCAACTTAATGTGCTTGATATAATCTTTTCCGGTAAACTCCAACCAGACCGTTTGCCAAATACCTGTAGTTGGTGTATACCAGCAACCAAATGTCCGACCCTGCCAAGATTGCTTGCCACGTGGTTTGTCCGTTGCCAAACTATCTATCGCCTTTACCGTAATCGTATTCTTGCCCACTTGCAACCCATGGGAAATATCAAAGGAAAAAGAAATGTGCCCGCCCAAATGATTGCCTATATAAGTATCATTTACCCACACACAAGCCTCATAATCTACCGCACCAAAATGCAATAATACCGCACCTTTTAGTTGCGCTTCTGTCAATTCTACCACCTTTTGGTACCATACTGCTTCACAATCTGCCCATTGCCCAATGCCACTTAATTTTGACTCATAGCAAAAAGGAACCATAATTTTTTGATCAAACTCCGGGAAGATGCTTTCTTTTTCTCCCCCCATATAAAAATCCCATTCACCATTTAAGTTCATCCAATTTTTACGCTCAAAATCAGGACGGGGATATTCCGGTCTTGGTATCATTCTCTAAGTCCTCCTAAACACATAATATTATTTTTTATCCTTTTACGCCTGATGATAAAGAAACACCCTTTACAAAATATCTCTGGGCAAAAAGGAAAATTATCACCATTGGAATAATGGCAATCACTGCCACCGCACTCATACGGGCAGGTGACGTTGTATATACTCCGCGAGCCAACTGTAAACCGGCCGTTAAAGTCAAGCGATCCAGATTATTGATAGCAATGGATGGCCATAGGAAATCATTCCAATTTCCTGTGAAACTAAAAAGGCCAACTACCGTCAAAATCGGTTTGCATAAAGGTAATACAATACGAGCAAATGTCTTTAACTCACTGGCACCATCTATTCTAGCCGATTCCATCAATTCATTGGGAATACCATACATAAATTGACGAATCAAAAAGATATTGAACACACCGGATAGTCCGGGGAAAATCAAAGCCAACGGCCCGTTTAACCAACCTAGTGTAAGCATAATACGATACAACGGAATGATATTTACAATTGCGGGAAACGAAGACAAAAACAACATACTTAGAAATATAACATGCTTCCCTTTGAAATTCATTTTTGCATACGCATATGCCGACATGGAAAAAATAACCACCGCTAGAATTGTATGTATGCCTGAAATGAGCATAGAATTTAAAAACCATCTAAATACAGGCAACTGCATATTGTTTGGGTCAATAATATGAGCCAGATTATCCAACGTCCATGTTTGCGGGAATAGTAAAAAGCCACCCGCTTGGTGAATCTCTATATCCACTTTAAAGGACGTAATCATAATCCACAAAAAAGGAATCAAAAAGATAATACCCAATACCAACAAAACCGCAAAAGCAATCCAAGATGCCGCTTTCTCACTTTTTCTTTTCTTTGCTTTATATTTTTTCATTTCCATCCTATCAATCCCCCTCACCGGCTTTACGCACAACAATCAATTGTCCCACGGAAACCACCCCGATTACCAAACCCAAAGCTGTTGCCATGGCACTGGCCGGACCGGCGATTGGATTTCCCGTTCCAAAGGCAAGGTTTCGGATATACATCAAAAGTACAAAGGTACTTTCAGAGGGACCACCCTCTGTCAACATCAAAGGTTGTCCAAAAATATTAAACTGCATGATAATGGACGTAACAACGGTGTACATAACCGGCATCTTAATGGATGGTAGCATAATATGCCAAAATCTTCTAAGACCACCTGCACCATCTACCGAGCCTGCCTCTAAAACGGATCGGTCTACTCCATTGAGTGCCGCCACATAAATAATCATATTGGTGCCAATGACCCACCACAAAGTGGTAATTACGATGGTCATCCAAGCAAAAGGCTGCTGTCCATACCAGTTCACATCTACACCCAACAAACGATTCCAAAGACCCAAAGAACGATTAAAAATAAAAATCCATGTCAAGGTTACGGATGTGATAGACAATAATGTGGGCAAATAAAATACCGCTTGAAAAAAGTTTCTCGCCCTTGGTTTTAAATACAACAAAGATGCGATCAGTAAAGGGATTATGATTTGGAAAGGGACCGTAATGATTACAAAAACAATAGTATTGCGCAAACCATTCCAAAACTGTCTGTGAAAGGTTGATTCATAATTCAATAAAATCAAACGATAATTATCCAAACCAATCCATTCCGGATCGGAAAATATATTCCATCTTGTAAAGGATGCATATATACCAAACACGGTTGGTATCAAGAAGAAAGCAATAAACAGGATAACATGAGGTGCTATAAACAAATAGGGCGTTATTTTCGTTTTAAATTTACTCACTGCAACTCTCCTTACATGATTGAAAACTGATAGCATGATGGGAGTCGAATCCACATTTGAAGTTCGACTCCCGTCATCTCAATTTCATCTTTTTAGTCGGCGTATTTTAAAGCTAGAATCCGCCTCCGACTTCTATGCTGTCACGTGCTTGCTGCACCGCTCTATCCAGTCCTTCTTGTGGTGTCATACGTCCAAAACGCACATCATCAAAAATACCATCTAAAGCTTCTACCGCATAACCATAGAATTTATAATCATAAATCAAAAGACCTGCATTTTCCTCTGTCAAAAATGCCTGTGGCATATCCATAAAGGCTGCACTTTCCCGAATCGAAATCTGTGCCGGCGCTTGCCCTGCTTCTGCCCATTCAAGTGCATTTTCACCTACAAAATTAATGAATTCAAAAATTGCCGCATAACGAGCTTCCTCACGATTTTCATCTGTTGGTACCACAAACTGATGAGAAGATGTCCAGTTGCCCGGTCTATTTACATCAAATACAGGAAAGTTCAGCATTCTAACATTCATACCTGCTTCTCTCACATTATTATACATCCAAATACCTTCCGGCGTAAACATGGCTTGACCACCAAGGAACATTTCCCAAGCCGAATCACCCTCTCTACTACTCCAACCATTGTTATACAGCTCTTGCCATACATCCAGCACTTGAACCGCTGCGTCATTGTTGAAATCAGGATTGATGCCGTCTGTGCTCAATGTACCGCCCAATTGACCATACATACTAAGGAAAATCGCTCTGGACCAAGTAATCGGAAACGCCATAAGTCCCGCTTCTTCAAGGGCGGGTGCTGCCGCAAAAATCTCATCCCATGTCAAAAGATCATCATCCAATTCGCCATTGCCAAACTCTTCATATAAATCCATATTTACATAAAGAACAAAACTATGTACATCCAATGGAATACCATAATGCCCCCCCCCGATGCTTGTCATATCCCAAGCTTTTTGAATGTAATCTTCCGGATTGATTCCATTGGCTGCTAACATCGGAGACAAATCCGTTAGGAATCCATTTTCTTGAAATACAGGAATCCGCTCAACATGATTCATTGCAATATCGGGAATGCCTTGGCCTGACTGGATTGCCAAAGGTAAATTCATATATAAATCATTTGCCTCCATGGCACGATGATTGACAGTAAAATCCGGATTGGTTGCGTTGAACGCATCTACAATGGCCTGCATATTAACCCCATCGGCACCTGTAAACATGGTCCAAAACTCCAACGTACCCTCTGTGCCCGGCTCAACCGTTGGTTCTTCTGCTACCGCATCACCATTTGTATCTGTTTCCGCCCCACCATTGGTGGTCGCTGTATCATTTGCACCTGAATTCCCACAAGCTACAAGCGCAAACACAAGTACAGATGCAATCGCCAGAGCTAAAAATTTCTTTAACTTCATCAAAATATCCTCCTTATTATTGTTTGTTGATTGTTAACTTTTTTAACAACCATTCATCATCGTTCTTTAAAATAGTTGCTTTTAATTGCTACTAAATTCTCGTACAAGTTGGCCTACTTGTTTTATATATGTACTATATCACCAATTAAATCTATCGTCAAGATGAAAATTTATAATTAATTCATATAATATTGGTTGCTATTTTAGTTAACTTTTTACTTTTCTTATTGCTATTTGTTGATTTCATGGTATACTATTAACAAATACAGCAGAGATAGGAGCCCGTATGCAACTTTATTTAAACAAAAATTCACTCAGCGTTTATAAAGCTTTAGCCTCAGATACCAGACTCGAAATCTTAAATCGCCTGGCAGAAGCTCCCTCCACCACAAGTGCGTTGGCCAAAACCCTTGGTCTAAGCAAAGCCATTGTTTCTCGCCACCTTAATTTATTGGAAGAAGCCAAACTCATCAAACTCAGTCGCTCCCATGCCTCCACAGACAATCGAAAAAAAATCTATACCTTACAGGTTGACAATATCAACGTTACTTTTCCAAAAAAAATATATCTTCCCTACAAAAAGAAAAGCTATGAAGTTAAACTGGGATATTATTCTGATTTTTCCGTGCAACCTAGCTGCGGAATGGCAAGCAAACATAATTATATCGGAAAAATTGATGACCCGAGAGCTTTTGTACTCAACGAAAGAGTAGATGCCTCTCTCCTTTGGTTTTGCGATGGTTATATTGAATATAAAATACCAAATATTATCGAAAACCACCAAAACCCCGAAGCACTCGAACTTTCTTTGGAAATCGCTTCAGAATTTCCCGGCTCCGCCAATATTTGGCCCAGCGACATTACCTTTTCGATTAATCATGTTCCTGTCGGCACTTGGACTAGCCCCGGAAATTACTCTGATGTAAGAGGTGTTTTAACGCCTGCATGGTGGGATGATTCCCACAGTCAATATGGCTTATTAAAGCATTTAAGGGTCACAAAAATTGACACCGGAATAGATGGCGAAAAACTATCCGATGTCAATATAAGCGACCTACAATTAAGCAAATCTCCCTTTATCACCGTCCGCATCGGCATCAATAAAGATGCCAAAAACAAAGGAGGAATCACCCTCTTTGGTGAAGATTATGGAAATCATGCTCGAAATATCATACTTACATTATTTTGCTCTGAAAGCTGAGTCTTAAGGTGCTTTGGGGTACTCATTGCACAACAGGCGATAGGGTGCCTCATCTTCTTCTATCTCTGAAAACCGACCCATGGGCTTGTGGAAGTTGTTGTCATTCATATCATCGTTGCACATGGAAACCTCACCCAATAACACATCACCAGTCCCCTCTTTTACATCAAAGTCATGGTATTGTCCCGGCCAAAGGGTAATGCTCTCACCCGGTTTTAATACTACACCGGTACCGGCAGGCACATAATAAGAACGACCATCTGTATTTACCAACACATCTGTATCCGCCAAATCATCTTCTTCCGTCGCATTGTACACATGTATCACTATCGTACCGCCACCCCGATTGATAATATCTTCTGATTTATTCCAATGATAATGCATAGGGGAATGTTGCCCCTCTTTTAACATCAAAAGCTTTTCCGCATAGGTTTTTTTGTAACGGTCATCCTTTTGGTTTCCGTTTCGCAAGGTAATCAAAGCAAATCCAACCTTTTCCCAATTGCCCAAACCATAATCCGTAATATCCCAACCTAGCATGTTGTCTCTGATTTCATCGTATTCTGCACCCTTTGTTTCCCACTCTTTTGGTGTCCAATGACAAAACGGCGGCAAATGAAAACCGTTGTCTTTTACCAATTGCTCCAACTCTTTGATGCGCTTGTTGATTTCTGATCGTTTCACAATCTAATCCTCCTTACTGTTTTTGAAATACCCTTTCCCTTTATTATACTGAATTTTTTATCGAATTAAAATTGTTTTTATTTCATAAGGTTTCAATTCCAAAAAAATCTTGCCCTCTTGCTCTTCTTGTTTTTCTCCAATGGGCTTTTCCATCAGATTGGTTTCCTGCCAAACCGTAAATGCAAATTGGGGTTTTAAACATAATTTTCTTCGGCTGCCTGTATGTTCATGCATACGGATAATCAAACCTTCTCCGGATTCCTTTTGCTTAATCGCATCAATCGCTACCACCGGCTCATCAAAATCCACTTCTGCTATCTTGATAAAAGCCTCATCTCCTGCATCTCCTTGGCAAAGTACCAAAGGACGATTCAAAGCCCATGCCGCTTGGGTCACCGCACCGGCAACAAAATCACCTCTATGAGGCAAAATACTATAGGTAAATTCATGTTTGCCTATATCGGCCATTGGATCCGGCGCAATCGCCCCTTTTAACAATGACATAGACATGGTTTGATCCTTTACAGTATGGCCATATTTGCAATCATTTAATAAAGCAACACCATAATCCCGCTCTGAAAAATCCACCCACTGATGCGCAACCGATTCAAATCTAGCCATATCCCAACTGGTGTTCCAATGGGTTAGCCGTTTTACATTGCCAAACTGAATCTGATACGTTGCTTCTGTGGCACGGATATCCACATCAAAAAATGTACGTAATAAACGTTGTCGCTCCTGCCAATCCACATTTGTTTTAAAATCAATCCGGCGACTATTTGCATATACAATCATTTCTTGTAACATTTTTGATTGACCAAATACATAAGTAAATACAATGCAAGCCGATAATCCATTCTGAGATTGGATTTCTATCTTGCTTGCCAAAACATCTTCATATTTTTGCATATAATACAAATCAATATCCCAAGCATCAAACTGCATAGGCTTATCTTCAAAAATACGTAAATAATTGCCCAAGCCACCCTCTTTGAGTACTTCTCTTTGCGCCGTTTTATCAAAAATACTAGTCAGTTGACCTTGGTCATTCCATACAATGCAATAAAAAGGAGTTTCTATTTCATTTTCACAAATCGCAAAAGGACTTACAAGGTCATCCTCTCTCACTCTTTCCACATAAGAAAATGTCAAACTACTTAGAGGGGGAATCCCTTTTACATACACCTGATAACCATCGGATGTCCTAACGCTATCTAACACTACATTGTCACAAGTCACAAAACAACCTGCTTGCAACATATCCACAATCTCTTCTTCGGGGACAAAGACCAACTCATCCCGACGCCAAGCCGCCGTGTTAAAAACAGTCCATTTGTTAGCCACCCGACTTGGATAAGCCTCGGCAAAGGATGTACATAATTTCACCGCTCTTTCTGCCGCAAGAGCATACTCTTCTTTTAAATCCTCATAAACTTCATGAATGGAGGAGCCCGGAATAATATCATGAAATTGGTTTCGCAATATAATCTCCCAACCTTTGTATATTTTTTCTGCCGGATAATCCCAATTTTCTCGCATCTTTGTTGCCCACCCATGGAGCAATTCCGCATCCCGATAAGCCAATTCCAATTTTCGATTGCCCTTTTTCACAAAAGCCTGGGACGTATAGGTTCCACGATGATATTCTAAATACAACTCTCCATCCCAAGTATGCACATATGTTTCCGCCTGTTCTACCGTCTCATGAAGCCTGGCAAAATATGCATCTGCCCGACCTGTTTTGACCTTTGGCAAACCGGGCATCCCATCTAAGCGACGGCGCTTTTCTAGCATCTCCCGATTAACACCACCACCGCCGTCACCATAACCATAAGATAACAGCAACTCACTATTGAATGTTTTGTCACGATAATTATCATAAATACCTTTTACCGTATGGGGTGCTAAATTTCCATTATAAGTATAAAAGGAAAAACCCGCTTCGTCCAAGCCACCATCCGGCGTGGTAATAAAATGCGTCAGCACCTCGCTACCATCTATACCGCGCCACCAAAAGGTATCATGAGGCAAACGATTGTACTGATTCCAACTAATTTTGGTGGTCATAAAGGTATCTATACCGGATTTCTTTAAAATCTGCGGCAAAGCCCAGGAGTAACCAAACACATCCGGCAACCACAGGTATTTTACCTCTTTACCGAATTCTCCTTTGATAAATTTGCTTCCATGTAAAATTTGTCGCACCAAAGATTCACCGGAAGTTAAATTGCAATCGGCCTCTAACCACATCGCACCATCCACTTCCCAAACACCTGCCTGCACCTTTTCTTTTATCTTTTCATATATTTCCGGATAATCTTCTTTGATATAAGCATAAAGCTGTGGTTGACTCTGCAAGAAAATATACTCCGGGTAACGTTCCATCAAACGTAATACCGTAGAAAAAGAACGTGCCGCTTTCTCTCTGGTGTGTTTTAGCCGCCATAACCAAGCCACATCAATGTGCGTATGCCCAATGGCTGTTACCGTCACCGGAGCATATTTTGGCATTTCCGTAACTTTTTTATTTAAATAATCATTGGCCAACCGAACGCTATTATAAAAACCAACGCTACCCGGCACCGACCATTCTAACAAATTGTAAGTTTGCTCCAAAACTTGCAAAAGTGCAACACGCGCCGGGTCATTTTTGTCTAAAATGGCCGCCGTATCCAACATCACGCCAGAAGTGTAATATAAATCATCCGTTTCTTTGGAAAGAAAAGCCATATCACCGTATTCAAATTTGTGACACATGATTTGCGGCACACCACCACCCTCCAGGCCTGACCACAATTTAAGTGCCAACCGAAGCCTTTGCCCACTATAAGAGCTGTCCAAAAAAACTTCCCCATGATTAGAATCTACACCTTGATACGGCATATCATCTATATAAAGCATGGATTCAAAACCGGAATTATGCCCACCGCCTGTTTTACCAAAATAAAACAGCAAAAGAAAATCGTCCGATTCCCCTAATTCCGGCACTGTAAATTCAGTGACCAACCATAAATAATAATCGCGGCCCTCCCAGCGAGAACCAACCGGAAAATCTTCCCAACTGTCGTCTATCCCGGGAGGATATTTTTCTTCTTTGCTGACATCCTCCTTGACCTTCCAATTGCCGATTGGTTTTCTATCCAAATATCTGTGAAGTGCCAATTCAGCAATACGTGCCTCCAATTTTTTCTCTGTAAAAAACATGCGTCACCTCCGTAAGGTTAAGAAATTATTTTTGAATCACTAACCTTATTTCTATTTTATCTGATATCCCATCTCACGCCCTATTTTAGTCGCTGCCACATTCAGTTTCTTTTGAAACAACTCTACTTTTTCTCCCGACATCAAAGGCACCGGCCCTGAAATACCAATGCTATAAAATACTCTTTTACGATAATCAAAAATCGGAGCCGCCACACAACGCACACCAACTGCAATCTCTTCATTGTCAATGGCATATCCTCGTTGGCGAATCATTTTCAATTCTTCCAACAACCTTTCTTTGGTGCTAATTGTATTATTTGTATAACATTCAAAATCATAATCTTCTAATATTTCATCCATACGCTCCGACGGTCGGTATGCCAAAATACATTTGCCCACCGACGAAGCATGCATGGGCTCAATCATCCCTACGTGGGCTGACATCTCATAAATTTGAGCACTTTTTACCTGATCAATCACATAAACTGTTTTTTTATTATACATACACAAATGAACACTCTGCCCTAACGCAAAAGAAAGTTCCTTTAAAATAGGCCTTGCTACATCAATCACATCCAAATTTCTTGTCAAAGCCTCACTTAAATGCAAAATACGAAAACCCAAGCGGTATTTTCTTGTGGATGGCACAAATTGAACCATATCACAATCCCGCAATGTAGCTAAAAGGCGTGACGCTGTACTTTTATCTACATCCAACTCTTTTGCCAACTCCGTAATACCCATTGCACCTGACTTGGACAATATTACAAGGGCTTCTATACCTCTTTGTAGCGATTGAATCATAGGCCCACCGTCTGCCCTTTCTCTTAGATACCATTCAGATAATCAAAAACTGCTTTTACATCCGGTTTACCCATTGCTTCTTGGCGCAAAACCTCCATAAAATCTGTTCTTTTTCCAATTGTTTTTAAGAGCTTTGCATCAATACCTTTTAAAATCTCCAGAAAAGGCTTATGAGCAAGTATGGATAATTCTTTCAAAATCACTCTGTTTTTTCCTTGCGGCTCTTGTCGTTCCGGCGGATAACCCGCGCCCGGCTCATCCTTGAACAATTTTTCAAACATATAATCTAAATTGATATTGGCTGCCCAACCATATCCTTTGTGCAATGCCAAAGAAACACAGTTTCCGCCATTGATTTGAGAAAACAGCCACGCATCTAAAGGATCTTGAATCAATCCACATGAAACACCGGGAAATTGCAACACTGCATTGAGATAGCCTTGCCCCGTACCGCAACCACCAATCACCATATCACAAATTTTTCCATTGAGTAAAATGGCTGACATAATCCCGGTTTGGATATAAGACAAGGGATTTTCTTCCTCTATACTTTGCATACCCAAATTAAACACTGTCAGATTTTTCTGCTTGTTTAACGCGGCAATCAAGTCCGAATTCCGCATGGCCGCACTTACTTCATTTACCACTGCTACTCTCATATCTTTCTTCCCCACAACCTTTCTTTTTTACTTCCTGTAATCAACAAAATATCTTCTATTTCTTCCGTTTCCAAGGTTTCTATATCACCTTTGGCTTTCAAACATGCAATCCCTCTCAATATAGCATCAAACCTCCTCTTATTCAACTTATTCTTTAAAGCAAAAATCAAACAAATAGATAGTAATACCGCGGGAATGACTACAAACATGGTACGAATACCTGCAACAATATCATTTTGTGCAAATACCACAGGATCAAAATCGACTAAACCGGCTTTTAAAATCGAATACTCATTTTGATCAAACCCCATGGTCGAAAATCCAAATCCCATCAATAACACCGCAAAACCGCTGGCAAATTTTCGGATAAACGTTGTCACACCACTGTAAAGACCCTCACGCCGCTTGGCTGTGCGCAATTCATCTACATCATAAATATCCGTCAGCATGGACCAAGTGGACAAATTGCCGGCCGCCGAACCAATGGCAATCAATCCGGATATGATACAAAGAACAAGAATCGGTGTGCCCGAATCAATGAAAACAAAAGCAAAGGTAGAGGCAATCCAAATGGGCAATCCTATATAAAGCGGAAATGCTTTCCCTTTCTTTTCTGCAATCATACCATGAATCGGCATAAATAACACCATACAAACCAACAAAGTTCCTACTACCAATTCATAGTTTTGGTACTGTAACACCACGATATCAATATAAAATATAAACATGGCTAACACCAAATCTACCGCAATCTGAAAAGACAAAAATATACCTAAAAAATTCCGATAAGCCTTATTATCAAATACGTCCAACCATTCTTTCAAAGAAATCTTTTCGGCAGGTGACACATCTTTTCGCTCCTTGGTTCCCAAAAATACAAAAAACCAACATAAGGCAAAAATACAGCCAAAAATGATGCCTTGCAACAAATATCCCGGTCTCTGCCCCGGACCAATATAAGGGCTACCCACCGCCCGAATCAAAATCGAGGGTATGATTGCCGCCAAAAGAGAAGCTAGGCCGGAAAACATCATCCGATACGTTGTAAAACTTGTCCGAACATTATAATCTGATGTCATATCCGACAAAATCGCATTGTATGGCACCATTACAATGGCAAAGGCTGTACCAAAAAACATATATGCAAAAATGTAATACACAATTTTAGCACTTATATCATCCATACCAAAGGAATAAAACAGCATCACAAAGGATAAAAATACCGGTATGATACCCATCAAAAAGAAAATACGCCTGCGCCCAAACCTTGACCTGGTTTTATCTGAAATGCGTCCAACAATCGGATCTGTGATGGCATCCCATAACCGACCGGCAAAAATAATAATCGTAGTTGCTATAATCGGCAAACCCTCCACCAGTACAAGGTAGTTCATAAATAATAAACTAAATATCATAAATGCACCACCACCGTAAATATCTCCGCAGGCATAGGCCAATTTGTTGCGTAATTTAATTTTCATAACAGCACCCCACTATTTCTCGCCAAATAAAAGCGAAGCGATTAAACTACGTTTCTTCGGAATTTCCTTATCTTCATACTGACTCAAATATATTTCTTTCTTTTGCTTGGATGAATCAATGGCTGCCAGGGCAAATTTCAAAACTTCTTTGCCCGCTTCACCGGATAATAACGGTTCACGGTCATTTTTTATGGCTTCTATAAAATCTTTGGTACAAGCTTCAAAAGAATCAGCCCAGTCATGTTTCATATCCCAAAATTCATGCCGTTTTCCATCACGGTACATAACCACCGGTGCTACATCTTCCATTAAGGTAGCCGTGCAGCGTGTCACCCAAATAATACCCCGGGAACCCGTGATTTCTACACGTTCATCACAGGTATAATATTTGCTGTTAATGTACATTTCCTCTGCATTCACAATGTCCCAAATGCCATATAACTTTTTATCTTTGTACTTCCACATAATCGTACCCGGCACATCATTATACACCCCCGGTGCTACGGGCGTTTGATCAATCCAAGCACTGACCTTTTCTATTGCACCCATAAAATATGTAGCAATGGAAAACTTATGATAACCATCATCAAACACCGTCGGTCCCCCACCGGATAAGGTAACATTAAAGCGCCATAACCACGACTTCGGATCAATTTCCCAGCCTGTTGGCGGCAAATCTTTGGGCACCTGATCCGGTAACTTCTTCTGAAAAGCAGCGGGCATGTTTTTAGACAGCAGTGGTGCATTGGTCATCTTTAAACGAATACCTTGGGGCGAACCAATCTCTCCCTCTTCCAACATTTTTTTCGCCCATTGATAAGGTGGATAATGCACAAAATTCTCATATATCTTTAATTTTACACCGTTGTCTTTGGCCGCTTGTATCATTTTGTCACATTCTTCTAAATTCATTGCCATGGGCTTTTGAACAGAAACGTGCTTTTTTGCCTCACATAATCTTACGGTGTATTCACAGTGTAGATGATGAGGAATAATAAGCTCTACTCCCACAACCGTTTCATCTGCCAAAACCGCTTCAAAACAATCATATACTTTTGGCACTGCAAATGCCTTGGCAAATGTTTCAGCATTGGCACGTTTGATATCACAAACACCCCAAAGCTCAGCATCCGGGTTGTTCTTATAACCGACCACATGCAACGTAGAAATCCTTCCGCACCCTATGATTACAAATCTCATTTTCCCCATCTCTTTTACCTCATTCCTTACAACCCTTTTACAGATTTAAAATTGCTTCTGATTACCTCAAACCATCCGCTAAAATCAAATCTGCTTCTGTGGCGTTTACTACATCATCCACACAAAAACCCTCTGCAACTTCCGTTAATATCAGACCTCCTTTTTGCACCTCTATCACGCCCATCTCTGTTACAATCAAATCCACTGCATTTTGCGCACTCAGTGGCAGATTACACTGCTTTACTATTTTTGCCACTCCTTTTGCCGTATGTTCCATGGCGACGATAACTTTCTTAGCACCCGTCAATAAATCCATGGCACCACCCATACCGGGCACCATTTTTTTTGGTATCATATAATTGGCAATGTTACCTACTTGATCCACTTGTAACGCACCTAAAACTGTCACATCCAAGTGTCCGCCACGTATAATACCAAAAGATGTAGCACTATCAAAAAAACAACCCCCCGGCAAAATAGACGCTACTTGTCCACCTGCATTTACTATGGTAGGATCTATATTTTCTTTCGGTGTGCCCCCTAATCCCACAAAACCATTTTCTGAATGTAGCATAACCTTTACATCTTCCGGAATAAAATTTGAAACTTTAGTAGGTAATCCAATGCCCAAATTCACAAGTTGCCCATCTTTTAGCTCCATCGCTACACGTTTTGCTATGCGTTCTTGCAATTGCGCCTTATCCATCTAACCCACCCCCATCTACAATGTAATTGACAAAAATGCCGGGTGTCATCACAGCATTGGGACATAACATACCACTTTCGTACACCCGACCCGCTTCCACAATGGTCACTTTTGCAGAAGCCGCCATCACATGATTAAAATTGTTTTCCGAACCTTGATATACTATATTGCCGGCTTTATCTACTTTTGCTGCATATAACAGTGCGATATCAGCCGATAAGGGTTTTTCCAATAGATAGTCTACGCCATCTATATTGATTTTCTCCTTGCCCACTTCTACCAAAGTGCCTAAGCCTGTACGTGTCAACACACCACCTAAACCATACCCTGCTGCTCGTATCTGCTCAACAAGCGTCCCTTGCGGCACCAACACAACTTCTGTTTCCCCGTCAGACATTTGCCTACCGGCCTCTTTATTCAGTCCAATGTGGGAAGCAATGATTTTTTTGAATTGTTTATTCACAACCAATTTCCCCACACCTTTATCTGCAAGACCCGCATCATTGCAAATCAAAGTAAGATTCTTTTTCCCCGATGCGACAAGAGCATCCACTAAATGTTCCGGCGTTCCATTTGCCATAAAACCACCTACCATAATCGTATCACCATCTTTGACAAGTGAAATCGCTTCTACCATTGAAATTAGTTTATTCATAGTCCCACAACCTCCAACGGGTACATTTGATATTTGCTAATATCCGTCTGCGTAGTAAAAAAACAAAACACACGCATCACTTCTGTGCCGCTATTTTGTATCATATGCACTTCATCTTTTCTTGCTACAATCAAAGAACCCACCTGTAAAGGATATCTCAAACCTCCCTCCACAAGCAATTCCCCCGCTCCGGACATCACATAAATGGCCTCCTCACAATCCGGGTGTGAATGGGGCGGTTTGGCCGTTGCACCCGGTTGAAATTCAACCACACAACTTGTAAAAAAATCAGATGAAACTTTGCTGTTTTTTGACACCAACCAACGCATTTTACGATCATTTACCACAACTTCCTCTACTGTATTTTCATATATAATATCCATTCATTTCCTCCCTATAAAGTCAAAAAGCGACCATATCCAAACCTTTTACGCCTAAAATCGCTCTTGCTTCATCAGCTGTCGCCACTTCCTTGCTTAGTTCCTTTGCAATCCGTACAATCTTTTCCACTTGTTGCGCGTTGCTTTTGGCCTTTTCTCCTTTACTTAACCAAATGCTATCTTCCAAACCAACCCGCACATGACCACCCATGGCCAAAGCCACTGCACCTAAAGACATTTGCTGCTTACCAGCTCCTACCACCGACCATATAAAACTGTCCTTGCCAAACGCTTTTTCAGCCGTACTCACCAAATATATCAAATTTTCAACCGTTGCTTGCATTCCACCAAGAACACCTAACACAAATTGCAAATAAACAGGTGCTTTGATTTTTCCTTGTTTTACAAAATAAGCAATGTTGTTGATATGGCCTATTTCATACACTTCAAACTCAGGCTTTGTACCCACATTATAAAAAGTATCTATATATTTTCGCATAGAATAAAATGTATTATTGTGAATATTATTCTCTGTTTTTAGCAAATATTCTTTTTCCCAATTAAAGCGATATTCCTCTATTCGCTCAGCCAAAGGATGAAGAGCAAAATTCAAAGAACCACCATTGAGTGATGCAACTTCCGGCTGCAACTCCGTCACCGGTAACAAGCGTTGTTCAATGGTCATGGTGGTTGGATCACCACCTGTTGTCAAACACAATATCACATCACAGTTTTCTTTTACTTTTTTGCACACATAACGAAACAACTCCATATCCGGTGTTGGTCTTCCATCTTTTGGATCTCTCACATGAATATGCGCCACTGCTGCTCCGGCTTTACAAGCAGCAATTGACTCATCTGCAATCTCATCCGGTGCAATCGGCAGATATTTTGATTGACTTGGTATATGAATTGCTCCAGTAATGGCCGCAGTAATGATTGTTTTTTTCATGATAATCTCCCTCTCTTACTTTAATTTCAGGCCCATTGGCCGATCTAAAAAAATTCTCTCATCCATTTCACATAAACTTTCATCTATGATTGGTTTAAAATCCATGTGCAACAAAATATCCCGCTCTATATCCATACCGGGTGCAATCTCTATCAAATGTACCCCATCTTCTTCTAAGCGAAATACTGCCCGCTCTGTAATGAATAGAACCGGTTGTTTTGCTTTTTTTGCATTTGTCCCACTAAATGTAATCTGTTGTACCTTTTTCACAAATTTCTTTTTTGAGCCAGATGCCATAAATGTGCCACAATAACACACTTTTTTTGCATTCTGGGTGATATTAATGAATCCCCCGGCTCCGGCAATTAACATACCAAACTTACTTACATTGACATTTCCCTTTGCATCTACCTCGGCAAGCCCCAAAAAAGCCATATCCAACCCGCCGCCATCATAAAAATCAAATTGCAAACGATGGTCCATGATTGCCTCCGGATTTCTAGCGACCCCAAATTGATGACCACCCAAGGCGATACCACCTACAATACCGGATTCAATGGTTAAGGTGAAGTCTTCCTCTATATTTTCTTCCACTGCCACATCCGCAATTACCTCCGGTGTACCGATTCCCAAATTGATAACCGCATCTTTTTGCAATTCAAAGGCCGCCCGCCTGGCGATAATTTTTTTACTGTTTAAATCTCCTTTGCTAACTTTTGCAACATAAGCGTTTGTTTCACCGCTTACAGAAGAATCAAAATAAACACCAATAGACTGCTCGTGTTCTTCCGGTTTGCTCACAACCAGAGCATCCACATAAATCCCGGGAATTTTCACCATACGCGGATCAATGGTACCGGCCTTGACCACTTGCTTTACTTGCACAAGCACCTTACCTCCACTTGCCTTACAAGCTTGTGCCAAAGAAGTGGCATCTAAATGAAAGGGTTCATGATCAAAAGATACGTTGCCCCGCTCATCTGCAAACGTCGCACGAATCAAACAAACATCAATGGGAACATGTTTGTACAACAGCAATTCTTTCCCTTCTATCTCTACTACTTTCACAAGTTCTTCTTTTGTAACCTCATTGAGTTTGCCCCCGTCTAACCTGGGATCTACAAAGGTGCCCAATCCCACATGGGAAATGGTAAACCCACGCTGTATCGCTATATCACGATACATCTGAGAAATCACACCCTGGGGAAAATTATAGGCTTCTATCTTATTTTCATTTGCCAATTTCCCCATTTTAGGACATTTCCCCCAATGACCACCAATCACCCGTTTAACCATACCCGCATGAGAATAATGCTCATTGCCTTGACCCTCTTTTGAACCTTGCCCGGCCGTGTAAACCAAGGTAAGGTTCCGGGGATGACCTGTTTCGAGAAATTTCTTTTCTATTTCAATGTTTAAGGTTTCTGCAAGCCCACTTCCGATGAAACCACCGGTTGCCAATACGTCACCGTCACGTACCATAGCAATGGCTTCCTTTGCAGACATAATCAATTTTCTTTTCATAACACCGTGCCTTTCCAAAAAAGGGTTGCCGACAGCAACCCTTAAATTTTACCGAACTTTAAAATACATCTTTCCATTCTTCAATATTGTCAATATCAAATCTAAATGGATCACCTAACAAAACCTCAGTTCCACCATCAGGAGAATCCTCAACTACAAACTCTCCCAACGAACCGGAAGTAAATATATCACCTACAGCACCTGTAATCGTACCCTCTACCAAAGCAAGGCCTGCATAAAACGTCAGATAACCTAAATCAATCGGATTCCACAGATACATCCAAGGAACCGTACCATCTTCAATAAACGGATACATATCCGCAGGCGTTCCCAAACCCGTCAACTTTACGTCTGATCCTGTTGTTTGCAGCACCCTACCGGCCGCCAACATACCAACTGTGGTCGGAGAAATAATGACACGAATATCTTCATCGGCAAGCAAACCATGGGTTTCATTTGTTGAGGTCGTTGGATCGTCATCACCATATGCAATTCTAATCAAAGGTGTGTTTGCATATTTTTCCGGATTCTCTTCCATTTCTGCTACCATCCACTCTATCCAAAGATTTTGATTGGATGCTTGTGCTGTTGCGGATAAGATACCAATACCACCCTCACCATTCACGATATCATGAGCCGCTCTCATTTGTACACGGCCAATCATTTCCGGGTCTGCCTGATTGATATGCACCATGCGATTATCCGGGTTCACCGAAGAGTCAAAAGATATAACAGATATCCCTTGATCCATGGCTCTATCCAAAGTAGGACCCAATGCATCAAAATCATTTGCCGTAACAGCTATCAAATCAACATTTTGCGCAATCAGTTGATTGAGAATTTCAATTTGCATCTCCGGTGTTGGATTGGTTGGGCCTCTAAATAAGACTTCTACATTCATTTCATTCGCAGCATTTTCGAAACCTTCAAACAGACTTTGCATAAAAGGATTATTTACATCTTTGGCAACAAATGCAAATACCAAATCACCCGCCGCTGTTTCCATTTCATTTGCATCATCATTACCTGCGTCCTCTTGAGCCGTATCCACCGGTGCCTCAGTAGCCGTGTCCCGGTTTTCCCCGGCACATCCAATCAATAACATTACCGTCATCATCATACATAATACAAGTGCCAAAATCTTTTTCATTTTAATGTCCTCTCTTGAATCTCTTTTTGTCATCAGTTACCTTTTCTTTTCTTTATTATTGTTTTATGCCATTTGCTACCATATAACGTAGCCTTAATATTTGGAATAATCACTGCTACGATTAATAAAGCACCAACAATAATCATAATCACTTGGCTAGGCACATTGGCAATCCCTAAACCAAAACGTAAAAAACCTACAATAAAAGTAGCAATCACCACACCAATCAACCTACCTTTTCCTCCCAAATTGCTCACACCACCCAGCACCACCATGGCTATTACATCCATCTCATAACCCAAAGCCATGCTTGGACGTACACTACCCATTCTTGACGCAAGAAAAATACCGGAAATAGCCGCAAACAGACCCATGGTCATAAAAACAATTGTACGGATTTTATCCGTTTTAACACCTGAATATTTTGCAGCGGTCTCATTATTGCCTATGGCATAAAGATTACGCCCAAACTCTGTAAAATGAATCATATACCCGAATACCAAAGCTTGCACAATTATGAAAATGAAAACAATCGGAACTCTCCCTACATAACCCCATCCTAGATTACGAAACCAACTTGGAAAATCACCGGCAGCCCTGTTTTCCAACATAATACTTGCAATCCCACGGAAAAGAATCATGCCTACCAATGTAACAATAATCGGCGACAATTCCTTAAATTTAGCAAGAAGAACCCCATTAAATAACCCACAAGTTGTACCAACCATAAGGGCAAGCACAATGGCAGGAATCATTGGCAAGCCTACGTTGTAAGAAACGCCCATAACTACCGCCGACAATGCCATGGTAGATGCAATTGATATATCAATATCACCCATCAGAATAATCATCATCATGGGAAAAACCAAAATAGCCCTATCACTAAACACCATAAAAGCGTGCATTAGATTATCAAAAACCAAATAGTTCGGCGATATGGATGCGTTTATTACATTAACAACAATAAATAGTAATAATAGCAGCCATTCCCATTGGAGAATAAAACGTCTGGCACTGAAAGACCTTTCATTTTGTAATGAACGATGTGCAGATACAGGTGAATCCGCTTGTACTGTAACAGCACCCCCACTTTTTAAACTCATGCCGCCACCCTCCTTTCTATTACCTTTCTATTGGCTCTGCGCACAACCAAAGCGTTTATTAATATAGAGCCTAAAATAATAAGCCCTCTGATTGCTTCCTGCCAAAAAGGAGAAATGCGCAACATTGGAAGTGCATTGTTTAACATTCCAAACAAAATTGCACCCAACACAGCACCATGCACTTTTCCCGTACCACCGGCAATGCTCACGCCACCTAATACACAGGCTGCAATGACAAATAATTCATAACCCAATGCTGTTTCACTTTGCGCAGCAGCAAATCTAGCAACAAACAATACTCCGGCCAAACCGGCCATTCCACCGGTAACGATATAGGTAAGGGCAGTAATTCGTTTGGTATTAATACCACTGATTGCTGCCGATTCTTCACTATTACCAATGGCATAAATTTTCCTACCTGTTCTGGAATAACCAAGAAAATAAAAATTAATTACAAAAACCACCAATGCAATCCAAATTAAATTGTTTATTCCCAAAAGTCGATTCTCTGTTGCAACAGCTAAAAATTCTGTCGTCATATCTTGCTGTAACACCCATCTGCCATCACTTACCAAATGGGTAATACCTCTAAATATACTCATTGTTCCTAACGTTGTAATAATCGGCATAACATTTAATACCGTGATTAATATACCGTTTACCAAACCAGCCAAAAGACCAACACAAATTGCAATTAAAATAACCCATATCGGATGAATCCCTATACCTTGCGCATGGATACTATCCCGTAATATTGAAGTTGAAACCATACCAGCCAATGCCATTGTGGAACCTACTGACAAGTCTATGCCACCGGTGATAATTACCGACATCATTCCCATGGTCAAAATTGTTAAAATCGCAATATCTACAAACATCGCATTTAAATTGCCAGCTGTTAAAAAACTGCCACCACTTCGTACATTCACACCAAAAGCCAGAAGAAGAATCAGGCCAAATAAACATAGTTCACGGATATTGGTTGCACATATATATCGTATGGTGCCCTTTTTTGTCATGATGCCTTGTCCTCCGTTTCTATTGTATTCATTGAGGCTTTTAATAATTTTTCTTGGGTCGCTTCTTCACCTGCAAATTCACCTGTTATTTTTCCTTCTCGCATGGTAATAATGCGGTCACACATACCGAGTACTTCCGGCATATCGCTGGAAATCATAATGATGCCATAACCCTGATTTGCCAAATCATTCATAATATCATAAATCTGACTTTTTGCCCCAACATCTACACCCTTAGTTGGCTCATCCAAAATCAGAACCTTTAAATCTGTATTCAGCAATTTACAAATCACTACCTTTTGCTGATTACCACCGGATAAAGAACTAGCTTTTTCAAATACCGTCGGTGACTTTACAGCTATTTTCTCACCTAACACTTTTGCCTGTAATCGTTCTTTTTTCGGCCGCAGAATCGTATGTCTTATAAATTGCTTCAAATTCGACAAAGTTATATTTTTGTAAATTTCCCAATTTAATACCAGTCCTTGCTTTTGTCTATCTTCCGGCAATAAACCAATTCCCAAATTTATTGCTTCCAAGGGGCTTTTCACAATAATTTCTTTGTTTTCCAAAAATAATTTTCCACCATCCATTTGATCAATACCAAAAATAGATTGCATAACTTCACTGCGACCGGCACCAACCAATCCTGAAAAACCAAGTATTTCTCTCCGACAAACCTTAAAGCTGATATTTTCGTAATATCCTATGCGGCGCAATCCTTCTACCCGAAATACTTCTTTCCCTATTTTACGCTCACGTTTAGGATATATCTGATTAATCTCTCTACCAACCATGGCACTAATTAAATCCTTATTCGAAATCTCAGCCACATTATAACAACCAATATATTTGCCATCGCGCAAAACGGTAACACGAGTCGCCAACCGATACATATCCTCAAAACGATGAGAAATAAATATAATAGAAACACCATCATCTCGTAACTTTTCACTTATCTTATATAATTCATCACATTCACGACGGGAAAGTGATGCCGTTGGTTCATCCATAATCAGAATTTGTGCGTTTTGTGAAATCGCCTTGGCAATTTCAATAATTTGATGCTCTGCTACCGTCAAACCACCCACCAGTGTATGCGGATCAAGATCACAGCTAAGGCTCTTTAATAAGGATTTCGCTTTTTTATGTAACATTCCCCAATGAATGGTTTTTATCGGTCCCATTACATCCTCATGGCCAATAAAAATATTTTCTGTAATACTTAGATGGGGATAAATGGTACCATGCTGGTAAATTGCTGCAATACTATGACGCTGTGCTTCTTTTGGGGTGCGAAAGTGTACCTGCGTATCATGAATAAAAATTTCTCCCTTATCAGGCTCATGGGCTCCGGTAATCACTTTAATAAAAGTGGATTTACCGGCACCATTTTCACCCATAATGGCGTGTATCTCACCTTTTTTTAATTGAAAATCGACCCCATCCAATGCTTTGACGCCCGGAAAACTTTTATCAATTCCTTTGAGTTCTAATAGATATTTGGACATAAATATTCACCCTCTGTCCTTCCTATACCGTTTCTCCAGCCCTTTGCGCAAGAAAAGCCGCTCTTTTTTCTACCATATAATCCGGCACCGGCATATCCCACCAACCAAAAGCATCACCACCTGAATCCGGATAATTGCGATGAACAGATATTTCAATCAAGGCAGGTTTCTGCAATGCAATAGCACGGGTAATCGCTCCTTCTACCTCTTCTTCTTTTTCAATCTTTTCGGAATAAATGCCGAAGTTCTTGGCAATGGCTGCAAAATCAGGGGAATACAATTCATCTCCTACCATAAAATCATTTCCAAAGGTATTTTCTTCTCCAAACACATCTGCTTGCAAATCTTTTATTGCTATCCAGCCACTGTTATTCAATAGCAATACTACTACGGGAATATTATATTGCGTCAGCACGGATAATTCCTGCATGGTCATCATAAAATCGCCATCTCCCATCAAGGCCACCACAGGGACATCCGGTTTGGCCAACTTTCCACCAATTGCTGCCGGAAGTGCCCAGCCCATTGTCGAAAAACCTCCTGTTGTTAAGTGCTTTTGTCCATTTTTGAAACAATATTCTTGAAATAATTGCGCTTGGGTATTCCCTGATGATGTGGAAATAATAGTATCCTTTGGCAAACATTCATTCATAATACCAACCACTTGTGAAATCGTGGGCAGTGTATGTTTCACAGCTCGTTTGGCAACTAATTGTGTTGCCCAGTCTGCTTTTAACTTCAAAATTTCTTGCACATAAGATTTTGACATCAAGTCTGTTTCATCTGACACATTGGCTTTATAAGTAATAATCAACTGTGAAACCACCGCAGAAACATCACCTAAAATTCCACAATCCACCGGATAATTTTTACCAACTTCAATGGATTCCATATCTACATGAATCAATTTGCTTTTCTTCATCGTAAAAGCACTACCTTCTTGATAAGAACAAGTCGTTTCATCTGCAAAACGAGTACCCAAAGCTAAAATCACATCTGCCGAAGAGGTCAATTTAATACCAACCGGGGTTCCTTTTGAACCTGTATGAAATCCATTGAGTGCATGGTCTTCCGGAAAAGCACTTTTACCCGCCATTGTTGTAATGACTGCTGCACCCCAAAGCTCTGCCAATGCAACAAGCTTTGCCTCCATATCACTTCTTAATACCGCACCACCAACTAAAATAACCGGTCTTTTGGCATTTTTCATCAATTCCACAGCTTGGTCGATCGAAGACTGCGCACCGACCGGAAGAGAAGTCGTAAAGCGCGTACCTACTGCATCAAAATTCACTTCCGTAGCATCTGCAGCTACATCCATCGGCAAAGATAATACAACCGGACCTTTGCGCCCTGTCATCATTTGATTAAAAGAACGTTGTACCATTCTTGGCAATTGGCCAACCGATTCCACCCGTGTGGCTCTTTTCGTCACAGGCTCCATGGTTTTTAAAAAACTCGCATCACTCACTCGTTCTATCTCTTGTAAAACGCCGGTGCCTTTCATATTCACATGCACATCACCATTTACTTGAAATACAGGTATGGAATCTACATAAGCTGTACCCAAACCAATGGATGTGTTCAAAGCACCCGGACCAATCGAAGTAAATGTTGCCAAAGGCTTACCTGCTATACGCGCATAACCATCTGCAATATGAACAGCCGATTGCTCATGCTTGACTTGAATGTATTTTATTTTTCCGGCATTTTCTGATTCTTTTACTGCATCAAAAAAACTCAAAATTCCATGCCCCGGAATACCCAAAATATAAGGAACCTCTTGTTTTTCCAGATATTTCATAATAATTTGACCACCTGATAATTTCATATCTTTCACTCCATTTTTATCCATTCTTTTTTTGTAGTTGCTATCTCATGTAACGTTCATCTGACACTTCATTTACCAAAACCGGTTTTCCCTCCTTTGCAGAACAAATAGCTGCAATTGTAGTCTTGATTGCCCATGTTCCATCTACGCCTGTATAAGGTGGTTGCACACCATCCACCAAAGCATTTACAAAATCATAAATTTGATTGATATGTGCTTGGCTATAATAAGACACTTCTGATTTCCATACATCATCCGACCCTTCCTCAAATCGGAATGTTTCTGTTTCGCCTCCTTTACGATGTAAGATAAGATGTACCGGTTTACCGTCATACTCCAAGCCACCGGCACCTTCACCCAGTACTTCAATCATCCCTTTGTCACCTATAATTACAACGGAAAACCCTGTCATCGGATCATATTTTCCATTGAGAACTTCTGCACGCATCCAAACTCCTTGGCAAGCAGAATCTTCATATGTCCAAGTCATAATGGGAATATCCCCTGCTTCGTTGATTCCATAAAGATCCATTTGGGTATCAATCTTTTGATCTGCCAACCAGGATAAATCCGATTTTACAGAATAAATTTCACGAATCTTGGAATCATTCATTAGATATTCCGCAGTGGCAAAAAAATGTACACAATGATCAAACATCCAAGGGAAACCTTCTCCACCTGCTTTTTTAGAATCTTCTCGCCAGCCATGCCCCTCACCAATGAGACGATCACCGAGTACATTGTCACGCTCTACCCATTCCCCAAAACGTTGACGGATTTGCTGCGGCTTTCCAATTTCTCCCGCATCAATTAACGCACGTGCTTTTTTTATCGGAGACATAAAGATATAGGATTCACCTATCATTAAACGCACACCTTGTTTTTCAGCCTCTTGGCAAGCCTCTTCACATTCTTTTAAGGTCAAACAAAAGGGTTTTTCACAATGAATATTTTTTCCCGCCCTTGCAGCACTTACTGTCATGGACTTATGCAAAAATGTCGGTGTTGTAATATCAATCGTATTAATAACAGGATCCTTTAACATTTCCTCATAGGATGTATAATATTTCGGAATGCCATTTTTTTCAGCCACAGACTTTGCCAATTCTTCGCACAAATCACAAACTGCAATCACTTCCGAATTTGGATGGGATAAAAATGCCTTAATATGTGAATTTGAAACCAGCCCTAACCCAACAATACCGACTTTAACTTTTTCTACTTTCAATACAAATGCCTCCTTTTTTCAGTAGTTACTTGTCTGTTTTTCACAGTATACATTTTCTAATGTTTTTAAATCAAGCACTTTTGCACATGATGTTGCGCATAACGCAACCGACGCTCATTTTGTTGCAGTGTTATGCCTTCATGATTGACAGCTTCTTTTTTTTCATTTACTATTGTTTTAAGCTGTAAAACACAACAGAAGGAGAGCGTATATCATGAAGATTGTAATTGCAATAGACTCTTTTAAAGGCAGTATGACTTCTATGGAAGCCGGCTTTGCCGCCAAAGAGGGCATTCTAAGAAGTAAACCAGAAGCAGAGGTGATTGTTATGCCTTTGGCTGATGGAGGGGAGGGTACCACAGATGCTTTGATTGAAGGATTAGGTGGTGAAAAAATCAACTTAACCGTTACCGGCCCTTTACATAAACCTATAAACACCTATTATGGCTACCTAAAAGAAAGCAATACCGCCGTAATGGAAATGGCAGGGGCTGCCGGAATTATTTTACTTTCTGAAGAAGAAAAAGACCCTTTTCAAACCACTACTTACGGTGTTGGCGAAATGATAAAGGATGCCGTCCACAAAGGTATTCGGAACTTTATCATTGGCATTGGCGGTAGTGCTACCAACGACGGTGGTATTGGTATGTTAAAAGCTTTGGGATATACATTTTTTGATAAAGATGGCAATGATGTAGGAGAGGGTGGACAAGCCTTAGCAAAAATTGCCCTGATTAAAACAGACCAAGCCTTAACTGCATTGACTGATTGTCACTTTAAAATTGCTTGTGATGTAAACAATCCTCTCTGTGGACCCAATGGGGCAACCTACATTTACGGACCACAAAAAGGTGTCACTGATGAGACAAAAGATATTTTAGACACCGGCATGGGAACTTATGCAGATGCGGTTGCTGCCACCATTGGCAAAGACAATCGAACCACCGCCGGTGTGGGTGCGGCCGGTGGTCTGGGGTTTGCTTTTTTAAATTTTTTAAATGGGGAATTGATACCCGGAATTGAACTTATTTTAGACGCTATTAAACTGGAGGATTTTCTCCCGCATTCTGATTTTGTCATCACCGGCGAAGGGCGTTTGGATCACCAAACTGCCATGGGCAAGGTTCCGGTTGGTGTGGCGAAATTGGCCAAGCGGTACAATGCCCGGGTTTTGGCCTTTGCCGGTGGTATCACAAAAGATGCCGGTGCTTGCAATAATGCAGGGATTGACGCTTTTTTCCCGATTGTACGAGGGGTTACTACTTTAGAAGAGGCGATGAAACCGGAACATGCCAAGGAAAATATGGCGGCTGCGGTGGAACAAGTTTTTCGATTGTTCTAGAAATATCTGCAAATAAGGCTCACCTAATGGTCAGCCTTATTTTGTCGTGCTAATTGTTCAATTTTCTGGGTCCACTCCCGAAAATGCGGACAATGCATTAACATTACATCCTCTTCGCCAACACCTCTGTTTCATATTTCTTCACTGCTTCAAACCAGTCTTCCATCACCGGTACACCATTGATTTCACAGAAATAATTCCAAACATCAGCAAATGGATACATTTTTAACTCTTCTTGTTGCATCATCAACTCTGTAAAATTTCCTGCATCTTGCAATGCTTTTAATTTTTTGTGCGGGCAAAGCAAAGCAATCAAAAGTGCCTTTTGCATATTCCGCATGCCAACCACATAAGCAGAAACACGATTAATGCTGGCATCAAAGAAATCTAATCCGATTATCACCCGATTGAGGGCATCATTGGCCACGATTTCCTTAGCAATTTCCTTGATTTCATCTTCCAACAATACCACATGGTCACTATCCCAACGGACTGGCCTAGTTACATGAAGTGCCACTTTCTCATGGAACAATAAAAGAGAAGAAAGTTTATCCGAAACCATCTCTGTCGGGTGGTAATGCCCATTATCCATCAAAGGTACAATACCTTTGTTCATCACATAATTCATGGTAAATTCCGCAGAGCCGGCCGTGTAAGACTCTAATCCAATACCAAATACTTTTGACTCTAAACAAACCAATACTTTTTCTTTGTCATAACCAATGTCTAAAATCTGATCTAGGGAATCCTTGTATCTGACGCGCGGCCCCATACGGTCCGCAGGTACATCTTTTAATCCGTCAGGAATCCAAATATTCATCAAACAAGGACTGCCCAATTCTTCCGCAAAATATTGGGAAATCCGAACACAAGCTTTACCATGCTCTATCCAAAATTTACGAATATCTTCATCCGGACTGGTCAAAGTATATGCAGAAGCTTTTGGATGAGAAAAAAAAGTAGGGTTAAAATCTAGCCCCAAACCTCTTTCTTTGGCAAATACAACCCATTTTGTAAAATGCTTTGGCTCTAACTGGTCTCTATCCGCCCATTCCCCATCCGCAAAAATAGCATAAGATGCATGTAAATTGATGCGATGTCTTCCGGGGATGTGTTTTAAAGCCTGGTCAATATCTGCCATCAATTCTTTCGCCGTGCGTGCTTTGCCGGGATAATTTCCGGTCGCCTGAATACCACCCGTTAACGCATCTTCCCGATCAAAACCACCTACATCATCTCCCTGCCAACAATGCATGGAAATGGGCACGTTTTTTAGTATTTCCAATGCGGCATCTGTGTCAACACCTAGTTTTGCATACATTTTTTTTGTTGATTCGTATCTTTGTTTTGTTGTCATACTTGACCTCCATATACTTTAATTTCAAATGAATTTCTTACACAAGCTCTTGCCTCTTGCAAATTTTTAAACATTCCATCATATAGCATTTGCACCAACAGATTACCAATGGCAGTGGCCTCTGTGGGACCGGCACAAACGGTTCGACCAGTATATTTTGCTGTTAATTCATTCAGATAACTTGCATTTGCACCACCACCAACCACATAAATGGTATCGTATTTTTTTCCGGTAAGTACTTCAATTTGATGGATGGTATCTGCATAGCACTTTGCTAAACTATTATAGATTACCGCAGCAATTTCACCTACGCTGTTCGGAATTTGCTGATTGGTATTGCGACAATAAACTTGCACCGCAGCAATCATACTCTCGGGAGCAAGAAACATGTCATCATTACAATCTACAAGGGAAGAAATAGTTTCCTTAGAAGCCTGTTCACAAATTTCTGCAAAAGATAAATGTTCACGAAACTCTTTTTTTACCGATTGAATCATCCATAATCCCATAATGTTTTTCAGATAACGATAACGGTAGTCATAACCTCCTTCATTGGTAAAATTCGCTTTCATACTGTCCAAACCAACATCCGGATGGATTCGCTCAACCCCCATCAATGACCATGTTCCGGAACTAATGTAAATTGCATTGTCATCATTGGTTGGAACGGCTAAAACCGCTGAAGCCGTATCATGGGTAGCAGCTAAAACAACTTGACAATCAAAGCCTACTTCCGCTTGTATGTCTTGCGTAAAACGCCCCACAATCGTACCGGGCATAGACAAAGGCCGAAATAGACCTTTGGGGTAACCTAATGTTTCAATCAGTTCATAATCCCAATCATTGGTATGGATATCAACAAGCTGCGTGGTCGTTGCATTGGTATATTCCATTTTTTTTACACCTGTCAATAAAAAATTGAAATAATCCGGTATTAGGAGCATATCTTTGGCTTGCTCAAAATACACGGGAGATTTTTCTTTCACAGCCATTAATTGATAAATGGTATTCAGAATCATTTTTTGAATACCGGTTCGTTGGTACAGCTCGTCCGGCGAAAAATGCGCATAAACCTTTTCATCCATCCCCTTTGTTCTATTATCTCTATAACCTACCGCTTCACCAACAATTTGTTCCGTTTCATCCAACAAAACATAATCCACCGCCCAAGTATCAATCCCCATATACGCCGGTATTTTCCCCAATGTATGGCATTTCTTTAAACCCGTCTTAATTTCCTGAAACAGGGTTACCATATCCCAACAAAGGGTTCCATTTTGTTCAATCATACCATTGTTAAAACGATAGACTTCTTCTAAAATAATTTTGCCGTCCCTTATCGTGGCTAATATGTGGCGACCGCTGGATGCACCAATGTCAATGGCTAGATAATATCTACACATTTGTCCCTCCTTATATCATGATGTAGTACATAACCTAGTCTGTATTATAACGATTAATACGCAAATAAAAAAGGACGTCGTTTATAAAAAAATACGTCCTTTTTTGCAAGAATCACTTATACTTTCATAACCCATTTCATAAACTCCCTCCCACCCGATACTCCTTTGGACTCACTCCGTATTTTTCTTTAAACTTCCGATAAAAATAACTTGTATTATCATAACCAATCGCTTCAATGATATCCGAAACTGACATCTTACTATTATTTAATAAGTAAGTTGCTTGACCCATCTTTTTTGACTGCTGTAATTCCTTGAATGTTTTCCCAATTCGTTTTTTTATTTCTCGGCTCAGCCAATACATATCACAATTCATCAACCCGGCCAATTCTGTTAAACTGCCATCTTTATAATGCCCCTCTACATAACCTAAAACCGTTCCGATTAGTTCTCTATCAAATTGTTTATTTCCGGTTATCATCTTATCTTGATAATTCAAAAGATGTAATAAAAGCAAACCCATTGTAACTTGATTGCTGCTGCGTTTATTCGAAAGATCATAAAAAATGGTCCAAACCATATTTTCTATCAAATTTTGTATCGGCAAAATATCCGCAACTTGAAAATATAAATACGGTGTTTGTCCCTCTGAACCACACAACGTTCCTACCAAAAATTCTTTCAAGATATTATCCCCTTCTTCCATCATGGAAAAAGACATGTTGAAAAATTCCGGCAAAATAATAAAATTCACCGCAATGTCATGTTCTCCTGCCGGCAAAATTTCTTGTACCGCATTTTGATTTAAAAATATCAAATCACCCTCTCTAAGCATCACTGGATTCCCATCTATCATATGAGTGGTTTGGCCTTGACACATATAGATTACTTCTACGTAATTATGACGATGTTTGGGAAAATGGACAAAACGGGTATGAGGGCGAATTTGGATTAATTTTCCTTTTGCTAGAAGCTTTTCGCTATCTACAATCAACTCTTTTTTTTCCGTATACAGACGTGCATTTATGGATTTGTTCCCTGCCAATATGATTTCTTCCTCCGGCGTTATAACCGATAAGGCCTTTATTAATTCTGCATTCATCATTGTGTTACCTTTGAAATTTCTGGAAAGTTCTTGTTTACCAAATCACAATATTCCAAATAGGCATCCTCATGTGCAAAAGCATCCTGCAACGAATCTAACACGCCATGATAATACCAACCTATGGTATTTTTATCTTTCATACGAAAACGTTGCCACAATTCCTCACCGCAAACCGGGTAATCCCTATCTATATCACGTATATTAGACAATTTATCACCCAAAGCCACCATTTGAACTTCCCTAGGTGCCGTCTTCAAATATTCGATGGTATGGCTTTTTCGCTCATACCACAATTTGCTTTTATCCTCACTCTCACAAGCTACAATTCTTGCAACGCGCTCTCCAAATTGTTCTTTTAAAATTTTCTCTGTCACATCCGGACAATCTTCAATGGTATCATGGAGTAAAGCGGCACAAACAATATCCTCATCAGAAGTCATAGTTTTGACAATCTCACAAACTTCGAGAGGGTGTACAATATATGGTTTGGCTGTACCTTTTCGTAGTTGCCCCTCATGGGCTTTGGTCGCAAATGCAACGGCTTTTTCAATCATTCCCATTCTCCTCTTTGGTCATTTACTTTTCTATCCCGCATTTATGTGCTATACTTTGATGGATTCACACACCAAATGTATACAAATATAGAGGTAGTCCTATGAAATCAAAAACAATTTTAATCACCGGTGCTTCCCGTGGCATCGGAAGAGCTTGTGCGCTTACCTTTGCAAAAGCCGGTTATCAAGTGTTTATCAATTGCAAAACCCGCATAGACGAATTAGAACTAGTCAAAAAACAAATCTGTGAAATCGGCAGTAATTGTATCACCGTAACCGGGGATGTAAGCAACCCGGCGCAAGTAAAAAAAATATTTTCGCAAATCGAGACACACTGCGATGGCTTAGATGTTTTAATTAACAATGCCGGTATCTCTCATATCGGTTTATTCCATGGCATGAGCGATGAACAATGGCAAGATGTTTTAAATACGAATCTTTCCTCCGCTTTTTATTGCGCACGATCAGCCATTCCCTATATGCTCCAACAAAAACAAGGCAAAATCATTCATATCTCTTCTATCTGGGGAAATGTAGGTGCTTCCTGTGAAGTCGCTTATTCTGCTTCCAAAGCCGGCTTAAACGGACTAACCAAAGCACTGGCAAAAGAATTGGCACCAAGCAATATCCAAGTCAATGCCATTGGCTGTGGTATCATTGAAACTAGTATGAATCAATGTTTTTCCACCGAAGAAACAAAGACCATGCTTACAGAAATTCCTGCCGGACGTTTTGGAAAGCCGGAGGAAGTTGCTTTGTTGGCTTTGGATTTAGCTGAAAAACATAATTATTTGACCGGGCAGATTATTGGTTTGGATGGTGGATACTAACTTCTTAATGACGTTCTTTTTGCTAAGCTCGAAAATACCTCGCCAAGCAAAAAAGAACAGCTTCCGTCGGGTTCGTGAAACACCTCACCTCGACTATCTTAATGATGTTCTTTTTGCTAAGCTCGAAAATACCTCACCAAGCAGAAAAGAACAACTTCCGTCGGGTTCGTGAAACACCTCACCTCGACTATCAGCCCTATCTCGTTCTTAAAAATTCTGCCTCTCTTTTGGCTTCTGCATCATCCGGATAAAGCATAATATATTCTTCAATCAATTCTCTCGCCCGCTCCCAACGAAACATACGCTCATATGCAACAATACGGCTATGCTTTAAGGATTGTTGCAACTCTTGATAATCCCACTCCGCTTCTGCATCCCCATCCACACCTACCGCTTCAATCAAAGCTATCCCTTGCTCAAAATAATAAATCGCTCCCTCAAAGTTTAGCTCACGCATAGCATGGGTTCCTAGAATATTATAAATCACGGGAGATTCTTCTGCCCCTTGTTCCAGAGCTGTTGTAAATGCCAAAGCCGCTCCTTCAAAATCATTCATCTGAAACTTCACGAAACCGATACCACGCCAAGCTAAATCCAATTCTTCTTCCAATGCAACGGACTTTTCAAAATAAGCCAATGCCTCCGGCAAATTACCCGCTAACAATAACTCACTTGCTTTTTGAATCTCATTTGGTTCCGGTTCTGCACACCCCACGAACAAAAAAGCAAATAGCAGCACCAACCCTATTTTCAAATACCTTCGCATATTACCACCTTTGAACCCAATGGGAATTTAATATTAAAATCAAGAGCACACCCAAATCCACTAAAATTGCCCGTTCCATCGTAATCATACCACTCACTGCCAAACCAAGTAAAAGCACTTTCATCAAAATGGCAAAAACCATATTTGTCAACACAATATGCCGTGTCCTACCGGCAATTAAAATCGCATCAATAATCTTACCCGGCTCATCTTCCAGCAAAATCACATCTGCTGCCTCAATGGCTACATCAGCACCCAAGCCACCCATGGCAATACCTACATCCGCTTTTGCCAGTACAGGTGCATCATTGATACCATCACCAATCGCCGCCACTTGATCTCCCTCCCTTTGTATTTCTATAAAAGAGGTCAAATGATCCAATTTATCTTGCGGCATTAAATTGGCATACGCTGACTCAATATCAAGCTTTTGCGCAACATCATTTACAATTAATTCATTATCACCGGAAATCATAATCACATCATAATCACGCCGCTTCAGCCAACGAACCAACTTATTTGCATCTGGTCGTATGCCATCACCCAACAAAATATAACCTACATAATAGCCATTGATGGTCACATGAACTGCCGTACCCACCTCAATCACCGGGTGATGATAAAAACCATTTTCGTTGAGATAACGGTCATTGCCAACATATACCTCTTGCCCATCAATAAAACCATGGACACCAAAACCTGAATCTTCCCGAATGCCCTCAATCTTACTGGTATCAATATATTTTCCATAGGCCTTACGAATGGATGCTGCAATGGGGTGCGTAGAATAAGCCTCGGCATAAGCAGCCAAACCAATCAATTCTCTAGCCGAAATCTGATACGGGCAAACCGCTTTTACATGAAACACACCCTCCGTTAAGGTACCTGTTTTGTCAAACAAAAATGTCTCTACTTTGGTCAACTTTTCCAAATAAATAGCACTCTTAATCAATATTCCCTTTCGCACCGCTTTTCGAATCCCACCAAGGTAAGCCAAAGGAATGGAAATCACCAAACCACAAGGGCAAGCCGCCACTAAAAACGTCAAACCACGCAACAACCACACATCACCTCTTTGGTCCGGAAAAATCATCGGCGGCAGCAACATCACCAATATACACAATACAATCACAACCGGCGTATACAAACGCATAAAAGCCTCAGCAAAACGCTCTCGCTCTGCCTTTTCCTCACTGGCTCTTTCCACCATACCTAAAATCTTTGTACCTGTGGACTCTTCATAATGCTTGGAAACCCGCGCTTCAATGGCACCACTTAAATTCAAACAACCACTGAGAATATCGTGACCAACTTTTACTTCCTTTGGCTCAGATTCACCCGTCAAGGCCTTGGTATCAACCATACTCGTTCCTCTGGTTACCACCGCATCCACAGGAATCTTTTCACCCGGTTTAATCACAATGGTCTGCTTGGGCTTTAATACTTTCGGTTCTACCTTGATGATTTGATTGCCTTTTTTCAAATAGGCATATTCCGGGCGAATATCCATATGCGCGGCAATGGATTTTTTGGTACGCTTTAAAACAACATTTTCGATAAATCTTCCCACTTGAAAAAACAATAAAATACTGACACTTTGCCAACGCATTTCAATGGAAAATGCACCAATTGTTGCTAAAAATACAAGAAAATTTTCATCAATAAATTTTCGTTTCATCGCATGTTTAACGATACTTACCAATACCGGAATCATCAACACGGCAAAAATAAGGGTATGCAAAAACAAAATCAAACCCGGCCCTAACTCCAAGTACATTGCAAAAACAATTGCAAGTACATAGAAAAAAGCACCGATTGCCAACTGTATACCTTGGGCATTTAAAATTTTTAAAACAACATCTGTTCCTTTTTTTATATGAACTACTTGGGCCTTTCTCCGATGAGATGGCCTCTGAATTTTCCTCATAAACCTTGTTACCTTCTTTTATTCTTTCATAAATCTACGTTTCTTTAATCTTATCTCCCGCAACAACATAATGCAACGAAAAACAAGTATAAACCCCAATGCAAATGCATGCATACCAAAACCAAACACCGTCAGGCTAACAATGGTAACCCATACATTTTCGTCAAATTTTTTATCCTCAAAAACACTTTTTACCGCCCGAATCAAAACAAAATGACCTGCAAACAGATAACCAACCACCAACACGGTCTTAGAAATCAACACACTAAAAGGGGCAATAATAACACCCGCATACAAAAACAGCAAGCCAACCACCAACCCTACAATCGTCCACCTATACCCCTTTAAACAAAAAGACTGTTTCTCTTTCATCACTCAGCCTTTCTCAAAATCTGTAGTTTTTTTTGCGTACGTTTATTACCAATCACATGCTCTGCAATGTCTTCAATCGCATCTTTGTTTACATCTATTCCACTGGCAGCAGAAGCTTGAATGGCCTCATTGATCGACAGCATCTTGTCGTCCAACTCTGCTATCATATAAGCACATTCTTGCAAATCCCGACTAATATACTCCGGTGCACAACCCTCAAATTTATAATAAATTTTATGCTCCAAACTAGCCCAAAAATCCATCGCAATGGTTCTGATTTGAATTTCTACCTTTGCACTGACAACGTGGTCCGACAAATAAATGGGTACAGAAACCAGCATATGATAGCTTTTATAACCACTTTCCTTGGGATTCTTAATATAATCCTTGATAGACTCTACATGTAAATCACTCTGATTGCCAATCATCTCCGCCAAATGATAAATATCTGACGTAAAAGAACAAATCAACCGAACACCGGCGATGTCATTGATGTGATTCACCATATTTTCTATGGACGTTTCATGATGATAACGCTTCAATTTTTTTACAATGCTCTCAGGTGTTTTAATCCTCGTTTTTATATGTTCGATGGGATTATATTGATGCACATGTTGAAATTCATCATTTAATATATGTAGTTTTGTTTCAACCTCTTTGAGTGCTGAATTGTAAAGAAACATCACTGTCTTCCAACTATCAACATCTTCATAATTTTTGATGGCAGTCTCCATCATATATTCTTTTTTCAACTGATTGCCTCATTTCAAACCAATTTACACAATAATAGTGCTTTCCTTTCAATTTTAAGGTATAATACTTAAAAAATCAATACGGAGGGACAACAATGTTTCGTTTATGGGGAAAAATCTTTAAAGATAATCACTTAATCAAAGACACCGTCATCGAAAATAACACAGATGACACCAGAACAAAAAAAATTTTCAATGCCCTGGATGCCATCTGCTATGAATTTGATTTGGGAAAGCCTATTTGGTTGGATGTTACCATTGCGGACTTCAAAAAACATGCAAAAGCTCGCTTTACCCAAGATGCCTTTGTCGAAACCATTGATTTTGACTTTTTGGAAATCCAAGTGATAGAAGAATAATCTTTTACAACCGGATAGAAATATTTTCTTTTCGCAAATATTCCTTTACTTCTTTGATTTCCAATTCCTTGTAATGGAAAAGAGAAGCTGCCAAAGCCGCATCTGCATTGCCCAAAACAAAAGCATCACGAAAGTCTTCCAATCTACCCGCTCCGCCTGAAGCAATCACAGGAATGGAAACTGCATCTGCTACAGCCTTGGTAACAGATAAATCATAACCACTTTTTGTACCATCTTGATCCATGCTGGTCAATAAAATTTCACCTGCCCCTAAAGATTCTACTTTTTTTGCCCATTCAATCACATCTAAGCCTGTATCAAGTTTACCACCATTGATATATACATTCCAACCACGCTCATCTACTCGCTTTTTTGCGTCAATCGCCACAATAACACATTGGCGTCCAAATTGCATGGATGCCGCTTGAATCAACTCCGGCTTTTTCACTGCCGCTGAATTAATCGAAATTTTATCCGCACCCTCACGCAAAACTGCCTTAAAATCTTCTACCGTACGAATACCACCACCAACAGTAAAAGGAATAAAAACTGCCTCCGCCACTTTCCTTACCATATCAACCACTGTATTTCTATCATCTGTGGTTGCCGTAATATCTAACAATACCAATTCATCAGCACCCGCTTCATCATAAGCCTTAGCAATCTCCACCGGGTCACCGGCATCTTTCAAATCTACGAAATTGACTCCTTTTACCACTCTTCCCCCATGAACGTCCAAACAGGGAATAATTCTTTTTGTGTGCATTTTTGCCTCCTCTTAATCGCTCTCTGCAATTAATATAAAGTTTTTTAACATCTGCAAACCAACCAAACCACTTTTCTCCGGATGAAACTGACAGGCATAAACCTTACGCCTTTCATCGGCTACAGCCGCTTGAATGGTCACACCATACTCTGTTGTAGCTGTTACAAGACTTGTGTCTTTCGCTTGTAAATAATAGGAATGTACAAAATATACATACGGATTTTGACTAAACCCCTGAAACAACTTGGATTTTCCGAGAAAATTCAAAGAATTCCAACCCACATGGGGCACTTTTAAATCTGTTTTGTCAGGTATCTTTAATATCTCACCCTTTAAAATACCCATACCGGAAACATCAGGTGCTTCCGCACTTTTCTCAAACAACAATTGCAGACCCAAACAAATACCCAACAAAGGAGTGCCTTGATCCACAACCTGCCATATCACCTGATCCAACTTGCTTTTTTTCAAACAATGCATCCCATGAGCAAAATGACCCACGCCGGGCAAAAGTACACCATCTGCTGCCAATATCGCATCTGCCTGATCTGTTATAATTACATCGGCGCCTTGCTTCTTTAACGCATTTTCTACGCTTTTTAAATTGCCTACCCCGTAATCAATCACTGCTATCATTTATTTCTTGCTCCTTACTTCCCACTTCTGTCAATCTATCTAATTCAAACCAAAATTGAACACCATTTTCAAAGTTTTGCACGCCATATTCTTGATGAAAAGATTCCATAATCGCCCTTACAATGGACAAGCCTATGCCATTGCCACCATACTCTCTGGTCCGAGCCTTATCTACCTTATAAAACTTATCCCAAAGTCTGCCAAGCGCTTCTTCCGGAATCGGTTCACCGCTGTTAAAAACCGTCACACGCACCGTACTTTCTTGTGAAATGACACGCACTTCGATTCTATTTTCATTGGAGACATAATTGATGGCATTGGTCAGGTAATTCATAAATACCTGCTCTGTATTAAACTTATCTGCCCAAACATAATTCGCCGCATCCGCAACAAAATCTATGGTAATGTCTTCCCGTTGAATCAATATCTCACAATTGGCAATAATCTCCCGCAATAAATCGGTCAAATTAAAACGCTGAAAAACAGGAGCCTCCATACCAAATTCCAACTGATTCAAAGACATCAGATTTTTCACCATCTGATTCATCTTATTTGCTTCATCCATAATAACACTACAGTAAAAAGCACGGCTCTTTGCATCATCATTGACCCCCTCTTGTAACCCTTCTGCATACCCTTGGATCAAAGCAATGGGTGTCTTTAGTTCATGGGATACATTGCCCAGAAACTCATGTTGCAAATCCGCCATTTTTTCTTTTTGCTCAATATCTTGTATTAACTTATAATTTGCACGCTTTAATTCAGAAATGGTCTGCTCTAGTTGATTGGACATTTGATTGAAATTTTCGCCTAATACACCAATCTCATTTTTTACGCTTCCACTATATTTTGAATCAAAATCCAAATCTGTCATCTTTTTTGAAAGCTTTGTCAATTCCAGCAAAGGCTCCGAAATACGCCTTGAAAAAAACCATGCCAAAATGGCTCCCAAAACAATACCAACAATTCCCACATACATCAAGAACCGATTGGCCAAGGCCGCACTTTCACGAATACTTTCTAAAGGGCTTTGCATCAAAAAATAAGAACCGTCTCCCAAAAAACCATGCATCTCCAAAAAGTCCCGATTGGATATCTCATCTTGAATGATATGCAACTCATAGGTAGGGTTTTCTCTGGCTGCCAAAAAATCATCCTGGGTTTTTTCCAGCAAATAACCCATCATCTGAACGAATAAAACCCCGCGATATTCACGTTCTGTATAGAAAATGATATCTCCCTCCGGATTCATCACAATCACCGAAACATTCATCCGCTCCGCCTGATTTTTTAGTCTGTCTTGCACATCCCCCAATACAATCTCACCCTCTACAATCGCCGCATCAATCAAATTGTAAAATCTGGTAAAATCAAAACGTTTGTGGATGATATGATATTGACTCAGCAAGCCGGCATTTACAATATAAACCAAAACCAAAATAAAGATAATAATGCCAATGAAAATGCTGGTTATTTCTTTCTTAATAGAACCTCTCATGCATCTGCCTCAAATTTATAACCCAAACCCCAAATGGTTTTAATCAACTCACCTTTTACACCCATCTTACTACGCAGCTTTTTTACATGAGTATCAATGGTGCGTGCATCTCCATAATAATCATAACTCCAAACACGATTGAGAATCCGCTCCCGGGTCAAAGCAATCCCTTGGTTATCTAAAAAATAACTCAACAACTCAAACTCTTTATGGCTCAAATCAACAATCCGACCATCTATTTCCAACATATGCGCCGACTTATCCAATTTGATACCGGCAACCTCTACCACTGACTTGTCACCCAATTCTTGCGTTCTACGCAAAATAGCTTGTACCCTGGCCATCAAAATCATCGGGCTAAAGGGCTTGGTGATATACTCATCTACCCCCAAATCAAAACCTTGCAATTCATCCCGTTCTTCACTACGCGCCGTCAACATAATAATCGGCACCCCAGGAGAGATACGCCGTATCTCTCTACAGACCTGCCAACCATCCATATTTGGCATCATCACGTCCAATATAATCAAAAGTATGTCCGAATTGGCCGCAAAAACATCCAATGCCTCCTGCCCATCTGCCGCCTCCAGCACCTGATATTTTTCCCGCACCAGAAAATCTTTCACCAAAATTCTCATTCTTTTTTCATCATCTACCACTAAAATTTTCTTCATTCTATTTTTCACTCCTATCATTGCCACCCATCAAAACAAGTAACTTTTCTAAAAATGAATCCACCGAAATATTTCTAGATAATCAACCTTTCCCAATTATCCCCGGCACCAAACGTTTCATCAAAACCCACTGCCAATTCTTCATGCTCAAACAAATGCTTTTGAAAATTAAGCATCAACCCGGCCGCCATGGGAATCGCACTGCGATACAGTCTCATCAACAACGCACAATACGCTTCACATCCGGGATTTGGTTCTTGATTTATAATCAAACCATGGGATGATTTATACGTTCGGGTCACTTTCATAATCCGATACAAATGGTCTCGCCTCTGCGGTGTTTTTGCCTGCAATATTTTATGGATTAAAATTTGTGACTGTAATGCTTTTTTAATCTGTCCAGCTGTTATATCTTTATAAAAGGGAGCAATCACCTCTGCATGTTCCATCGTCGGCCGTATATGTCTTGTCCGAATATAAGTCAATGGATTTCTACCCGACGCAACCAAAAGATAGCGGTCAAATTCCGCCTCTATCTCATGGTGGGAAATGCCACTTTCCTGAATCATTTTTTCGATGTATTTGTGACACTCACTATCTAACACAAAGTGCGTAATAAAACCATAAATATAAGCTCTTGCCGCCGCCGGATTGGGCGATTTCTTAATTATCTCAGCACTTTCGGTAAAAAATGCTTTGCTCGCTCGCTCATGCAACATAACGCCTGCTTGATTGATCCTGTTTTTATAAAAAAAGTGATAATAAAATAATATATCCGGTCCATGCACACCAATATCAAACAATTGGCGATAACTTTCGATGGACTGCTGCAAAGGCTTTGGCAAAGCATTGATCACTTCTTTGCCAAAGCGATAATGGGTATAAGTAGTGGGCATTAAAAAAACCTCCTAACATAAAATACATAGCTACTAAACTTCACATATAGTATCTTACCATAAAATAGGAGGTTTGAATATCATATTACAAACATGAAATCATATCCGCGTATTTCTCCATATACTTTGCATTGTGCCCATCACCCCGATCCAAATTGGCACTGACATAAATAGGGGGATTGTAACCATCTTGCACACAAAACTCCACTGTTTGAGCTATAATCGCCTCCACCACTGCAACACCCAATACCGTTGACGTACCGCAAAAACTTGTTTCCAAACCATCCATTTGCAACACCGCATCCCCACTCACACATTTCACATCAATCACCAAATCCGCCACGTCTTTTAAGTTTTTTCCACCGGAGTGACGGGAAGTGGTATCGGCGGAAAACTGTTCCGAAACCAATGCCACTACTTTCATCCCTATTTCTTGGGCTGCCAAAGCCATATCAATGACCGCCGCGTTGCGACCGGAAATAGAAGCAATCAGCATAGTATCAGCTTTATTTGTATTTTCCCCGGCCAAATATTCCGCAGAAAATCCCTCCATACGCTCTTGCAGCGTACTAAGCCTCGCATTTGGAAAAAGAGCAAAATGGGGAAGCAACAAGGCATTGACCGGAATCAAACCGCCGGCTCGATAAAATACTTCCATCGCAAAAATTTGTGAATGTGCACAACCAAATGCATGGATTAACCTGCCTTTTTGAATAGAGTCGGCACAATATCTTGCGGCCGCCTCTATTTTTTTGCCCTCTTGGGTAAATTGCTGCTCCAATTGCCCCTTGATTATATTGTAATATTCCAAATATTTCATGCCACTCCTCCTGTGAAATGAATAAAAACCATTCTACCCTTTGATGGCACCACCTGTAACGCTGGTGATAATCTTATTACTCAGGATAATAAACAGGACAAATGTTGGTGCAAAAACAATAACTGCACTAGCAAACATAGCGCCCCAATGACCGGCATAACGCATGCCTTGTACCATATTAAACAAACCTACCGCAATGGGGCGAATACCTGCTTCATTGGCAAAAATCATAGAAATGAAAAACTCATTCCAGATTGCAATAAAATTGAAAATCGTAACGGTAATAATACCCGGTTGTGCCAAAGGAAACATAATGCTCCAAAAAGTACGCACCGGACTACAACCATCTACGGCTGCCGCCTCTTCCAAACCAGAGGGTAAATTTCTAAAAAACGGTAAGAGATAAAAAATAGTAAACGGTATATTCATACCAATATACAAAAACACCAATGTGGGACGGGTTCCGGTTGCTCTTAGAGCAGTAGCCAAACTAAAAATCGGCATAATAATCATAACCGCCGGAACACCCATCGCAATGGATGTCAACGCTTGAATCAAAGCGTTGGAACGAAATTTGAAACGGCTCAATACATAAGATGCCGGTGCTGCAATCACAATAATTAACGGCAAAGAAAGCAAACAATACACCACTGAATTGATAAAAAAGCGACTTAAATTTTGCGCATTCCAAGCCAAAGCATAGTTATTAAATACCAAATCAAAACGAATCAAACGTTGGAAAAATGCCCCAACCACATCACCACCGAAGATTTCCCGCGGTGTAACAAGAGAAGCCAGAATTGTCCAGCCAACAAGAATAAAAGTAAAAACTGCCCAAATCAAACACAGTATGTAACCGGGAGCAAGGCGAATTTCTTTTTTTAACCGAACAGGCTCGCGATACGCTTTTTGTTTTGCCATTTCCTTTTTCCTCCCTAAATTTCTACATCGTCGCCCCGTGTAATCAAGGTAGTTAATAAAGATATTACCACAATCAATAAGGCCATCATAATACCAACTGCTGCTGCCGCTCCGGAATCACGCTCTATCACCGCCGAACCCCGGCCGCCAAAAATAATTTCCCGCATATAGTTTGGAGGCATCGTAAATGGAAGGGTTAGATTGTTTGGCGAAAACATAAAAGACCAAGCAAAAACCCCCGTTCCCAAACTTACTGTCCAAATTACAATGTTACTTCGGATGACGCCTCTGATCAGAGGTAAGGTGATAAAGAAAAATTTATGAAAAATGTTGGCACCCTCCATGCTGGCGCATTCATAATATTCATCACTTATTTTTTCAATTCCACTAATAAAAGTCAACATGATATAACCTACCATGCCAAAGCAATAAGCAATCAATAAACTCCACAAACCCATATAAGGGCCTGTCCACATCACCGGTGCCGATCCACCGGTGGCCTCAACGACCCGGTCAAACAAGCCGTCACCATCCCGAAATATATAATTAATCCACATCGTTCCCAAGGCAATTGCACTAATCACGTTCGGCAAGTATATAACCGCGCGCCAAAAGCCTTTCAAACGTACACCACTCGTCAATATAATCGCATATACCATGGCCAGGAACATCACTGCCAACCCTCCCACAAACCAAAGGGTCAAATAATTTGTAACAGAACGATTGAATAAATCAATCCCAAATAAGCCAATGTAATTACCTAAACCGGCAAATGCCCATTCTGAAACCGGTTGCTCTATCGCCTCCACAGCAAAAAAACTCATGATAAATGTGCGAATAATCGGATAAATAAACACTGCCACATAAATGAACATCGCCGGGACCAAGAAAAATACAATCATTTTTTTATTTTTGCGCCCAACCAAAGAAAAACCCTCCTTTACACCATACAACGGTAAAACGGAGGCGGCGCTTTGGCCGCCTCGTCTATTTATCTCCTACCATTTGTTGATCCTGTTTGTGTTTAGTTCAAAGCTGCCAACGAATCTGCAAATTCTTGTGCCCCTATGGTACCTGCTACCATCCTTTGGAAGCCTTCAATAATCGCAGCTGTAATATTCGGGTCATCTTCTGCGCCGGCTGCCCAAGGGAATGGATCCGTCGTGCCGGCAAAAATTGCTTGTGCATCAGCCAACGCCGGTGGCCAAATCGCATCGTTTGCCATAGGAACACCCATCGTATCGTCTGCTAATACCTGATCCCAATAACCTAAGGTAACCCAACGCAAGAAAGCAAAAGCAGCATTCGGATAATCCGTGCTTCTATTGATACCAAAGCTTTGAGCACCAATGTTGTGTGCTTCCGTTCCTGCTCCGCCCGGATCAATTGCCGGCCAAGCAAAGGAACCCCAGTTGATGTCAGGATTGATTTCTCTTAGCTCATTTGGCAACCAAGTTCCGTTCAAATACATCGCAACTGTTTCCATTGCAAACTCAGAAGCTTGCCCTTCCGGGAATACATTGGTCGCTGCCCTTGATGACATAAAACCTCTCTCCACCAATTCCTCTAAAATCTCAGCCGTTCTTAACACACCGGGATCAGATAAATCTGTTGTTGCAAAAATTTCAAGTGTTCGTTCCACACCAACCACACGGGTCAAAGTATAACCAAATAATGCCGGAATATACGCATTGTCAACCGTCATTGGTGTAATGCCAATCTCTACCAATTGTTCGCTTACTTCTAAGAATTCATCCCAATTGCTTGGCACACTCGTAACACCGGCCTCCTCAAATAGGTCTTTATTATACATCGTCGTAAAAATAAAGGGCTGATAAGGAATCACGGTATAATGGCCGCCACCTCTTTCAAGGGCCATATTCATCAGACCATCATTTACAAGACTACGATAAGGCTGCCCATTTGTGTCACTAAATACACCATTTACAAAATCATCCAATTCAAGCAAGTGATCCGTCCATTGTCCCGTTACCCGGTCAATGTCTTCATCAAAAATATCAATGGTTTCACCCGCTGCCAAAGCCGGAGCCAATCCCTCCCGCTGTCCTTGACGTCCATTAAAATTGATCGTAATCGGTACACCGGTTTCTTCCGTAAATGCTGCCGCTGCGGCTGCCAATACGATCGCTTGAGGCTCCGCCTCACTCCACATAGACCAGTAAACCAAACTTGCGCCTGCTTCAATCCCATCTGCCTCTGCATCCTGTTCGGCCGGTGGGGGTGTTTCTGCTGCCGGCTCATCTGTTTCTGCTGCCGGCGTATCCGCTGTTTGGGTATCACCGCCGCCACACGCACTCAAAACAAAAACCATCGTAGCTACCATTAACAACGCAAAGATGCGAACTACCTTTTTCTTCATACTTCATTTCCTCCTTAAAACTTAAACTTCAATTTTACATGTCATGATGTCCATACCAGTAGTGTAGCACAAAACTATTTCTTTGACAATATAGCATAATTAGCTAAGATTTTTAATCCCTTTTTAAGCAAAAGCACCAATACACCACTATTCCTTTGTCATCACCTTTCCATTTGCAATGACAGCACGTAAGTTTAACTGATCATCCAATATCAAAATATCGGCCCGCTTACCTACCTCTATAGAACCAATTTCTCTTTCCAACCCAACGGATTTGGCCGGATTGATGGTTGCCGCCTTAACGACACTCTCCAAGGGGATACCAAAAGCAACCGCTTTTCTAAAACAATCCATCAAAACGGTTACACTACCGGCAATAGAACCACTTTCGATTCTAGCTGTCGCTCCTTTTACAGTTACCTTTTGTCCACCCAAATCATACGCACCATCTGTCAAACCACAAGCACGCATACTGTCACTAATCAAACAAACATGGTCATCACCATAAAGTTTGAATGCCGCACGCACAACGGACGGATGTAAATGAATGCCATCAGAGATGACTTCCACATAAGCGCCGGCATCCATACTCGCCCCAACAATGCCCGGATTTCGGTGATTAAACGGTGCCATGCCATTAAACAAGTGAGTTACATGATTGGCACCACAATGAAATGCTTCCGTCGCCACTTCATAATCAGCGGCAGAATGCGCCAATGAAACATTACTGATTTTGGATGCTTGACGCACAAAATCCAAACCGCCGGAAATCTCCGGTGCTACCGCCACCGTCCGAATTCCATTGCCACTGGCTTCATACAAACGAGAAAACATAGCAAAATCTGCCGCTATGATATGCTCCGGATTTTGTGCACCTCGTTTCCCTTGATTAAAAAACGGTCCCTCCAAATTAATGCCTGCCAAATTTGCCTGACCCTCTATCCTCCGGCCAATATAAGGTTCTGCCGTTTCACAAATCTGCCGCAAATTTTCTTCCGGCAAAGCCATGGTGGTTCCTAAAAAACTGGTAACACCTTGGCTCAACAAATAAGTAGAAATCTCCCCAATGGCTTCCACCGACCCATCTGAAAAATCAGCCCCCATTGCACCATGGATATGAATGTCCATCAAACCCGGTATTACATAACAATCCTTTGCATCAAACATTTCTTTTTTATCAGAATCGACCTCTAAATCAATTGCCGAAATCACACCATCGGATAATTCCAAATCTACATTTTTAAAGTTTCCTTCTGCACAAAATACTTTTCCATTTTTAATAAGCATCCTAAATACCTCCTAAAAAACTATTTCAACTCAATATGATATTGAAATTTATCGCCTCTGGCAATTCCAAAGGCATATTCAACCAACTGCTCTTTTTCATAAGTGTAACGATCGATTTTCATGCCGGGTGCTCCGGCTTGAACCTGTAGCAATTCTGCTTCATCACTACGAACACTAACACTTTTTAAAGTCTCTCTTGCTCTGGTAAAATTAACTCCGTGAATCTCCCGCATCATCGCATACAACGAACCGGAAACTAGTTTTGTTGCGTCAAAATCCGGAAAACGAAAACAAGGCAAATGGGTTGTGACAATCAACATGGGTTCATTATCTGCATAACGAACCCGCGTGAAACGATAAACTTTTGTTCCCTCTTCGCATTGCATCTTTCTGGCCAAACGACTATCACACTCCACTTCCGAAAAGTCCACCAATTTGGTCGAAACCGTTTTGTCCAAACTTTTCATCGAGGCCGTAAAACCATAAATCCCTGACATTTCCTGCTTCAAACTCCGATCCGCCACATAACTGCCTTTTCCTTTATAAATGAGCAAATAACCATCCTTTTCCAGTTCATGGACAGCTTGCCTAACAGTAGCACGGCTAATCTCATGCATATCGCATAATTCTCTCTCTGAAGGAATTTTCTCGCCCTCCGCCAATTCTCCTTTTTCTATTTGCGCAATCAACAAATCCATCAATTGCACGTAGGCCGGAATGCGACTACTCTTATCAATCTTTGCCATACATCTCTTCTCTTTTCTATTTTCTCTAATTATTATAAAGAATCTCTCCGGCATACATATAATGATGTCCGTACCAGAAGTGTAGCACAAAGTTTTTTTTTTCGCAATACAACATCAAAAAGTTCCTATCACATACTCCGATAACTTTTCTTCTACTTCCGCAAAATTCATCAAAATAATATTTTCTTGCAACCACTCTATTAAATCATTGCCTTGTTCATACCGATATTGTTCTATTTCCGCAATTGCTTGATCAACCCCATCCATATCATAGGCTTGGCAAGCATAATAAAGCTTTGCCAGAACTGCTTGATCCGGAAAACTTTTTTGTTCTTTCTTTGCAGATGACGCCATTTCATCCAAACATTTGCGAATATTTCCCATGAGATAACGTGCTTCTTTGATGAAATTTTCATTGTATTTTAAAACCATTTTTAAATCTCCCTCTTTACCGGCAAATTCCAAAACTTTTGCCATTTCTCCCAACATATTGGCACCGATACCAAAACTTGAACTTTTGATTCCATGAACCATAATGACATAATCAGATAAATTTTCCATGCGCACTTGTGCAATGGATTCCAACAAAGGCTCTGTTGTAGAAGCATAGGTATTCAGGATTTTTCCATACCCCTCTTCATCACCGCCAAAGCGCTCCAATCCTCCCTTTACATCCAGCCCGGGAATCTGAACATTTGCCAAACCGGGTGTATCGAGCGGATTATCCGCAGCTACTTTTATTTCTTGCTCACGTTTTTTATCCCGTACCCAATGCCGCAAAATATCATCCAAGGCCATCATCTCAATGGGCTTAGATAAAAAAGCCTGAAAACCGTTGCGCAGAAACATGTCTTTGCTACCGGAAATGGCGTTTGCCGTAAAGGCTACAATTGGAATATTTTTGGCATAATCCGTGCCGATTTTTTCCCGAATGATTTTTGTCGCTTCTATGCCATCCATCTCCGGCATCATATGGTCCATAAAAATAATATCATATTTTATCCGCTCTTGCCGAATCGCATCTACCGCCTGCTGCCCGCTGCTCACGCAATCTACCCGCATTTTATACGACTTCACCATACCCTGAAACACATAAAGATTGGTAACATTGTCATCCACCACCAAAACATTGGCATAAGGCATGGCCGGACATCGCATCTGCGCTTGCTGACTGCGCTTGCTATCCGTATAGGTAAAGTTTTTGAGATTCTCCACAACCTTTGCACCTAAAACCTGATCTGAACGATATTCTTGCAAAATAGCCACCGAAAATGTACTGCCTACACCATATTCACTTTCAACATGGATTTCTCCACCCATCAATTCTGCCAACCGTTTTGTAATCGACAAACCCAATCCGGTTCCCTCCTGCTCTCGGTGTTTGCGCAAATCCAAACGGGTATAATCCCCAAACAAATCTTCTAATTCCTTGGGCTTGATACCCACCCCGGTATCTTTGACACTAATATACAACCAGATATAATTGTCCCGGGCACTCATCCGTTCACCTTGCAAAGAAAGGGTCACCTGCCCGGATTTTGTATATTTAAAAGCATTGGACAACAGATTGCTCATAATCTGCTTAATGCGGCGGTCATCGCCATACATATGAGACGGCAAATTTGGATTAATCTCTAAAACAAATGCAATGGGCTTATCTGCCTTTTTCAGCATGTTTTGGCTCATAACATCATTCAACACACTAGCAAATTCGTATTCACCCGGAACAATTTCCAACTTACCGGCTTCCACTTTCGAAATATCCAAAATATCATTTACCAAACGCAGCAATAAATTTCCGGAATTGCAAACTTTTGTAAGCTTTTCCCGGGTTTCTTCTTCTATATTGTCTTCCGATAAAATCAATTCCGACAAACCAATCACAGCATTTAAAGGGGTTCGCATATCATGGCTCATCTTAGCGAGGAAATCACTTTTTGCATTGCTTGCATTTCTGGCCGTTTCCAAAGCTTCTTCCAATCTTTTGCTGGTTTCCTGAATGTTCATCAGGTATTCGTTGTGCAACAGAGCATTGGCAATCAATAAAGCGGTGGAACAAAGAATCGAAACTTCATTTTCATCAAAAATCTTTTCATTTTCAAAACGATCAAAGACCAAAATTCCCCAGAATTCATTGTTTACAAAAATCGGTATCGCCAAGCTGGAAACAATGCCTAACATCGAAAAAAATGTTCTTTCTTGTTCGGGTAAGTCCTTTGTCAAAATATTTAAGGGTTCATTTCGTTGTAAAAACTCAAATATATGAGGAATATCTTCTTTAAAACTCAAGACAGTTTGTGTGTCAAAGCTTTCCCCCTTAGAATCACCGGACCAGGCACAATGCAATGTACTGTAAAGACAATCATCACTCCAACTATTTTTCCACAAGTTGGCACAACCCGCATCCACTGCTTTTCCCATCATACCCAAACATTGATACAAACAGTCATCCGCATTTCGTGCGCTCTGGCTTAACAATTTCTCTGACACTTGATTCACCGTAAATAACAAATTGTCCCGCTGATAAATCAAACCGGTTTGTTCCATTCGATATTTTGCACTCGCCAGCATCGAACCGGCACTGCTGATGATATGTAGTTCTTCTTGGCTAAATTCCCGCTCTTGCCGGCAATCATCAATGCTGAAAAATCCCCAAAACTTCCCTTCCATAAAAACCGGAATGATTAACACACTTTTGATGCCAAAGGATATAAAAATCTTTTGCTCAACCGGGCGCATCCGCACCACAGGTCCGTGCAAATATCCACCCAATTCAAACATTTCTTCCCAACCGGGTATGCTATCATAAGGCAGAGAAAAACCTGCTTCAATCTCGCCTTTTTCTCTCGCATAGTCACTGGTCCATGCATCTTCCAAAACCATATATAAACGCCCGTCCCGTCTCATATTACGCCAATTTTGTACCCGATCCATATGCAACGTTTTGCCAATCAACTCCAAACATTCCACAATGACACTATCCATATTCTGCATATTCATTTTGGAAAAAAGAGTACTGGCAACCCGATTGGCCAGCATCAACAAATCATTGTGAAATTCGATGGATGAAAGCATTTCCAAGTACTCACGAATTTCTTTGATCGAGGCAAACACATATCTTTTCCCAAAAACTTCTGCCCGAAGCAAGCTTACTTCACAAGGAAACAACTCACCGTCAACACTTTTATGCAACCACTCAAAAACGTGACTCCCCTCGTCCAAAGCCTTTTGGATATACTGCCTTGCCAACGTATCAGAAGCCTGTCCATTGGCCTGAAATGCCGGGGAAAACTCATAGAAATGCGCTACATATTCTTCCCGGCTTGCAACGCGGAAGATCCGCAAACTAGCCGCATTGCAATACACAATTTCCAAATTTTCGTCCCACACATGGCAGGCTTGGGAAATATAATCGAATATCCCAAAGTACGGTTGTTTCCTGTCCATAAATGACCTCCTCAAATGAAGTGCATAATTATGTGAATATTGATTTATTTTTCTTTTATTTTCTTTGTATTTCCTTGAAATTATATCATATTTTAATAATGGCTGCAACCATTCCAAGTGCTTTCCACCCTCTCTTTTCATCACCAAACTTTTCTTTTTTACAAACTATTTGATTTTTGATATAATGGCTATGAGGAGAAAAAAATGAAAACAAACATGTCTAAAGGGCTATTTTTAGCCCAAGCCGCTTTGATAGGGGCTATTTATATTGTCATCACGATTATCTTTGCACCCATTAGTTTTGGACCGATGCAAGTACGCATTTCCGAAGCACTCACCATTTTGCCTTTGTTCACACCGGCTGCCATACCAGGACTATTTATTGGTGCCTTATTGGGCAACCTGTTAGGCGGTGCCGTTTTACCGGATATTATCTTTGGTAGCCTCGCTACTTTGATTGCTGCTTTTGGTACCTACGGCCTACGCCATCATAGTAAGTTTTTGGCTGTTTTACCTCCAATCGTAGTCAATGCCATTATCATACCTTTTGTGATTCACTATGGCTACGGTGTGCAAATACCCATTCCTTTACTCATGTTATATGTGGGCGTCGGCCAAATCATTGCCTGCGGTATCCTCGGGCTGCTACTACATAAAGTATTGGAAAAATATAAGCATCAAATCTTCCGCAACCAACATAAAGTAGAGTAACAACATCAATAGGAGTTTCACATTATGAATAAGAAAAACCCTCCTTTTCATGGCAGTGATATTGAAAACATTGCTGCCTATTACCAGCTTTCTCCTGATTCTATTGTAAATTTCGGAGCAAATGTAAACCCCCTGGGGATATCAAATAAAGTGAAAGAACAAATCGCCAATCATTGGGAAATACTCTCCGCATATCCGGAGCGAAAGTATACACGCTTACGCAAGACCATCGCCTCTTATTGTAAGGTCGATATGGAACATGTGATGGTAGGAAACGGAACCTCCGAATTGATTGCATTACTCATTGCACAACAATTCCCCAAAAAAACTTTAGTATTAGGCCCCACCTATTCCGAATATGAAAGAGAATTGTCTTTTTCCCGTAGTACCATACACTATTACAATCTTTGTCCAAAAAACAATTTTTTCGTGGATATGGATGATTTTTTAAAAACCATCCAAAAAGGATATAACTTGCTCATTCTTTGTAATCCAAACAATCCAACCGCATCTTTTTTGCCAAAGGACAACATTGCGCAAATTTTACGTACTTGCCGAAAGCACAATACCTTTGTGATGATTGATGAAACCTACATAGAATTTGTGACGGATCATCAAACACATTCTGCGATGGCTTTGGTGGAACAATTTGATCACCTTATGATACTACGTGGTGTTTCTAAGTTCTTTGCCGCGCCCGGTCTACGTCTCGGGTATGGAATCAGCAGCAACAAACATTTGATTCAGCAAATGAAAAACGCACAGATTCCTTGGTCTTTAAATTCCGTTGCGGCCTATGCCGGAGAATGGATGCTAACGGATGCAGCATATATTGCAGAGACGAAAAAACTGATTGAAACAGAAAAAAAATACCTGCAAACGCAACTGGACAACATGTCCGGTGTGCAGACTTTTGGTGGGGCGGCAAATTTTATCCTGGTGAAAATCATCAAAAAAGATATGACCGCAAAAGCGGTGTTTGAAGCTTGTATCCGAGCAGGCTTAATGATACGAGATTGCTCTTCTTTTCAAAATTTACAAGGGGAGTATGTGCGATTTTGCGTAATGAAACGAGAGGATAACGAACGGTTGGTCAGGGTATTGCAAAATATTTTGGGATAATGTTTTTTTCATTTCATGACAAAGGAACATCCTTTCCTTTATACTTCTCTATATTTACCATAAAAGTACTTCACTTCTTGCATTGCCGGTTTTTCTGTTCTATCCGCAAAAACAATCCCATTCCCCGAAAATTCATAATCCGACGGACGATCATCAAAATCACCGCCATATCTCATCACTTCTTTACCACTCACCGGATCATGAACTATAAGAGCCTGGTCAATCAAATCCCAAATATAACCCCCTTGATACATCTCATATTTATCTAACAGTTCCATATAAGTCTTGATTCCGCCCAATGAATTGCCCATACTATGCATATACTCACAAAGAACATATGGTTTTTGGGGATTGTTTTCCAGATACGCTGAAATTTCTTGGGGTGTTGCATACATACGGCTTTTTACATCCGAAATACTGTCTTCGAATTCCGAATTCCAAAAATTCCCCTCATAATGTACCAAACGGCTAGAGTCGTTTTCTTTGAAAAATTCATTCATGACCCTAATATTTTCCTCCGCATGAGATTCATTGCCCAAAGACCAAAAAAGGATACTTGTATGATTTCGAAATGTCATAAAATTTGTACGCGCACGGTCAACGACTACCTCCCGCCATTGGGGAATATTGCCGGGCACATTAAACACAGGCATATTTGCACCTAAAATCTGCCAGGTACCATGACTTTCCATATTGGTTTCCGCCATCAAATAAATCCCCGCTTGATCACATAAATAATACCATTTGATATGATTGGGATAATGAGAGGTTCGTACTGAATTAATATAATTACCCTTAATAATCTCCATATCCATTTTCATATCTTTCTCTGTAATGGCACGGCCTCTTTTTGCATTCCACTCATGGCGATTCACACCATTGATAATATGGCGCTTTCCATTTAACAAAATCACTTTATTCACGATTTCAATGCGCCTAAATCCAAAAGGATATGTCATATATTCTGTCACTTCTCCTTGGTCATTGCAAATTTCCAATTCAAATTGATACAGAATCGGATTGGTATTACTCCAAGGAATAATATTTGTAAATTCCAGGTTGTTTATATTTATTTTTGCTGTATTTTCTTCCTCTTTCTTAGGGATTTCCACCATACCGGTATGAACGTTCACACCAAAGGAATCACTTATCGTAAAACGAAAAAAACCATCCAAAACCACATTTTCAAAATTCAAATCCACATCTAACTTGCCGGATTTATTGTCTCCAAACAAACTAGGGCGCAACCACATATCTGTTAAATGATTCGTCGGTTTTGCCACTAGATACACATCACGGAAAATACCAAAAAATCTAAAAAAATCTTGATCCTCCAAGTAATTCGCCGTACAGCGTTTAAAAACCTGAACCGCTAATTTGTTGGTTTTCTTCAAATAGGGTGTTAAATCGAATTCACTGGGGGTAAAACTATCTTCCGCATAACCCACAAAATGACCGTTTAACCAAATATAAACCGCTTGTTCAACCCCCTCTAAAACCAAAGAAACCGATTTATTCCTCAATCCTTTTTCCAAAACAAAATCCGTAAGATAAGAACCAACAGGGTTATACTCCGATTCAGAAAACAACCCCTCGCCTGTATTTTCAGGGCAAACCGTATGAGGCGGACGCATTAATTCATGCCCCTCCCAAGGATATATGATATTCACGTACTGAATTTGATCATAACCTGCCAATTCGATGTGCCCCGGGACCGAAATACTACCAAAGCCGGAAGAATCAAACCCCTCCTTGTAAAATTCATTCGGTCGCAAACCGGGATTGGGCGAAAAGGAAAACTTCCACGTGCCATTTAAACATTGGCGCAAAGAATTGATACCAACGACTGCCTCATCTTTGTTGGCATAACAAATATGGTCACTGTGCGCAGGTAATTGATTGACTCGAAAAACCTCCGGGTTGTCCAACCACTTTATATCCGGCAACATCAAAAAACCTCCATTATATAAGTCTTTTTACTGAATTTCTCTCCACCAACGTCGGCTGCACAAGGGTGCGTGCATCAAAAGCAGGGTCATGGATGAGCTGAATCAAATTTTCTGCCGCTAATTTCCCCAATTCTTCTTTCGGATGGGCAAACGTCGTTAAAGGAACTTGACAAAGGGTAGCCATATCAGAATTATCAATGCCAATAACCGAAATATCCTCCGGCACTCTAAGCCCGGCCTTTGTCAGCTGATCCACCATATGAAACGCAAGGCGGTCATTAAAACACAGCAAAGCACTACATCCCTCTAAACGCTCCAATACTCGTTTGGATTCCAGATCACCAAACATTTCATCTTCATCTTCCTTGGCATACCACAATGTATGCTTTGGCACAAACTTAATGGATGCCGACAATAGAGCATCTACATAACCCTGAAAGCGCAGTTTTCCCTGAATCGTATCTGATATAAAAAAGCCTGCTATTTTTGTATGCCCTGCTTGAATCAAATATTCTGTCGCAATACGTCCGGCTGCCACATCATCCATGGAAACATTGGGAAAATCCGTTCCCTCGTGATAAGCATCCAAAAAAACCAAAGGAATGCCCAACTCTTTGATTTCGTCATAAATACGTGAATATGGATTATATATATTACTTTTTGCCGGTCCTAGAATAATCCCCTCCACCTCACTGTCAATAATCAAAGAAAGTGCATTGTATTCTCCATCGATTTCATTGCCGGAAAAAGCAAGATGCATGGCATAACCATTTCGCTGAATGATTTCCTCTATCCCTTGAATAATCGCCGTGAATATATATCGATCAATTATGGTTAATACAACACCTATCGTTTTTCTTTTGCCATTGGTATTTAATCCACTGGATACAAACGTGCCTTTACCTTGAATCCGTTCCAAAACATTTTCCGCTTCCAATAATCCCACTGCATGGCGAACGGTCTGACGACTTATGTCAAACATGGAAGCAAGTTCACCCTCATTATAAAATTTATCACCTTTTTTTAGATTGTTTGTGGTAATCTGCTCTTTTACCCAATCTACAACCATCGCATATTTTGCTTTCAAATTTGTCTGTTCTCCCTGTTCACTCTGTTATAAATAACTGTTCATCATGGCTGGGCAAATATGTATGAAACCCAATTGCCCGGCATAAAGCGGCTTTGTTTTTTTCTACATCTTGGCAAAGCCCGATTGGAATCTGCTCTTTCAGATTGCGGAATGTCATAGCCTCATCGCCGCATATCACAGCTTCCCCGCTCTCTTGTTGGACCACAACCATCTGGGAGCCGGGCGTATGCCCGCCACTCAATAATAATCGAATACCCGGAATCGGTTCCACATTACCATCCACCAAAACAAAACGATTTTGATTCTGTCGAAATCCCTCCAGTAACTTTTGGCTATATCCAGCCTCTAAAGAAAACGCGTATTCCCATTCCTTTTGCTGACAATAAATAGCAGCCTCAGGAAACAAGCCAATATTGGCCGCATGATCCCAATGACTATGAGTCAGTATCACCGCTTGTACTTTTTCCGGTTTCACGCCGGCATTTTCTAACAGATTCAAAAAAGCATGGTTACGCCTTGCAATCAATCCCATTTCCGTAACATCCTCAATGGCACCAAATGAAGTGTCTACCAAAATCTGCCCTTTTTCACTGATCAGCAAAAACAAGACAGAAGGAACCATAGAGCTTAACGCAGGGTCGCCGCCTTGATAACGTATATCATCACGCACCATGCCAAATTCTCCGCCCAAAATAGGCTTTATCTTATATTGCATCAATTTCTCCTCGCCTAAAACACAGGGATAAACGCACCCTTATCGACTGCTTCATCATCATTATATGCATATTTTTGCTCTATTTCATCACTTAGATGCACACCCAACCCCGGCAAGCCCTCAATCAAATCCACATATCCATCTTTGTATACCGGTTGCTGTATCAACAACGCATCCCGCAATGGATTTTTCGTTTGATCATACTCCATAACAAAAGCATTTGGTGTTGCAGCAATAAAATGCATATTTGCCATAAATCCTACACCGGAACCAAAAATATGAGGCGCACAGCGCATATGAAACGCAGAAGCCATGGCGGCAACACGTTTGCATTCAGAAATCCCACCTGTTCGCGTCACATCAGGCTGAATGATATCCACAGCATTGCGGCAGATTAAATCCTTAAAACCATAACGAACAAATTCATTTTCACCTGCCACAATCGGAATCGTTGTATTTGCCGTTAAGCGGGCATAACCATCCACATCATCCGGATGCAAGGGCTCCTCCAACCAATATAAATCACAGTCTTCCAATTTTTTACACACCCGAATGGCAGTATCGTATGTCCAAGGAAAATTGGTATAACACTGTCCGGCATCCACCATCAAAGCAGGTTTTGCACCAACCCTGTCGCGAAGCGCACGAACCATTTCGATATCCTCTTCCGGGTCTTCCCGGCCAATGCGTACTTTAAAACCAAAATAGCCTTGTTCTATATATGACTTTGCTTCATCCACCAAAGCATCCAACGTTTTGGTCATACCACCACTTGCATAAACCTTAAAGCGTTTCCGATATTTACCACCAATCAAATCATATACCGGACGATTCAAAATTTTTCCCAAAATATCATATAAGGCAATATCTATGCCACTCATCACAGTGGGTATCACACCACGGCGCCCATAATGTGCGGACTGCACATACATCTTCTGCCACAGTTTTTCTAAATCAAAAGGATCTTCACCCAAAAGCATCGGCTTAAAACGCAAATTTATCATTTGCTCAACAGCCCTTGGCAAAAAAGCCGACTCCCCAATCTCACCCAACCCGGTAATGCTGTCATCTACCGTAATACGCACAAGCACGCTATTACGTTGCATGGTTGCGCCGCCACTCCATTTCCAAGCTTCATCCTGCTGATAGCGATAACACAATAAAATAGGCTCTACATTGGTAATTTTCACAGTCTATTATCCTCCAAACTCTAATGAAATGTCAATATCTGTTTTTTGCAAATGGACTCCAAAATACTTTTTTGTAACCGGCATACTATTTCCGCATCTTGCATATTAGAAAGCGGGGGAACACCATCTATAATACAACGATTGACAAACCATTCCAGCTGCTTATCAAACATCTCCTGATACCCCATATGAATCACATTGCCCTCTTCTTGCCGCACATAATCTAAACGGGAAAAATGCATACCACCCGCATTACCAAGAACCTTTACCTTAAAACCAAAGGGATCGCTGGTACAATCATCTACAGCCCAAGATACGGTTATTTGTGCAATTGCACCACTGGGGTATTGCAAGGTAACTGCCACTTGCGGACCTCCGGTTGGTATTTGTTCTTTTGGAAATTCTGTCTGAAACGCTGAAAGCAAACAAGGCGTACCCAAAAAAGCAAGAGACAGATATAATTGATGACATAACACATCATATGCAGGGCCTTGATAACGTTCAAATAATGCCGGTGGCATATAATAGGTTTCAGTCAAATACAAATAGGTCGGTAAACCAATGCCCCCTGATGGCACAACTTGTGCCATACGTGACAACTCAGGCATATATAAGTAACTATGACCGGGCATACAAACAAGCTTCATTTCCTCTGCCTTGCGCCTCATATTCGCAATTTCAATTGCATCAAAAGAAACAGGTTTTTCTACCAAAACATGCTTACCATAATCTAGTGCCATCATCGTATAAGTTTGGTGACTTTCAGGAGGAGTCAATACAAGGATTGCATCCACATCCGGGTTCTTTAATATATCTTCCACACTAAAAATAGGGATGTTGTATTTTTGTCCAAATTCTTGTGCTTTTCTTCCACCTGCTGCTGCCACTAACACCGCTGATGGGCAACGACTGATAGACAGAGCATGATTATGAGCCACACGCCCACAACCTAATATCCCGATACGAATCACTTTATTGACCATAGATTACTTTCTCCATTCTACCGCTTTTCAAAGATTTTGTAATGCTCCAGGTTATTTCACTTGCACGGGCACCGTCCTCCAAACGAATCAACGGAACGATGTCTTTTAAAATACAACGCACAAAGTTTTCATTGAAACGCATCACACCACCAGCCACAGAAGAATGCCACAAAGAATCCTTATATGTCAGGCCATCCGTATACATGCCCGGGTTATTTTGCACTTTTTGCTCACTTTGAATCGCCATATAATGTCGATGCTCATCCAAATAAATACTTCCTTTGCTTCCAATCAACTCAAAACGTTTGTCCGTTGCAGCATTTTCCGGCAGCCAACCACTCATATCCACACAAGCAATCGCACCGCCTTGTAAGTTTGCAATACACACAAAATTGTCTTCAAAATTTGCTTTTTCATTGTTATGCGCAACTGCACATACGGATTCTACCTCACGCCCGGTCATATAACGCACCGCATCCCACATGTGAACACTAGATTCCAAAATCAAGCCGCCGCCTTGGGTTTTATCAAATATCCACGCACCGTGGGTCTGCGCATGCTTTTTCATCGAAAAACGAAAATTACAGCGCATAAACTGAATATCCCCCAGTGCCCCATTGTTTATTTCCTCCATTGCTTCTTGCGTTGCAATCGAAAAACGCTGCGGAAAGTTTATTGTTATTTTTTTCGTATAACCAATTGCTTGTTTGCGAAGACCATTTATCTCTTCGGCTGTTAACGCAAGCGGCTTTTCACACATCATATGCTTTTGGGCCTGCATGGTTGCCATCGCAATTTCATAATGGTATTTTTGCGGCGTTACAATATAAACCGTATTCACATCTTGGTCCAACAACAAGTCCTTGTATTTTGTATAAGGTGTTGCACCATATTTTTTCGCAAATTCCGCCGCCCGCTTTGCATCCGTGTCACAACAGGCAACTACTTTACAACCGTCTATTTGGCTCAAATAATGAGCATGCAGCTCTCCCATCCAGCCCAATCCTATTATGCCTACATGAACCATAACATACCTCCATTTATTCTTTTATCGCACCCATGGTAAAACCTTGCACGAGATATTTTTCTAAATACGTAAACAACACCAACCCCGGAATACACGCAATCAGAGAACCTGCCATCACCTCACCCCAATTTACAGAACCATGTTGTCCTTGCATCAGGGCTATTCCAACTGTTATGGTTCGCATCGCTTCCGTCCGGGCAAAGGTAAGCGCATATAAATATTCTTGCCAAGAAAGCACAAACGCAAACATAGATACCGTAACGATGCCCGGTGCCGAAAGGGGAACAATAATCCGAATCAACACACCCATTCGTGTGCAACCCTCAATCCTTGCCGATTCTTCCATGGAAGTCGGGATTGTATCAAAATATCCTTTGAGCATCCAAGTACAAAATGGCATTGCAAAAGTAGTGTAAGCAATGATCATAGATGCATGGGTATCCATCAAATTCAACCGTTGCATAATAACAAACATCGGAATCAGCAACAACATAGACGGAAACATCTGGACAATAATCAACAATGCGGAAAAAAAGCCTCTCCCACGAAATTTAAATCGAGATATACTGTAACCACTTAATACTGCAACCGTCAATGAAATGATACTTGTAATCACAGATATTATAATACTATTTACAATAAATACCGGAAAATTGGGGCGACTCCAAATTCCAACATAGTTGCCAAAACCAAATTCCCTTGGGAGCCAACGGGGTATCGCTGCAAATATCTCATCCGGCGCTTTGAAAGAAGTCGAAATCATCCAAAGAAAAGGCAAGATAAAAACAATGGTAACCACCAATATTATGATTGTTTTTAGCATTTTAAATATAAATTCTTTTTGTTTCTTTTTCACGCTCATATTGATTATCCTCTAAGTATTTTTCTAACATAAACAATGGTGGGAATGGTCAAAATTATCATCATAATGACCGCCGCCGAAGATGCAATACTCGTTTGGAACGTTTGCATAAACAAACGATATATAAATACCGGAAGCGTAAGTGTTGCTTCTCCGGGGCCTCCTCTGGTAATCACTTGAATAATTTCAAATTGATTAAAATTCCAAATGGATGTCAAAATCGTTGTAATAATGATGATTTTTGATAATAATGGCAATGTCATATGCATCAAAATACGTAACCGACTAGCACCGTCTACCTGTGCCGCTTCGTATATATCCATTGGAATTGCCTGTAAACCTGCCAACAAAGTAATGGTTATAAAAGGGATGGAGCGCCAAATAATCACACTAACCAAAGCAGAAGCTGCCAAATGTTCCGTACTTAGCCATTGCAAATTATGTTGAATGATACCCAAGGAACGAAGGATATAATTCAACAAACCATAAGAACCATCCAAAAACCAACGCCAGATTATGCCGGAAATCGCATTGGGTATCACCCAGGGGATTAGAACCAAGCAACGAAGTAGTTTTTTCCAAAAAATATTACCATTTAGAGCCAATGCAAAAAACAAACCAATTGTCAAAGAAAATACTTGTATCGTAATCGTCCAAATAATAGAACGCCATAAAGCCCCCAAAAACATTGGATTACCTAAAAGGCTCTGATAATTGCTTATTCCGATAAAGGTTGGCTCCATGGGCATAAGCAAGTTTTCATCATAAAAGCTATTTATCATACCTGCTGTGACAGGGTAAATTAAAATTGTAAAAATCAAAGCTGCACATGGCAATAGAAAAAAATATGGCGTAGCCTTTGATTTGAATTTATACATATCCGGTTCTCCCAAGTTGAATCAGTTGTTATTGTGCTTGCATATCCAACAATGCCGCATGCAAACGAGCCAAACCATCTTCTACAGATACTGTACCCATAAGCATTTCCTGAACGGTAGATTGTACATACATATTACTTAAATTCATCCATTGCGGATCCATTGGCGGAATAACAGCATACTCGGCTGCTTCTAAAAACGGGGTCAACAAAGGATCATAGTTTTCTATGGCCCATTCCAGAAAATCATGTGTATACATCATGCCACCGGGTGCCGCACAGAATGCATCCATAAAGGTCAAACCCGGAATCTGACTTGGCGCATTGTAGAAGAACTCAAGGAAAGCCCATGCTTCATCCTGGTGATTCGAAGCCTCTAATATATGAAAGGTATTTGGATGGCCACGGAAAGCATATCCCGCCGGACCGGCAGGCAACCATGCTGTACCCCATTGCCCTTCCAACTCAGGACCTCTTTCTTGCACAACACCTACAACCCAACCACCATTATGCATCATCGCAACATCACCGGATACAAATGCATTGGTTACACCTTCCCAATCCCAACCTACTATGCTGGCCGGGGAAACACCATATTCTTGCACCAAATCCACCATAAATTGAGTGGCTTGAAGTGCTTCGGGACCATCTAATCTGGAAACCCAGTTTCCATCTACAAACTCTGTAATGGGGGAGCCTGCCATCTGCATGAAATTCACCCAATAATCTGTGGCATTTTCAGCAGCTACTGGCCAACCAAAACCAAATTGATCCACAACACCATCCCCATTTGTATCAACCGTCAACGCCTCCGCCATTTCAACAAGCTCCTCCCAATTGGTTGGTGGGCGATTTGGGTCTAAACCGGCTTCTTCAAATAAATCTTTGCGATAGAACAATGCCCAGTTTGCACCTTCTTGGGGTTTCCCATCAAAACGTCCATAAGGATTCGTCATAATTTGTACTGCCGTTGGAAACAGACCATCCACAAAAGCAGGATCTATTCTATCCGTTAAATCTGCAAATGCACCCAAACCACGGAATTGCGCCAAAATCGAAGGGTTCGCCATAACAATATCCGGAGGTGAACCACCCATGATAGAGGCCATCAACTGGGAGGGCGCATCTGTCCAACTTACACGTGTCTCAACCACTCGAATGCCCGGGTTCTCAGCTTCAAAGACTGCTATTGTTTCTTCCACAACTTCCAACATCTCAGGAACCCATGTCATATGGAAAAAATTGATTACTACTTCTTCACCTACTATTGCAGGCTCTTCTGCCGGTTCTTCTACGGGTGTCTCTGCCGGTTCTTCTACTACCACATCATCTCCAGCCGGTGTGGTATCATTTCCAGTGCAACCCAGTAATAAACCTGTTGTTATCATCGCTGCACCAACTACCAAAGCTACTAATCTTTTCTTCATACATTCATCCTCCTAAAAACCGTAGTGTCAAATTTGAACGCTTATTCCGCTACCTTTTGTATAATTTCAGCTCCACATCCAATAAAATCCGGCAAAACCTCATTGTTTATGGGCATTATACATGACCTTTTATTTGTAAAACCGGGCTAAAAGTGCCTCCACTTCGTTGAGCCAAAGTACCTTTTTATCCTCTCTCAGACATGAGAACCGACGTTGTGCCTTGCCCGGATACAATTTTCTTGCTTGTGCAAGAAGCCTGTAGTTTTCAGGAAATGGCACCTGATTTAACTTCGCATCCAGCGCAAGCAAAAAAGAATGTAACCTTTGTGCTTCAAGCATATCGCCTTTTTTATATGCATACATCAATCTATTGTGTAGTTTGTTGAGTAATAACGCACCTGCCGACATACAACCATCACCACCCACTGCCTGGGAGGGCAAAAAACATATATCATGACCGGTAAACAATAACTTGCCCACTTTGTTTGAAATATACCTTGCCCGCGCATGATAAAGCATATCTCCACTACTATCTTTCATCCCTGTTACAGATGGCAATTCCATCAACTGTGGCAATATAGATAAATCTATTCCGGGGGCACAACTGGGGATATGATAAAGTAGCATCCCCATACCTGTAGGTATATGTTTGTCAATTTCTTGGTAAAATGTAAGTATATCTTCTTTTTTTTGGGGAAAATAATATGGCGGACATATCAAAACCTGAGAAAATCCCAAATCTGATAATTTTTCCACCATACGAATCACCTTATGCTCTGTAGGCGCACTGGCTCCACCTATCAAGATTTTTTTTATACCGCTTGTCTCAAATGCAGCCGCAGCAGTTATAGATGCAATTTCTGCCATCTGAAAAGCCTGCTCTTCTTCCAAATATATAAACTCACTTGTGGAACCGCAAATCACAATGCCATCTACATCCGTATCAAAAGACAAAGCCATTTCTTGAATAAAAGCACCCTCGTCAACCGTACCATCTTCATTTAATGTTGATAATGTTATACCGTACAAACCACCTGACATTGTTAAGTGCATCGTCAACCTCCACAAAAATTTGTTGTTTTTATTTTGTTTATGGTATCATTTTAACAATAAGATGTCAATATATTTATTTTTATTTTTATAAGATGTACGGTTATTTTAATAGTGATGATTTGATAAAAAATAAAAAACTCCCTCTAATCTAATTATCATGACGATACTCGGGGTAGTGTCAAGTGAGCTATGAAAAAGAAAGCATAAAAAAAGATTCACTTTTGAACCTTGATAATTGCAGATATTAATATTTACTGGTGATGTCCACCCCCCTTGAAAGCACGACAAAACAAT
>Ga0136643_10000103_pt1 | contig 78623 bp, 69 predicted proteins | sample TergutLab28metaG_FD_96883 | JGI IMG/M metagenome (GOLD analysis project Ga0136643, IMG submission 96883) | Labiotermes labralis P1 segment gut microbial communities from Petit-Saut dam, French Guiana - Lab288 P1 (version 3) (version 3) | ecosystem: Host-associated > Arthropoda: Insects >... | reverse complement strand
GGCGGCAAAGGCGAGGTCCTGGACCTGGGCCGAGCCCGGCGACTGTTCTCAGCGATCCAACACCGGGCCATGCGCATCCGCGACCGCCACTGCCGCGCCGACGGCTGCTCGACACCCGCCGCGTGGTGCGAAGCCCACCACCTGAAGCCCTGGTCACAAGGCGGCAACACCGACATCGCCGACGGCATACTGCTGTGCAACCACCATCACCACCGCGCCCACGACACCCACTACGAGACCCAGCGACTGGCCTCCGGCGACCTCAGGTTCCACCGACGCAGCTGAGACCTCGCAGCAGGTGCCGGGTCGGTACATCTGGTCTAGCCTCAGGCCATGGACGTCTCGCGGGTCCCGACCCGAGTCCTTGTCGTCGGCGTGCTCGCCCTGACCGCGTGCGCGGGCGGGACCTCGCACCCCGCCAGCGCGTCACCAGGACCGGCGGCCACGAGCTCTCGTGCCCATGGCCCCGCCGTCGCCAGGAAGAAGGCCCCGGCCGCGTGGCCGGGCTACCACGGCGGTGTCGCGCACCGCGGCGTCTCGGCCACGATGCCGCGGGCCGGCGCGCTGCAGGTGGTCGCGCGGCGGCGGCTCGACGGCGCGGTCTACGCGTCACCGATCGCGGCGCGGGGTGTGGTGGTGGTCGCGACGGAGAACGACACCGTCTACGGCCTCGGCTCCGGCGGGCGGACGAAGTGGCGACGCCACCTGGGCAGTCCGTCGCCGCAGTCGCAGCGGCCGTGCGGCGACATCGATCCACTCGGGATCACCGGCACCCCCGTCTACAGCGCCGCGACCGGCAGCGTGTACGCCGTGACCGAGACCCGCACCGGCGGCGTGCACCACACCCTGGTCGCGTTGAACATCCTCAACGGCAAGGTCCGCTGGCGGCGCAGCGTCGACTTCGGCGGGGTCGAGACCAAGGCCATGCAACAGCGGGGTGCACTCACCGTCGCGGGCGGTCGCGTCTGGGTCACGTTCGGCGGGATGGCGGGCGACTGCGGCGGCTACAAGGGCCGGCTGATCGGCGTACCTCTGCGGGGCAAGGGCACCGCGGTCCGCTACACCGTGCCGACCGCGCGCGAGGCCGGCATGTGGCAGCCGTCCGGTCCGACCGTCGACCCGAAGGACCACCTCCTCGTCAGTGTCGGGAACGGCGCCGCCGAGAGCGGCGACCGGTACGACCGCAGCGACTCCGTCCTGCAGCTCAGCGATCGTGCGCGGCTCCAGCAGCTCTTCGCGCCGACGAGCTGGGCGAGCGACAACGCCGGTGACGTCGACCTCGGCTCGGTCGGCCCAGCGCTGGTCGGCTCCAGGTGGATCGTGCAGGGCGGCAAGTCCGACCGCGTCTACGTCCTGCGGCAGGGCCACCTCGGCGGCGTCGGCGGCCAGGTCTCGACGGCGACGGTCGCGCCGGCCTACGGCGGAGCGGCCGTGCAGGGCGACGTCGTGTACCTGCCCTGCACCGACGGCGTCCGCGCGCTCAAGGTGGACAGCACCGGCCACCTGCACGTGCTCTGGACCTCCTCGCCCGCGGCCGCGGGCTCACCGGTCGTCGGCGGCGGCCGCGTGTGGATCCTCGACCCGAGCGGCGGAACCCTCTACGCCGCCAGCCCGTCGACCGGCAAGGCCACCGCCCACGTCTCGGTCGGCACCACGACCCGCTTCGCCACCCCCGCCCTGTACGGCGACCGGGTGATCGTCCCGACCGAGGCCGGCGTCACCATCGTCCGCGAGTAGCACCCCGCAACCCGCCAGCCGCCAGGCACCAGGCACCACCTCGACCGCAAAGGGCCGGCGAGGGAGCGGCCACGCCTACCCGCCAGCCGCCACCCCAGCCGCAACCCGCCAGCCGCAACCCGCCAGCCGCAACCCGCCAGCGGCGCGCAAACAGGCACCGCCTCGACCGCGAAGGCCGGCAGCGTGTCGCCGCAGCGACCGAGGCCGGGCGCGCGGCGTGAGGCGACGAAGGGAGCGAGGAACGAGCGACCGGAGGAGCCGAGAGCCGCAAGCCCGGCGAGGGAGCGGCCGCGGCGACACGCTCGGCCAGATGTCACAGCACCTTGACGAAGATGTGGTCGGCGGCCTCGGGGAAGATCTCGGCGCTCTCGCCGCCGGCGCCGACCAGCACGCCGTCCGGGGTGGCCTGGATGGTGATGGTCTTGTCGGGCAGCGCGCCGACGCGGCGCATCGCGCTCATCAGCGCCTCGTCCTTCTGCATCTCCTCGGAGATGCGGCGTACGAGCGCGCGGGAGGTGTCCGCGGTGGCGGCCTTCGAGAGAGGTACGACGTCGGCCATGAACTTCTCCGCCTCGGTCTCCTGGCCGAGCTCGGCGAGCCCCGGGATCGGGTTGCCGTACGGCGACGCCACCGGGTTGTCGAGGAGCTCGAGGAGCCGCCGCTCGACGTTCTCGGACATGACGTGCTCCCAGCGGCACGCCTCCTCGTGCACCAGCTCCCAGTCGAGGCCGATGACGTCGGTGAGCAGCCGCTCGGCGAGGCGGTGCTTGCGCATGACCCGGGTGGCGAGGCGGCGGCCCTCCTCGGTGAGCTCGAGGTGGCGGTCGCCCTCGACCGTGAGCAGGCCGTCGCGCTCCATCCGGGCGACCGTCTGCGACACCGTGGGACCGCTCTGGTGGAGGCGCTCGGCGATGCGTGCGCGGAGCGGGACGATGCCCTCCTCCATCAGCTCGTAGACGGTCCGGAGATACATCTCGGTGGTGTCGATCAGGTCGCTCACGGCGCCATTGTCCTATGGCGGCGGCGGCGGGGCGAGTCTGCGACGACGCGGGCGGGCAACCCCGGCGTCACCGCGTCCGTGGAGACTGTCGGGGTGAGCACCGCAGCCAGCCCCGGCGTACCCACCGACCCGACCGACCCGACCGCCGTGCTCTCGCCCGCGCGGGCGTCCGGGCGCGGCGAGGCGCCCTGGTGGCGCGGCGCGGTGGTCTACCAGGTGTACATCCGCAGCTTCGCCGACGCGTTCCCCGCTGCCGGCGACGGGATCGGCGATCTCGCCGGCATCACCGAGCGCCTCCCCCACCTGGTCGACCTCGGGGTCGACGCCCTCTGGATCACGCCGTTCTACACCTCGCCCCAGCACGACCACGGGTACGACGTCGCCGACTACACCGACGTCGACCCGCTCTTCGGCGACCTGGCCGCGTTCGACGCGATGCTGGGCCGCGCGCACGAGCTCGACCTGCGGGTGATCGTCGACCTGGTGCCGAACCACACCTCCTCGGAGCACCCGTGGTTCCAGGCCGCGCTCGCCTCTCCCCCGGGCTCACCGGAGCGCGCCCGCTACCTCTTCCGCGACGGCAAGGGGCCCGACGGCGCCGAGCCGCCGAACAACTGGGAGTCGATCTTCGGCGGCCCCGCCTGGACCCGCGTGCCCGACCCCTCGAGCGGCTCAGGACGAGGCGGCCAGTGGTACCTGCACCTCTTCGACACCTCCCAGCCCGACCTCGACTGGCGCAACCCCGAGGTGGGCGACATGTTCGAGGACGTCCTGCGGTTCTGGCTCGACCGCGGCGTGGACGGCTTCCGCGTCGACGTCGCCCACGGGCTGTTCAAGGAGGCGAGCCTGCGCGACCAGCGGCGGCCGAGGAAGACCAAGGAGGCCTCCTCCATGGTCGAGCGCACGCTGACCGACGAGCCGATGTGGGACCAGCCCGAGGTGCACGAGGTCTATCGCCGCTGGCGGCGGATCCTCGACTCCTACCCCGGCGAGCGGATGGCCGTCGCCGAGGCCTGGACGCAGACAGCGGAGTCGATGGCGCGCTTCATCCGGCCCGACGAGCTGCACCAGGCCTTCAACTTCGGCTGGCTCGGCACCGAGTGGTCCGCACCCGCCTTCGCTGAGGTCGTCGTGGGCTCGCTCGCCGCCGTCGCCGAGGCCGACTCGGCGCCGACCTGGGTCCTCTCCAACCACGACGTCGTCCGCCACCCGACCCGGTACGGCGGCGGACCGGTCGGGCTCGCCCGTGGGCGCGCGGCCACGCTGGCGATGCTCGCGCTGCCCGGCTCGGCGTACCTCTACCAGGGCGAGGAGCTCGGGCTGGAGCAGGTCGACGTGCCCCCCGAGGCCCGCCAGGACCCGTCGTGGTTCCGCACCGGCAAGCCCGGCCGTGACGGATGCCGGGTCCCCATCCCGTGGTCGGGCCAGGCTCCGACCTACGGCTTCGGTGCGGGTACGACGCAGCCCTGGATCCCGCAGCCCACCGACTGGTCCGACGTGACGGTCACGGCCGAGACCGGCGACGAAGGCTCGACGCTGTCGTTCTACCGGCGAGCGCTGGCGGCCCGTCGTACGGTCCTCGCCGGCGCGGACGAGGCCACCAGGGCGCGGGCCGACGGGGACGTCCTCGTGATCGAGCGGGCCGGCATCACCGTGGTCCTCAACGCAGGCGCCGAGGCGGTGCCGCTGCCCGGCGGCGAGGTGCTGATCTCGAGCGACCGGGTGAGCGAGACCCTCCCGCCCGACACGGCGGCGTGGGTGCGACCGGCTACTGGTCGCTGAGAGCGATGTTGTAGCGGCTCAGCGCGGCGGCGAAGGAGGCGAGGTCCTGGGTCGACCAGTCCTGGACCCGCTCGTAGAACGTGTCGCGCCTGGCCTGGGTGATGGCGTCGAGACGGCGCTTGCCCTCGTCGGTGGCGCTCAGCAGGATGGCGCGCCCGTCGTGCGGGTCGGGCGCGCGTGAGACGAGGCCGAAGTCGATGAGCTGCTGCACGTGGCGGCTGATCGAGCCCTTGTCGATGGCGAAGTTCTCGCCGATCGCGGTGGCGCGCACCGGACCGTGGGACCGCACGAAGCCGAGGATCAGGTAGGACCCCGCCTGCATGTCGGGGTGCATCACCCTGGCGCGCTCGGCGACCACCCGGCGGGCGCGGCCGATCAGCACACCGATCTCGTCCTCGAGCGCGCTCAACGCCTCGTCGCGGCTGTTCATCAGGCGAAGATTACGTGCGAGTGATTGCCCGGTCCAACATCCTCACGGCCCGGCGCGCGCAAAAAATGCAGCGACCCGCAGGCGTGGTCTGGTGACCGGCCGGGGGACGATCCCGGTGCGCCTGCGGGTCGGGTGACTGCGATGGATTGCCAGCAGTCGGAGCTGCCGGGCTGCTAGCGCGCAGCCACCTCACGCGTCCTATGGGAACTCATTCCTCGGACCACCTCCTTTCCCGTGTCCCACCACCGTAGGTCGGACCGCAGCCGACGACAACGGGATTCGCGGCCAGGGCTCACGCCACGGCGGCGGCCGCGAACTGCGCGGCGTGCAGCCGTGCGAACGGACCGTCGGCGGCGAGCAGGTCGGCGTGCGAGCCCTGCTCGACGATGCGGCCGTCCTCCATCACCAGGATCAGGTCGGCGTCGCGGATCGTGGAGAGCCGGTGCGCGATCACGAACGAGGTCCGGTCGGTGCGCAGCGCCGCCATCGCCTGCTGCAGCAGCAGCTCGGTGCGGGTGTCGACCGACGACGTCGCCTCGTCCAGGATCAGCAGCCCCGGCTGGGCCAGGAACGCGCGAGCGATCGTGATCAGCTGCCGCTCGCCGGCCGACAGGTTCGAGCCGTCGTCCTCGAGCAGGGTGTCGTAGCCGTCGGGAAGGGAGTGCACGAAGCGGTCGACGTACGTCGCTCGGGCGGCGGCGAGCATCTCCTCCTCGGTCGCGTCGGGGCGGCCGTAGAGGATGTTGTCGCGGATCGTGCCCTCGAAGAGCCAGGTGTCCTGGAGGACCATGCCGACCCGGCTGCGCAGGTCGGCGCGCGACATCGCGGTGACGTCGACTCCGTCGAGCGTGATCCGGCCGGCGCTCAGCTCGTAGAACCGCATGATCAGGTTGACGAGCGTGGTCTTGCCGGCGCCGGTCGGGCCGACGATCGCGACCATCTGGCCGGGCTCGGCGACCAGCGACAGGTGCTCGATCAGCGGCTTCTCCGGGTCGTAGGAGAAGGACACGTCCTCGAAGGCGACCCGCCCGTGGGTCGCCACGACCCGGCTCGTCGAGCCGTCCAGGATGGTCGCGCCGTCCAGGGCGGTCGAGCCGTCCAGGGTGGTCGAGCCTGTCGAGACCCCGATGTCCGGGACCTGCTCGTCGGCGTCGAGCAGCTCGTAGACCCGCTCGGCGGACGCGACCCCGGACTGCAGCAGGTTCGCCATCGAGGCGAGCTGGGTGAGCGGCTGGGTGAACTGGCGGGAGTACTGGATGAACGCCTGCACGTCGCCCAGCGACAGCGAGCCGTGCGCGACCCGGAGGCCGCCGACGACGGCGATCACGACGTAGTTGAGGTTCCCGATCAGCATCATCACCGGCATGATCAGGCCGCTGACGAACTGCGCGCGCCACGACGACTCGTAGAGCTGGCCGTTGTGCTCGGCGAAGGTCTCCTCGACCGCCGCGCGACGCCCGAAGACCGAGACCAGCGCGTGGCCGGAGATGCTCTCCTCGATGTGGGCGTTGAGCTTGCCGGTCTGGCGCCACTGGCTGATGAACTGCGTCTGCGAGCGCTTCATGATCCGCGTCGTCGCGAACATCGAGACCGGGACGGACACGAGCGCGATCAGCGCCAGCATCCAGCTGATCCAGAACATCATCGACAGGACGGCGACCACCGAGAGCAGCGCCGTGAGCACCTGGCTCATCGTCTGCTGCATGCTCTGCGCGAGGTTGTCGATGTCGTTGGTGATGCGACTCAGCAGCTCACCGCGCGGCTGGCGGTCGAAGTACGACAGCGGCAGCCGGTTGACCTTGTCCTCGACCTCCGAGCGCATCCGGCGGATCGAGTGCTGCACGATCCGGTTGACGAAGAAGCCCTGCAGCCAGGCGAGCAGCGAGCCCACGACGTAGACCGCGAGCACGATGAGCAGAGCGTGCCCGACGGCCGAGAAGTCGATGCCGTGGCCCGGTACGACGTCGGAGTTGCGGATCAGGTCGGCCTGCGTGTGGTTGCCCTGCGCCTCGAGGTGCGCGACCACCTGGTCCTTGGTCAGCCCGTGCGGGAGCTTCGAGCCGAGGAAGCCGTTGAAGACCTTGTCGGTCGCGTGCCCGAGCAGTCGCGGCCCGAGCGACATCAGGGTCACCGACCCGACCGCCAGGAGCAGCACGCCGTACATCAGGCCACGCTCGGGCGCGAGCTCACGCAGGAGCCGCTTGGCGCTGGCGCTGAAGTCGTTGGCCTTCTGGCCCATCGCGACGCCACCCATCGGGCCGCGGCCACCGCCGGGTCCGCTGACGACACGCTCGGTCTCCTTGAGCTGGCCCTTGCCGGACCCGTTCTGCTCGCTCACGCCACTGCCTCCTCGTCGCCGATGCCCTGCGAGGCGGCGATCTCCTGGTACGTCGGGTCGTCGGCCATCAGCTCGTCGTGGGTGCCGCGACCGACGACCACGCCGTCGTCGAGCACGAGGATCAGGTCGGCGTCGCGGATCGTGGCGATCCGCTGGGCCACGATCACCACGGTGGCGTCGCGGGTCTCCGGCCTCAGCGCCGCTCGCAGCCGCGCGTCCGTGGCGAGGTCGAGCGCGGAGAACGCGTCGTCGAAGAGGTAGATCTCGGGTCGTCGTACGAGCGCGCGGGCGATGGCCAGGCGCTGGCGCTGACCGCCGGAGACGTTGGTGCCTCCCTGCGCGATCGGGGCGTCGAGCTGCTCGGGCATCGCGCGGACGAAGTCCTCGCCCTGCGCGATCCGCAGCGCCTCCCACAGCTCGTCGTCGGTCGCGTCGGGCTTGCCCTGGCGCAGGTTGGAGGCGACCGTGCCGGAGAAGAGGAAGGCCTTCTGCGGGATCAGGCCGAGCCTGGACCAGAGCAGCTCCTCGTCGAGGTCGCGCACGTCGACGCCGTCGACCAGCACGCGGCCCTCCGTCGCGTCGAGGAGGCGTGGCACCAGGTTGACCAGCGTCGTCTTGCCGGCGCCCGTCGAGCCGATGATGGCGACGGTCTGGCCAGGCCGGGCGCTGAAGGTGACGTCACGCAGCACCGGCTGCTCCGCGCCGGGATAGGTCAGCGCGACGCCCTCGAAGTCGAGGTGGCCGGCGACTCCCACGGAGGTGACGGGCCGTGCGGGCGGGACTACCGAGGAGTCGGTGTCGAGGACCTCGCCGATGCGGTCGGCACACACCGCCGACCGCGGCACCATCATCAGCATGAAGGTGCCCATCATCACCGACATGACGATCTGCATCAGGTAGGACAGGAACGCCGTCAGGTCGCCGGGGAGCATCGTGCCGGCGGCGATGCGGTGGCTGCCGAACCAGATCAGCGCGATGCTCGCGCCGTTCGCGACGAGCATGACGATCGGGAACATCGTCGCCATCCAGTTGCCCGCCTTGAGCGAGACGTCGGTCAGCGCGTCGTTGGCGACGGCGAACCGCTCGGTCTCCAGCGGCTCGCGCACGAACGCGCGGACCACCCGGATGCCGGTGATCTGCTCACGCAGCACCTTGTTGACGGCGTCGAGGCGCTCCTGGACCTTGCGGAAGTGCGGGACCATGCGCGTCACCACGATGCCCACGAGGATCGCCAGGATCGGTACGACGACCGCGACGAGCCAGGACATGCCGGCGTTGACGTGCACGGCCATGATGATCGAGCCGACCATCAGGATCGGGATCTGCACCGCCATCGTGCAGGTCAGCATCGTCAGCATCTGGACCTGCTGCACGTCGTTGGTGGCGCGGGTGATCAGCGACGGTGCGCCGAACGTCGTGACCTCGCGCGCGGAGAAGCCACCGACGCGGTGGAACACCGCGCCCCGCAGGTCACGGCCGAACGCCATCGAGACGTGCGCGCCGAACCAGGCGGCGCTGACCGAGCAGATCGCCTGGGCCAGCGAGACGCCGAGCATGAGACCGCCGGCGCCGAGGATGTAGCCGGTGTCGCCCTTGATAACGCCCTTGTTGATGATGTCGGCGTTGAGGCTGGGCAGGTAGAGCATCGCGCCGGTCGCGACCAGCTGGAGCAGCACGATCGAGATCAGCCAGCCCTTGTAGGGCTTGAGGTGCCCTCGCATGAGGCGCAGCAGCATCAGGATTCCTCTCGTTTCACGACGCCGTGCAGCACCGTGTGGACGATTCGCTCCGGCGTGAGGATCTCTCCGTCGGAGATGTCGGTGTGGGAGCCGGCGAACGTCAGCATCCAGAGCAGCTGCTGGAGCTCGCGCGGGGTGACCGAGACGGCGTCGGCGTCCGGGCCGAGGAGCGTCTCGAACCGGCGGTTCATCTCGGTCTCGAAGGCCTTGTGGTCCTCGGGGTCGTGGCCCACCGGCGGCTGGACGATGCCGCATGCCTTCATCAGGCCGAACACCGCCCGCAGGCGCTGCTGGATGATCGAGACCGCCTTGGTGAGCCGCTGCTCGAGCGGCCAGTCGGGCGAGATGTCGTCGAACCTGCGCAGGACGTCGCCCGGCTCGAAGGCCTTCTCGATCGCGGCGTCGACCAGCTCGTCCTTGGACTCGAAGACCCGGAAGATCGTGCCCTCGGCGACCTCGGCCGCCTCGGCGATCTGCTTCGTCGTGACGGCGCGACCGTGCCGGTGGAGCAGCGGGAGCGTCGCCGAGACGAGCGCAGCGCGACGCTCGTCGGGAGACAGCGGGGTCGCACGGGCCATGCCGGCATTGTAAATGAGTGAGCGCTCACTCACAAATGGATGTCGCGCTACGCCGGGATGCGGCACGCGCTCATGACCTTCGTGGGACGATGGTCCCGGTGGCTCGGGCGCCAGCGCTCGTTGTTGATCGACTCACCGGAGGGGACGAGGTTGGAGCAGAGCACACTGCGCGCACTTCTGGCTGCCGAGGCTCCAGGGCTCCTTCCGGCCGCGCGCTCGCTGGCGGTCCTCGCCGGCGTGTCGGACGCGCTCTTCCCGGTGCACGCGTCCGGCGCGGGCTACGGCCCGCTCGGGCCCGACAGCGTGCTGCTCGGCGACACCGTGGGCCTCGCCGCCGAGGCCGTCCCCGACGAGGAGTACGCCGCCCCCGAGCTGCGCGAGGGCGGCGACCCGACCCCCGCCTCCGACGCCTACGCCTACGCCGCCCTGGCCCTGCGCCTGCTCGGCGGTGCGGCGCCGGCCTTCGACGCGGAGAACCGGCCCCAGCCGGTCGGGGAGGTCGTGCCCGGCTTCCCGGCGTTCGCCGGCGAGGCGATCGCCCGCGCGCTGCAGCCCGACCCCACCATCCGGCCGCTGCCCAAGGTGCTGTTCACGCTCCTGAAGGTCGTGCCGGTCGATCGCTGGCCGGCCAGCCGGCCGGCCGACGCACCCGCGGCACCCGGGACCGCGAGCGACGAGCCGCCGGCCGTCCAGCCCGCACCCCTGCTGATCGACCACACCGCGGCCGAGCCGGTCGAGCAGCCCGGCGAACAGCCCGCCGCCGAGACCGCTGCGGCGACCCGGGCCAAGGCGCCCGACACGGTCGAGACGCCGATCGTCACCGACGACGACATCCCGACGGTGCCGCCCGCCGCACCGTCGCACCGCGGCGAGTGGCGCGACGCGCTCGGCGCGACCCACGAGGTGCCGACCATCGGCTGGTCGCACGCCGACCTGGCAGAGGACCACGCCGTGCCCGACATCGGGTGGTCCCACGCCGACCTGGCCGAGGACAACGCCGTACCCGACATCGGATGGACCGCCGACGCGGACCCGACGCGGCCCAGCGGCGACGTCCCGGCGATCGACTGGTCGGCCGAGGAGGCCGAGGGCGACCACGAGCCGTACGTCATCGAGGCGGACGACGCACAGCCGTCGGTCCGCTTCAGCGGCGACTTCGCGCTCGTCCACGACGGCGACGTGCCCGAGATCGAGCCGCTGGACGAGGCCATCCCGGCGTCCGACGTCGAGCATCGCCCCGGCCGCCGATCGCGGCGCAAGAAGCGCGAGCGGTCGCCGGACCGGACCCAGAAGCTGGTGCTGGTGCTGGTGCTGCTCATCCTGATCGTCGTCGGCGTCGCCTACGCCCTGCTGCACAAGGACTCGCCGAAGTACGACCCCCGGCTTCAGGGCGCCAGCCGCACCCTGTCCCACGTCGTCGCCGTGCGGGAGTAGCGCAGCCGGTCGTGCATGCGACCCGGGCGCCCCTGCCAGAACTCGAACGCGTCCGGCCGCACGCGGTAGCCGCCCCACCCCGGCGGCACGGGGACCTCGCCGTCGCCGAAGCGCCGGTCGGCCTCGTCGTACGCCGCGGCGAGGGTCGCGCGGTCGGCCACCACCTGCGACTGGGGTGATGCCCAGGCGCCGAGCTGGGCGCCTCGCGGCCGCGAGGCGAAGTACGCCGCCACCTCCGCCTCGGTCAGCCGCTCGGCAGCACCCTCCACGCGCACCTGCCGCTCGAGGGGGTGCCACGGGAAGAGCAGCGCGCAGCGCGGCTCCGCGGCGAGCTCCTCGCCCTTGCGGGAGGTCGTGTTGGTGAAGAAGCGGAAGCCCGCGGCGTCGTACCCCTTCAGCAGCACCATCCGGGCCGACGGCGCTCCGTCGGCCGAGGAGGTCGCGACGACCATCGCGTTCGGCTCGTGCATCCCCGACGCCACGACGTCGGCGAACCAGCGCTGCCACAGCGCCCACGGGTCGCCGCCGGCGGCCTCCTCGGCCAGCCCTGCGTCGCCGTACTCGCGGCGCAGGGTGGACAGGTCCGGGCCCTCGGGGGATCCAGTCACCCGCCCAACCTAGGCGACGGGTGGAGTGTGCGGCAGAATGCGGGAGGTTGACGTGGCAACACCGCTGCTGCCGACCACCACTCGTCCACCGACAGAGGAGTCGTCCGATGACCGAGGTGCATCACGGCCTGGAAGGCGTCATCGCCTTCGAGACGCAGATCGCGGAGCCGGACAAGGAGGGCTCGGCGCTGCGCTACCGCGGTGTGGACATCGAGGACCTGGTCGGACGAGTGCCGTTCGAGAACATCTGGGGCCTGCTGATCGACGGCTCCTACACCCCCGGCCTGCCCCCGGCCGAGGCGTTCAACCTCCCGGTGCACACCGGCGACGTACGCGTCGACCTGCAGTCCGCGATCGCCATGCTCGCGCCGGCCTTCGGCTTCAAGCAGACCTACGACTCGACCGTCGAGGAGGTCCGCAGCGACCTCGCCCGCGCGGCCGTCATGGTGCTCTCGTACGCCGGCCAGTCGGCCCGCGACATCCACCAGCCGATCGTTCCGCAGCGTGAGGTCGACAAGGGCGCGACGCTCGCCGAGAAGTTCCTGATCCGCTGGCGCGGCGAGGCTGACCCGAAGCACGCCCACGCGATCGACGCCTACTGGTCGTCGGCGGCCGAGCACGGCATGAACGCCTCGACGTTCACCGCGCGCGTCATCACCTCGACCGGTGCCGACGTGGCCGCCGCCCTCTCCGGCGCGATCGGCGCGATGAGCGGCCCGCTGCACGGCGGCGCCCCCTCGCGCGTGCTGGGCATGATCGAGGACGTCGAGAAGTCCGGCGACGCCCGGGCCTACGTCAAGAACCTGCTCGACTCCGGCGAGCGGCTGATGGGCTTCGGCCACCGCGTCTACCGCGCCGAGGACCCGCGCGCCCGCGTGCTGCGTCGTACCGCCCGCGAGCTCGGCGCCCCGCGCTTCCAGGTCGCCGAGGCGCTGGAGAAGGCCGCGCTGGCCGAGCTGCGCGAGCGGCGACCCGACCGCGTCCTCGAGACCAACGTCGAGTTCTGGGCCGCGATCGTGCTCGACTTCGCCCAGATCCCCTCGCACATGTTCACCTCGATGTTCACCTGCGCGCGCACCGGCGGCTGGTCCGCCCACATCCTCGAGCAGAAGCAGACCGGCCGGCTCATCCGCCCGTCCGCCGTCTACGCCGGCCCGCAGTCGCGTCCTGCCGACGCGATCGACGGCTGGAACCCTGCCTGGGGCAAGTAGCGCAGGGGCGCCCAGCGTTGCGGCGGCCGAGTCTCGGGGCCGCGCCCGTCCGTGCGGGCGCCGGCCTGGTCGTCGCCGTCCTGCTGGTGGCGCTGAACCTCCGCATCGCGGTGACCAGCCTCGGTGCGCTGCTCGACCGGCTCGGCGACCAGGGCGTCGGCGCGACGACGCAGAGCGTGCTCAGCTCGCTGCCGGTGCTGTGCTTCGCCGTGGTCGGCGCGACCGCGCTCGCGCTGACCCGGCGCGTCGGTGCCCACCGGGGCCTCGGGATCGCCCTCGCGGTCCTCGTCGCGGGCCTGGTGCTCCGCGTGGTCGGCGGCACCGCCGCGCTCGTCGCCGGGACCCTCGTCGCGTGCGCGGGCATCGCGCTGGCCAACGTGCTCATCCCGGTCGTCGTCAAGGAGCACTTCCCCGACCGCGTCGGCGCGATGACCGGCGCCTACAGCGGCGTGCTGTCGGTCGGCTCGGCCCTCGGCGCGGCGCTCACCGTGCCGATCGCCGATGCCGCGGGCGGCTGGCGGGCGGGCCTGGGCTCGTGGACGCTCGTCGCGGTGGCTGCGGCGATCGCCTGGGCGCCGTACGCACGACGCGGCGACCACCGTCGCACCGCCCACCGCGGGGCCCCGATGTGGCGCAGCCCCACCGCCTGGGCGGTCACCGTGCTCTTCGGGACCCAGTCGATCTACGCCTACGTGATGATGGGCTGGCTGCCGAGCATGTACCACGACGCGGGCTTCAGCGACCGGCAGTCCGGGCTGTTCCTCGCGGCCTGCGTGGCGATCAGCGTGCCGGTCTTCCTGCTGGCGCCGAGCCTGGCCGGTCGCCTGCGCCACCAGGGTCACCTCGTCGCCGTGCTGACGGTGGTCACCGTCCTCGGCTTCGGCGGAATGTGGCTCGACCCCGTCCCCGGCGCCTGGGTGTGGGCGGCCCTGATCGGTGCGGGCAGCGCCGTCTTCCCCGTCGTCCTCGCGTTCTTCGGCCTGCGCACCATGACCGCGGCGGACACCGCCACCCTGTCGGGCATGGCGCAGAGCATCGGCTACCTGATCGCCTGGGGAGGGACGTTCCTGACCGGCGTGCTCCACGACGTCAGCGGCAGCTGGTCGCTCCCCCTCGTCCTGCTGGTCCTGCTCGGTGTCGTCCAGACGGCCCTCGGGTACGTCGCAGGCCGGCCGGTCCGGATCTCGACCTAGGCCAGCCGCTTGCCGAAGCAGCGCGAGAGCGGGCTGCCGACGTAGTGGCCGAAGCCGGGGACCTCGACGTACCCGGACGAGAGGTAGAGCGCGATCGCCTCGGGCTGCTTGGTGCCGGTCTCCAGGACGACGAGGTCGTGGCCGGCCGCGACGGCCGTGCTCTCCAGCTCGGCGAGGACGACCCGCGCCAGGCCGCGACCGCGAGCCTCGGGCACGACGTACATGCGCTTGACCTCGACCGCCCTGCGCCCGCCGAGCGCGCGGACCGGCGACACCCGCCACGCCCCCGTCGCGACAGGTACGCCGGCGGCGTACCCGACGACGAACAGCCCGTCGGGAGCGTCGAACAGGACGGGGTCGATGGGGCTCTCGTCGGGGGTGCCGTACCGCTCGGCGTACTCGCCCTGGACCCGGTCGACCAGCAGGGTGGCGTCGGGGTGGGCGTAGCCGGTGACGCGGAGCTCGAGCGCGGGCTCAGGCAAGCGAGGCACCGCAGTGGTCGCAGAAGGCGGCCGAGTCGTCGTTGCGGGTGCCGCACTTGCGGCAGAACGGGCCCGTCGCGGCGGCCGCGTCCGGAGCGGCGTCGTCGGACCTGCCGAGGTTGCCGAGGCCCCTGCCACCGGTCATGTACTCCAGGCCGTCCTTCGCCACGGGAGCGAACTCGCCCACGGCGTAGCGCGCGCCCGCGCCCATGAAGCCGGCGCGGGTCATGCCCATGCCGACCGCGAAGAGGATGAAGCCGCCGAAGAACATCGCGAAGGCGGCGCCGGGGAAGCCGGAGCCGCTGCCGGTGCCGAGGTCGGTCGTGTCGCTGTTCGCCGAGTCGACGAACCCCTTGATGGCGACGACGAACACGACGATGCCGACGACGGCGAGGATCGGCCCCACGATCCGGAGGGTGTTCCGGACGTTCGTCTGGTTGCTGAGGCCCGGGTTCGCGGCCATGGCGCACCTCTTCTCGAGACGGTTGATCAGGTGGCGACCTTATGCCCCGCGGGTCCAGGCCGCAGACATGTTGGCGTGATCCTTTTTGCGGCTGTCAGACTGACCCCGTGACCGAGATCAAGATCCCTGCAGAGCTCAAGCCCGCCGACGGCCGGTTCGGAGCGGGTCCGTCGAAGATCCAGACCAGCCACCTCGACGCGCTGGCGTCGACCGGCTCGACGCTGATGGGCACCTCCCACCGCCAGGCACCGGTGAAGAACACCGTCGGCCGGGTGCGCGAGGGGCTCGCCGCGTTGTTCGACCTGCCCGAGGGCTACGAGGTCGTGCTCGGCAACGGCGGCGCCACGGCGTTCTGGGACATCGCGACCTTCGGACTGATCGAGAAGAAGTCGCAGCACCTCTCCTTCGGCGAGTTCTCCAGCAAGTTCGCCAAGGCCGCCGAGCAGGCACCGTGGCTGGACGAGCCGTCGGTCATCAAGTCCGAGCCGGGCTCGCGCCCCGACGCGGTCGCCGAGGCCGGCGTCGACGTCTACGGCTGGGCCCACAACGAGACCTCGACCGCGGTCATGGCTCCCGTCGTACGCCCCGAGGGCGCCGACGAGGGCTCGCTGGTCCTGGTCGACGCGACCTCCGGCGCCGGCGGCCTGCCGGTCGACCTGACCCAGGTCGACGCCTACTACTTCGCCCCGCAGAAGTGCTTCGCCTCCGACGGCGGCCTGTGGGTGGCGATCATGTCCCCCGCGGCGCTCGAGCGCGCGGCCCGGATCGGTGCGAGCGACCGGCACATCCCGGCGTTCTTCGACCTGCCGACCGCGATCGACAACTCCGCCAAGAACCAGACCTACAACACGCCCTCGGTCGCGACGCTGTTCCTCATGGCCGAGCAGCTGGACTGGATGAACAGCCAGGGCGGCCTCAAGGGCATGGTCGAGCGCACCACCGCCTCCTCGAACGCGCTCTACGGCTGGGCGGAGAAGACCAGCTACACGACGCCGTACGTCGAGAACCCCGACCACCGCTCCCTGGTGATCGGCACCGTCGACTTCGACGACTCGATCGACGCCGCCGAGGTCGCGAAGGTGCTCCGGGCCAACGGCATCGTCGACACCGAGCCCTACCGCAAGCTCGGCCGCAACCAGCTCCGCATCGCGATGTACCCGGCGATCGACCCCGCCGACGTCGAGGTGCTGACCAAGGCGATCGACCACGTGGTCGCCGCTCTGTGATCTAGCCTTCGGGCATGCCGCTCTCCCGCCGTTCGCTCCTGACGGCGGGAGGCGCGCTTTTCGGGGTCGGCGCGGCCGGTGCCGTCGGCGTACAGACCGAGGTCCTGCCGGGCCGGTCGTGGTTCTACCAGCACCTCCACATCGACGGCTCCGTCGGCGTCGCGCCCGACGTGCGCAGCGGCAGGGTGGTCAGCGGCTCGTTCGCGTCCAAGGCCCGCGGGACCGAGGTCGGGTGGTCGATCGCCTATCCGCCGCACCCGCCGCACGGCGGCAGGGGCCTGCCCCTCGCCGTGGCGCTGCACGGACGCGGCGACGACCACTCCACCGCGTTCGCGCCCGATCAGGTGGCGCTCAACCTCTTCCTGGCCGACGCGGTCGACCACGGTGTGCAGCCGTTCGCGATCGCGAGCGTCGACGGTGGCGACACCTACTGGCACGACCGGGTCTCCGGTGACGACGCCGGCACGATGGTCGTCGACGAGCTCATCCCGATGCTGGCCCGCAAGGGCCTCGACACCTCGCGGCTCGGCTTCATCGGCTGGTCGATGGGCGGCTTCGGCGCGCTGCACTTCGGCATGCAGCTCGGCGCCGCGAAGGTCAGGGCCGTCAGCGCGCTCAGCCCCGCCATCTGGGAGCAGTACGCCGACAGCGCGCCGGGCGCGTTCGACAGCGAGGCCGACTTCGCGGCGATGACGCCGTACGGCCGCCAGCGCCAGCTCGACGGCATCGACCTGCGCATCGACTGCGGCGAGAGCGACCCGTTCTACTCGCACGTGAAGGACTACCGCGCCGGCTTCACCCATCAGCCGGCCGGTGGCTTCGCGTTGGGCGCCCACAGCCCGACGTACTGGCGGCGGGTCATGCCCGCACACGTCGCGATGCTCGGCCACTCGCTCAACGCCTGACTGCCTTCCGGGCCGACGTACCGCCGCTATCGTGCGCACATGGCAGATCTCGGGCCCGTGCCCTGGCCGCCCGCTCCGATCATCACCGAGCGGATCGTCCTCCGCGAGCCCGAGGCGCGCGACCGGGCGGCGCTCGTCGACCTGTTCACCTCCGCGGAGGTCGGCGCCTACATCGGCGGGCCGCGGCAGCGCGACGAGTTCGAGCGCGCGCTGCCCGAGATACCTCCGCGGCGTCCCGGCCTGTTCGTCGTGGACCTCGCCGGCACGATGATCGGCACCATCACCCTCGACCGGCGCGACGCCGACCGCCTCGGACGCCTCCTGCCGGAGGGCGGAGAGCCCGAGCTCGGCTACCTCTTCCTGCCCGGCTCATGGGGCCGCGGCTACGCCACCGAGGCGTGCACGGCAGCCCTGAGCTGGTTCGACTCCGCGCTTCCCGGTGAGCCGGTGGTCCTGACCACCCAGACCGCTAACCTCCCCTCCCTGCGCCTCGCCGCCCGCCTGGGCTTCACCGAGGTCGAGCGCTTCGAGCAGTACGGCGCCGAGCAGTGGTTCGGCGCTCGGTGGCCACCGAGCGTGTGACCGCTGACGCCCTGCTTGCCTGCCGGCAGGCAGGCGGTCAGCCCCGCACCAGCCGCAGCGTCGCCCGCTCCAGCGCGGCCTGGCGGGCGTCGGCGTCGGGGTGGGGGCGGCGGACGGCGGCGTGGATGGTCCGGCCCTCGTCGTACGCCTCGACGACGCGGGGGTCGACGTACGCCGAGCGGGCCAGGGCCGGTGTGTTGCCGAGGAAGTCGGCGACCTCGCGCATGGCGGCCGCGACGGCCCGCTTGCGAGCGGTGACGCCCGTGGCGGCGGACGGTGCCTCGGCGAGGGCGGCCGCGGCGAGTACGGTGCCGTGCCAGGTGCGGAAGTCCTTCGCGGTGACCTCGAGGCCGGCGACCTCGCGGAGGTAGTCGTTGACGTCGGCCGGCGTCAGCCGCTGCCACCGTCGACCCTCGCGGAACGCCAGCAGGGCCGGGTCGTCCGCGCTGCGCCGGCGCCGCATGCGCTGGACCGCCGCGACGACGGGGGCGTCGTCGATCTCCACGTGGTGCTCGACGCCCGACTTGCCGACGAAGTCGAAGAGTAGGCGCTCGCCGCTTCGGCGCACATGGCGGCGCTCGAGGGTCGTGAGCCCGAACGAGCCGTGCTCCTCGGCGTACACGTCGTTGCCGATGCGGAAGCAGCCGAGGTCGAGCATGCGCACCGCCACCGCACATGCCGCGTCGCGGTCGACGCCCTCGGCGTCCAGGTCGGCCAGGACCCGCGCGCGGATGCGTGGGAGCCGGCGGCCCAGGCGGAGAACGCGCTCGTGCTTCTCCGCGGACCGGCGCTCGACCCAGTCGGGGTGGTAGAGGTACTGTCGCCGTCCGGCGTCGTCGGTTCCGACGGCCTGGAGGTGACCGTTCGCGTGCGGGCAGATCCACACCTCCCGCCACGCCGGTGGGATCACCAGCGCCCGACAGCGATCCGCGTCGGCACCTGCGAGCCGCGTGCCGTCCTCGTCGAGGAACACGAAGCCGCGACCGTGGGCGCGGCGGGTCCAGCCCGGCTGGTCCGGAGAGGTACGACGCAGGCGGGCCACGTCCGCTCGGTACCCGCGACCGGCCCGGCGATGTGGCGCAACTGAGGGATGTGCGGTCCGCCACCTCGCTGCCAGCCTGAGGGCGTCTCGGGATCCCTCCCTCGACCTCGGAGACCCCTCATGCGCGTGATCCGCCACCTGCTCGCCCTGATCGTCCCTCTGGCCCTCGCCCTCCTCGGTGTCACCGCGGTGGCGACGCCACCCGTCGCGGCGACGCCGACAGGCCCGGCGATCGGGTCGGGGACGCTGCTCTACCGCAAGGGCCCCGACATCTACGGCACCGACGGGCAGTCGACCCGGCAACTGACGACCGACGGCGCGACGCCCTCCGCCGACGGCGAGGGCAGCAGCGGCTACCTCTCGCCGAGCGAGTCCGACGACGGATCGGTGGTCGTGGCGATCCGCAACCAGCGCCTGGTCCATCCCGGCGACAAGCAGGTCTACCAGCACGGCTACCTGTGGGTGATGAGCGCCTACGGTCATGTGGTCCGCAAGATCGACCCGCCGCAGTTCGACTACGTCGACTCGACGACCTGCGGCCTGCCCGCCAACAACCCGCTGGGCATCACCAACGCCTACGTCTCACCCGACGGCAAGCACATCGCCTACACCTACGCCGAGCGGGTCGAGATCTACAGCATCTACTACGGCGGGTGCAGCGTCGCCACGGGCTATCGCACGACGGTCGTCGACATCGACGGGAAGAGTCCGGTGCCCGTCGACAACGGCTCCGGCTCCAACGAGTCCCTCGACACGGGCAGCTGGGTGAACGACTCCACCCTCCTGCTCGACGACGGCGACTTCGGCTCGGTCCAGGCCTACTACGCCACGCTGCCGCGGCTCTCGGGGACCGCGTGGTTCGCGCCCGACGACTACACCGACTCCGCATACGCCCAGCCCGACTACCGCAACGGCGTGGTGGCGACCCAAGGACTCTCCGACGCCCCGAACACCAGGGTCGTTCGGATCTGGACGGCGAGCGGTCTCGGATCGCCCGTGAGCTATCGCTGCGAGCGCGCCAGCACCGTCAGCGACCAGGACCAGCTCGGCGACCCGACGCTGTCCCCGACCGGCGCGCAGGTCGCCTACGAGGACGTCGGCGCCAACGAGTCGACGTCCACGGCCGGCCAGGGCGTCTACGTGATGAGCACGAACGACTGCAGCACCTCGCTGCTGGTCGCCGGCGCGAACGACGCTTTCTGGTCCTCGGCACCGCTGTCGCCCCCTCAGGACATCACCGCGCCCACCGTGAGCCTGGCAGCGACGCCGGCCGCGGTCGCGTCGACGAGCATGGGCCTCAGCTGGTCCGGCGCGGACGTCGGCAGCGGCATCGCGAGCTACCAGCTGCGAGCGCGGGCGGCGTCGTACACACGGCCGTTCGGCGGCTGGTTCGACGTGGGCGACCCCGACCCGTCGACGGAGACCGACGTGACCGGCATGAGTCCCGGCGCGACCTACTGCTTCGACATCGTCGCCAGCGACAACGCCGGCAACACGGCCACCTCCGCCCAGCGATGCACCGCCGTCGCGTTGGACGACCGCAGCCTCAGCCCGTCCGCCGGCTGGTCGAGGATCTCCGGATCGACGTACTTCCAGCACACGGCGACCCGCAGCAGCCGCCGCGGCGCGACCCTCACCCGGACTCACGCGATGCTCGACCGGGCGGGCGTCGTCGCGACCACCTGTCCCCGCTGCGGCATCGTCGGTGTGTACGTCGGCGGGCGGCTGATCGGGAGGATCAACCTCCGCTCCGGCACCTCCCGCCACAAGGTCGTGCGGTTGCTGCCGACCTTCGCGACGAGGACGGCGACCGTGACCGTGAAGGTGCTGTCGTCGGGGAAGCAGGTGACGATCGACGGCCTGGTGAGCAGCCACAGCTGACCACGGTGGCCCAATCTTGCGAATTCGACCACGAAGAGGCCGGGAACGTGTGACGATCCGACGATGTTGGTGGGACGCTCCACCGAGTTGAGCCACCTGGCCGAGTCGCTGACGCTGGACGTCGCCGTCGCCGTCGCCGTCGTCGGCGAGGCGGGCATCGGCAAGACGACGCTGCTCAGGACGGCCGCCGGACGATGCGGCCGCCCCGTGCGCGAGGGTGGCGCGCTCGCGACGCTGTCCTGGATGCAGCACCTCGCCCTCGAGCGCGCCCTCGGACGCACCCTGGACGGCTCCGCGGACGCACACGCCGTCGCCGGGGACGTCGAGACCGCCGTCGCCGACGGCGTGCTGCTGCTCGACGACCTGCAGTGGGCCGCGACCGCCACCCTCGAGGTGGTCGACCTGCTGGTCGGCCGCGTCACCATGCTCGTCGGCGTACGACGCGGCGATCCGCACGCCGACGCGACGCTGGACCGGCTGACGGCGGCCGGGTTCGACGTGCTCGAACTGACCGGGCTGCCGGCGGAGGACGCGAAGCAGGTGGCGCTCGGCGTACGGTCCGATCTCAGCCGGGCCGCGCTCGAACGCCTCGTCGAGCGCACCGGCGGCAACCCGCTGCTGCTGCGCGAGCTCGCGCGCACGGGTGAGGCCTCGCCGTCGCTGCGCCTCGCCCTGGCCGCCCGTCTGCGCACCCTCGACCCGACCGCCCGAGAGGCCTTCACGCTGTTGTCGCTGGCGGGTCGGCCGCTGCCCCCTGACCTCGTCGATCCCGTCGGCGCGAAGGCGCTGCTGGCGGCCGACCTCGCCGTCGCCACGCCCAGGGGCGGCCTCGAGGTACGGCACGCGCTGCTCGGCGAGGTCGCGCTCGAGCAGGTCGACCCGGAGGACCGGCGACGGGCGCACGCCACGCTGGCGCGCTGCACGGACGACCAGGGCGAGGCCGCTCGGCACCACCTCGCCGCGGGCGAGACGCGGGCGGCGTACACGACGGCGCTGCGGGCGGCCGACGCCGCCACCGCGCCCGGCGAGCGCGCCCGGCACCTCGCCGTCGCGGCCTCCTGCGCCGTCGACGAGCACGCCGACGAGCTGCGGATACGGGCCGCGCAGGCGCTCGAGGATGCACACGACTGGCCCGCCCTACAGCCGCTCCTCGACGAGCTCGACCGGTACGACGACACCGAGGACCCGACGCACGACGTCCGCGCGCGTGCCGCCCTGATCCGGGCCCGGGCCGCCTGGCGCGCGGGGAGCATCGAGGACCTCCGCGCCGCGCTGCGCCGCGGCCAGCAGCTGGTCCACGGCACCGGCGCCGTCGTCGAGCTCCAGCTGGCGATCGAGGCGTGCCGCGTGCCGATCTTCGTCGACAACGATCCCGAGGAGTCGGTGCGCAGCACCACCGCCGCGCTGGGCGCCGCCCGGGAGGCGGGGATCGACGTGCATCGTGCGCAGTACCTCCACGGCACCGCCCTCTACGTCGCGGTCCGGCCCGAGGATGCCGCCCGCGAGCTCACCGAGGCGCGACTCGCGGCTCGCGAGGCCGGCGATGTCGGGGTCGAGCTGATCGCGGCCAACAACCTGATCGCCGTGAACGAGGCGATGGGCGATCCCACCGTGGCCCGCGAGCTCGCGGCGGCGTACGCCGAGCGTGCGGCGGAGCTCGGCCTGGGTGTGTGGGAGCGCAGCTTCGCCATCACCCGCAGCAACCTGGACTTCCACCGTGGCGACTACGCCGCCGTGCTCGCCACGGCCGACGAGCTGCTGGACCTGCCGCTCGAGAGGCGGGCGCGCGACACCCTCTGCGAGCAGCAGGACCTCGCGCTGATCGACCTGGGCCGCATCGACGAGGCGCTGCGGCGGCGCGACGCCGAGCCGAGCCGGCCCGACGACGGCTGGTGGCTGCGCGCGGACCAGTGGGTACGCTGCGAGGCGTCGCTGTGGGGCGGACGGCCCGCACGAGCGCTGGAGTACGCCGAGGCCATGCTGGGCGGGAACGTCGGCGATCTGAACATCGTCTTCGCGCACGTCTCGCGGGCGTGGGCGCTCACCGACCTCGACCGGGGCCCGATCCCGACGATGACCGAGACGTGGCCCGGAATGCTCGCGGCGGTGCCCGTCGAGGTCGCGGCGGTGCACGCCCTCGTCGCCGGGGAGGCGCGCGAAGCCGTGGCGCGCTTCGACGAGGCCGCCTCGCTGTGGGCGGGCTACCACCGCCGCGGCGAGCTGCGCTGCCGCTGGGCCGCTGGTGAGGCGGCTCGACAGGCCGGCGCGCCGGACGCCGTCGACCGGCTGGTCGCCGCCGAGCAGGAGACCGAGAGCCTCGGCATGCTGCCCCTGCTCGGACGCATCCACCGCTCGCTGCGCGCCGCCGGAGTACGACGGGACGCGCCGCGCGCACCCCGGGGAGCCGCGCTCCTCTCGGCGCGGGAGCACGAGGTGCTCGGCCTGGTGGCCGAGGGGCTGACCAACGGCGAGATCGCGGCCCGCCTCGGGGTCTCGAGGCACACCGTCGTGTCGCAGATCGGCTCGGCCTCCATCAAGCTCGGCGCGACCGGACGCGCCCAGGCGGCGGCGATGGCGCACCGGGCGGACGGGACGGACAGGACGGACAGGTCGGATGGCTGACGTGCAGCGCCTGGTCGTGCTGGAGGACGTCGATCCCGCGGCGGCAGCAGCGGTCGCGGCGCGGCTGGGGTCCGGGCTCCAGCAGGTGCACGACGCGGCCGATGCGGCCCGGGCCGTGCTCGCCGCGATGGACGGCGGCCCGGTCGTGGTCGCCGCGAGCGCGCCGCGCGAGGTGATCGACATGCTCTGCGACGACCTGCACCGGCTCGGGGAGGTCGAGCACCTGATCGGGCCGATCGAGCCGCCGGGTGCAGGCCTCGCGGTGGTCGAGCGCGCGCTGCTGGCCGCACTCCTGGCCGGCTGCTCGCTGGGCGAGGCGGCCCGGGCGCTGCACCTGTCCCGGCGCACCGCCGACCGACGGCTCGCCGCCGCGCGAGCCGCCCTCGGCGTGACCAGCACGGCCGGGGCGCTCCGGCGTGCCGCGGAGATCGGCGTCGTCGCCGAGAGACCGCCCGACCGACGTACGGGCTGACCGTGGCGCAACTGTGGGATGTGCCCACCCGCGGCGACGCCTAGGTTCGCAGGAGTCCCTGTCCCCCTGGCCGTCCGAGGAACCATGCGCACGCTCGTCCTTCTCCGCGCCCCGCTCGTCGTCGCACTCGCTCTCGCGGGCCTGACCTCGCTGGGCGGTGTCACCACCGGGCCGGCGTACGCCTCCGGCACCAGCTACACCTGGATCGGCAACTCCCAGAGCCCGTCCGCCGACAACCACTCCTGGACCGACCCGGACAACTGGGAGCCCAACGGCATCCCGGGCACCGGGGACTCGGTGAAGATCGACGCACCCGACCCGCTCCACTGCACGGTCGGCGTCGACGGGATCCCGGCGGTCTCGCTGAGCTCGCTGACCGTCACCGCGACCGGGTGCGGCACCACCCTCACCGGCGGACCGATCACCGTCACCGGCAGCTTCGTCTGGGACGGCGGCAGGTTGAACGGGGACCTCACGGTCGACGGCACCGGCTCCGTCTCGGGCCTCAACAGCCACCTGAACACGCTGAACGGCAACCTCACCATCGGCGGAACGATGACACTGTCCCACCTCGCCGACTCGGGGGCGAGCAACCAGGGCGGGCTGCGCATCATCGACCCGCACAGCCTGCACGTCCTGGGCTCCGGGATCCTGACGTCCAGCGGCACCAACGCGATCCAGTACCTCGCCTGCTGCGTCAACCCGGCCACCATCGTCAACGACGGCACGATGCAGATCAGCGGGGGCGACCTGACCGTGCACGCGGTGGAGGTCGAGCAGAACGGGACGCTCGAGACGGCCGCAGGGGCCGACCTGGTCGACGACGGCGCGCCCGCGACCGCGGCGGACGGGGCGTCGTACTCGGGTGCAGGGCGCTGGCTGGTCGAGGACGTCGGCGCGCTCACGCTGGCCGGGACCCAGACGCTCGGCTCGGGCTTCCACCTCGCGCTCGGCGACGGGCAGACCGGGGCCACCCTCGGCGGCACGGCGACGCTGACCGGACCGGGCGGAGTCGACTGGATCGGCGGCACGATCCAGGGCCACCTGACCATCGCCCACGGCACCACTCTGTCCGCCTCCGGCACGACCAACAACAACGGCAAGCGGTTCCTGTCCGGCTCGACCTCGGCGGGCGCCTCGACCCTGACCAACCACGGCAGCATCTCCTTCGCCGACGGCGCTGGGATGATGACGGGCTACGTGGCGAAGCTGACCAACTCCTCGGACGGCAGGATCAGCCTGGCACCGGGCACGACATTCTCCACACTGGGCTGCTGCGTCAACCCGAACAAGGTGATCAACGCGGGCGGCCAGTTGGTCGTGCCCAGCGGGTCCTCGACCGATCCGGTCCTCCTCGACGGCGTCGCCTACGAGGACACCGCCGGCACGGCCTCGATCCACGCCGGCGACACGCTGCAGCTGAACGAGGCACCGTCCTCGCTCACCGGCACCTCGGTCTCGGGTGGCGGGACCCTCGGCATCGCCGCGCCGACCTCCGTCAGCGGCACGGACACGATCGGCTCGGGGAGCACGCTCGCACTGAGCACGGGCGGCTCGCTGGACGGCACCGCCACCGTCGGCGGAAGCGGTCGTACGACGTGGACGGGCGGATCGGTCTCCGGCCAGGTCACCATCGCGACGTCCGGCGGCGTCACCGCCTCGGGCACCGACCTGAAGACCATCGCGAACATCGCCGGCGGTCCGACGCCGAGCAAGGTGACCCTCAAGGTCCCGTTCTCGATCGCCGCGGGCACGGCCGACCACCACGACACGGTTGACGTCGGCCAGTCCGCCCTCTACCTGACCGGCACCACGACGCTGGCCGACAACACCGACCTCACCGACGGCACGGTCCGCAACAGCGGCAGGCTGACCGTCGCCGCGGGCAAGGGCGGCCTCGCGCTGCGCGGCGGCGACGGATCCTTCGTCAACAGCAACCAGGTCACCGTCTCCTCGGGCACGTGGCAGCTGACCGGCGACTACCGCCAGACCGCCGGCGACACGAACCTCGCCACCGGCACGGCACTCAACCGGCTCTACACCAGCTACACGGTCACCATCGCCGGCGGCAGGCTCGACGGCACCGGCACGGTGGGCGCCGGGATCGACAACACCGGCGGCACCGTCCGGCCCGGTGGCGCCTCGACGGGCACCCTGCACGTCACCGGCAGCTACGTGCAGGGCAGGCACGGCGCGCTCGCGCTGGACCTCGGCACGCGCAGCCACGACCACCTGGTCGTCACGGGGAGCGCATCGGTCGCCGGCGTCGTGCACGCCACGAACCACGGGACGCAGCGGCCACGTATCGGCGCCAAGGTCGGCGTCGTCACGGCCGCCCCGCTCACGGCCGGGTCGATCTGCGTGACCACCGCCGGCACCGGCCGCACCGCCGGGCACTGGGCGGTCGCACACACGGGGACGACGCTCCAGCTGGTCTGGCGCGCGGGCAGGGCCCGCAGCTGCTGAGGACCGGCCGTCTCAGCGACGCGTACGTCGGGCGACCAGGACCACCAGCCCGGCCAGGGCGACCAGGACCACGGCGCCGCCCGCGGCCCAGGGCCAGGCCGGGTGCGAGGTCGTCTCCCCGGCGCCGGGCGGCGCGGCGGCCGTCGGGTGCGGGGCGTGCGGGGAGTCGCCGGCCAGCGCGACGCGGACGCTGGCGGACAGGTGCACCTGGAGGACCGGGGCGTCGGTGCCCTCGGAGCTCAGGAAGATGCGGTCGTCGGCGGTCACCGCGATCCCCTCGCCCTGCTGCTGGCGGGGCAGGTCGACCGTGGCGATCCGGGCGAGGCCGGGCCAGGTGTAGAACGCGGCCTGGCCGTAGTTGCGCAGCACGATGTGCCGGCCGTCGGGGAAGAACGCGCCGTCGGTGGCGAGACCGAGCACGGACCTGCCCTTGGTCAGCCGGTTGTCGCCCGCGTGCAGGTGGCGCGGGGCGGCGTAGATGTGGCCGATGAACTCCTTCGACACCACGAACAGCCGGCCGGTCCTCGGGTCGCGCAGCAGCGTCTCGGCATCGTGCGGGCCGTCGGGGTAGACCAGCCGCCGGACCTGCCCCGGCACGTGCCGGTCGCCGTGCCCGACCGGCACCTGCACGACGGTGATGAACTTCCGCACGCGGAAGTTGTCGCCGGTGTCGCCGACCCAGACCGTGCCCGGCCTCCCGCCCGGCGCGAGCGACTCCTGGTCGACCGCGTGGGCGTCCCAGGTGGTCACGCCGACGGTGTCGCAGGTGTGCGGGTCGACGGCGAACACCCGCGCACTGTCGCCGGAGTCGTTCATGGTCACGAACACGCCGCCGGTCTCGACCAGGCCGCTCGCCTCGACGATCCGGGGGTCGCTGAACGCGCAGACCTCGGTGCCGTCGACCGGCCCGGCGGCCGAGGCGCCCACGACCGTGCCGATCACGAACGGTGTCAGCGCGACGGCCCCGAGGATGCGGTCGCGCCAGCGCATCAGGCCCCGATCCCCAACAGCTCCCCGAGGCGCGGCCGGATGCCCCAGGCGGCCGTCAGGCCGGCGTACTCCTCGAGGGGCGCGCCGCCGCCGGGAGCCCGTACGGCGCGCAGCATGGTGTTGCGGGGCGTGTGCTGGGACTCCACGAACTGCACGACCTCGACGCGGTAGCCGCGCGAGCGCATCAGCAGCGCCCGCAGCGCGTCGGTCAGGGTGTCGGCGAAGCGCTCGCGGAGGATGCCGTCACGCACCAGGGCGGCGTACGGCGACGGCGGGGTGCCGCGACGGATCTGGGCCGCGATGTCGTGGTGGCAGCACGGCGCGGCGAGCACGAGCGGCACCTCCCAGCCGACCGCGCGGGCGAGCGCCTCGTCGGTGGCGGTGTCGCACGCGTGCAGGGCGAGCACGACGTCGGGCCGGTCGCCCTCGGGCAGCTCGGCGCCGGCGATCGTGCCGACCACGAACTCCGCGTCGATGCCGAGCTCGGCGGCGACCCGGCTGTTGTGGTCGCGCGACTGCTCCTTGACGTCGACACCGATCAGCCGCACCGGCAGGCCGCGCAGGCCCGCGAGGTAGCGCTGGGCCGCGAAGGTCAGGTAGCCGTTGCCGCAGCCGAGGTCGACGATGCGCAGGGGCTGCTCCGTTGTCGGCCGGCGCACCGCGCGCGACGCGACCGCGTCGGACAGGGCGGCGTCGAGCAGCCGCAGGAACTCCTCGACCTGGCGGTGCTTCGCCTGCCGCGAGGGCTTGATCCGGCCGTCCTTGCCGGCCAGCCCGAGCGCCGCGAACACCGGGTCGTCGTCGGGCAGGAGACGGTCCTTGTCACGGTCGTGGGAGCGGTCGACGCTCGCGCCGTCCGACGCGGCCGAGCGGTGCAGGAGCGGCGCGCCCTTCTTCGTGTAGCGCAGCTGGAGCGTGACGTCGGTCGTCTCGACGTGCCAGTTGCCGAACGGCTCGTCCAGGAGCGCGTCGAGAGCCCCCTCGGCCTCGGGCCCGGCCGCGAAGTTGGCGGTGTGAGCCTGGGTGGCGTCGTAGCGAACCACCTGGAGGCGACGGCCCGCCCTCAGGTCGACCCAGCGCAGCTCGACCCGCCGGTGCTCGGGGGCGGGGTGGCCGCGCCGTCGTCCGGACACGACCGCCCGCACGAGCCGCTCGCTGTCGAGCACGGCCGCGCGCACGGAGGCCGCGGGCGTCGTGGTCATCGCAGCAGCGCCGCGATGACCACGATCAGCAGCAGCGCGACCAGCGCGGCCGGGATGATCAGTCGGCGGTGGCGCGGGTTCACGTCCTACAGGGTAGAGGCGAGGAGGTCGGCGAGGTGCATCGACCGCACTCCTGCCAGATCCTCGAGCTGCAGCGCGCAGGACATCCCGTCGGCGAGCACGACGGTCGCCGGGTCCTGCGCGAGCGCCTCTCGCACCGCGGGCAGCAGGTGGGTCTCGGCCACCGCGACCGACGTCTCGTAGTGACCGCGCTCCACCCCGAAGTTGCCGGCGAGCCCGCAGCAGCCGGGTACGACGGTCACCTCGGCGCCCGCGCGCCGGAGCAGGTCCAGGTCGGTCTGCCAGCCCAGGACCGCGTGGTGGTGGCAGTGTGGCTGCGCCACGACCCGCCGGCCGGTCAGGTCCGGCAGCGACAGGTCCAGCCGGGTGACCAGCTCGGCCAGCGTCACCATCGCCGACGCCACACGCTCCGCGCCGGGCGCGAGCTCCAGGGCGTCGGAGCGCATCGCCGCCAGGCAGGACGGCTCGAGCGCGAGGATCGGCCGGTCGGCGTACGACGACAGGGTGGTCACCGCTCGCCCGACGATGTCGCGGGCCGCGTCGAGCTGGCCGGTGGTGATCCAGGTCAGACCGCAGCAGGCGTGCTCGTCGATGACGCCGACCCGCACCCCCTGCGCGTCCAGCCAGCCGATCGCCGAACGGCCGGGCCCGGCGCGGAAGTGGTCGGTGAAGGAGTCCGCCCACACCCACACGTCCACCTCGGAGGTCGAGGAGGTCGCGCTGCGACCGTCTCGAGACCGGAGACCGGCCCACCTCCGCAGCGTGACCGACTCGAACGTCGGCAGCGATCGCCGGGCGTCGACTCCGGCGACCGCCTTGGCCGCGCGGGCGAGCGGCCCGACGCGGAGCGAGGCGTTGGCCAGCCCGGCGGCGGGTGCGGCCAGCCGCGCCCACCGCGGCAGCCGGCCGAGCGTGTAGTGGCTGCGCGGCCTGCGCCGCCCGCGGTAGGTCCGGTCCAGCACCTGCGACTTGTACGTCGCCATGTCCACGCCGGTCGGGCAGTCCGACGCGCAGCCCTTGCAGGACAGGCAGAGGTCGAGCGCCTCGTGCACGGCCGAGTGCTCGACGCCGGCGAGCCCGCCGGTGACCGCATCCTGGAGCACGCGTGCACGGCCACGGGTCGAGTCCTTCTCCTCCCCGGTCGCGAGGTACGACGGACACATCACCCCGCTCGTCGACGGAGCCACGCACTTGCCGACGCCGGTGCAGCGGTGGACCCCGGCGCCGAGGTCCACCAGGGACGGCGAGACCACCGGCAGCGCCGGACGGAGGTCCGCGTCCAGCGGCGCCGGGTCGACCAGCACGCCCGGGTTGAGCAGGCCGTCCGGGTCGGCCGCGTGCTTGACCGCGCGGAACAGCGCGAGCGAGCGGTCGTCGTACATGGTGGGCAGCAGCTCGGAGCGCGCCCGGCCGTCGCCGTGCTCGCCCGAGAGCGAGCCGCCGTAGCGCTGCAGGCCGAGCGCGGCCGCCTCCAGGAACTCCCGGAACCGTCCGCCGCCGTCGGTGAAGTCGAAGTCGATGCGGGCGTGGACGCAGCCGTCGCCGAAGTGACCGTACGGCACGGCGTCGAGGCGGAACTCGCGCAGCAGCCCCTCGAAGTCGCGCAGCCAGGCGCCCAGCGAGGCGGGCGGTACGGCGGCGTCCTCCCAGCCCGAGTACGCCGGCCCGCCCAGGCTGCGCGCGGCCAGGCCGGCGCCGTCCTCGCGGATGCGCCAGAGCGCGGTCGCCTCGGCGACCGACGCGACCACCCGGTGACCGAGCGCGCCGGAGGCGTCCACCAGCCCCGGCAGCAGGTCCTCGCGCCCGTCGCCGGCGACCTCGACGAAGAGCCAGCCCTGCCCCGGCGGCAGATCGGGGACGGCGCTGCCGCGGGCACGGACGAGGTCGACGATGCGGGAGTCGAGCCCCTCGCAGGCCACCAGCCGGCCGACGGCGAGCAGCGCCGGCACGGCGTCGGCAGCCTCGATCATCGACGGGTAGCCGAGGACCAGCAGGGTGCGCTCCTCCTCGGGCACCAGCGCCACCGTGACCGACCGCAGCACGCCCAGCGTGCCCTCGGAGCCGGCCAGGAGGCGCGGGATCGAGAGGCGCTCGGGCAGGAGGTGCTCGAGCGAGTAGCCGCTCACCTGCCGCGAGAACCTGCCGAACGTGGTTCGGACGTGGCCGAGGTCGGACGCCACCACGTCGGCCAGTCGCGTCTCGACCTCGCCGGGCTTCGTCGTACGGTCGCCCCAGAGGACGTCCGCGTCGACCACGGTGTCGACCGTCCTGCCGTAGCCGAGGGCCCGCGAGCCGCAGGCGTTGTTGCCGACCATCCCGCCGATCGTGCAGCGGGTGTGGGTCGACGGGTCGGGCCCGTAGCGCAGTCCGTACGGCGCCGCCGCCGCCTGCAGCCGGGCGTGCACGACGCCGGGCTCGACCGTCGCCGTACGGGCGTCGGGGTCGATCGCCAGGACCCCGTCGAGGCGGCGGGTGTCGACGACCAGGCCCGGCCCGACCGCGTTGCCGGCGATGGAGGTGCCGGAGCCGCGCATCGTCACCGGCACCCCGGCGGCGGCCGCGAGGTCGAGCAGCGGCTCCAGCTCGTCGCGGTGACGCGGCCGGGCGACCACCTGCGGCGGGACCCGGTAGAGCGAGGCGTCGGAGGAGTAGAGCGCGCGGGTCAGCTCGGATGCGTCGGCGTCGATCCCGGTCCGGCGCAGCTCGCCGAGGAGATCACCGCTCACCAGTGCTCCAGCGAGCCCCGGATCACGCCCGCGAGGTCCTCGCCGGTCACGTCCTTGGGCGCGGTGGCGAGCAGGCGCTGCTGCTTGAGCGCGCCGTCGACGAGGACGTCGACGTCGGACTCGCCGTAGCCGACCTCCGCCAGCCCGTTGGGCAGCGCGAGGTCGCGCATCAGCGACGTCAGCACCCGCGGCAGCAGGTCCGGTCCGTCCTCGCCCGACGCCGCGCTCGGGTCGAGCAGGTGGGCCGCACGCAGGTGGCGCTCCGGCGTCGCGTCGAAGGTGAAGCGGAAGGCCTCCGGCGCGGTCAGCGACACCGCCATGCCGTGCGGGACGATCGGGCCGTGCTCGGCCGGGTAGTCCGGTGCGACGTACGACGACACCCGGCCGGCGATCGGGTAGGCGTTGGCGTGCGGGATGTGCACCCCCGCATTGCCGAAGCCGAGACCGGCGAACGTCGCTGCCATCGCCATCTCCTCGCGGGCGACGGTGTCGGAGCCGTCGCGGACGGAGCGGCGGAACGCACCGGCGAGCAGGCCCATCGCGCGCTCGGACCACATGTCGGCGATCGGGTTGGCGCCGCAGTAGGGCACCCGCTGCTCGGGCGACTTGGCGTCGAAGGCGGCGTACGAGCGCGCGGTGTAGCTCTCGAGCGCGTGGCAGAGGATGTCCATGCCGGCCGACGCGGTGACGCCGGAGGGCTGCGAGGCGGTGAGGTCGGGGTCCACGACGGCCAGCTTCGGCCGCAGCGCGGCATGGCTGATGCCGGTCTTGACCTTCAGCGAGAGCACGTCGAGCACGCAGATCGTGGTGGACTCCGAGCCGGTGCCGGTGGTGGTCGGAACCGCGACGAGCGGCAGCAGCGGCTGGCTGGGCGCCTGCGCCTTGCCGACCGGTGCGTTGATGTAGTCCATCAGCTCGCCCGGGTTGGTCACCATCAGGGCGACGGCCTTGCCGGTGTCGATCGAGGACCCGCCGCCGACCGCGACGACGGCGTCCCACGGCCCCTCGGAGCGGGCGTGCTCGACCGCCTCCACCAGGGAGTCGTCGGTCGGCTCGACGCGCACCCGGTCGAAGACCTCGGCGGTCAGGCCGGCCGAATCCAGGGAGGCCCGGACGGTCTCGGCGTGCCCCGCCGCCGCCACGCCGGGGTCGGTGACCACCAGCACCCGCCGCGAGCCGCGGTCGGCGGCGGCCAGCAGCTGCGCGACGTCGTACCCGACCTCGCGGACGGCCCCGCGCCCGAACTTCAGCGCGGGAGCGGCGTAGGTGAAGACGGTCTCGGCCACGCCTCCGACACTAGGGCATGCCTCCTTATCCGGCGGCGTAGCGAGCGGGCTTTCGCGCCGATCTGGCGAGGCGGGGACGCGAAGGCATGCTGGATCGCATGTCGAGCGGCCCCAACGCAGCGAGATCGGATGCGAAAGTCCGCGCAGTAGGCGGCGGATAAGGAGGCATGCCCTAGTCCCCGGCGATGCGGATGGCGTCGAGCACCGTCCGGTAGACGGGGAGCGACCCGGCGGTGACGTCGGCCAGCGGGACCCAGGCCACGGCCTCGGTCGTGCCGCCCTGCTCGACGACCCGGGGCTCGCCCTCCTCGACGCTCGCCCGGTAGATCACCGCGATCGCGTGGAAGTCCTCCTGCCGGCCGCTGGGCGCGGTACCGGTGAAGTGGTGGTCGCGCACGGTCAGCAGGTCTCCGGTCGTGCCGCGCAGCCCGGTCTCCTCGGCCAGCTCGCGGACGACGGTCTCGACCGGCGACTCGCCGTGCTCGATCCCGCCGCCGGGAAGGTGCCAGGTGCCGGGGTCGGGCGCGAGCGCCGAGGTCCTGGTGAGCAGGATCGCGTCGTCCCGCACGACGTAGGCGTACGCCGCCGCGCGCTGCCTCCGCTCGACCCGGTACGCCGACAGCGCCTCCCCCACGACCGCGACCGTCGGGACCGTCCCGTCGAGCACGTCGGCGATCGGCTTCCAGTCGGCCTCCATCGTCGAGCCGTCGACCTCCTGGACGCTCGGCTCCGGCGAGTCGGCCGGCACCCACCCCTCGTAGACGATGCGCACCGAGTGGGCGTCGACGCGCCGACCGCGGCGCCAGGAGTCCTCGACGTGCATCGAGAAGACGTGGGCCGTCTCTCCCACGGTCGCGTGGAGGCCGGTCTCCTCGAACACCTCGCGCACCACCGCGTCACGCGGGTCCTCGCCGTGGTCGACGCCGCCGCCAGGCAGTGACCAGAGCTCGTTGCGGGTGACCTTCGGCGCGAGCCGGGAGAGCAGGATGCGGTCGCCCCGCACGATCACGGCGTACGCCGCCAACCGCTGCATCCGCTGTGGCACCAGGTCACCTCCTGCTTCAACCCTAGAGGGCGCCCGTGCTCCGGACAGGCGCGTGGATGGCGAGGTGGCCGCCCCGCGGTGGTCAGCCGAACAGCGGCCGGCGATCACGCGCCAGCGACTGCCGCCCGGCCCAGCGCCAGACCCGGGCGGACCGGTCACGGTCCTCGTCGGTGACCAGGTTGCCCATCCACCGCAGCGCCAGCGTCATCAGCAGGTCCGAGCGCATGCCGAGGGGGCCCAGCGCGGGCAGCACCTTCGGCACCGTCACGACGGCGGCCAGGCGACGGGCGATCGAGAACGCCTCGCCGTAGTGCTCGCGCAGGATCTCCGGCCACAGCAGGGTCAGGTCGGCGTGGCGGACCTGCGCGAAGGTCTCGGCGACGACCCGGCCGGTCTCCAGGCCGTAGTCGATGCCCTCTCCGTTGAGCGGGTTCACGCAGGCGGCCGCATCGCCGATCAGCGCCCAGTTGGGGCCGGCGACGCCCGACACGGCACCGCCCATGGGCAGCAGCGCGGAGGCGGGCGCGCGGAGGGTGTCATCGAGCCCGAAGGAGGCCCGCTGCTGGTCGGCGTACAGGCGCATCAGGGGCTTGATCGCGACGTCGGCGGGGCGCTTGGCGGTCGCGAGGGTGCCCACGCCGAGGTTCAACTCGCCGGCGGCCCTGCCGAGCGGGAAGAGCCACCCGTAGCCGGACAGGATCTCCCCACGCTCGCCGCGCAGCTCGAGGTGGGAGCTGATCCAGGGGTCGTCGGCCATCGTCGAGGAGACGTAGGAGCGCCCGGCGACGCCGTACACGGTGTCCCGGTGCCACTCCCGGCCGAGCAGCTTGCCCAGCGGCGACCGTACGCCGTCGGCGACCACCAGCCGTCGGCACTCGACATCGAACCGCTCTCCCCCACGGCCACCGGTCTCGAACGTGACGGCCGCGACCCGCCCCCCGTCGAGGCGTACGTCGACAGCCCGGGCGCCGTCGATCCCGACCGCACCCGCCTTGATGGCGGTGGTGCGGAGGTGCTCGTCGAGCTCGGTGCGCGGGATCGCGCTGCCCCAGTCGGGCAGGCGACCCCCGGGCCACGGGAGCTCGAGCGTCTGGCCGAAGCCGTGCGCGCGCAGACCCTTGTTGACCGTGTGCGAGCGCACCCAGTCGCGCAGCCCGAGCCGCTCGAGCTCGGCGATCGCGCGGGGTGTCAGCCCGTCGCCGCAGGTCTTGTCGCGCGGGTAGACCGCCGCGTCGGCCAGCACGACGTCCAGGCCGAGTCGTGCCGCCCACGCCGCGGCCGCGGAGCCCGCGGGCCCGGCACCGACGACGAGGACGTCGGTGCGCTGGGGCTGGGGCTCACTCACGGCGTCATCCTCTCAAACAGGCACGCCCGCAGCCCGCACGGCTCAATCGGCAAGCAGACCGGCCGCGCGGAACGCGCGATCGTAGATCTCGCGCACGACCGCCTGCTTGCGAGCGTTGTAGTCCATCATGTGCTCGCCCGCAGCCGTCGTCGCCCGGGCCGCCTCCCGCTTCGCTGCGGCGTAGCGTCGTAGGTCCTCGGGGTGGTCGCGCAGCCAGTCGCGGAAGATCCGCATCCGGACCGGCTCGGCGGCGTCCGGGCCGAAGACGTGCAGGTGGACCGCCGGCTCGGCGAGGCGGAGCAGCCGGTGGCCCTGCCACCACGGCTCGCGCACCCGGTGGACGTAGCCGGCCGCGACCAGCGCGGGGACGTACGCCGCCTCGTCACCGGGGTCGCCGACCACGAGACAGACGTCGGTGATCGGCTTCGCGACCAGGCCCGGCACGGACGTCGAGCCGACGTGGTCCAGCGCCACGACGACGCCCCCGAGCGCCTCGCGGATCCCGAGCGCGACCTCGGCGTACGTCTCCGGCCAGGCGGGGTCCGCCGTCACGACGCGTACGTCGGTCGACGGCCTGGCGTCGCCCACCCACGGGCTCGCGCCCGCGGGCGGGCCCGGCGCCTCGTGCTCGACGATCTCCTCCGCGCTCGGCATGCCGCGAGGCTAGACGGTATGAGTCGGAAATGCTTGGACGGTTGGCGTGCGCGGGGTGCGTGCATCGCGAGGCGGCTGCACGACGGCATACCGGGTGTCTGTCGAGTGCGGCCAACGCGGCGAGGTGCGTGCACCGCGTGGGCCAACCGTTCAATGATTTCTGACACGCGTCACTAGCCCGACCCGGCTCAGGGCCGGTGGAAGGCGCCGTGGCTGAGCAGGTGGACCTTGGTGCTGGCACAGGCGGTCTGCGGGGACCGGATGAACTGCGACCTGGTCGCGTTCGGCACGTAGACGCGGTAGCCGTCGACGTGCGTCGGGCGGCACTCGCTCTTGTCGTAGACGCCCCAGTCGGTCTGCGTGACCAGGCTGACGACGCGGTGGCCGGGCGCGACGGTCAGCGACCTGGCCCGGCCCTCGCGGTCCGCGGCGGCGCCGACCTGGGTGCCGTTGCCGTGCCCGACGAAGGACAGGCCCCCGAAGCCGCCAGTGCGGCAGCTGTGACCCGACACGTTGGTGAGGACGAGGCGGAAGTACTCGTGGCCGGCGGCGGCGTCGGCGTGCCGGATGCTCGCGTGCAGGTCGGCGTTGCCGCACTGCGGGGTGGCGGCCGCCTTCGCCGTACCGGTGGAGGCGGAGACGATCAGCGCGGATGCGGCGACGAGGCCGGCGCCCAGGGTGCTCAGTGTCTTGTTCATGCCCTGTTCGATGCGGCCAGGGGCCGATTGGTTGCGAGCCCGCCGAAGATCAGTGGCTGCGTCCGACGTGGGTGCAGACGCAGACCTTGTTGCCCTGCGCATCGGCCAGTACGACGAAGCGCGGGGCCGGTCCGTCGTCGACGACCCTTCCGCCGGCGGCGACCGCGGCCTCGATCCGCTCCCGGGCGACCTCCGGCGGCACCCGCAGGTCGAGGTGGAAGCGCTGCCGCGGCTCCTCGTGCGGGTCGGTCTCCTGGAACCACAGCGTCGGCGTCACGCCGTCGGGGTCGATGATCGCGTCGTCGTCGCGGGGGTCGTCCTCCATGGCCAGCACGGCCTTCCAGAACGGCTTGATCTCCTCGCGGTCGGCCGTGTCCAGCCCGATCTCGGCCCGTTGCACCGACGCGGGCTGCGCCTCGACGCCCATCTCGGCCGCGAAGCCGCTGATCTGCCGGGCCAGGTCCACGTCGCGCTGGGTCTTGCCGCCGACGTCGTGGCTGGTCAGCAGGACGTGCACGCTCGGATAGGTCAGCGTCACGTCCGGGTGGTGGTTGGCCGCCTCCGCGGCCGCGCCGATCCGCTCGACCAACCGCAGCCCCGTCGCGAAGTCGCCGGTGGCGAACCGCGCCTCGAGGGCGCCGTACATCGAGCGCCAGTCGGGCAGATCCATCTCGGCGACCTGGTCGCCGCTGAGCAGAGCCTTGGGGTCCATGTCTCCACCCTGTCCCCGGTGCGGGGATCTCTCAAGCGCCCTGCTCGCTGACCGGCGGGAACTTCTTCGGCGCGTCCTCGTAGCCGTCCTCGTCGGTGAACATCGCCTTCTCGGCGTCGAAGGTGCGGTGGGTGTTGTCGACCTCGGCGTTCTCGGGCCGGTTCTCCGGCGCCCAGCGCTCCTCGCGGTCGCGCTCGATCTCCTCCAGCGGCGACCCGTCCAGCCCGACCTTGTCCTCGTCGGAGTCCTTCGAGGTGCCGGCCGACGCCAGCGCGTCCGAGGCCGAGCCCGAGCCCGAGCCCGAGCCCGAGCCGGATCCTCCGGCCTCCCCGTCCGAGGAGCCGCCGCCCCCGGCCTCCTCGTCGACCCAGTCGGTGTTGTCGACCTGGGCGTTCTCGGGGCGGTTCTCCGGCGCCCAGCGCTCCTCGCGGTCGCGCTCGATCTCCTCCAGGGTCGAGCCGTCCAGCCCGACCTTCTCCTCCGATGCGTCGCCTCGGCGCTCGTCCGTCATGCTTCGCCTCCGTGTCCGATGGGTCACATTCCCGTACCCCGTTCCGAGCGCCGCACACGGGCGGTCCGGCGGCGGCCGGGCCGGCCCGTCGTTGGTCGAGCAGCCGCGAGCGCCAGCGGGCGGCGGGTCGAGACCAACGACTCTCCCACGCGGCCCGGCTGCATCTCGATACGGCGAAGGCCCCTGCGAGCAAGCTCGCGGGGGCCTTCGTTACTCCTCGATCCGGTTCCTCACATCAGGGCCGAGGACCTCGTCCTCAACTCTGGTAGGAACCGAAGTCGAAGTCGTCCAGCGCCACTGCCTGGCCGCCACCGAACTCGTAGTCGTAGGCCTCGTAGCCCGTGACGGCGTACGCCGCCTGGCGGGCCTCCTCGGTCGGCTCGACACGGATGTTGCGGTAGCGCTCCAGACCGGTGCCGGCCGGGATCAGCTTTCCGATGATCACGTTCTCCTTCAGCCCGCGCAGGCTGTCGGAGCGGCCGTTGATCGCCGCGTCGGTGAGCACCCGGGTGGTCTCCTGGAAGGAGGCCGCCGAGAGCCACGACTCGGTGGCGAGCGAGGCCTTGGTGATGCCCATCAGCTCCGGACGACCCGAGGCCGGCTTGCCGCCCTCGGAGACGACCCGACGGTTCTCGGACTCGAACTGGACGCGGTCGACCAGGTCGGACGGGAGCAGGTTGGTGTCACCGGACTCGAGCACCGTGATCCGGCGCAGCATCTGCCGCACGATGATCTCGATGTGCTTGTCGTGGATCGACACACCCTGCGACCGGTAGACCTCCTGGACCTCGTCGACGAGGTGCTGCTGGGTACGACGGACGCCGAGGATGCGCAGCACCTCCTTCGGGTCCGGGGTACCGACGGTGAGCATCTGGCCGACCTCGATGTGGTCGCCGTCAGCCACCAGCAGCTTCGAGCGGCGGGAGACGGGGTACTCCTGCACCTCGCCGCCGTCGTCGGGCGTGACCAGGACCTTGCGGGCCTTGTCGGTCTCCTCGATCTGCACCCGGCCGGCGGCCTCGGAGATCGGGGAGACACCCTTCGGGGTGCGGGCCTCGAAGAGCTCGACCACGCGGGGCAGACCCTGCGTGATGTCGTCGGCGGAGGCCACACCACCGGTGTGGAAGGTACGCATCGTCAGCTGCGTGCCCGGCTCACCGATGGACTGGGCGGCGATGATGCCGACCGCCTCACCGATGTCGACGAGCTTGCCGGTGGCCAGCGAGCGGCCGTAGCACTTGGCGCAGGTTCCGGTGCGGGCCTCGCAGGTCAGGACCGAGCGGACCGCGACCTCCTCGATGCCGGCCGCGATGAGCTGGTCGATGACCACGTCGCCGAGGTCCTCGCCGGCCCGGACCAGCACCTCGCTGGTCTCGGGGTGCTCGACGTCGGTCGCCGCGGTCCGGGCGTACGCCGCGGTCTCGGCGTTGTCGTCCTTGATCACGACGCCGTTCTCGCTGCGACCGATGACCTTGGGCAGACCGCGCTCGGTGCCGCAGTCGTCCTCACGGATGATGACGTCCTGCGACACGTCGACCAGACGACGGGTGAGGTAGCCGGAGTCCGCCGTACGCAGAGCGGTGTCGGCCAGACCCTTGCGAGCACCGTGGGTGGAGATGAAGTACTCCAGGACCGAGAGGCCCTCACGGAAGTTCGCCTTGATCGGGCGCGGGATGATCTCGCCCTTCGGGTTGGCCACCAGGCCGCGCATGGCGCCGACCTGACCGATCTGGTTGAAGTTGCCGGAGGCACCCGAGTAGACCTGCATGTAGATCGGGTTGGTCGGCGCCTCGGCGAACGCGCTGCGCATCGCCTTGCCGACCTCGGCACCGGCCTCGGTCCAGATCTCGATGAGCTCCTGGCGACGCTCCTCGTCGGTCACCAGACCGCGCTCGAACTGCTTCTGGATCTTGGCTGCCTTGTCCTCGAAGGCGGCCAGGATCTCGGGCTTGTTCGCCGGGGTGATCACGTCGTCGATCGACACCGTGACACCGGAGCGGGTCGCCCAGTGGAAGCCGTTGTCCTTGAGCGCGTCCAGCGACGCCGCCACGACGACCTTGCTGTAGCGCTCGGCGAGGTCGTTGACGATGACGCCGAGCTGCTTCTTGCCCACCTCGTAGTTGACGAAGGGGTAGTCGATCGGCAGAGCGTCGTTGAAGATCGCCCGGCCCAGCGTGGTCTCCACAGAGACCGGCTGCCCCGGCTCGACGCCCTCGACCAGCACGTCGTCGAAGCGGATCTTGACCTTGCTCTGCAGGGTGATCTCGCCACGGTCGTAGGCCATGATCGCCTCGGCCGGCGACGCGAACGAGCGACCCTCACCGGGCTGGTCGACGCGGTCGGAGGTGAGGAAGAACAGGCCGATGATCATGTCCTGGGTCGGCATGGTCACCGGTCGGCCGTCGGACGGCTTCAGGATGTTGTTCGTCGACAGCATCAGGATCCGCGCCTCGGCCTGTGCCTCGGCGGACAGCGGCAGGTGGACCGCCATCTGGTCACCGTCGAAGTCGGCGTTGAACGCGCTGCAGACCAGCGGGTGCAGCTGGATCGCCTTGCCCTCGACCAGCTGCGGCTCGAAGGCCTGGATGCCGAGGCGGTGCAGCGTCGGCGCACGGTTCAGCAGGACCGGGTGCTCGGCGATGACCTCCTCCAGCACGTCCCAGACCTCGCGACGTACGCCGCGCTCGACCATCCGCTTGGCGGACTTGATGTTCTGGGCGTGGCTGAGGTCGACCAGGCGCTTCATGACGAACGGCTTGAACAGCTCGATCGCCATCTGCTTCGGCAGACCGCACTGGTGCAGCTTGAGCTGCGGCCCGGAGACGATGACCGAGCGGCCCGAGTAGTCCACGCGCTTGCCGAGCAGGTTCTGGCGGAAGCGACCCTGCTTGCCCTTGAGCATGTCGGACAGCGACTTCAGCGGCCGGTTGCCCGGGCCGGTGACGGGACGACCACGGCGGCCGTTGTCGAACAGCGAGTCGACGGCCTCCTGGAGCATCCGCTTCTCGTTGTTGACGATGATCTCCGGCGCACCGAGGTCGAGCAGTCGCTTGAGTCGGTTGTTGCGGTTGATCACGCGGCGGTACAGGTCGTTGAGGTCGGAGGTCGCGAAGCGGCCACCGTCCAGCTGCACCATCGGGCGCAGGTCCGGCGGGATGACGGGTACGGCGTCGAGCACCATGCCGATCGGCTGGTTGCCGGTCTTGCGGAACGCGTCGACGACCTTGAGGCGCTTGAGCGCGCGGACCTTGCGCTGACCCTTGCCGGTGGCGATGGTCTCGCGGAGGTTCTCGACCTCGGCCTCGATGTCGAAGTCCTGGAGGCGCTTCTGGATCGCCGTGGCGCCCATGTGGCCCTCGAAGTACTTGCCGAACCAGGTCTTCATCTCGCGGTAGAGGATCTCGTCGCCCATGAGGTCTTGGACCTTGAGGTTCTTGAAGGTGTCCCAGACCTCCTCGAGACGGTTGAGCTCGGTCTCGAAGCGCTTGCGGACCTGGTTCATCTCGCGCTCGGCGCCGTCCTTGACCTTGCGCTTCTGGTCGGACTTGGCACCCTCGGCCTCGAGGGTCGCGAGGTCGTCCTCGAGCTTCTTGGAGCGGTCGTTGATGGTCGTCGCGAGACGGTCCTCGATGGACTTGCGCTGCAGACCGATCTTCGACTCGAGCGAGGAGAGGTCGCGGTGACGCGCCTCCTCGTCGACCGAGGTGATCATGTACGCCGCGAAGTAGATGACCTTCTCGAGGTCCTTCGGAGCGAGGTCGAGCAGGTAGCCCAGGCGGGACGGGACGCCCTTGAAGTACCAGATGTGGGTCACCGGAGCGGCGAGCTCGATGTGACCCATGCGCTCACGGCGCACCTTGGAGCGGGTGACCTCGACGCCACACCGCTCGCAGATGATGCCCTTGAAGCGCACGCGCTTGTACTTGCCGCAGTAGCACTCCCAGTCCCGGGTGGGACCGAAGATCTTCTCGCAGAAGAGGCCGTCACGCTCGGGCTTGAGCGTGCGGTAGTTGATGGTCTCCGGCTTCTTGACCTCACCGTGGCTCCACTGACGGATCTCGTCAGCGGTCGCAAGGCCGATCTTGAGCTGGTCGAAGAAGTTAACGTCGAGCACGATGGCTGTGAGTCCTTCGTTAGTTCACGGATTAAGGCTGAGGGACTGAGGCGGTACGCCGGCCGGTCGGCCGGCGTACCGACGACTCAGACTTCTTCGACCGACGGGTTCTCGCGCCGGGACAGGTCGATGCCGAGCTCCTCGGCGGCGCGGAAGACGTCCTCGTCCGCGTCGCGCAGCTCGATCTGGGAGCCGTCCTGGGACAGCACCTCGACGTTGAGGCAGAGCGACTGCATCTCCTTGACGAGAACCTTGAACGACTCCGGGATGCCCGAGTCGGGGATGTTCTCGCCCTTGACGATCGCCTCGTAGACCTTGACGCGACCGGGCACGTCGTCGGACTTGATCGTGAGCAGCTCCTGGAGGGCGTAGGCGGCGCCGTACGCCTCCATCGCCCAGACCTCCATCTCACCGAAGCGCTGGCCACCGAACTGGGCCTTACCGCCGAGCGGCTGCTGGGTGATCATGGAGTACGGGCCGGTCGAGCGCGCGTGGATCTTGTCGTCGACCAGGTGGTGGAGCTTGAGGATGTACATGTAGCCGACCGAGACCGGCTCCTTGAACGGCTCCCCGGAGCGACCGTCGAAGAGACGGGCCTTGCCGTCCTCCTTGATCATCCGGTCGCCGTCGCGGTTGGGGAGCGTCTGGCCGAGCAGGCCGATGATCTCGTCCTCGCGAGCACCGTCGAAGACCGGCGTGGCGACCTTCGTGTTCGGCTCGGCCTCGTCCGCGCCGATGGCGATGAGCCGCTTGGCCCACTCCTCGTCGCGGAGGTCGGCGTCGATGTGCCAGCCCTGCTTGCCCAGCCACCCGAGGTGAAGCTCGAGGATCTGGCCGATGTTCATGCGACGCGGGACACCGAGCGGGTTGAGGATCACGTCGACCGGGGTGCCGTCCTCCATGAACGGCATGTCCTCGATCGGCAGGATCTTCGCGATGACGCCCTTGTTGCCGTGACGGCCGGCGAGCTTGTCGCCCACGGAGATCTTGCGCTTCTGCGCGACGTACACCCGCACCAGCTGGTTGACACCCGGCGGGAGCTCGTCGCCGTCCTCGCGGTCGAAGACGCGGACACCGATGACGGTGCCCTCCTCGCCGTGCGGCACCTTCATCGAGGTGTCACGGACCTCGCGCGCCTTCTCACCGAAGATCGCGCGGAGCAGGCGCTCCTCGGGGGTCAGCTCGGTCTCGCCCTTGGGCGTGACCTTGCCGACCAGGATGTCGCCGGTCGTGACCTCGGCGCCGATGCGGATGATGCCGCGCTCGTCGAGGTCGGCGAGCATCTCGTCGGAGACGTTCGGGATGTCCCGGGTGATCTCCTCCGGGCCGAGCTTGGTGTCGCGGGCGTCGACCTCGTGCTCCTCGATGTGGATCGAGGTGAGGATGTCCTGCTGCACCAGACGCTGGCTGAGGATGATCGCGTCCTCGTAGTTGTGGCCCTCCCACGGCATGAAGGAGACCAGCAGGTTCGTGCCCAGCGCCATCTCGGCGTCGTCGGTGCACGGACCGTCGGCGATCGGGCTGCCGACCTCGAGACGGTCGCCCACACTCACCAGCGGGCGCTGGTTGATGCAGGTGCCCTGGTTCGAGCGGCTGAACTTCTGCAGGCGGTAGGTGGAGTAGCTGCCGTCGTCGTTCATCGTCTCGATGACGTCGGCGGAGACCGCCTTGACCACACCGGCGGTGTCGGAGGTGACGACGTCACCTGCGTCGACCGCGGCGCGGTACTCGATGCCGGTGCCGACGATCGGGCTGTCGCTCTTGATGAGCGGGACGGCCTGACGCTGCATGTTCGCGCCCATGAGCGCGCGGTTGGCGTCGTCGTGCTCGAGGAACGGGATCAGCGCGGTGGCGACCGACACCATCTGCCGCGGCGAGACGTCCATGTAGTCCACGACGCCGGCCGCGACCTCGCCGACCTCGCCATCGCGCTGGCGGACCAGCACGTTGTCCTCGACGAACTTGCCGTTGGCGTCGAGGGCGGCGTTGGCCTGCGCGATGACGTAGCGGTCCTCGTCATCGGCGGTGAGGTAGTCGATCTTGTCGGTGACGACGCCCTCGACGACCTTGCGGTAAGGGGTCTCGACGAAGCCGAACGGGTTGATCCGACCGTACGACGCCAGCGAGCCGATCAGACCGATGTTGGGACCCTCAGGGGTCTCGATCGGGCACATGCGGCCGTAGTGCGACGGGTGGACGTCACGGACCTCCATGCCGGCACGGTCACGGGACAGACCGCCCGGGCCGAGCGCGGACAGGCGGCGCTTGTGGGTCAGGCCCGAGATCGGGTTGGTCTGGTCCATGAACTGCGAGAGCTGCGAGGTTCCGAAGAACTCCTTCAGCGCCGCGACGACCGGGCGGATGTTGATCAGCGACTGCGGCGTGATGGCCTCGACGTCCTGGGTCGTCATCCGCTCGCGGACCACCCGCTCCATGCGAGCGAGACCGGTGCGCATCTGGTTCTGGATCAGCTCGCCGACCGTCCGCATCCGGCGGTTGCCGAAGTGGTCGATGTCGTCGGCGCTGATCTCGAACGGCTCGCCGTTGCTGTCGGTCAGCTCGGTGCGGCCGTCGTGCAGACCCACGAGGTACTTGATGGTCGCGACCATGTCCGCGATCGTCTGGGTCTGCTGGTCGAACGCCTCGTGCTGGCCCAGCTTCTTGTTGATCTTGTAGCGACCGACCTTGGCCAGGTCGTAGCGCTTGGGGTTGAAGTAGTAGTTCTTCAACAGGGTGAGCGCGGCCTCGCGCGTCGGCGGCTCGCCCGGACGCAGCTTGCGGTAGATGTCCAGCAGCGCGTCGTCCGGCCCCTGGGTGTTGTCCTTCTCCTCGGTCAGCTGGATCGACTCGAACTGGCGGAGGTCGGCCATGACGGCCTCGTAGTCGTACTCCTCGCCGGTGTCCTCGGCGACGGCCTGGAGGGCCTTGAGCAGGACCGTGACGTTCTGCTTGCGCTTGCGGTCGAGGCGTACGCCGACCATGTCGCGCTTGTCGATCTCGAACTCCAGCCACGCGCCACGGCTCGGGATGAGCTTGGCGGTGTAGATGTCCTTGTCGGAGGTCTTGTCGGCGGTGCGCTCGAAGTAGACGCCCGGGCTGCGGACCAGCTGGGAGACGACCACGCGCTCGGTGCCGTTGATGACGAAGGTGCCCTTGTTGGTCATCAGGGGGAAGTCGCCCATGAAGACCGTCTGGCCCTTGATCTCACCGGTCTCGTTGTTGGTGAACTCGGCCGAGACGTAGAGCGGCGCGGAGTAGGTGAGGTCCTTCTCCTTGCACTCGTCGACGGTGTACTTCGGGTCGTAGAAGACCGGATTCTCGAACGACAGCGACATCGTCTCGGAGAAGTCCTCGATCGGAGAGATCTCCTCGAAGATCTCGGTCAGACCGGACTTGTCCGACACGTCCTCGCCGGCGGCCCGCCGAGCGGCGACGCGCTCGAGGTGGACCTCGTTGCCGATCAGCCAGTCGAAGCTGTCGGTCTGAAGGGCGAGGAGCTGGGGGAGCTCGAGAGGCTCGGTGATCTTTGCGAAAGAGATGCGGGGCTTACCAGGAGTGGTGCGCGCGGCCAAGAGTTGTCCTTCGACGGTTTCGCTCGTCCAGAGCGCCGTCCCACCACTACATCCGCCACCGGGCAGGCAGATGCGCATATGAGGGCAGGCGCAAAGCGCCACGATAGCGGAATTGAGGGCACCACACAACCGCACCCGCCAGAACTTCCACGTTGCTGCCCAGCAGCATGCTCGGATCGGGCCCCGAGGTCAAGCACCGCGGCCGCGCGTGGCTCCCGAGGTCAGCCGCAGACGCGGTCGGTGCAGATGTCCGTGACGTGCCAGTCGCCGGTGTTGGCGTCCTTGGCGAGCACGAACGTCGCCCACATCTTCAGGGTGAACGGCGCGGTCGCGAGCTTGCGGACGTGCTGGTCGATGAAGGCCACCACGACCGCACGGCTGCCGTCGTCGCTCACCCGCGTCAGACCGGTGTACGGCGCCTCGGAGTCGACCACGGCGTGCTGTGCCTTGGCCTGCTTGGACAGCGCACCCCAGGCGTTGGCCTCCTTGCCGGCCATCGACGGGGACATGTAGGTCTGCAGCTGCTTGAGGTTCTGCGGCAGCGATCGGTAGTCATAGGACATCGCCGGCACGATCTTGTCCGAGACGAGCTGCTCCACGGTCGCGTCGACCGAGGTGATCTGCGCGGACTGCTCGGCGCCGGGCCGCACGTTCGGCAGCGTCAGGGTCCAGACCGCGAGGACGACGGCCACGACCGCCGCCAGCCCGGCGACGGCCAGCGTCCACACGCCCGGGCCGCGCGACGAGCGCGCTGCCTCCGGCGCCGACGTGTGCTCGTAGTACGCCCGCGTCTCGGGCTCGCTGCCCCGCTCCTCATCGCCCGGCTCGCCCGGCTCGTTCGGCTCGCCCGGTCGGCGCGCGCTCGCGTCCTCGGTGGCGTCCTCGGCGTCGGCTCCGGAGTCGGCTCCGGAGTCGACCTCGGAGTCGGCGGGCTCATCGGCCGGCTCGGCAGACGGGGCGGTCGAGGCGGTCTGGGCGGTCGCCTCGGGGGCCTCGGTCGGGTCGGCGTCGGCACGCTCGCGCGCCAGGTCCTCGTCGTACGACGCCCGCTTGCCGGCGTCGAGCAGGACGCCCGCCGCGTCGTTGTAGGCGCGGAAGCGGCGGTCGGTCGGGTCGAGGTCGCCGATGGCGGCCTTCCAGGCCGTGCGGATCTCGTCGGTCGAGGCGGACTCGTCGACGTCGAGGACGTCGTAGAGGTTCAGGCTCATCGCTTCGCACCGCCCGTCTTGGCCTTCGAGCCACCGGTGCCGGCGCCGGAGCCGGTCGTGCCGCTCGGCGCATCGGACGGGGCGAGGCCGGTCGAGCCCGGCACCTGGCCGCCGTTGGACTGCCCGAAGGACGGCAGGTTGTCGTCGAGGTCGTCGAAGTCGTCGACCAGCCAGCTGCCGTGCTGCTTGACCAGCGACACCTGGTAGCGGAAGCGCTCGGGAGCGGAGTCGAGCCAGGCCCCCTTCTTGCGCGGGTTCGGGTAGCCGAAGGTGACCGTCCCGGCGACGATCACCTGCGCGGTGTCGCCGTCGATGGTGGAGACGCCGGCGGCGTACACCTGGCCCTGGCGGCGCACGTGCTCGCGGTAGACGGTGACCTCGGCCGCGGGCACCCACTTGCTGAAGACGGCCGCGAACTTCGAGCTCATCTCGTTGGTGAGCGCCTCGTACTTCGGCATCGTGTGGTCCTTGGCCAGCAGCTGCGGGCCGTAGGTGTTGAAGCGCGTCACGAAGTCCTCGGCGACGCCCAGCGCCTGCTCACGGTCGAGGGCCGCGTCGGCGGCGGGGTGCCGCATCGACTGGAGCCGGTCGAGCGGGTCACCGCTCGCTCCGTGACGCTCAACCGTCACGAACGCGACCACCAACCCTGCGACGACGATCCCGACCAGCAGACCGAGGATGCTCCATCGAACGACAGGCGGGCCTACCGTCGAGCGAGCAGGGGTTGAAGGTACAGCCACGTCCACGAGTTCCTTCCCAGCGACTGGGGCGCCACGGTACCGGTGGCCCCCAAGCCGACGTTCGGTCCGTTCCAGGCGACCTTCCCCGTGCGCTCGTCGAAGGACCCGAGGGTCCGCGACGGGCCGGCGTCGAAGTTGCTGCCGCGCAGGAACGGGGCGATGCGGTAGAGGTTCTGCTCTCCACGCACGTTGCTCTCGGTGATCGGCTCCGAGCACATCACCTTGGTGTTCATCGGCAGGTTCCTGCCGTCGCTCGGCGACCGGCTCGGCTTGGGGTCGTAGCCCTGGCGGCAGAGCTTGAAGTCCTTGCCGAGCGGCTTCTCCGGGACGAGCACCAGGCCGAAGTGGGCGTCGTACATGCCGTTGCTCGAGGGCGTCTTGTCGACCACCGTGTTGGACGCCGAGATCAGCATCGGAAGCGCCACCATCAGCGCGCGTACGCCGGGCAGGTGCTCGACGACGATCCGGCTCGTGGTGACGAGGTTCTGCAGCAGGTCGGCGAGGTCGACGCGGTTCTGCTCGAGGAAGGTCCGCAGCTCGTCCGCGGTGTAGGAGCCGGTCCGGATCACCTTGCGCAGGCTGCCGTCGTCGCCGGCGAGCGTCGTGCTGAACTCCGACAGGCCGCGGGCGAAGTCGCGCAGGGCGTTGTCGCTGAGCGCCTGCGTGGTGAGGACCGTGCTGCTGTCACGGATCAGCGCGCGGGTGACGCCGAAGTTCTTGTCGGCGGTCTTGATGAAGCTCGTGCTGGTGTCGATGATGCTCTGCAGGTCGGGGCCGGTGCCGTTGAACGCCTTGCCGAGCTCGGTGATGGTCGTGGAGAGCGACTTCTTGTTGACGCTGTCGACCGTGCTGGCCACGTCGCCGAGGAGCTTCTGGGTGGGGAGCGGGATCTCGGTGCGGCTGATCTGCGAGCCGTTCTTGAGGTAGGGCCCGCTGTTCGTGCGCGGCTGCAGGTCGACGTACTGCTCGCCGACCGCGGAACGGTCGCCGACGACCGCCAGGGTGTCTGCGGGGATCTTGTTCCACGTGTTGTCGATGTCGAGGTCGACGTCCACGCCGTTGCGGGTCAGCACCATGTTGCTGACCTTGCCGATGTCGACGCCGCGGTAGGTCACCTCGGCGCCGGTGAAGATGCCGCCGGAGTCCTTGTAGTGGGCGGTCACCGTGTAGGACTCGTCGACGACCAGCCGGTCGAGCCGGGCGTAGCGGGCGCCGACGTAGCTGACGCCGACCAGCGTGATGATGGCGAAGATCAGGAGCTGGATCTTGGTACGACGGGTGATCATGAGCCGCTGCCTCCCTGCGCCGCCAACGGGGCGGCCAGCAGCCTGAGCCCGTCCACGTCGTACGTGCGGTCGAACTTCAGCGTCTGCCTCTGCTGGGCCTGCTGCTCGGGGGTCATCGGCGCGGGTCTGGCCAACCCCAGGCTGTGCAGCAGGTTGGTCAGCGCGTTCGAGGGCTTCGACCCGGTCGACGACTTGGCCGCCGCGCACAGACCGGGCAGCTTCTGCAGCAGCGGGGTGCTGTTGCACAGGCTCTTGATGACTGCCGTCGGCAGCTGGGCGCAGGCCTTGGTGTTGCTCAGGCTGCACTGCGACAGGACGTTCTGGACGCCCTTGCACAGGTTCGGCAGGTTGATCAGCTGGTTGAGCGACTTGTTCGACGGCAGCTGGTTGAGCGCCATGCAGGCGACGTCCGGGACCGACAGCGTCTTCAGGTCGAGGTCGATGTTCATCGACAGGTTGACGTAGTCGCCCATCTGCAGGTTGCGCGCGACCTGCGGGTCGGTGCCGACCGCCTCGTCGATGAACGGGTAGGTCAGGATCGTGCTGAGCGACTTGATGAGGCTCTGCTTGGCCGACGCGACGTCGTACAGGATCGGGTCGAGCGAGCGCAGGGAGTCGATCGTCGACCCCTTGACCTGCTTGATCACGCGGACCCCGACGTTGCCGAGGTGCGCCAGCGCCGTCAGCATGCGACGGAGGTCGGCGCGCTGGCTGTTGATCGAGTTCAGCGCGCTCGGCAGCTTCGCGAGCGCGTTGTCGATGCTGTGCATGTGCTGGCGGGCCGTGACCGCGAGCCGGTTGACCGCGACGATCGCGTCGACGATCTGGGTCTTGCGGCCGTCGAGCTGACGCATCAGCTGCTGCACCTGGGTGAGGACCGAGCGGGCCGCGTCCTCGCGGCCGCCCAGTGTCTTGTTCAGCTCGGTGGTGACGATCTTGAGGCGCCCGATCCCGCCGCCGTTGAGGATCATGCTGAGAGCGCCGAGCACCTCCTCGACCTCCGGGTTGCGGCCCGTGCGGGTCACCGGGATGTTGGCGTTGTTCGCGAGGTGCCCGGTCGCGCCGGTCGGCGGCGGCGCGAGCGAGATGAACTTCTCGCCGAGCAGGCTGGTCTGGCTGATGTTGGCCCAGGTGTTGCTCGGGAGGTCGCTGTCGTGCCGGATGGTCATCGTGACCTTGGCGAGGTAGCCGTCGCGCTCGACCTTGGTGATCTTGCCGACCGTGACGTCGTCGACCTTCACCGCGGACTGCGGCACGAGGTCGAGCACGTCGCGGAACTCCGCGGTCACGGTCAGCGGGTTGCTGCCGACGCTGGCGCCGCCCGGCAGGGGCAGGGAGTAGACGTCGAAGCCGCAGCCGGTGAGCAGGAGCGCACCGACCAGCAGGCCGACGAGGGAGCGGAGGTGTCGGTTCATCGCGTCGGCACCATCCCGTTCAGCGTCGGGTCGTAGGGCTGGCCGTACGCCGAGCCGGTCCCGAACGGCTGCACCCGCGGGAGACCCAGGCCCTTGATCAGGTTGCACAGCTTGCCGCTGCTGTCCTGGGAGGCGATCAGGTCGCAGGCGAACTGGGTCGGGTGGGTCAGCAGCTCGGTGGCGAGGTTGCCGAGGTTGGCGTTGGTGTTCAGCGTCCCGGTCTGCGGGTCGTAGGCGTGCGCGAGGTTGGAGATCGCCAGCGGCCCCGCCCGCAGGATCTCGGCGAGCTGCGAGCGCCGCTTGACCAGGACCTTGGACACCCGGTCGAGCCCGGAGATGTTGCGGCGCAGCACCCCGCGGTTGTGCTGGACGAAGTGGCCGACCGTGTCGAGCGCGGTGCCGAGGTTGGTCAGGGCCAGGCTCAGGGTCTTGCGCTCACCGGCCAGCATCGTCGAGACCTTGCCGAGCGAGGTGTTGAACCCGCGTACCGTCTTGTTGCCCTTCGCGAGGGTCCGCATGAACGACTCGAGCTTGGTCGCGGAGTGGAACAGCACGTCCTTGTTGTCGTTCAGGGTCGCGCTGAGCTTGCCGAACTGCTTGATCGTGTGGTTGACCTCCGCGCCCTGACCGCCGAAGTTGCGGGCGGTCTGGTTGAGCAGGTCGGTCAGCGCACCCTTCTTGTTCGCGCCGTTGGGACCGAGCGCGACGGTCAGCTTGTCGAGGCTGCCGTAGATCTGGTCCAGCTCGAGCGGGACGGAGGTGTTGTCCTCCTTGATGATGGTGTTGTCCTTCATCACCGGCCCGGCCTTGTACGCCGGCGCGAGCTGGACGTAGCGGTCGCCGACGATCGCCGGGGAGACGATCACGGCCTTCGCGTCGGCCGGGATCTTCACGTTCTTGTCGTAGTGCATGACGACCTTGACCTGGGTGCCCTCGGGCACCACCTGGTCGACCTTGCCGACGGCCACGCCGAGCACACGCACGTCGCTGCCCTGGTAGACGGACACGGCCCGCGGGAAGTAGGCGGTGACGGTGTTGTTGCCGCTGCCGCTGGAGAACAGCCAGACGGCACCGCCCGCGACGAGCAGCAGGATGACGGTCAGCGGCAGGAAGCGCTGGATCGCGGCACTCAACTCAGGCCTCCCTTCAGCCCCGGGATCGGCGGGAGGTTGTAGATGTAGCTGTCGAACCACGGTCCGTTGCCGAGCGTGCTGGCGAAGACGCGGTAGAACGGCGCCATCAGGCGCAGCGAGTTGTCGACGTTGTCCTCGTTCTTGTTCAGGATGTCGACGACGTTCGCCAGGTGCGTGAGCGCGGGCTTGAGGTCGGCACGGCTGTCGCGCACGAGACCCGTCAGCTGGGTGCTGAGCGTCACCGTCGCCTTCAGCAGGTTGTGGATCGCCACGCGCCTCTTGAGCAGGGCGTTGAACAGCGTGCCCGAGGCGTGCATCAGCGAGACGATGTCCTGGTCGCGGGCGTCGAGCACGGTCGAGACCCGGTCGAGGCTCTTGAGCAGGTGGTTGACCTGCTCGTCGCGCGAGGCGACGACCTGCGACAGGGCGGAGACGCCCCTGAGCGCGCGCTGGAACGACTGCGGGGTGTTGCGGGTGAGGTTCGCCAGCGTGGTCAGCGAGCTGGCCAGCTGGTTGGTGTCGATCTTGCCCGAGGTCTTCGCCAGACCGGTGAACGCGTCGACCACGTTGTACGGCGAGCTCGTACGGCTGGTCGGGATGGTCGCGTCCTTGGCCAGCGTGCCGCCGCCCTGCGGCTCGAGCGCGAGGTACATCGACCCGAGGATCGTCTTGACCTGGATCGCCGCCTTGGTCTGGGCTCCGAGCCTGGCATCGGTCTTGATCTTGAACCCGACGTGCACCTGGTCTCCCTGGAGCTCGATCGAGTTGATCTTGCCGACGCGCACGCCCGCGATCCGGACCTCGTCGCCCGTGGCGAGCCCGCCCGCCTCGGTGAAGTTGGCGTAGTAGGTGTCGCCACCACCGATCAGCGGCAGGTCCTGTGCACGCATCGCGGCGGTGATCAGCAGCACGATGGTCACGATGCTGAGGGCGCCGATGATGACGGGGTTGCGTTCGCGGAATGGCTTCATCGTCTCCCCCTCACTGTCCGAGCGAGCATCGGGCCGCACCGGTGCTGTACTGCGGTTCGGCAAGGACCTTCTTGCCGATGCGCAGCGTGATGATCGTGTGGCACAGGTAGAAGTTGAACCACGATCCGTACGTCGCCGTACGGCCGATCTTGTTCAGCTTGATCGGCAGGACCTGGAGCATCCGGTCGAGCTCACCCTTCCCGGCGTCGAGGTTGGTCGCGACGTGGCGGAGCTGCTTGATGTCGCCGACGAAGGGCTTGCGGATCGAGGAGACCAGACCGGCGGTCTGGACCGACAGCGCGGAGATGCTGTTCAGCGAGCCGAGGATCGGCCCGCGGTCCTTGTCCAGCCCCGTCACCAGGCGCTTGAAGCTGGTGATCAGGTTGGTCAGCTGCCGGTCGCGGTCGGACACGTGGTTGAGGACGTAGGACAGGTTGTCGAGGAGCTCGCCGATGACCTTGTCGCGGTCGGCCAGCGTCTGGGTGACCGACGCCGTGCTCTCGAGGAGGTTCTGCAGCGTGCCGCCCTCGCCCTGGAAGACCTGGACGATCTCGTAGGACAGCTTGTTGATGTCGTCGGGCGAGAGTGCCTGGAACAGCGGCTTGAAGCCGTTGAAGAGCACGGTCAGGTTGAGCGCCGGCTTCGTCCGGCCCATCGGGATGACGCCGTCGGACGGCAGCCGCTGGCTCGAGGAACCCTGCTGGTAGACGTCGATGTAGCGCTGACCGAGCAGGTTGCGGTACTTGATCTGGGCGTGGGTCGCGCCGTCGATGCGGACGTCGGAGTCGACGCTGAAGGTGATCTCGGCGTGGTTGTTCTTGGTGACCTGTATGTCCTTGACCGTGCCGACCCGTACGCCGGCGATGCGGACGTCGTCGCCCTTGTTGACGCCCGTGGCGTCGCTGAAGACCGCCTCGTAGCTGTCGGTGCTCTGGAAGGAGATGTTGCCGATCGTGATCACCAGCAGGCTGGTCAGCAGGCCGGTCGTGACCACGAAGCACAGCAGCCGGACGAGATCGCCGGTGGTCTTCTTGTCGAGTCCCATGCGAGGCATCAGCGACCACCCCCGACCGCGAGCGGTCCGGCCTGGAGCAGGTCGAGGTCGTCGCTCGAGGGTGCGCCGTACTCCTGGCGCAGCAGCTTGCGCAGCGTCGAGACGTCGTCGGGCGTGCCGTGGTAGCCGAACTGGTCGAACCCGGGCAACGGCCGCTGGGCGTTGCCGACGCCGAGGTTCGGGCCGCTCACGCCGTCGTTGAGGTGCGGGATCGGCGGGTAGGGGTGGGCCTGGCTGTAGTGGACGGCGGGCAGACCCATGCAGCTCGGCTTGGGGCCGGGGTACGTGCCGATGTGCGGCCGGTCGCTGGGCCTGTAGGCACGCGGCTGGTGCGGCAGGGTCTCCACGATGATGTGCAGCTCGAACCCGCGGAACGCCTGCGCGAGCCGGTTGTGCACCTGGAGCGCGCCCTCGGCCGTGCACGGGATCGTGGCGGCGTAGGGACGGATCGCGGTGAGGATCTGGTTGCCCAGGTTGCCGGCGGCCTCGAGGTTGTCGGCGTTCTGGGCCAGGAACGTGCGCGCCGTGTTGGAGAACGACGTCAGGTCGCGGAGCGTCTGGTTGAGCGGCGTCTGCTCCTGCTGGAGGGTGCCGGTGGTCTTGACGGTGTTGTCCAAGATGGTGGAGACCTGCGGGAGGATGTCGGCGTACAGGTTGGACACCTTCGCGGCTCGTCCGAGGTCGGCCAGCAACGGCTGGATCTGCGGGTTGAGCTTCTTGAGGTAGGTGTCGAGGGTGGTCAGCGTCTGGCCGAGCTCGTTGCCGCGGCCCTCGAGGGCCTGCGAGATCGCGGTCAGCGTGGTGTCGAGGTCGCCCGGGTGGATCGTGCGCAGCAGCGGGTAGATGTCGTTGAGGACCTGCTCGACCTCGATGCTGGTCTGCGACTTCGTGATCGTCGCGCCGGTGGCCAGCTGGCCCTCGGGCCCGGACTTCGGGATCTCGAGCGATACGTACTTCTCGCCGAAGAGGGTCTTCGGGATGATCGCGCCGCTGACGTTGGCCGGCACCTCGTTCATCTTGTCGGGGTAGAGCCCGAGGGTGATCTTCGCGCCCTTCTCGCCCTGGGCCTCGGTGTTCAGCACCTCACCGACGATGACGCCACGGATCTTCACGTCGGCGCGCAACGGCAGCTGCAGCCCGACCGAGTCGGTGTCGAGGGTGACGCGGTCGTAGCTGGAGAACTTCTGCGTGAACGTGGCGTACGTCAGGTAGACCGCGAGCAGCAGCAGCGCGATGAAGACGACGCCGAGCAGGCGGGGTGAGGACAGGATCTTTCCCACGGCCGCTCACCCGGCCAATCTGACTGTGGTCGAGGCGCCCCAGATCGCCATCGACAGCAGCAGGTCGACGATGCTCACGGCCACGATGCTGGTGCGGACGGCGCGGCCGACCGCGACACCCACGCCCGCCGGGCCACCGCTCGCGGTGTAGCCGTGGTAGCAGTGGATGAGGATGACGATGACGGCGAAGACGAGCACCTTGCCGAAGGACCACAGCACGTCGCCGGGTGGTAGGAACTCGTTGAAGTAGTGCTGGTAGGTGCCCTTGGACTGCCCGTAGTAGAGCGTCACCACGAGCTCGCTCGCGACGTACGACGCCAGCAGGCCGACGACGTACAGCGGGATGATCGCGATCAGGCCGCCGAACACCCGGGTGGCGACGAGGTACTGCATCGACGGGATCGCCATGACCTCGACCGCGTCGATCTCCTCCGAGATGCGCATGGCGCCGAGCTGGGCGGTGAAGCCGCAGCCGACGGTCGCGGCCATCGCGATGCCCGCGACCAGTGGCGCGATCTCGCGGGTGTTGAAGTACGCCGACACGAAGCCCGCGAACGCGGCGGTGCCGAGCTGGTTGAGGGCGGCGTACCCGGAGAGCCCGACCTGGGCACCGGTGAAGAACGTCATGCCGATGATGACGCCCACCGTTCCGCCGATGAGGGCCAGCGCGCCCGAGCCGAGGGTGACCTCGGCGAGGATGCGCAGCACCTCCTTGGGGAAGCGCATGACCGAGCGCGGCAGTGCGATCAGGACGCGGAGGTAGAAGGCGAGCTGCTCGCCGAGGGTGTCGAGACCCTTCAGCGGCCGCTCGTAGACCGCCTTGATGTTCGCCATGGTCGCCCCCTCAGCCCGTCTTCGGCGGCACGAGCTGCAGGTAGACCGTGCTGAGTACGAAGTTGACGACGAACAGGAGCAGGAAGGTGATGACGACCGACTCGTTGACCGCGTCGCCGACACCCTTCGGGCCGCCCTTGGCGGTCATGCCCTTGTAGGAGGCGACGATCGCCGCGATGAGACCGAAGATCAGCGCCTTGACCAGACCGATCCAGACGTCGGGCAGCTGGGCGAGCGCGGTGAAGCTGGCGAGGTAGGCACCCGGGGTGCCGCCCTGCAGGATCACGTTGAAGACGTAGCCGCCGGCGACGCCGACGACGGTCACCATTCCGTTGAGGAAGACCGAGACGAGCATGCAGGCCAGCACCCGGGGTACGACGAGGCGCTGGATCGGGTCGATGCCCAGCACCATCATCGCGTCGAGCTCCTCGCGGATCTTGCGCGCGCCGAGGTCGGCCGCGATGGCCGACCCGCCGGCGCCGGCGATGAGCAGGGCCGTGCCGATCGGAGCAGCCTGCTGGACGACCGCCAGCACCGAGGCGGAACCGGTGAAGGACTGGGCGCCGAACTGCTTGATCAGGCCGCCGACCTGCAGCGCGATGACCGCGCCGAAGGGGATGGCGACCAGGGCGGTGGGGATGATCGTGACCGACGCGATGAACCAGGCCTGCTGGATGAACTCCCGCAGCTGGAACGGTCGCCGGAACAGTCCACGTCCGACGTCGAGACCGAAGGCGAAGAGCTTGCCAGCGGTTCCGACCGGCGCGAGGACGCGAGTGGCCGTCGCGGACACAGGTTCCCCGTCAGCCGTGCGCCGCCTCGGGCGTGAACGAGCCGGGCGGCGGCGTGATGCCGTTCTCCCGGCACCACTCGCCCGGGGGACGCTGGCTTCGGCGTGGGATTCCGTTGGAGGGCTCGAGCTGGAGCGCGATCGGCGGCAGCGGGGGAAGGTCCATGTCCTTCTCCGCGGCGAGCTGGTCGGCGTCCTTCTCCTCCGACATGCCGATGGGACCCACGCGCTGGGCGTTGAGGAACTGCCGGACCACGGGCTCCTCGGAGGAGAGGAGCATCTCGCGGTGGCCGAACATGGCCAGGTGCTTGTGGTAGAGCAGACCGATGTTGTCCGGGACGGTGCGGGCGGTGTTGATGTCGTGGGTGACGATCAGGAACGTCGCGTCGATCTGGGCGTTCAGGTCGATCATCAGCTGGTTGAGGAACGCGGTGCGGACCGGGTCCAGGCCGGAGTCGGGCTCGTCGACGAGCAGGATCTCGGGGTCGAGCACCAGGGCGCGGGCCAGGCCGGCGCGCTTGCGCATGCCGCCGGAGATCTCACCGGGCAGCTTGTCCTCGGCACCGAGCAGGCCGACGAGGTCCATCTTCTCCATGACGATGTCACGGATCTCGGACTCGGACTTCTTGGTGTGCTCGCGCAGCGGGAAGGCGACGTTGTCGTAGAGGTTCATCGAGCCGAACATCGCGCCGTCCTGGAACAGCACCCCGAACAGCTTGCGGATCTCGTAGAGCTCCTTCTCCGAGCACGAGGCGATGTCGGTGCCCTCGATCACGATGGAGCCGTAGTCGGGCTTGAGCAGACCGATGAGGGCCTTCAGGAACACCGACTTGCCGGTGCCGGACGGTCCGAGCATCACGCAGATCTCACCGGCCGGGATCGTCAGCGTGACGTCCTTCCAGATGAGCTGCTTGCCGAAGGTCTTGGTCAGACTGTCGACATTGATCTCAACGCCCATGTGAGTACTTCCCTCAAATCTCGGTTCACGCAACGGGGGCCTCGTGCGTGAGACGGAGCATGCTCCGACGTGTGGCTCGGCCCACATTGTGCCGCAAAGGGCCCAACGCGAGCTCGACCGGCAGGTTACGCGGTATCCGTGTCGGCCGTCACCCGGCGCCGCCTAACGAGACCCATTCGTTGCGATCGGCGCGCTCGGGCCCGGAGAACGACCGTGCGGGCCGCCCCCGAAGGGACGGCCCGCACGGCGGAGGAGGTCAGTGCCTCACTTGAGGGTGACGGTGGCGCCGGCAGCCTCGAGGGACTCCTTCGCCTTGTCAGCGGCCTCCTTGCTGGCCTTCTCCAGGACGACCTTGGGCGCACCCTCGACCAGGTCCTTGGCCTCCTTGAGACCGAGGGACGTGAGCGCGCGCACCTCCTTGATGACGTTGATCTTCTTGTCACCAGCGGCCTCGAGGACGACGTCGAACTCGTCCTGCGCAGCAGCGTCGTCGCCACCGGCGGCGGCGCCACCGGCAGCCGGGGCGGCGGCAACGGCGACCGGAGCGGCGGCGGTCACGCCGAAGGTCTCCTCGAACTGCTTCACGAACTCGGACAGCTCGATCAGCGTCATCTCCTTGAACGCGTCGAGCAGCTCGTCGGTGCTGAGCTTCGCCATGATGGCTCCTTCTTTGTTTCTGTGGCCGCGCTCCGAACGGATGCGCGCACCGGGGTTTCAGGTGGTGGGTACGTCGGCCTGAGGTCAGGCGTCGGTGGACTCGGCGGCCTCGTCGGCAGCGGCCTCGGGCGCCTCAGCGGGCTCCTCGGCAGCGGCCTCCTCGGCAGCCGGGGTCTCCTCGGCAGCGGCCGGAGCACCGGCACCACCTGCGAGGATCGAGGGGTCCTCCTGCGCCTTGGCCTCGAGGGCGCCGGCGAGCCGGGCAGCCTGCGAGAGCGGGGCGTTGAGGAGGTAGACGGCCTGGGAGAGCGAGGCCAGCATCGCGCCGGCCAGCTTGCCCATGAGCACCTCGCGGGACTCGAGATCGGCCAGCTTGGCGATCTCGGCCGGGTCGAGGATGTCGCCGTCCAGAACGCCGCCCTTGATGATCAGGGCGGGGTTGGCCTTGGCAAAGTCACGCAGACCCTTGGCCGCCTCGACGACGTCGCCGGTGATGAAGGCGATCGCGGTCGGGCCGGTCAGCAGGTCGTCGAAGCCGTCGATCCCAGCCTCACGGGCGGCGATCTTGGCCAGCGTGTTCTTGACCACGGCGTAAGAGGCGTTCGCACCGAGGGAGCGGCGAAGTTCCTGCAGCTCCTTGACGGTGAGACCGCGGTAGTCGGTCAGCACAGCACCGGCGGAATCACTGAACGTAGCCGTGATCTCCGCGACGGCGGCCTGCTTGTCTGCCCGCGCCATGGGTCTCCTTCCGGATTCGGACGAGACCACCGGCTGTGCCCGGTCCGGAAAGACGAATGCCCCGGGCACAGGCTCCGGGGCACGGGCTGCGGCGACTGCGCGCCACTGCTCAGCTTCGAATCCTGCGCGGGTCGCCCTTGCGGGACCTTCGACCGGCGCCTCCCCATCTCTGGAGCGGAACCGGCGACCAGCGGTCTCTGGTTTCAGGAAGGAGGATACGGGCGCGTAGGGCGGCGGGCCAAATCAGCGCACGCTCTCGCCCAGCGCGTCGAGCGCCTTGGTCACCATCTGCTCGGTCGTGCCCGACGACCTGACCTCGACACCGGGCTCGTCGCTCTGGAGCGGCTCGAGGGCCTCGAGCTGGGACTCGACCAGGGAGGACGGCATGAAGTGGTGTTGTCGCGAGCCCACGCGGCGTCGTACGACGGACGGGTCGGCGGTGAGGTGCAGGAACCTCACCTGCGGGCGACCCGAGCGCAGCCGGTCGCGGTAGGCCCGGCGAAGCGCCGAGCAGGTGACGATGCCCGCCTCCCCCGCGGCCGCGCGCTCGTCCATCCACGCGCCGATGCGGTCGAGCCACGGGATCCGGTCGGCGTCGGTCAGCGGCTCGCCCGCCGACATCTTCGCGATGTTCCCCGGCGTGTGGAGGTCGTCGCCCTCCTGGAACGGCCAGCCGAGCGCATCGGCGAGGGCGGACGCGACGGTGGTCTTGCCGACCCCGGACACGCCCATCACGACGACGATGGGCCGGAGGGTGGAAACCACCCTGCGCACGCTAGCCCCCGACTGGCACGATTGGGTACGTGACCTCCTCGATCGCACCGCTGACCACGGCATCACCCGAAGAGCTCGCCGAGCGCCTGGCCGCGGCGACGAGGGACTACGCCGCGCTGCAGGCCACGGGGCTCAAGCTCGACCTGACCCGCGGCAAGCCCGGCAGCGACCAGCTCGACCTCTCCTCCGAGCTGCTCGGCCTGCCGACGTCGTACAAGGACCGCAACGGCGTCGACGTGCGCAACTACGGCGGCCTCGACGGCCTGCCCGAGCTGCGTGAGATCTTCGCCGACCTGCTCGGCGTCGACGCCGACAAGGTCGTCGCGGGCGGCAACTCCAGCCTGTCGATGATGTACCAGGTCGTGACCTGGATGCTGCTCAAGGGCGGCCCGGACTCCCCCCGCCCGTGGTCGGAGGAGCCGACGGTCAAGTTCGTCTGCGCGGTGCCGGGCTACGACCGGCACTTCACCATGCTCGCCGAGCTCGGCATCGAGATGGTCACCGTGCCCATGCGCGAGAACGGCCCCGACGTCGAGGCGGTCAAGGCGCTCGTCGCCGACGACCCGACGGTCAAGGGCATGTGGCTGGTCCCGACGTACGCCAACCCGACCGGGTCGGTCGTGACGACCGAGGTGGCCACCGAGCTGATGGCCATGCCGACGGCCGCGCCGGACTTCCGGATCCTCTGGGACAACGCGTACGCCGTCCACCACCTCACCGACGACGAGACCCTGTCGGCGGACGCGCTCGGCCTGGCGTCGGAGGCCGGCCACCCGAACCGGCCGATCATGTTCGCCTCGACCTCCAAGATCACCTTCGCCGGCGCGGGCGTCGCCTGCCTGGCCGCGTCGCAGGAGAACCGCGACTGGTACCTCCAGCGGCTCGGCTTCGCCGCCATCGGCCCTGACAAGGTCAACCAGCTGCGCCACGTCGAGCTCTTCGGCGACGCAGACGGCGTACGTGCCCACATGCGCAAGCACCGCGCGCTCATCGCGCCGAAGTTCCAGGCCGTGCAGGACGCGCTCGGGGCGCGCCTCGACGGCCTCGGCATCGCGCGGTGGAGCAAGCCGATCGGCGGCTACTTCGTCGATCTCGACGTCCTCGACGGCACGGCCGCCCGGGTCATCGAGCTCGCCAAGGACGCCGGCATCGCGCTCACGCCCGCCGGGTCGGCGTTCCCACACGGCAAGGATCCCGATGACCGCAACATCCGCATCGCTCCGACGTACCCGCCGCTGGCCGACGTCGAGACGGCCATGGCGGGCGTCGCGGTGTGTGTCGAGCTCGCCGCACTCGAGAAGCTCACCGCCTGAAGATCGAGGCGTCACCTTTCCACGCTCGAGGCGTCAGAAATGCCAGAACGGCCCGGGGATTCCCGGGCCGTTCTGACGTTTCGAGCGTGGAAAGGTGACGCCTCGGCTCAGTCCTCGTCGACCGCGACGTTCTTGACGCGGTTGGGGTCGACCTGGACACCGGGGCCCATGGTCGTGGAGAGGGTGACCTTCTTCAGGTAGCGGCCCTTGGAGCTGGCCGGCTTGAGCCGCAGCACCTCCTCGAGGGCGGCCGCGTAGTTCTCCGCGAGCTGGGCCTCGGAGAAGGACGCCTTGCCGATGATGAAGTGCAGGTTGGCGTGGCGGTCGACGCGGAACTCGATCTTGCCGCCCTTGATGTCGGTCACGGCCTTGGCCGGGTCCGGGGTGACCGTGCCGGTCTTCGGGTTCGGCATGAGGCCGCGGGGGCCGAGCACGCGGCCGAGGCGGCCGACCTTGCCCATCATGTCCGGGGTCGCGACGACGGCGTCGAAGTCGAGGTAGCCACCGGCCACCTTCTCGATCAGCTCGTCGCCACCGACCTCGTCGGCACCGGCGGCCCGTGCGGCCTCGGCCTTGTCCGCGTTCGCGAACACCAGGACGCGGGCGGTCTTGCCGGTGCCGTTGGGCAGGTTGACGGTGCCGCGGACCATCTGGTCGGCCTTGCGCGGGTCGACGCCCAGGCGCATGACGACGTCGACGGTCTCGTCGAACTTCTTCTTGGAGGCGGCCTTGGCGATCTTGATCGCGGCCAGCGGGGCGTAGAGCTCGTCCTTGTCGAACGTGTCCGACGCCGCGCGGTAGGTCTTGCTGCGCTGCATGATGATTCCTTTGTTAGTCAGGAGATGTGGTTAGCGAGCCAGCGCGGCTCTCCCACGTTTCAGTCGGTGGTGACGCCCATCGAGCGGGCGGTGCCCTCGACGATCTTCATGGCCGCCTCGATGTCGTTCGCGTTGAGGTCGGGCAGCTTGGTCTGGGCGATCTCGCGCACCTGGTCCTTGGTCAGCTTGCCGACCTTCTCCTTGTGCGGGACGCCCGAGCCCTTCTTGAGACCGGCGGCCTTCTTGATCAGCTCGGCGGCCGGCGGGGTCTTGGTGATGAAGTCGAACGAGCGGTCTTCGTAGATGGTGATCTCGACGGGGATCACGTTGCCGCGCATGGACTCGGTCTGGGCGTTGTACGCCTTGCAGAAGTCCATGATGTTGACGCCGTGCGGACCGAGGGCGGTACCGACCGGCGGAGCCGGGCTGGCGGCGCCGGCCTGCAGCTGCACCTTGACCAGTGCGGCGATCTTCTTCTTCGGAGGCATGCTCTATCTCTTTCTTCTCGTGGTCATGACGAGGCGTACGTCGTACGTCTCTGCCACCTGCGTCGCCCCGGAGGGCAACCCAGACATTGTTCCCCCGGAGGCGGAGGTACGGCGAATCCGCGGCTCGAGCGCCGCGGGAGCTCAGACGCGCTGAACCTGGCTGAAGCTCAGCTCGACCGGGGTCTCGCGGCCGAAGATCTCGACGAGCGCCTTGACTCGCTGGGCCTCGGCGTTGATCTCGGTGATGGTCGCGTGCAGCGTCGCGAACGGGCCGTCGACGACCATGACGGAGTCGCCCACACCGAAGTCGGCGACCTCGATCGGCTTCTTCGCGGCGGTGGTCGCGCCGCCACCGCCACCGGTCGTCGCGGCGGCTGCCTCGGCCTCGGCGGCCGCGGCGGTCACGACGGCCGGGGCGAGCATGTTCTCGACCTCGGTCATGCTCAGCGGGACCGGCTGGTGACTGTGGCCCACGAAGCCGGTGACCGACGGCGTGTGCCGCACGGCCGACCAGGACTCGTCGGTGAGGTCCATCCGGACCAGGACGTAGCCGGGGAGAACGGTGCGCTTGACCATCTTGCGCTGCCCGTTCTTGATCTCCGCGACCTCCTCGGTGGGGACCACGATCTCGTGGATGTAGTCCTCCATGTTGAGGGAGTGGACGCGGTTCTCGAGGTTCTGCTTCACCCGGTTCTCCATGCCGGAGTAGGTGTGCACGACGAACCACTCGCCCGGCTTGGCCCACAGCTCGCGACGGAACGCCTCGAGCGGGTCCTCGGCCGTGTCGGCGTCCTCGGAGTCGGTGTCCTCGGGATCGGCGTCCTCGGCCGTGTCGGCGTCCTCGGAGTCGGCGTCCTCGGGATCGGCGTCCTCGGCAGCCTCGACGTCCGGGGTCTCCTCGTCGACGGGCGACTCCACCTCGGCGTCGGCGGTGACCTCGGGGGTCTCCTCGACGGCGTCGGTGGTCGCCTCGTCGGACTCGAGGGTCGGGTCGTACTGCTCCGACACGTGTTGCTCCATCAGTAGCTGGGTTACGGGTTGCTGCTCTTCGAGCCGCCGAAGACCTCGAACGCCAACTTGCCCAGACCGAGGTCGAGCAGGGAGACGAGCGCGATCATGAAGACCACGAAGGCGAGGACGACGAAGAAGTAGGTCACGAGCTGGTCGCGGGTCGGCCAGAGGACCTTGCGCAACTCGGCGACGACCTGGCGATAGAAGGTCACCGGGCCGGTGCGCTTGTCGCTCGGCTTGCTGCCCGATCGGTCCTTGCGACCCCGGACCGCAGGTGCGTCCGACACGCTGCTCACCCTTCCTTGTCTTCCATCGCCTGTTCGCAGGGCACGAGGGACTTGAACCCCCAACCTTCGGTTTTGGAGACCGATGCTCTGCCAGTTGAGCTAGTGCCCTCCGGGAGGATTCCTCGTGCCACCTGTCCTGTGCTGAGGGCATGGCAAAGCAGCCTGATGATCCACCGGTGATGTCAAGCATAGGGGCAGGGTGGGCGGGCCGCCTAACCGGCGCCGGGCAGCGGTACGCCGGCACCGACACGCCACTAGGGTGAGTCGACATGAGCCGGGACCTGCGGTCGCTCCCCAAGGCGCACCTGCACCTGCACTTCACCGGCTCGATGCGTCACGGCACCCTCCTCGAGCTCGCCGAGCGCGACGGCATCCAGCTCCCCGACGCCCTCGCCCGCGACTGGCCCCCGCAGCTCTCGGCCGCCGACGAGAAGGGCTGGTTCCGCTTCCAGCGGCTCTACGACGTCGCCCGCTCGGTGATGCGCACCGAGGGCGACGTACGCCGCCTGCTGCGCGAGGCGGCCGAGGACGACGTGGCCGACGGCGGCCGGTGGCTGGAGATCCAGGTCGACCCCAGCGGGTACGCCGCCCGCTTCGGCGGCATCACCGCCTTCACCGACCTCGTCCTGGATGCGGCTCGCGGGGCGACCGCCGCCACCGGGCTCCCGATCGCGGTGGTGATCGCCGCCAACCGCACGCGCCACCCGCTGGACGCGCGCACGCTCGCCCGCCTCGCCGCGCAGTACGCCGACCGCGGCGTGGTCGGCTTCGGCCTGTCCAACGACGAGCGGCGCGGCGACACCGCCAGCTTCGCGCCGGCGTTCGCGATCGCCGAGCGCGCCGGCCTGCTCCTCGCCCCGCACGGCGGCGAGCTGCGCGGCCCCGAGCACATCCGGACCTGCCTCGACTCGCTGCACGCCGACCGGCTCGGGCACGGCGTACGCGCGGCCGAGGACGCGGACCTGCTCGCGCGCATCGTCGACAGCGGCGTCGCGCTGGAGGTCTGCCCGACCTCGAACGTCGCCCTCGGCGTCTACTCCGACCTCACCTCGGTGCCGCTGCCGCTGCTGCTGGAGGCCGGGGCGACCGTGGCGCTCGGCGCCGACGACCCGCTGCTGTTCGGGTCGCGCCTGGCGGGGCAGTACGCCACCATGCGCGCCGCACACGAGCTGTCCGACGCGACCCTCGCCGAGCTCGGGCGCATGTCGCTGCGGGCCAGCCGGGCGCCGGCCGAGGTGCGCGACGCGGCGCTGGCCGATGTCGACGCCTGGTTGGCGGACCCGGGCGACTGACCGCCGTCAGGCGTACGGCGGAGCACCCACCCCGCGCAGCGCGACGTTGCCCCAGGCGTCGTACTCGGCGAGGCGGACCTCGGCGGCGACACCGTCGATGACGAGGTCGACGACCGTCGCGCCGCCGTCCTTGAGTGCGGTCACCTCGGGCACCGCCCGGACGCGGCCGTACCAGTGGGTCCGGCCGTCGAGCGGCTCGAGGTGGTCGAGCAGCACCACGTCGACGTCCAGGACCGTCTCCCCCACCGCGATGCGGGCGGGACCGCGATAGCCGGCGTCCTCCGCCGGCGGGACGAACGGATCGCGCCGCGGCCGCCTCCACAGCCTCATCGGAGGTACCCGGCCCGGTGCCACATCCTCCGCGCGAACCGGCCCATCAGGCCGTTCTCCTCGAGGAACTGCGCGAGCGAGGCGAAGCCCTCGATCTTGAGGTCGCCGAAGTGCCTGCTGGAGCGCGCCTCGCGGACCGACCGCTCCGGGTCCAGCCCAGCACGGCGGTACGCCGTCGGGTTGGTGAACGCCACGCCGAAGAACAGCGCGGCGAGCCCGTGTGCGTTGGCCACGACGGCCCGCTCGAGGCGGCCCATCCGCTGCCGCTCGTACCGGACGCCCTCGCGGGCGAACTTGATGTGCCGTGCCTCCTCGGTGACGTGGATGCGCATCACCTGCGAGACGTAGGGCTGCAGGTCGGGGTCGTTCATCCACTGCCGCTGCCAGGCGTCGAAGATCTCCTCGCCGACGAGCGCCCCGACCCACAGCATCGCGCCGCCGAGCAGGAAGGGCAGCCGTGCGGCGATGACGCGCTCCCAGGTGCGGAGGCGGTACATCCGGGCCCCCGAGCGGGCGATCGCCTTGCCGAACATGGTCATGTGCCGGCACTCGTCGCCCATCTCGGTGAGCGCGTAGTGGGCGAACGGCGCGGCGTGGTCCGCGCTGAGCAGGCGGTGCAGGATGCCGCGGTTGAGGACGTTCTCGAACCACAGCCCGACGGAGAGGATGTTCGACATCTCCTGCCGGGAGAGGTCGATGCGCTGCTCCGCCGTCAGCTCGTCCCAGTACGACGTCCCGTAGAGGCTGATCAGCTCCGGCGGCAGGAAGTACTTGTCGGGGTCGAGGGGAGCGTCCCAGTCGATCGCGACCTCGGGGCTGTAGGAGCGACGTACCGATCCGCTGTTGAGGCGGTCGGCGACGACGTCGGGGTCGAGCGGGTCGCGGACGGCGGACATCGTGCTCCCTCCGGGCTAGTCGTTGACGAAGTTACATCTTTCGTCAACGACCGTACAGGGGGCGCGCTGACTACGATGCGCTCCATGGCTGGCCGCGGTACGACGAGGGCGCCGGCTCCGCTGCGCCCCGGACCCGCCGGCCCCGACCGCGCCGCCGAGCTGCGCGACCGGATCCTGGACGCAGCGGCCGCCTGCCTCATGGAGGCGGGTCTCGACGCCCGCCTCCACGCCCAGATCGCGCAGCGGGCCGTCGTCTCCCGGCCGACGGTCTACAAGTACGTCGGCGACCAGGACGCCGTCGTCGCCGCGCTGCTCGAGCGCGAGCTCGACCGGTTCGTCGAGGCGGTGCTCCCCCGGCTCCACGTCGGCGCGTCGGACGACCTGGTCGCGGAGCTGATCGACGGCGTCGTCCTGATCGTCGACTACGCCCGCGCGCACGAGCTGCTCCAGACGTTCCTGCGCGACCACCCGGAGATCATCCTGCCGGCGCTGACGACCGGGTCCGACGCGGTGCTGGACCAGGTCCTCGGCGTGTTCGAGAAGCCCCTCGGCGCCGCGATCGCCGGCCGTGTCGCCGTCTCGCCGCGGGTGGCCGCGGAGTGGTTCTACCGCCTCGTCGTCTCGCTCATCACCACGCCCGGCTCGGCCCGGGCGACGCCGGAGGAGCTGCGCGACTACGTCGGCGGGCTGGTCCAGGTCCTGGGCGTCACAGCGAGCAGCCCAGCATCACCGGCTCGTTGACCAGCTCGATGCCGTAGGCCGCCCGCACCCCGTCACGCACCTCGCGGGCGAGCTCGATCAGGTCGGCGGTCGTGGCCCGCCCCCGGTTGGTCAGCGCGAGAGTGTGCTTGGTCGAGAGCGACACCCTGTCGTTGCCGTGCCCCTTCGCGAAGCCGGCGTGATCGATCAGCCAGGCCGCGCTCGTCTTCGTCCTGCCGTCCGGCTGGGGGTACGACGGCGCGCCGGCCGGCACCCGCGCCGGGTCGACGAGCGGGTTGGTGAAGAACGAGCCGGCGCTCCACGTGTCGTGGTCGTCGGGGTCGAGCACCATGCCCTTGCCCGCCCGCAGCCCGAGGACGGCCTCGCGAACGGCGGCCAGGGACGGCCGCTCCCCGAGCTCGACGCCCAGGGCACGGGCCAGCTCGACGTACGCGACCGAGGCGGCGGTGTCGCCGACGGGCAGCTGGAAGGTGACGTCGAGGACGACGTGACGGCCGCCCGCGTCGTCGTACCGGTCGGCCTTGAAGCGGGAGGTGCGGTAGCCGAAGCCGCAGTCGCCCGCGGCGAAGGTGCGTACGCCGCGCAGCCGACGGTCCCAGACACGGACGCGGGCGACGGTCTGGGAGACCTCCTGGCCGTAGGCGCCGACGTTCTGGATCGGGGTGGCGCCGACCGTGCCGGGGATGCCGGAGAGCGCCTCGACACCGACCCAGCGGCTCACGACGGCCCGGGCCACGAGGTCGTCCCACACCTCGCCGGCGGCGACGGTGACCATGACCCCGCCGCACACCGAGGTCCGGGTGCGGTCGGCCGTCTCGGAGTCGACCACGACGCCCTCCGTCGCGACCTCCACGACCGTGCCGTCGAACCCCTCGTCGGCCACGACCAGGTTGCTGCCGCCGCCGAGCACCAGCACCGGCTCGCCCGCGCTGTCCGCCTCGTCGACGGCGGCGATCAGCTCCTGCTCGCTCGTCGCGCGGACCCAGCGGCGGGCCGGTCCGCCCAGGCGGAGCGTGGTGTGGTCGGAGAGGAGTTCACTCACGGGGCGAGCCTAGAACGACGCGAGGCGTCAGCTTTCCACGGTCGAAATGCCGAACGGTCCGGAGGTTCTCCGGACCGTTCGGCATTTCGACCGTGGAAAGCTGGCGCCTCGCGGTCAGCGGGTCTCGCGGTGTGCGGTGTGCTTGCGGCACCGCGGGCAGAACTTCGCCAGCTCCAACCGGTCGGGGTCGTTGCGGCGGTTCTTCTTGGTGATGTAGTTGCGCTCCTTGCAGTCCACGCACGCGAGCGTGATCTTGGGGCGAACGTCGCTGCTCTTGCTGGCCACTGGAAGTCCTCGGTTGGTTCGGTGTCGGTGCTGTGGTGCTTGGTAGCGGGAACGGGGATCGAACCCGTGACCTCACGATTATGAGTCGTGCGCTCTAACCGTCTGAGCTACCCCGCCACATGAGGAGGGCGCCCCGTCCCCGCCGTGCCTCTCGGCCGATCAGGCGTGGCGCCCCGTCTCAGAGCCCCTTTACGGAATCGAACCGTAGACCTTCTCCTTACCATGGAGACGCTCTGCCGACTGAGCTAAAGGGGCAACGACGCAGAACTCTACACAGGCGCTCGCAGCGGACGAAATCGGCGGTCCGCAGAGGGCTTCGGGGCCGGTTCGGGGCTCTTCTCAGTCCTGGATCCGGGCCCAGGGACGGGCCTCCTCGAGCTCGTAGGCGAGCTCGATCAGCACGGCCTCCTGCCCCGCTCCGGCGCCGAACATCATGCCCTGCGGAAGTCCCGTCGAGGTGGTCGCGAGGGGCAGCGAGACGGCGGGCGCGCCGGTCGCGTTCTGCAACGGCGTGAAGGCCACCCACTGGAGCAGGCGGTCCATGATCTCGTCGTAGGTCTGCGTGGGGTCCAGCCAGCCGATCCGCGGGGTGGGGATCGCCAGCGTCGGCGTCAGCGCGACGTCGTACTTCTGGTGGAAGAGGTCGGACTCGACGGCGGTGTGCTTGAGCCGGGTGATGGCGCGCGGCAGGTGGTGCAGGTTGCGCCGGGTGAACCTCGCGAGACCCAGTGTCAGGTTGTCGAGCCTGGACCTGTCGAAGCTGCGGCCGTGCTGCATCCGGCCGGCCCGCACCATGAAGAAGGCCAGGAACGCCCAGTAGAGCAGGAAGTCGTCGGCGAAGGTCTGCGACACCGGCGGGTCGACCTCCTCGACGTGGTGGCCGAGGTCCTCCAGGAGCCGCGCGGTCTGCTCGGTCAGCGCGGTGACCTCGGGGTCGGCCGACTGGCCCACGCCCGAGGTGTTCATGGCGATCCGCAGCCGGCGCTTCGCCGGCCGGGTCAGGTCGCCGATCGGGGCGAGGGCGACGTTGCGATAGACGCGCTCCGCCTCCCGGACGAACGCCGCGGTGTCGCGGACGCTGCGGGTGAGGACGCCGTCCTGGACGATCTGGACCGGCATGTCGCGGAAGGTCTTGTCCTGCGCGAACCGCCTGCGGGTCGGCTTCAGGCCCACCAGGCCGTTGACCGACGCGGGGATGCGGATCGAGCCGCCGCCGTCGTTCGCGTGCGCCAGCGGTACGGCACCCGCGGCGACCAGCGCTGCCGAGCCGGCGCTCGAGGCGCCGGCGGTGTGGTCGGTGCTCCACGGGCTGCGGACCGGCCCGAGGCGGGGGTGCTCGGCCGAGGCGGAGAAGCCGTACTCGGACAGCCTGCTCTTGGCGATCGGCAGCAACCCGGTGGCGAGGAACATCCGGGCCCAGTCGCCGTCCTCCTTGGCAGGCTTGGGCGTCCAGGCGTCGGTGCCGTGCATGGTCGGCACGCCCGCCAGGTCGCAGTTGTCCTTGACCAGCGTGGGCACGCCGGCGAAGTAGCCCGACCGCGGGTCGGCGGCCTCCGCGCGGGCCCGGTCGTAGAGCTCGATCGCGACGGGGTCCAGCTCGCCGGCCACCTTCTCGACGCGCCCGATGGAGGCCTCGACCACCTCCGGGACACTCACCTCGTGGCGGTGCAGAGCCTCGACCAGGCCCACCGCGTCGTACTCGCCCAGGGCGTCGTCACCGAATGCATGCACGCGCATGCGTGCACCGTACCCGGGGGCGTGTCCCGGCTCACCAGAGCCACAGGGCCAGCAACGGGACCAGCGCACTGATCGCCAGCGCGGTGAGCCCCATCGACAGCCCGGCGAACGCCCCCTCGGTCTCGTCCTCGCGCAGCATCCGCGAGGCGCCGATGCCGTGGGAGACCGCGCCGATGGCGAGGCCGCGGGCACGGCGGTCGTGGACGCCGACCAGGTCGAGCACGGCCGGCCCGAGGACGGCGCCCACCACACCGATGACGATCGCGAAGACCGCCGCCAGCGCCGGGATCCCACCGAGGTGCTGAGCGACCGCGATGGCCACCGGCGTGGTCGAGGACTTCGTGGCGAGCGTCTTCTGCAGCCGAACGTCGGCGCCGGTCGCGTGCGCGACGAGGGCGGCGGTGGTGATGGAGACGACCGCGCCGAGCACCACCGCGGTGAGCATCGGTACGACGAACCCGGTCAGCCGGTGCGCCTGCCGGTGCAGCGGCACGGCGAGGGCGACCGTCGCCGGCCCGAGCCAGATCGAGACGAGCGTGGCGGCATCGGCGTAGTCGGCGTACCGGACGCCGAGGACCTCGAGCACGACGCCGACGATCACGATCGCGACGAGCGTGGGCTGGACGAGGGCGTGGCCGCCCGACCTGCGCTGGAGCCAGCGGCCGCACTGGTAGGCGCCGACCGTGACGCCGACCAGCCCGATCGGCGAGGCCAGCACGTCGTGGAGGGTGTCGAGCGGGTTGTTCACGCGGCTCCCCTCCCGTGCGACGGCAGGTCGTCGCGCGGCTTGCCGAAGGCCCGCTCGAGCAGCGTCGCGGTCCACCCGACCACGACCAGGCCGAGGGTCCAGGAGACGACCAGCGCCAGCACGATCGGGACGGCGTGGTGGCCGATCAGCGACAGGTAGACGACCACGCCCACGCCGGCCGGCACGAAGAACAGCTGGAGGTGCTTCAGCATCTGTCCCGCCGCACGCACGATCGGGGCGTCGTCGCCGGTACGCCGGAAGCGCAGCCAGCAGAAGCACAGGAGCATGCCGATGACCGGCCCCGGGACGGGCAGGTCGAACAGCTCCGAGACGAACTCGCCGATCAGCTGGAAGCCGAGGAGCCAGGCAAGACCGGTGATCAAGGCGCGCTCACCGGCCCGCCCGTCGTACGACGGAAGCAGCCGGTCAGGTGGGGGTCGAACAGGCCCACGGCCTGCATCAGGGCATACATCGTGGTGGGGCCGACGAAGGCGAAGCCACTGCGCTTGAGCGCCTTGGCGAGCGCGACCGACTCGGGCGAGGAGGTCAGCCACTCCGAGGCCGTGGCCGGCGCCGGCGGCTCCTCGGGGACGAAGCCGAGGACCAGCTCCTCCAGGCCGCCGTGCTCGCGCAGGTCGAGCGTGGCCCGCGCGTTGGTGATCGCGGCCTCGATCTTGCGGCGGTTGCGGACGATGCCCGGATCGTCCATCAGGCGGGCGACGTCGGCGTCGTCGTACGCCGCGATCGCCTCGGCGTCGAAGCCGGCGAACGCGGCGCGGAAGCCCGGACGCTTGCGCAGGATGATCGCCCAGGACAGCCCCGACTGGAACGCCTCCAGCGTCATCCGCTCGAGGTACGCCGCCTCGCCGTGGATCGGCACGCCCCACTCGGTGTCGTGGTAGTCGCGCATCGGCCCGGGGCCGCCGGCCCAGGGGCAGCGCGCGACGCCGTCCTCGCCGATCTCGATCATCAGGACCTGCTCCTCAGGCGTGCGTTGGGCAGCGGTGGTGCGGGGATCGGCGGCAGGTGGTCGCCCTCGACCACGCCGAACCGGCCCGCGGCCACCTCCTGGCTGTCGGCGACGACAGTGCCGTCAGGAGCGACCTGCGCCTGCCACTCGTCACGGAACGCCGCGACCTCCTCGTGGGTGCGGCCGACGAAGTTCCACCACATCACGATCGACTCACCGAACGGCGGGCCGCCGAGCACGAGGACCCGGGCGCCGTCGGCGCCGGCCACGAGCTCGATGGTGTCGGGGCCGCACGGCACGAACGCCAGCTCGGCGTACGACGCGTCGAGGCCGGCCACCCGCAGACCGCCGCGGTCGACCAGCACCCCGTGCTCGTACGACGCGTCCACGGCCAGCTCGAGCCGTGCGCCCGGATCGAGCACGAGCTCGGCGCCCAGGAGCGGGGTGTGGGTGACGACCGGCGACGTCTCACCGAGCAGCGACCCGAGGAAGACGCGTGCGCGCCAGCCCTCGCCGGCCACCCCGTCGGGGGCGTGGTGCTCGAAGCCCGGCTCGACGAAGCGTGCCCTGTCGGGCAGCGCGACCCACAGCTGCACGCCGTGCAGCGTGGTCGTCGCGGTCGTGGAGATCTCGGAGTGGCTGATGCCGCGCCCGGCCGTCATCAGGTTGACCTCGCCCGGCCGCACGACCCCGACCGTGCCGGCGCTGTCACGGTGGGTGATCTCCCCGTCGAACAGCCAGCTGACGGTCTGCAGGCCGGTGTGGGGGTGCGGGGCGACCTTCATGCCGCCGCTCTCGGCGACCGGGTCGGGCCCGTAGTGGTCGACGAAGCACCAGGCTCCGACGAGTGAGCGCCGCCGCTGGGGCAGCGTGCGGCGGACGCGCATCGCGCGCGGACCGCCGAGCGGGACGTCACGGGGGGTCAGCAGCTCGGACCGGTCGGGGCCGTCGGCACCGCAGACGACCTCCTGGGGGCGGGCTTCCGGATTGCTCACCCCGCCATTCTCACGCAGGTTCCGATCCGTTCACCCGGGGCCGGGAATCTGGCGACATGCGCATCGCCCAGCTCGCGAACTTCGTCGGCGCGTCCTCCGGCGGCATGCGGACGGCGCTCGCGGAGCTCGGCGGCGGGTACGTCGACGCGGGCGTCGAGCGGCTGCTCGTCGTACCGGGGCCGGTCGACGCGGTGGTCGAGACCGAGCTGGGGCCGGTGGCCCAGGTACGGGCGCCCAGGGTGGGCGGCGGCTACCGGCTGATCGTCGAGCCGTGGCGCCTGGTCGACGTGCTGGAGCGGTTCGCCCCCACCTCGATCGAGTGGAACGACAAGCTCACGCTGCTGCCGGTCGCGTGGTGGGCCCGCCGGGCCGGCGTACGGACCGTGTGCCTGTCGCACGAGCAGCTCACCGACATGTTCACCATGCGCAGCGGCAAGCCGGCGACCTCGCGGGTCTCGATCGCGCTGGTCAACCGGCTGGTGGTCCGCAGCTTCGACACGCTGGTGGTGACCTCGCGCTACGCGCAGGAGGAGTTCCAGCGCCTCGCCGACGCCGTCGACTGCCCGGTCGAGCGGGTGCCGCTGGGCGTCGACCTCGACACGTTCCGGCCGCATCCGGGCGGAGAGTCGGAGCCCGGGGTGCTGCGCCTGGCCCACGTCGGCCGCCTGTCGCGGGAGAAGTCGCCGCACCTCGCGGTCGCGACCGCGGTCGAGCTGCACCGGCGCGGCGTACCGGTCCGGCTCGACGTGTACGGCGAGGGCCCGCACCTCGGCGAGCTGGAGGAGATCGCCCGTGACGCCCCCGTGCGCTTCCACGGGTACGTCGACGGCCGGGTCGAGCTCGGCCGACGGATCGCCGCCGCCGACATCTCGCTGTCGGTCTGCCCCGGCGAGACCTTCGGGCTTGCGGTGCTGGAGGCGCTCGCCTGCGGAACCCCGGTCGTCACCGCCGACCGGGGCGGCGCGCGCGAGCTGGTCGACCGCCGCTGCGGTGCCTGGGCCGCGCCGGACCCGCGCGCCCTCGCCGACGCCGTCCTCCGCCTCGCCGCGCGGCCCGAGGCGGCTCGGCGCACCGCCGCCCGCGCTCGCGCCGAGGAGTTCCCCTGGTCGCGGACCGTCGAGTCGATGCTCGCGATCCATGCCGGCGACGGTGTACGACTCACGCAGCCGGCGTGAGGCGGCGCTCCGCGATCTGCCGCAGCCTGGCCCGGGAGCGCCGGGTGAGCAGCAGGACTGGGACGAGGACCGCGACGGTGGTGCAGCCCAGCACGATCGCCTGGTAGGCGCCGTGCAGGGAGGAGTCGAGCGGCGCGACCAGCCCGAGGACGACCGATCCCACGACCAGGCCGCTCATCGCTGCCCGCGACAGGCGCAGCGGGGCGACGAATGCGGGGACCAGCAGCAGATACCAGAGGTGGACGACCGGCGCGAGGGCGACGAAGGCCCCGCCGGCGCAGGCCACGGCGGCGACGGCACGCGCCCGGTCGCCGGTCGGGAAGCGCAGCGCGGTCCAGGCGATGATGCCGACCGCGGCGACCATGCCGATGACGCGGACGACGTCGCGGAAGGCGTCGGGCGGCGTACCGAGTCCGGTGTGGAGCGCGACCCAGTCGAGCGCACCGCCGACCAGGGTGGTCACCGACAACGGGGTGTTGAGCTCGCCCGGCACCGCCAGCGCGGCGATCCAGCCGCTCCCCATCCCGGTGACGAGCCCCAGGCCGAACAGCGTCGCGAGCGCGGCGGCACCCACGCGCGCGAGGTGCCAGAGGCGGCGGCCCATCGTCGCGGCCACCGGGAGCGTCGCCAGCGCGATGCCCACGCACACCAGGCCTCCCGGCACCTTGACCGCGGCGGCCAGGCCGCCGACCATCCCACCCCACGCCCAGCCGCGCTCGACACCGACGACCAGCGCGGCGGCCATCAGCCCGACCATCAGCAGGTCGTTGTGCAGACCGCCGACCCCGTTGGCGATCATCAGCGGGGAGACCAGCACCAGACCGGCGGCGAGGGCGGGGTTGGTCCCGGCCCAACGCGCCATCCTCGGCACCGCCCAGGCGAGGAGGGCGAGGCCGACCAGGGCGAGCATCCGGTGCGCGACCACCAGCACCCACGGGTTGCCGGTCAGCCCGGCCGCCACGCGGCCGAAGAACACCGGCAGCGGGCCGTACGGCGTCACGGTGTTCATCCACATCGGGTCGACCGCCTGCACGATCGGCGCGATGTGCGGCTCGAGCGGCGCGTAGATCCAGTTCTCGTTGCCGACCAGCGCCTGCGGGCCGTGGTGGTACGGCGAGTAGCCGGCCGCGGCGAGCGCCCCCTGCGCGGCGTACGACCAGCCGTCGCGGGAGAACAGGGGCGGCGCGACGAGCAGCGGCGCGGACCAGACGACCGTCGCCATCCGGGTCAGGTCGACGCCCTCGTCCCAGTCGCCGCTGCCGAGGCGGGCGACGTGCCGGCACAGCGCGAGCCAGGCACTCGCGAGCAGCCCGAGCCCCATCAGCACGACGGCCAGCCCGGCCATCCGACCCGGCTGGGTCTGGCGCAGCACGGCCAGCGGGGCGAACGCGAGCACCGGCGCCGAGCCGGGCAGCGTGGACACCACGAGCCCGCCCAGGAGCACCAGGACGCTTCCGGTCAGCCCACGTCGGATCACAGGCCGCACCTTAGGCCGCGCGGATGTCCGGGCGGCGAACTGCACCCCACCTCAGATCGACGATGTGCCGGGCCCGGATCCGCACTAGTGTCGGGCAGCGCGCCTCCGCGTCCTTCAGGAGTCCCACATGTCGCAGTACCCGCCGCCTCCGCCGCCACCGCCGCCGCCCGGACAAGCCCCCTACGGCGGACCGCCGCCGTACGGCGGGCCGGGCCAGCCGGCGTACGGCTTCCCCCAGCCGCGGTGGGACCTCGGCGCCTGCCTGAGCTGGGCGTGGTCGAAGTTCAAGGACAACGTCGGCCCGATGATCGTCGCGACGCTGCCGCTCCTGGTCGTGATCGTGGTCGTCGAGGGGGCGAACATCGCCTGGACGCTCAAGAGCGTCCTCAACAGCCGCGAGGTCTGCAACGCCGACTACAGCTGTCACATGGTGGGCGGCCCGTCGTTCCTCAAGCAGATGCTCGTGACGGCCGGCGCGAGCATGGTGATCAGTCTCGTGGCGCTGGTCGTGAACGCCGGTGTCTTCCGGGCCTCGCTCGGCGTCGCGGACGGACGGCCGCTCGCGCTGGGCGACGTCTTCACCGGACGCCAGCTCGGCAAGGTGCTAGGCACCAGCGTCCTGGTGGCGCTCGCGACCGCGATCGGCACGCTCCTCTGCTACGTGCCCGGGATCGTCATCGGCTTTCTGCTCGGCTACTCGGTCTACTTCGTCGTCGCCCAGGACCTGTCGCCGATCGCGGCGATGAAGGCCAGCTTCCAGCTCACCAGGAACAACCTCGGCACCACTGTCGTCTGGCTCATCGTCAGCACCCTGATCGCCGCCGCGGGCGCCGTGGTCTGCCTGATCGGGATGCTGGTGACCTACCCGCTGGTGATGCTCGGCTACGCCTACACCTTCCGCCGGCTGACCGACGCACCCGTCGCGCCCTGATCCGAGGAGAGAGACCGTGTCCCAGCAGTTCCCGCCTCCCCCGCCACCCCCGCCTCCCGGTGGCCCCGCCCATCCGTCGTACGGCGGACCGCAGCACCCGTACGACGCCGGCGGCCCGCGCTGGGACCTCGGCCAGGCGTTCGGCTACGGCTGGACCAAGTTCGGCGAGAACGGGCTGCAGCTCCTGCTGGCCGCCGCCGCGGTCCTCGTCGGCGGCGCGGTCATCATGGGCGTCGGCTGGCTGATCATCGCGGTGGTGCTCTCGGGCAGCACGCACTGCACGACGTACGACTTCGGCGGCGCCACCTCGCGGATGTGCCGGTCCACCGGCCCTGGCTTCATCGTCTCCTCGCTGGTGATGGTCGCCTTCTACGCCGTGGCCTTCGTCTACGCGCAGGTCGTCGGCGCGGGCATGGTCCGCGGCGTGCTCGGCGTCACCGAGGGCCGGGCGTTCCAGGCGGCCGAGATCTTCCGCTTCGCCGACCTCGGCCCGGTCATCGCGACCAGCATCCTCGTCAGCCTCATCGTCTCGATCGGCACGGCGCTCTGCTACGTCCCCGGGCTGCTCGCGCTGTACCTGCTCAGCTACTCGCTGTTCTTCGTCATCGACAAGGGCCTCTCGCCCCTCGACGCGATCAGTGCCAGCTTCGAGTTCACCGTGAAGAACCTCGGCCCGACACTGGTCTGGTTCATCATCGACGTCCTCATCGCCGCCGTCGGCGGCGCCATCTGCGGAGTCGGCCTGCTGGTCGCGATCCCGGTGATCCTGCTCGGCACGGCCTGGACCTACAAGGTCCTCAACCGGGAGCCGGTGGCCGCCTGACCGCGGCATCACCGCCGCACGATCCGGTGGCCACTACCCTGCGGGCCATGGGTCTCTTCACCCCCGTCGCGATCAGGCTCGGCTCGTTCCCCTGGATGCCCCGGCTGCTCCCCCAGATCACGTGGCTCGACAAGCGGCTGCAGCGCCTGACCGGCGGTCGCCTCGGGCTGGTCGACCTCGCCGGGCTGCCGAGCCTGATGCTGACCGTGCGCGGTCGCAAGAGCGGCATCCCGCGCTCGACGCCGCTGCTGTGCATCCCGTGGCAGGGCGGCTGGCTGATCGCGGGCTCGTCGTTCGGCGCGCCCAAGGCACCGATGTGGTCGGCCAACCTCCGCGCCGCCGGCACGGTCACCGTCCGCTACCGCCGCCGCGAGCACACCTGCACCTGGCGCGAGCTCCTCGGCGAGGAGAAGGACCGGGCCTGGGGCCACATGGTCACGATCTGGCCCAACTACGACAAGTACGTCGAGTGGACCGACCGCGTCATCCCCGTCTTCCTGGTCAGCCCGAAGGCCTGATCGACGCCCGGATCACAGCACCGCTCGCCACCGCTCCCGCGTGGTTGGATGAGGTGTGAGCGCGTTGAACCCTCGCCTCCGTGCCTGGCTCGTCCGGGGCGGCCTCCTGGTCGTCGCCGTGGTCGCGACCGTGGCGATCGTGCGGATGATCGGCGCCGTCGACTGGACGACCGTCGGGCACGCCCTGCGCCACCTCGACTGGTGGCAGTTCCCCCTGCTGGCGCTGCTGCTCGTCGTGCGACAGTCGTTCAACTCGATGCCGCTCGCGTTCTACGTCGCCGGGGTCACGCCGTACCGCGCCGTCATCAACGACCAGGTGGCCTTCCTGATCGGCACCGCCGTACCACCGCCCGCGGACGTCGCGATGCGGGTCGCGATGTTCAGCTCGTGGGGCGTGCCGGTGGCGGCCGGACTCGCCGGGGCCATGCTGCACAAGCTGACGTTCTGGATCGTCCGCTTCGGTGCGCCGGTGGTCGGCATCGCGATCCTCGTGGCCCGCGGCGACCACCTCGGGCTGAGCCTGTTCGACCTCGTGAGCATCGGGATCGCCCTCGCCATCCTGGTCGGCCTGCTGCTGATCATGCGCAGCGACGGCCTCGCGAGCGGGATCGGACGCTCCGGCGGCCGCGTCGTACGACGCTTCCGCTCGGTCGATCCCGAGGGATGGGCGGTCGCCTGCGTGCGCTTCCGCGCCGACGTGTCCGCGCGCTTCCGCAGCGGCTTCCCGCGCTCGATCGTGATGCTGCTCTGCATGCTCGTGATCGACAGCACAATGGTGACGCTCTGCATGCGGTTCGTCGGCGTGCCGAGCTCAGCCGTCGCGACGGCGTCGATCGTCGCCGGCTTCGCGATCGCCTATCCGCTCTCGGTCTTCCCGTTCAACGGGATCGGGCTGATCGACGCGGCCGTGATCGGCGCCGTCACCCTCGCCGGCGGTCACGCCGTCGAGGCGCCTGCCGTCGCCGCGATGCTCGTCTGGCGGGTCTTCGACCTCGGCGGCCCGATGGCCTTCGGAGCGGTGTCTGTCCTGCTGTGGCGGCGTACCACCGGCTCCCGGATGAGCCTGCGCCAGATGCTGCGCAGCAAGGCTCCCGCCCACTGAGCGACCCGATGCACGAGAGCCCGGTCCAGACGGACCGGGCTCTCGGCATGCTGCCGTGGCAGGTGAAGGATTCGAACCTTCGAAGGCAAAGCCGACGGATTTACAGTCCGTCGGTCGCGGAAACCCGCGGCGCCATCTTCCTCGTAGCGCACCGACGCCGAATCTCCACGCTGACCTGGGCTAACGCCCCTGGACCAGTCCTCCGTCGCAACGATCTCGAGCGCGCAACCTGGTCCATACCTTCGCGCTCGGGCACAAATAGGGCACGGTCGGCTCGGGCTGCCCGGCGGTCAGCTGACAGAGATCGTCGATCTCATAGATGGCCTCGTCGTTGCCGATGACAGCGCCGACGTCAGCTCGGTCGTGATCGGCGTGCAGCCCGAGCCCCCAAGTCAAGACTGACCATCATGGAAACCGCCGCTTACACCGGGAACCGGACGGGCCCGCCTCCGCGACTCTCCGGTCAGTGTCTACTCGAGCGCCGCCGCAACGTCGACTGCAGCGAGATGGGCGCTCTTATCGACCGCTACTTCAAAAAGCTGAACGGCAGTTGCACGATTGCGAGTGACCGACTCAGCCCGGATCCACCGATGAGGTTGCCGGTGTGAGCGTGGCGTAGGACGAGAATGCCCTTGCTGGGCGGGAGAATCGGAGTTCTCACACACACGATTCGACGCCGAGCAAAGGACACCTCGTAAGT
>Ga0136643_10000096_pt1 | contig 80726 bp, 79 predicted proteins | sample TergutLab28metaG_FD_96883 | JGI IMG/M metagenome (GOLD analysis project Ga0136643, IMG submission 96883) | Labiotermes labralis P1 segment gut microbial communities from Petit-Saut dam, French Guiana - Lab288 P1 (version 3) (version 3) | ecosystem: Host-associated > Arthropoda: Insects >... | reverse complement strand
GGACGCGTAAGCCCTTTGGGTTAGCAGCGGTGATGGCAGGGTTAATGCCAGTGCCAGAACAATGGCCAGCAGTTTGGAAAACCGTTTGGATTTAGGTTTAACTTTCATTTTGATACTCTCCTTCTGTTAATTTTATCAGCAGTAGTATTGTGAATATTTGTCCCATTGTAGCGAAGAATGTCGAATGTGTCAATATTTTACATGCACAATTTAACAATTAATTCTTACTATTTGAGACACAGCACATGCAACCAAAACCGTCAAGCCTCAGCTAGAATCATTTTATGCACAATTAGAATCTTTGACTTTGTGTGTAAAACAAAAGCCACCATCTAGCAGCACTTTCGTACTATCAGATGGTGGTAAAATATTTATATTATAAAGGAACAACACATTCAACAATCGACAAGTTCACCAGATTTAAGCTCTCAAGCTAATGCATTGGAAATCCCAGCCATATTTTGCATCTTTTCCAGTTTAGTTTAATCTTACCACCCGCATATATGCTGTACAGACAAGGAAATCCCATATATACGAATGCTACGTACGGGTTACCCCGCACAATGGATAGACAGCGGTCAACTTTATAAAAGCTACAGACTCAAACACCATTGCCGCGCGCGATGTTACCTTGCAACAATGCTTTTGCCTTAATATAAAACTTGACATATCCATCCGAGTAAGCCGCTAAACAGCTATCAATGTAAGCACATGCGTTTCAGAGCCGGGTTGCCGCAGGTACGGAGCTACCGTTTGTCGTTAGAGCCGGATGAGAGCAGTGGTTACAAGAGAGGTATCTCGCAACTTACAAATAGTGTATATCAAGCATCGCCACAATGCACTGTGACATATTCCTAGGATTTTTTCAAATTATTATAGATCAACGTGATAATTTGGACAATATTCCTCACACAATATACCGCAGCTTAACCTGTTCAGCTTCATATACAGCCATCACTTCCGTACCTGTACCAACGGCAATTCCTTTTTGTGCGTCTTGCTCCGTAAAATTCTTTGTAAATTTTATATTTTTGTTTTTGCACTTAACCAGTAATTGTGGCAAATGCGATGGCGTGTAGGGTGAGGGTACAAGTACCACACTTGCAAGAAATGGACACTGCCTGCCAAGTAGTTGCTGCAGCGTAACACGGCTGCCGTATTCTACAAGATTACGATATTGTGTTGGGTCCGATGTAGATTCTATTACCAAACGTCCTGTAAAAACGCGTTTTTGCTTGCGCCTATATAATATAGCTACTACAAAAAGCACGATAGCAGCGCTTAAAAAAATCCATCTTCTGTGTGATTGTGTGGTTTCTTCAAGCGGAGTGTATGCGGGTTCTTGCGATATGTAATACGATTCTGTCTGTGGTAAGAGCGGCGGAATTGGCTCGGGCGGTTGCTGCGCATGTATCATCAGTGAGAATATTTGAGCGAGAATATCAGGCAAATCTTCGGCATTTGCGGTTTCAAAAGACAGGCCGCCGGTTTCTTCTGCCACTACGTCTATGTACTTGCGATCCAGTTGCCCATCAAAGTTTAACCCAATACTGTAAATGGGGATACCATGCTCTTGTGCAAGTTCAATTGCCACAATTTTGTCCTCTTCCGCTTGTGCGGTGGTTCTTGCTATATGAGGGCTTACATTTAAGTTACCGTCGGTAAGAAAAATAATTACCGGCTGACGGCCATAACCAGTTCCTTCGTATAAAATGCGAATTGATTCCAGCAGCCCAAGCGGGTGGTCTGTCCAAGACGCGTACTCTAAGTTGCCGATTAACTCATATAAATACGCAACTTCCTTTTCGCAAAGCAGGGCTAAATCGCGGCTGTGCGTCACATGCCCGGCATATGCAACCACACCTACCTGGTCGCGCCCAACCTCTAGTTTGTCTATAAACATGTTCATTGCTTTGTTTGCGATACGATTAGGGTCCGCGGTAATCATACTGCGGCTTACATCCAGCACCAATACTGCGTCTATTGGCAATAATTCAGGGCTTTCGGCAACCGATGTGGTAAACATAAGCATGATAAGAAACATAGTACATAGTAAGAATTTAGTAAATCCACCCAAAGAGTTCACGTCCCTACAAAAACAAGATCAATTACTTTATCAAGGTCAAAACCTTTATAAAGTGTTTGACCTTTACACCTTTGCCACAAATGAAATCCTTGCAGAATCAACTTTTTGCGGCTCTTTCGTATATTCGTGAAATACCGCAACATCGCAAAAACCCGCCTTTTGCAAGAGATTAACGATTTTATCGGTTTTGTACGCACGTTGTTTATGTACCTCGGTGAAGGAATCGCCGTTTTCATGAGTAAAAAGTACACGGTACTCGTTAATTCCTGTGGCCTTGTCATAAACATTGTCGAGAGAATAAGCCGCACCGCTTACAGAATTTCCTTCAAAACTGTGGCTGCCAAGCAGCTCTTTAAATTTATATTCGGTATTCATGTCAAAAATGAATACTCCGCCCGGGTTCATGAATAAACGCACACGTTCAAACACTGTCAATAGATCGGCTTCATCAAGAATGTAATTCAAACTATCGCACACACAAACAGCGGCATCTATTGTGCCAAACAGGTCGAGTTCGCGCATGTCTTGCGCCAGAAAAAGGATGCTTTGCCCCTCGTCATAAGATTTTTCCTGTGCGGCAGCTAACATGTCCACAGACGCGTCTACGCCTATCATATCGTATCCTTTTTTTGCTAATAGCAAAGTCATAGCCCCTGTTCCGCAGGCTAGGTCTAACACTAGCGGCGGTTCGCCGGTATTGCTTTCCCGCGCGGCTAAATTAAACCGCAAAATCTCATCTATGTACGCGCCCCATTTTTCATAGGGTGCATCTGTCATTAACTCGTCGTAAATTCTTGCAAAACCATTATACATTAGCTTTCTCCTTCTTTTACTTGAGCGGAAAGTAAATTTTTGTCCCGTTTCCTTCGGGCAAGTATCCCGCCAATACGTCCGCTCTCTTTTGCTGTCAAACTTTTCCAACCTGTGGCGTTTACTTTGTCTGTCAGACCCAGCTCTTCCGCGATTTCGTACTTCATTATATCATTTGGCGTGGGGGTTTTGGGCTTTTTTTCTTTCATAATTTTACCTCCTTTAGGCTGTCTCCACTAAATTATCGGTTAAATAATAAAATTTATACTAGACATGTTGGAAAAACGACGGTATTATTATTAAAAACCATAACCGAAAGGATAATATTATCATGTCACACATTAAAACAATTGTAGCCGGTAATTTTGAAAACAAAGAAGCCACAGGCTGTGGCGAATGCCAAACATCTTGCCAATCTGCTTGCAAAACATCTTGCACCGTAGCAAATCAATCCTGCGAGAAAAACGCATGATTCATGCTTTTACAATTGGGTCGCGTAATCTTTTGTTGGACGTGGGCAGTGGCTCACTCCATCAAGTGGATGACGCGACCCTTGATGTTTTGCGGGACTTTGATCCATCGCAACCTATTGACGAAACGTCTAAAATTCATAGAGAAATCCATAGCCTGATAGAAAAACGCCTGCTGTTTACCCCTGACGATTCTCAGGTAGTAGACGCACACATGATGGCACGCAAACCAGTGGTTAAAGCACTTTGCTTACACATGGCACATGATTGTAATCTTAGGTGCAGATATTGCTTTGCCGGGGACGGCACTTACAATGTAAATGATATCGACAAAGGGCTAATGCCGCTTGAAATTGGCAAAAAGGCTCTTGATTTTGTAATCGAAAATTCTGGTGCGCGCCGTAACTTGGAAGTAGATTTTTTTGGCGGCGAGCCCATGCTTAATTTTGGCGTAATAAAAGAACTGGTGGCATATGGACGCGAGCGCGAAGTGGCTTCCGGCAAGAAATTTCGCTTTACACTAACCACTAACGGTGCGCTTTTGTCGGATCAACTGCACGACTACATAAACGAAAATTTCGATAATGTAGTGCTAAGTCTGGACGGCCGCCCCGAAGTACATGATTATATGCGCGTCAGGCACGATGGCAACGGCAGCTATGCCAGCATTTCGCAAAAGGTAAAAGCCTTGGCAGACGCGCGCAACCACGAGAAATATTACGTGCGCGGTACATTTACGCGCCATAATTTAGATTTTGCCGCCGATGTTATGCACCTGGCGGATTTGGGGTTTAAAAATATTTCTATGGAACCTGTGGTTGCGCCGCCGGAAGCGGATTATGCTTTACGGGAAGAAGATTTGCCCGTTTTGTTTGCGGAATACGAAAAGCTTGCGGATTTGCTGCTTGCCCGTGAAAGGGCGGGACAGGGCGTTCACTTCTTCCATTTTGAGATGGATCTTAGCGGCGGACCGTGTATTGCAAAACGTGTAACAGGCTGTGGTGCAGGGTCAGAATATCTGGCGATTACACCCAGTGGGCAGTTGTATCCGTGCCACCAGTTTGTCGGCGACGAAAGCTTTCGTTTGGGTGATCTTGAAACGGGTGTTGTTAAGCAGGATTTGATTGCGGATTTTTCTAAATGTCATGTGTATGCCAAGCCTGAATGTGCGGGTTGTTGGGCAAAATATTACTGTAGCGGTGGATGTATGGCCAATGCGCATCATACCCACGGAGATATTTTAGTGCCTGATAAAATTAGTTGCGAACTGCAAAAAAAACGTATCGAATGTGCGTTGTATATAGCAGCCGAGCGAAGAGAAAGGGTGCATTAAAGTGGCGGGTCATTCAAAATTTGCAAACATTAAGCATAGAAAAGAAAAAAATGACGCGGCAAGGGGACGTATTTTTACTCGTCTCGGGCGCGAGCTTGCTATGGCGGTAAAACATGGCGGCGGTGGCGACCCTGTGTCAAATACGCGCCTGCGTGACGCAATTGCCAAAGCAAAGGCCGAAAACATGCCCAATGATACAATAGAGCGCAGCATTAAAAAAGCCGCGGGCGATATGGATCAAGTTAACTTTGACGCGGTAACATACGAAGGCTACGGCCCAAGCGGGGTTGCGGTAATTGTTAAAGTGCTGACAGACAACCGCCACCGTGCCGCCGCTAACGTGCGCAACGCTTTTACAAAGGGCGGCGGAAGTATGGGAACACAAGGCTGCGTGTCGTTTATGTTTAACGAAGTCGGTCAAATAATGGTAGAAACCGACTGCGGTATGGACGAGGAAGAGCTGATGCTTTTAACCGCGGATGCCGGGGCGGACGATTTTATTGTGCAAGAAGGCGGGTACGAAATTCTCACGCCGCCGGAAGGTTTTTCTGCCGTGCGCGAAGCACTTGAACAGGCGAAAATTCCCATGGCGTCCGCAGAGGTAACGATGCTGCCGCAAACATATACAAAGCTGTCTACTCCAGAGGAGTTAAAGGGTATGAACAAGATGTTGGATTTGTTGGATGATGAAGACGATGTGCAGGATGTTTATCATAACTGGGAAAGTGACGTGTAAAAAACTACTTCACAGTTTGCATAAATATTCATTAATCCTACAGGAGGTAAAAAATGATAGCAGAAAAAAAATTACAAGAACTTGGAGTAATCTTGCCACAAGCAGTTGCCCCACAAGCATTGTATCTTCCCGCAAAGCAGGTGGGGAACCTAGTATATGTATCAGGCCAGATACCTGTAGTTGACAGCAAAGTCTTGTACACTGGCCAAGTAGGCGATTCGCAAACAATAGAAGATGCTCAAGAAGCTGCCAAAATTTGCGCAATAAACATTATCGCGGTGCTAAAAGCATTCTTGGGCGATTTGGACAAAGTTTCATCTGTTGTAAAATTGCAGGTATTTGTAAGCAGTACAGCAGACTTTGACAAGCAGCACATAGTGGCAAATGCCGCGTCGGAGTTGTTTGTCGATGTTTTTGGAGAAGCTGGCAAACATGCCCGTGCCGCGGTTGGAGTGGCTCAGTTGCCGCTTGGTGCTTCTGTTGAGGTGGAGGCTATTGTGGAAGTTAAGTAAAAGATAGGTTTAATCACAACAAAAAAGCCAGTGGTTCGACATGTGAACGAATCATTGGCTTTTTATAAATATGCAAATTGTTGTTTGATTGAGACCTTCGACATTTACCAGCTATGCTGAATGCAGGGAGATGCTGAACTCAAAATTGAGAATTCATATCCAAGGCTCTTAAAATGTTCAATAACGCTTGGAAGATACTGTACCGTTATTTTTTCGGTGTCATGCATGAGTACAATAACAATACTGTCGGCTTCCTCTGCTGCTGTTTTAATTTTAGAAAGCGCACCGGAAGCTGTTTTTATACCCATTTTATCGCGACTATCGCAGTTCCAATCAAAATATTGATACCCTTTTTCTACAATCTCCGTACTCAATTGATTCATAATTGATTTGGCTCCACCACGTGTTACGCTACTTCCACCGGGAAATCGCATAATTTTACTGCGTACCCCCGTTTGTTCAAAAACGATATCATCAATTTTCTGTAAATCCTCAAAAAATGCTTCCTTTGAGCTGTATATTTGTTTAAATTTGTGATTATAACTGTGCAACCCAATAGCGTGACCATTTTCTACGATATCACGCATGTAGTGTGTGTATTCTGTATTACCTACTACAAAAAATGTAGCAGGGACATTGTACCGCTCAAGGATTACTAAAATTTCAGGTGTGTATTTTGCCGGGCCATCGTCAAACGTAAGATACACAGTTTTTGTGTTTTCGGATGGTTCGTAGCCATCTGGGTAGATAGTAGTGTATGAGTATAAGTCATTTTGAGTAACATCGTTTGCGTATAAGGAAGATTGTGTGGTAAAAAGTAAAGCAATAAATAGTAGAAACGCTGATAGTGTAATTAATTTTCTCATAAAGAACTCCTCGTGTATTTTATAGCGGTTTAACTTTAAAACCCTTTCGCAAGCTATACCGCTAACCGCTAAATTTCGGTAAGTAGTTTAACCTAATAACGGACAAAAGCGCCCGTTATTAGGTTAAACTACTATATATAAATTATTTGACGAGGATATTAAAATTATGCATCATTATACTTATAGTAAACAACCACCCTCAAACACATCACCAACTAACAACCGCAGTTTCACCATCATACATAACCAACTCACGTTCTGTACGCATTGCCTCCACAAAATCGAAATACGCTTGATAGCTCTCAAAAACAGGTGTAAATTTTTCTTTCACCTCATACAACCGAGCACCTTCATTCTCCAAAAGAGCAACCGTAAGCCCGGCAATATATCTGGCACTGTCAACACAGGCTATATCCTTATCCGCTACGTAAAAATCTTCCCCATGGCCAATGCCAATTCCACCACCGCCAAGGGGCTGTATCACAGGCATAACGCAGCTCAGATCCCCCATGTCGCTGGATCCGCCGCTAACAACGTCTTTTACAACAGCCATATCTTCCCCAAACATTGCCGCGGCAACTTTTTGGGAAAGTTCAACCATACCGGAATCATGATGCAAAGGCATATACCCCGGAAAATCTGTAACACGCACCCGTGCGCCAAGCGACAATGCCGCTCCAGCCAAAGCCCGGTTTACTTTTTTATTCTCATTCACAATTGCGTTGGGGGTCGAACCGCGCACAAATGTTTCCATACGCACAGTTTCAGGAATAACATTAACGGCAATGCCGCCTTCGGTAATTATCGGATGCACAAAAGTGTTGTTTTCTGCCACAAATGTTTCGCGAATGGCATTTATTGCTTGCATCCCTTGGGTAGCGGCGTACAGCGCGTTAATTGCCTTATGCGGCCCACCTGCCGCGTGTGCCGCTTTACCTGTGTATGTGATGCTTTTGGCAACGCAGCCGTTCCAGCCTTTTGATGTAGAAAGTATTTTTCCGTCTTCCAAAAAAATCCCGGAGTGAACCATAACCGCGGCATCCACACCATCAAATACTCCGCGATGCATAAACTCCACCTTGCCGCCAAAATACTTAATAATCCCTTGCTCAAGAAGCGACCCGCGGAATTCCAGTTCTATTAATTCTTCCGCGGGCACGGCAATAAAACGGATTTTACCGCATATCAAATCTTGTAAACCGCGACCCCGCGCTTCTGTTTGAGTATCGCAGGCTTTACGAAAAGCCGCCGCAACACCAACAAGATAAGCACATTGCGTATGGTGCCCGCAGGCGTGTATTGCGCCGGTGTTGGGGTCTGCTTCCGGATGGCCGACGCAAATTACGCTGTCCAGCTCCCCAAGAATTGCCAAGGTTGGCCCCGGGCGGCCTGTGTCAAGGTCTGCATAAAAACCCGGTATGTCACCCATTAAAACAGGCTCATACCCAAGCTCTACAAACTGTGCGTGAAGAAATTTTGATGTTTTCCATTCTCGATACCCTGTTTCTGGGTTTTTCCAGATAAAATCCGTCACGTCAATCATTCGTTCGCGATATTGCCCGATTGTGTCGTTTACCAGCTTTATTGTTTCCTGTGCGAGCATATAGTCTCCTCCTGTCCGCCCATTATGGGCGATTCCATCACCAACCGTTTATATATCCGGCACTTGCCAGTCGATTGCCTCAAGGCCGTTTTCTTCCAAAAACGCATTGGTCTTAGAAAAATGCCTGCATCCAAAAAAACGTCCCCCCGCCAGCGGACTGGGGTGGGCCGCCTGCAGTATTAAATGCGCGGGGTTATCAATAAGCCGCCCTTTTGCATGCGCGTCGCGCCCCCAAAGCAGAAACGCCATTGGAGTTTTTCGGTTGTTAAGCAGCTCTAGTATGTAATCGGTAAACCGTTCCCAGCCAGCCCCGGCGTGAGAGCGGCTTCTTTTCGCCTCTACGGTAAGGACAGCGTTTAATAGTAGTACACCTTGCTTTGCCCAGTATGTTAAGTGTCCGTTGTTAGGGATTTTGCATCCCAAGTCCGTCGATAGCTCTTTGTATATGTTTGCCAGCGATGGCGGCGTTTTTATTCCTGGGCAAACGGAGAAAGACAGCCCATGGGCTTCCCCCTGGTTCATATATGGGTCTTGACCCACTATTACAGCTTTTACATTTTCGTAAGGCGTTAGCTTGAACGCGTTAAAAATATCGTACATGTTGGGATAGATAGTTTTTGTGCCATAAGCGGTTTTAAGGAATTGGCGTAGGTTCTGATAATATTCCTGCTTGAATTCGTTTGCTAATAGAGCGTCCCAGTCGTTGCCGAGTTTTACCATATTATGTACCTCCTTGGCCGCATAGCCGAGCGGCTGACAGTGTTCTTCTGTCAGCTACCTAGGCTTGTCGATAAAATTGTACCTAAACAATATGTAAAATTCAACCCCAAGAGCACAAAAAAGACAAGGCTACTTTTTACACCAATGTCTTTTCAACTAGTGACCCACAGTCACCAGTTGAAAGTAGATGTTATCTGAAATCTATGACTGCTTACAGCGTGTAACAAACATTAAGTAACGTAAGCCCCTGCGGCTGCATAGTTTTGCCCGCAAGTTTTCTGTCCTTAGCGCATATAATTGCTCCTATTTCCTCTGCACGTATTTTTCCCATACCTACATACAGCACCGTACCCGCAATTATCCGCACCATATTATATAAAAAGGCGTTACCCGTTATTGTCATTGTTATCATGTTGTTTGGAGCTTTTTCCATCGTGCAGGAATAAACTTCCCGCACGGTTGTTTTCGCGCTTGACCCTGTTGCGCAAAACGCCGCAAAATCGTGACGGCCTTCAAATTGCCGGGCGGCTGCTTGCATATTTTGGACATCGAGCGGGTAGGGGACAAACGTACTGTACCTTCCAAAAAGCGGATTGGGGTAGGGGGCGTTGTATATGTTGTACGTGTATGTTTTTTGCACCGCGTCAAAGCGCGGGTTAAAGTCTTGCGGTACAATTTCCGCTTCGGTTACGGAAACATCCGGCGGGAGCAGCCCGTTTAGCACCATAGGGAGTTTGGCAAGCGGCACACGCAAATCCGCCGCGGTAAAGCAAGCGCGCTGCCCCAACGCGTGTACCCCAGCGTCCGTACGGCTGGCGGCGATTACTTGCGTAGGGCGGCTTAGTAAAGCCGTTAGAGCTTCTTCAACTTTTTGCTGCACTGCAACGGCGTTTTCTTGCCGCTGCCAACCGGCGTAGTTTGTACCGTCGTATGATATGGTTAGTAGAATTTGCATGAATGTTGTCTCCCCGAGAGCTGTAATGAAGAAAATCTGATGCACGCGTGAAAATGTTGTTGCGCGCGGCGGTTTTCACCCAAATCATAAAAGCCACGTCATATCGGAACTGCTAGTCTCCCAATAGACGTGGCTTTTTACACAAATAAATTTACGCCCGGCCTACAGACCCAAACAGTTCAAACTTTCCTTGAACTGTGTTTTTAATGGCCAAAGCCCCAGGTGCAAGCAGCTTGCGTGGGTCAAAACCCTTGCCTTCTTTATCCTTGCCCGCTTCAATATATTCTCTCACCGCGGCGGCAAAAGCAAGCTGACACTCTGTATTTACATTAATTTTAGCAACGCCCAGCGAAATTGCCTTTTTTACCATTGCTTCTGGGATACCCGTCCCGCCATGTAAAACCAGTGGAATACCGCCCGTTACTTGAGAAATTTCTTCCAAAACGGGAAAGTCAAGCCCCGTCCAGTTATCCGGATACGTACCATGTATATTGCCTATTCCCGCGGCAAGAAAATCTACACCAAGTTTGGCAATAGCGGCACATTCGTCGGGGCTGGCAATGTCGCCACTGCCAACTACTCCGTCTTCCTCGCCGCCGATTGCGCCCACTTCCGCTTCTATAGACATATTGTGCTTGTGCGCAAGCGCAACCATTTCGGCGGTTTTTTTCACATTTTCTTCAAACGGCAAATGGCTGCCGTCAAACATTATGCTTGTAAAACCCGCGTCTATACACTGCAGACATTCGTCATAACTGCCGTGGTCCAAATGAAGCGCGACGGGAACGGTAATTCCCAAATCCTTGTCCATTGCTTGCACCATTGCCGCCACAACGCCAAAACTACCCATGTATTTTGCCGCGCCGCCCGTTACACCAAGTATTACCGGGCTTTTTTGCTCTTCTGCGGTTAGCAGAACAGTTTTGGTCCATTCCAAATTGTTAATGTTTATCTGTGCCACAGCATAGTTACCTTTAACCGCGGTTTGAAGCATTTCCTTTGCGTTAACCAGCATTTAATATTTCCCCTATCCTAAAATTACCTTTGTATCCCGTGCAATTACCAACTCTTCATTGGTTGGCACAACCAAAGCACGAACTTTTGCATTTGCGACAGAAACATCAATTGCTTGCCCGCGTTTGCCGTTTAGTTCCGGGTCAATTTCAACGCCCATCCATGTGAGGTATTCGCACACTTTAGCGCGTATGGCAGTATCGTTTTCGCCAACACCCGCGGTAAAAATAACCGCGTCTATACCATTCATGGCGGTGGCGTAACGGCCAACATACCCAGCTACGCGGTACGCAAATACATCTTGCGCGTTAATAGCGCGTTCGTTTCCTTCGGCTACCGCGTTTTCGATATCACGGAAGTCGCTTGACACACCGCTTAGCCCAAGCATGCCGGATTTCTTGTTAAGCATGTCACCCACTTGTTGTGCTGTCATGCCTTCTTTTTCCATTATAAATGCAATTACAGCCGGATCCAAATCGCCGCTGCGTGTACCCATTGCAAGCCCTTCAAGCGGTGTAAGCCCCATGGATGTATCTACAGACTTACCGCCGTCTACCGCACAAACACTTGCGCCATTACCTAAATGACATGTTACAAGCTTAAGCTGTGCCATAGGCTTACCAAGCAACTCCGCCGCTTGCGCAGATACATATCTGTGGCTTGTACCGTGGAAACCATATTTGCGGATTTTATGCTTATCGTAAAGCTCGTATGGGATAGCGTACAAATATGCCCGAGCAGGCATTGTTTGATGGAATGCCGTATCAAAAACAGCCACTTGCGGCACATTTGGCATATGTTGTCTGCAAGCACGGATACCTGTTAAATTTGGAGGATTGTGAAGAGGCGCAAGATCGCTTACCGCTTCAATTGCCGCTTCAATTTCCTCGGTAATAAGCGCGGACGCGGTAAATGCTTCGCCACCATGAACAACGCGATGCCCGATTGCGGTAATTTCATCTTTAGATTTAATAACGCCGATTTTAGCATCCAGCAACGAGTCTATTACTATTGCCATAGCGGCGGCGTGGTCCGGCATTGCGTGGTCTGCTTTATGCTTGCCGCTGTCGGTTTCGTGAACCAGTTTGCCGTCTATGCCAATGCGCTCACATAGGCCTTTTGCCAAAACGGATTCGTTAGTCATGTCAAGCAGTTGGTACTTTAGCGACGACGAGCCACAGTTGATTACTAATACTTTCATGTAAAATTCCTCCTAGTTTTTATCTGGTTTTTTGCTCTTACTGCGCCTGAACGGCGGTAATTGCAACAACTCCAACTATATCTTCGGCAGAGCATCCGCGAGAAAGATCATTTACAGGCTTGGCAATACCCTGTGTAACAGGCCCGTAAGCTTCGGCCTTTGCCAAGCGTTCTACCAACTTATACGCAATATTACCCGAGTCGAGATCGGGGAAAACAAGTACGTTTGCACGACCCGCAACATCGTTGCCGGGTGCCTTAGACGCGCCAATAGACGGCACAATGGCCGCATCCAGTTGGAATTCGCCGTCAGCCATAAGCTCTGGAGCATTTTCCTTCAAAATACGTGTGGCTTCCACTACTTTGTCTACATCGGCATGTTTTGCGCTACCCTTTGTAGAGTGAGAAAGCAGTGCGACAATAGGCTCTTCGCCCATTAACGCCTTATACGACGCGGCAGAGCTTTGCGCAATAGTGGCAAGCTGCCCTGCATCCGGATTTTGCACCAGCCCGCAGTCTGAGAATATGAATACGCCATTGTTGCCATACTCACAGCCCGGCACCACCATAACAAAGAAAGACGAAACCAAAGACACACCCGGCGCGGTTTTGATAATCTGCATTGCCGCGCGCATAACGTCCGCAGTGCTGTATACCGCACCCGCAACCATGCCGTCCGCAATGCCTTCTTTTACCAGCATACACCCGAGGAAAAGCGGATTTTCGTTAAGCAGCTTTTTTGCCTCGTCAAGAGTCAAGCCTTTTTCCTTACGAAGCTCATAGAGTTTGTTGGTTAGTTCATCCATTTTGCCGCATACGGCAGGATCGATAATTGTTGCGGCAGAAATATCCAGCCCGCTTGCGGCATTATTAATTGCGGTAGTATCGCCGACTAAAATTACTTTTGCCAACCCTTCCGACAAAATTTGTGCGGTTGCTTTCAATGTACGCGGGTCCAATGCTTCCGGCAGCACAATTGTTTTGACTTGTGACTTTGCCCGCTTTTTTACCTGTTCCAAAAAGCTCATTTTAATGCTCCTTCTCTTAAAAATAAAATCACAAAAATAAGATTAACATACTTTGACAAAATCTTCAAATAAAAACGCAATATTCTGGCGTAATGCGGGTGATTATAAAAGCCCTGCTTATTTAGCAGGGCTTAAGGGGCGTTTTAATTGCCGTATGCGGTATTAGTTACCGTTAACGGCATCTTTAAGTTTTTTGCCAACTTTAAAGCGTGGTGCCTTGGAAGCGGCAATTTTCATAGGTTCGCCAGATTGTGGATTGCGACCTTCGCGCTCTTTACGTTCAACAACATCGATTGTTAAAAATCCTACCAATTGTACTTTTCCCCCAGCTACTAGCGCGTCTGTTACAACGTCCTCAAATGCAGTTAGGAACTTTTCTGTATCTTTTTTGGTTAGTTCGGATTTTGCTGCGATGGCTGCAATTAATTCCGTTTTGTTCATGTGTGTATCCTCCTTAAGAATAAGCGTGCAAAATGCGCCGCTCTAATTACTGAACGTATTTATAAACCTTTCGGTGGCATTTGTCAAGGAAAATTCAGCATTTACTTCTAAAATTTTTGATAAAGTTATCATTTGTAACAAAACCTCACCAAATTCTTCGTTTGGTGGAATTTGCGTACAGGCATTACTCAAATTGTCCAGCTTATGTTTTATATCTTCAACAAGTACCGACATTTCAGGCATTGCTATTTTAGATTGTTTCAAGACTTTTTCTGCTCGAACAAGCGCAGGCAATGCCTTGGGAATATCAGCCAGAGTGGAAGAATTTGCGGCTCGTTCCTTTTCTTTGTTGGCTTCCCATATATTCATCACATCTTGCGCGTCGCTTGCAGTATCTGTGCCAAACACATGTGTGTGACGGCTAACTAATTTACCAGCTATACCTGCGATAACATCTTCTATGCTAAAATTTCCGGCTTTTTGCGCAAGTTTTGCGTGAAAAACAACTTGTAACAATACGTCGCCAAGTTCTTCCTTTAGAGATGGTATATCTTGCTGATTTATTGCCTCAACGACCTCATAGCACTCTTCCAGCAAATATTTTCGTAAACTCTCATGAGTTTGTTGCTTATCCCAAGGGCAGCCGTTTTCGCCAAGCAAAATATCCATTAATGCCAAAAATTGATCAAAAGTCATATTAATTCTCCAAAAAAAGCCAACCTAAGGGTATACTCCCATATTACTTAAAGCCCCTTAAGTTGGCATCGAACAAACAAAACATTACGTAAAACAGAAATTAATTCTCCATTTGCTTGCCAAGGAAATTGGCGGCGCATACTACCAGTTTGTGTTCTGTATCACCCATTTTTTGATCGGGTGAAAGAAGAATAACCGCACCGATTACATCGCCTTCGGAAATAATTGGAGAAATAAATTGGTGGCTATAAGACGGGTTGTCATCGCCCTCCAAAATGGATATAAAAAGCGGATCGGATTTGGACGCGCCAAAAGCATTGCGTAGGTTAAGCATTTTTTCCAACGCTTCGGATGTGGTTTTGTCCAAAAACTCTTTCTTGGGGCCGCCAGCGACAGCAATTATTTGGTCTCTGTCTACGATACAAGCAATATGGCCTGTTGTTTGAGAAAGGGTATCGGCGTATTCCTTAGCAAATGATCCAAGTTCGCCAATTGGTGAATATTTTTTTAAAACGATGACGCCTTCACGGTCTGTAAAGATTTCCAGTGGATCGCCAACGCGAATTCTCAATGTTCTGCGAATTTCTTTTGGTATAACGACTCTACCCAGCTCATCAATTTTTCTAACAATACCTGTAGCTTTCAAAGTTTTTCCTCCTTGTGTATGCTATTTATATTATTTGTAAAAATTCCTTGAATTATACAATTTATGAAATTCTATAGTTTAATAATGCCCTACATACAGAATTTGCAAAATTTATAATTAGGAAGCAGAACCTGCTAATTCTGCAAGTTTTGCGAAAGCTGGGGCATCGTTAACAGCTATTTCCGCTAACATTTTGCGGTTTATGTCCATTCCGGCTTTTTTTAGACCGTGCATGAATTGGCTATAGCTGAGACCGTGAATACGTGCCGCGGCGTTGATACGTGTAATCCACAACCGGCGGAATTCGCGTTTTGTTTGCTTGCGTCCCGAAAACGCAGACGCCATTGCCCGCATAACAGCTTGCTTTGCCGCGCGATACTGGCGGCTACGAGCTCCGTAATAACCGCGAGCCAATTTTAATGTTCTTTTATGCTTTTTTCTAGAATTTACTGCACCTTTAATTCTTGCCATTTGAAAAATCCTCCTCATTAGGATAATCTTAGTTTAAAACAGTCGAAAACGAGACCGAAATGCGCGCAACGAACGTTTCCCGTGTCGCTTTAGGCGTATTTTGGACGAAGTTTGAGGCGATTTTAAACTTGATTATCTTGGGTACATATTTATGCGTAGGGCATCATTTGTCTTACAGCGGCTTCGTTGGTTTTGTCTACCATACCCATTTTACGAAGGGTCATTTTACGTTTTGGGCTTTTTTTGGTTAAAATATGCTGTTTATTTGCCTTTGGGTGCTTGAATTTACCGGTTCCGGTAACTTTAAAACGCTTTGCAGCAGCTTTTTTTGTTTTTAGTTTAGGCATCTTGTTACTCCTTTGGTTTTTCTTGTTGTTGCTTTGGCGACAGAAACATTGCCATGGAACGTGCTTCCATTTTTGGTGGTTTGTCTACATTGCCGTACTCGCTAACATTTTGGGCAAACTCGCCTAAAATTACATGGGCTACTTCCGTACGCCCAAGTTCGCGTCCGCGGAAACGGATGGTTACTTTAACCTTGTCGCCGTCTTGTAGGAATTTGATTGCTTTCTTTAGCTTAACCTCAATATCATGCTTGTCGATGTTGGGCGAAAGGCGCAATTCTTTAATGTCGATTGTGCGTTGCTTTTTACGGGCTTCTTTTTCCTTTTTCGATTGCTCGAAACGGAACTTGCTGTAGTCCATGATCTTGCAGACCGGTGGCTTGGCTGTTGGTGAAATTTTTACCAAGTCCAATTTCTTTTCGTCCGCAATTCGTTGTGCATCGCGGCTTGACATAATGCCCAGCTGTTCGCCATCATCGCCAATTAGGCGTACCTCGCGGTCCCTAATCTGCTCGTTGATCATTAAATCGGTGATACGATATCACTCCTTTGCTTTGGATTAAATTAAAAAAACAGGTGCAAAAGCTCACCTGTTGTTACAATTAGAAAATAAAACAAAACATATCTAAATTGTAACCCGACAGCACGCGTTGCGGCCAATAAGGTGAGAAGTTTTACTTCTGCTTCGTTTCAGAAGTTTAGCATTTAATGCTTCGTTTGTCAACAATATTTTCCAAATGCATATTGTAAATTGGTGATTATAAATGATAGGAATAATTCATGCGGCGGTAATTGCGTCCAGTTTGTCGGTAGATGCTTTTACAGCCGGGTTTGCGTATGGGACTAAAAAAATACGGATTCCGTTTGTGTCTGTGGCGATTATTTCCGTTGTCTGCAGTGCTATTATCGGAGTATCGCTTCTCTTGGGGCATGTGTTGCTTCCGTTTTTGCCGGAAGGGCTGGCCTCGGGTATTGCGTTTACTGTGTTGTTTTTTATCGGGCTTACCAAGCTGCTTGATGGTATTGTTAAAACAATAATTCGTAAATATACGAGGCTTGATAAGGCGTTTAGATTTTCTGTATTCGATTTGCAGTTTATCTTACGGTTATATGCAGACCCAGAGGCAGCGGACAAAGATGTGTCTTCTCATATATCTACAGGTGAAGCGATGGCACTCGCGATTTCGTTATCGCTTGATGGGATGGCAGTAGGCTTTGCGGCGGCGCTTGCTGGGGTTAACCCATGGGCGCTAATAGGCTGGTCATTGATTACAAATGCTATTGCTATCGTAGCGGGACGTCGGCTCGGGACTGGTTTAGCGGAAAGATTACCATTCAATATTACTTGGCTTGGCGGGCTTGTGTTGATGGGTTTGGCGGTTAGTCATTTATTATAGTAATTCGATTTTGATGTGAACGTGTGAAGTAATGGCGGATATCATTCGCCCTAAATTTGAAATTGGCGAGACAGTTGTTCTGCTTAGGACAGCTGTCTCGGTTATTTGTAATGCTTTAGATTCGGTGATCGGACCGGTATATACCCTTAGTTAAATACTGTAACAATTTGACAAAACCATGGACAAAGTCGCAAAAATGGAATAAAATGCCGTTGGAGTAATTTATACAAGTAAAGGAGCAATTGTATGAAAGCAATAATCCTGGCAGCGGGGCAAGGTAAGCGAATGCGTTCAAATTTGCAAAAAGTGCTGCATCCGATATTAGGCAAAACGGTGGTGCAATATTCTGTAGAGGCGGCGTTTTCCGCGGGTATTGAAGATATAACCGTTGTTATAGGCAGCGACGGCGGCGATATTTCGGCGGAGCTTAGCCGCGTTTACCCACAGCTTCATTTTGCGATACAAGAAAAGCCGCTGGGTACAGGCCATGCTGTACAAGCGGGAATAGACCGCATAAGCGACAACGACGATGTGCTTATTTTATACGGCGATATGCCGCTTGTCACCGGAGAATTTATTTGCGAATTAAAAAGAATGTACACCGCCAATAACTCTGACGCAGTAGTTGTGGCGGCATACCATCCACAGCTTAGCGACTTTGGGCGGGTGTATGCGGACACAAACGGTTTTTTTCAAGAAATAATCGAATATAAAGATATGAAGCCCGATTCGCCCGTTACCGAATGGATAAATACGGGTATTTATGCATTCCGCGGCAGCGCGCTAAAACAAGGTTTGGCAAAAATGGGCAACAACAATAGCCAGAAAGAGTATTATCTCACCGACGTGCCAAAAATAATCCGCGACAGTGGCGGAGATGTTCGTGTGCTCCATTCCCGCGCGGATATGACTGTGTTTACGGGAATTAACACACAAGTCCAATTGGCGGAAGCTGTGGGGCATATGCGTGGACGTATAAACGATAAGCACATGTCAAATGGTGTTCGCATGATAGACCCGGCCACCGTGTATATAGACGATATAGTAGAAATTGACGCAGGCGTTGTAATTTACCCCGGTGTTATACTGGAAGGGGCTTGCAAAATCGCAACTGGTACCATTATTGGAGCAAACTCTCAGCTGCAAAACGTAGTAGTGGGGGAGAAAGCGCATATCCGCCAAAGTGTGCTTATTAATGCGGTAGTGGGCGCGGGAACAGATGTTGGCCCGTTTGCATATTTGCGTCCCGGTACGGACATTGGCGAAAAATGCAAAGTAGGCTGTTTTGTAGAGGTTAAGAATTCCAACATCGCGAATGGTTCAAAAGTATCGCACTTGGCATATGTGGGTGACGCGGATGTGGGGCAAAAAGTAAATATCGGCTGCGGTGTGATAACCGTAAACTATGACGGAAAAAACAAACATCGTACAATTATAGAAGACAATGCCTTTGTCGGCAGCAATTCAAATTTAATAGCACCTGTTACGCTTGGCGAAAATTCTTTTGTGGCTGCGGGCTCTACCATTACAAATGACTTGCCAAGCCGTGCTTTAGGCATTGCCCGTACAAGACAAGAGGAAAAACTTAACTGGGTAAAACCATGAGATACAAAAAGATAAGCCTTTTGCCTTACGAGATGCAGCAGCGAAAGCAGGCGCGTAAGATTAGCTTATGGATGGTTAGTGTGCAAATAGGCATCCTTTTGGCTTTTGGCGCGACATTGCTCTTGCTTAGCCTATGGGAGCGGACACTTGAAGAACGCGTCTATGCATTAGCAATACGTATAGACGCGTTTGATAATGAACCTGCTCTTGCCGCAATGCGGCTTGACGAAACCAGAAGGATGCTGGAATTCGTTGAGGAGTATTATCAGGAAAACTTTCCCGTGGAGTTTGATGTCGTTTGGAAAACAACTATTATTGAAAAACTGCCCGAAAACGTATGGATCGATCGCATAAGCTACCGCAGACAGGAAATTTGGGTGGTGGGCGAAGCAAGAGATTTGACAGATACAGAAACCTATAGGCTGGAGTTGCTTAAAGCGGATTTTTTTGAAACTGTGCGGCTTGGGCGCGTGGTGCTGCTGGACAGCGGGATGTTTAGTTACGAGTTACATATTGGGGTGTATTTAGATGAAGACTGAGGAAGCGACTGACTTGCGAAAAAAACGCGGTGGCTTCTCCTACATAGAAATTTTGATTGCCTTATCGCTTTTTGCAATTGCTATTACCGCGGTTTTTCCGTCATTATTACAGGCCGCACGCAATATGGAAGTTGCCGAAGGGTATTACAGAGCGCATCTTTTGGCGCAAGGGATGATGCTTGCCGCCAGGGACGCACTTGCGGATGGCAGCAGTGCGCAAACGGCTGCTGCGGATTTTGCCGCCGCTAACGACATGGAGCTTTACAGTATATGGATTTTAGGGCAACACGCGGATCATTTTTCTGTCGGCGATGTGCCGCAAACAAGCGTTTCGCTGTCAGGGGGCGTTGTATCGTCGGTGGGGCATAGCACGATTATAGTTATTGTCTGGAATGAATCCGGCAACATGGCAGGTCGTGCGGTGGGTGTGTTGTATGGATAAACGGCGCGGTGGTAATGCGTACATAATGGTAATGATAGCTGTAATGGCGATAATGATGTTGGTCGCGGTTGTACTTACAATAACAACATCTGCCCGCAGAACTACTATGCGGTATATTGACCATGCGGGGTTGTATGATTTGGCTGTTGCCGGCAATGAGCAGGCGCTGTTTTTGCTGCGGCAAGGTGTGGCTACTAATCGTGCTCAGCTTAATGCCGCCGTGCGGGCGCGGCTTCTTGCGGATATTGAAGCGAATCTAGTGTACTACAACCGTCGGTTTTACATTGCAAGCGAGCCGCTTGCGCAATTTTTTGTTGAAGAAACGACACCCTACGCACTGCAAAATTTGCAAAAATATTTTACGGTTTTTGGATTAGAATACCGCCGCGTTTGGGATATGGAAGTACACTTTACAGTAGGCGGCGATATTTTTACAGACAGGTATCATGGGGTAACTACCGTTTCGCGGGTGGCTGGTGATTTTTTTGTTACAAGCAGGTTGGCAAAATATATCGAGTCTGCGCGCGGGCATCCGGTACAAGTGGATGCAAGAATTATCTGGCCCGCTATTGTTTGCACTTGCGAATTTTTTCCGGAATTTTCTTGGCGAAGATTGCCGCCTGTGTTTTCAGCCGCTTTTCGTCCAAATATTAATATGGCTGCTGCTATAGATTTAACTCTGCTGCCATATCTAATTCCGCGGGAAGAAGATGACCTGCTTGTGCTAACAGGTAACAGTTTTGATATTTCAGAAATTAACAGGCCGCTTGTAATTATTCACACTGGCGAAGATTTGCAAATTTTCACATCTGACACGTTCAATAATATTTTTCGGGGTATAATAATTTCGCTGGGTAATGTATCGTTTGACGATGTATATTTCTTGGGAAATGTGTGGGCTGGCGGCGAAGTTGTTTCAACTGTAAGCTATTCGCCTGACGCGGATTTATTATTTGACATAGAAATAACACCGCTGCTGCGGCAATATTTTTTCGATTTTCTGCGAATATCAAACTTTACCCGTGCAGGAAGTTTTTCACAAATTTCCGACGTTTTAGGCTCGTTAGCGATTTCTAATGGCGAAATTCAGTCATTTTGTCTTGACGATTATACGCTTGCAATGGTAGAGTTGTTGCGTGTGACAGATTAAATAAGGAGGCATTTATGCTAAGACCGGACTACTATTACGATTCCGTTTTTCAAATACCATATGACGAATTACTGGAAAAAAACATACGTGGACTAATTTTTGACTTGGACAACACCTTGGCCGCATTTGACGAAAAACTCCCTCCGCCAAAAATAGCCGCTCTTATGAAACGGCTGGAAAAAATGGGTTTCCAAGTTTGTCTGCTTACAAACAATACTACAAACAGGTTGAACGGCTTTAATGAAGAAATGCAGCTGAAAGGGCTTGCCAACGGACTAAAGCCATTTACCCGTGGTGTACACCGCGCAATGAAGCTAATGGGAACAGACAAATCACAAACGGTGATTGTAGGCGACCAATTGCTGTCAGATGTTTGGGCGGGTAAAAACGCGGGTATCGGTACGATTTTGGTAAAACCAATAACAGAAAGGGATTTCTTTTTTGTGAAAATGAAGCGGGTGATAGAGCGGTTTATATTGCGCAATTACTTTCGAGAACTTAAGCAATAGCTATGAAAAGCGGCCTTACGTTAATTGAGTTGGTATTGGTGCTTGGGATTATCTCCATAATGGCGGTAGGCGTGTTTGTAAATGTACGCGCAAACGAACGCCGCGCGCTAGAAAACGCGTCTCTCGCACTGCAGGCAGATTTGCGTTATACGCAGCGCAGGGCTATAATGGAAGGGCGGCGTTATGGTGTAATGTTTGACTTGCAGTATAATCGCTACCGCATAGTAGTAGACCGCCCAAGGAGAACCATCCGCACAGTATACTTACCCGACGGCATAACTTTGGCCGAAACAAGCGGCCCTTCGCTAATGTTTTTGCCACGCGGGACAGCATCGGCAGGGTTTAGAGTTACGCTAACAAATGGAACTTACAGACAGGAACTTACCGCCACCGTAAGCGGTGGTCGAATAAGGATTTTTGAACCAGAAAGAAACTAAAACACCAGGAGGAAAAAAATGATTTCAGCAGGAGAATTTAGAAACGGCATTACCATCGAAATTGACGGAAGCTTGTTTGTAATTACAGACTTCCAACATGTAAAACCGGGCAAAGGCGCGGCTTTTGTTCGCTCCACACTCAAAAACATGGAAACGGGCGCGGTGTTAGAACAAACCTTCCGGCCAACAGAAAAAATGCCACGCGCGCACATAGACCGCAGAGATTTGCAGTATCTGTACACAGATGGCTCGCTATATTTTTTCATGGATAACGAATCTTTTGAGCAAATTGAAGTTAACGCTTCGGATATAGGCGATGCAATGGTATATGTAAAGGAAAACGAAACTGTAAAAATTTTGCAACATAATGGACGCATTTTTGGCGTAGAGCCGCCTACATTTGTAGAACTTGAAATAACGGAAACAGAACCGGGACACAAAGGTGACACCGCACAAGGCGCAACAAAGCCTGCTACTGTGGAAACGGGTGCCATGGTTAAAGTACCGCTATTTGTAAATATAGGCGATGTGATAAAAATTGATACACGTACCGGCGAATATTTGGGGCGTGTAAGAGAATAGGCTTGTTTCGAAACTTTATTATGACATATACGGCAGATTTTTCGAAATATGTCATTTTAATGACAAGTGAATAAATTTTACCAGCATAATAAACTCTTCTGTGCCAATAATAATCTCGTAGCAAACAACTTTGCTACGTACATTACGACATGAGGGGAGTGAAAAGTTGTGTCTAGGAATAGAAACGTAGTGCCCGAAGCTAAAGCTGCTCTTGATGCTTTCAAATATGAGGTAGCAAGCGAAATAGGCGTACCTTTGTCAAAAGGTTATAACGGTAACTTGACTTCTTACCAAAATGGTTCCGTAGGTGGACAAATGGTTAAGAAAATGATCGAAGCTCAAGAAAGACAAATGGCTGGAACTGGCCTGTAACAATTGTATATAGTAAAAGCCGCCTTTCGTTTTAACGAAGGGCGGTTTTTTATGCTCTAGGAATTTGCTCTGTACGAAACGCGCGCGCAAGCGTGCTTTGTTCATAGTGGATTGGTTATTTCACATCTTTCATAGACAACGCAATCCGCTTCTTTTTTAAATCAATCCCAATAACTTTAACCTGCACAACATCCCCAACCTGCACAACATCCAGCGGGTGGTTGATACGCCGTTTGGCTATTTGCGAGATATGAACAAGCCCATCCTGATGCACGCCTATATCCACAAACACGCCAAAGTCGATAACATTGCGCACCGTGCCTGTTAAAACCATGCCTTCGGATAGGTCTTCCATGTTAAGTACGTCGCTGCGCAGCATTACTTGCGGCAGCTCGTCGCGCGGGTCGCGGCCGGGTTTTTCCAACTCCTTAACAATGTCCTTTAGCGTGGGAACGCCAACGCTAAGTGCTTTCGCCATGGTTTCGTAGTCATGTTTGGGGTCTGATGTTGCCGCCAAGTCCTTGAAAGATTTTGTAACCTTTGCCGCCGCGGGAGGTGTGTATTTCAGATACGCCTCTGCAATTTCATAAGACTCGGGATGAACGCCCGTGTTATCCAGCGGATTTTTACCACCCGGCACACGCATAAAACCCGCGCATTGCTCAAACGCTTTTGGCCCCAGTTTGGCAACTTTCAACAACTGCTTGCGGCCTGTAAATTTGCCGTTTTCTTCGCGATACGTAAGAATATTTTTGGCAATGGCGGGGCTTATTCCCGCTACATACGAAAGTAGGCTAGGGGATGCGGTGTTGATATCTACACCTACGGCGTTTACGCAGGATTCCACCACGCCTGACAAGGTTTCGCCAAGGTTTTTCTGGTTCATGTCATGCTGATACTGTCCCACACCAATGCTTTTTGGGTCGATTTTTACAAGTTCCGCCAATGGGTCTTGCAGCCTGCGGCCTATGGAAACTGCACTACGCAGTGCCACGTCAAAGTCGGGGAATTCTTCCGCGCCAAGCTTTGATGCCGAATACACCGACGCACCGGCTTCGTTTACAATGATATATTGTGCGTTAAAGCCTGTTTCCTTCAACAGTTCCGCAACAACAACTTCTGTCTCGCGTGACGCGGTACCGTTGCCTATGGCAATAATATTTACGTTGTGGCGGTCAAGCATGCGATGCAGTTGTATCTTGGAAGGCTTTGTGTCTTTGGTGGTGGTGCAAAACACCACGCCTGTTTCCAGCACTTTGCCTGTATCGTCCACAACGGCGAGCTTACATCCTGTACGAAAGCCCGGGTCTATTGCCAGTACAATATTGTCTTTCACAGGAGGCTGCATTATTAGTTGGCGCAGGTTTTCCGCAAATACTTTTATCGCGCCTTCTTCGGCTTTTTCGGTTAGCATGTTGCGCATTTCGCGCTCCACGGCTGGGGCGGTTAAGCGTTTATAGCTATCTGCCAAGGTGGATTCCATACGCGACTGGGTGTGTGGGTTGGGTTTGATAAATAATCTGTGCAGCTGAGACAGGATTTTGTCCTCGGGCGCTTCCACCGTTACTTTTAGGAAGCCTTCTTTTTCGCCACGGTTGATGGCCAAAATTCTATGTCCTACAATTTTTTTAATCGGCTCGCTGTATTCGAAATACATTTCGTACACCGCGGCGGCGGGATCTTCTGGGTTTTCCTTTGTTTTTTTAGAAATTTCTGACGCGATAACGCCTGACTCTTGTGTTAAATCGCGCACAAGTGTACGGCATGCAGGATCGTCGGACATTTTTTCTGCCAATATATCAAGCGCGCCTTGAATGGCGTCTTCTGCGGTTTCTACGCCTTTTTCTACATCGATAAACGGCGCGGCGGCGGTTTCTAGGTCATTTGTAAGGTCTTGTTCCCAAATGATATCTGCAAGTGGGGCAAGGCCTTTTTCTATCGCAATTGTTGCGCGGGTGCGGCGTTTTGGTTTAAACGGACGATAAATGTCTTCCACTGCTTGCAAAGTAACCGCCGCGGCAATGCTTGCGCTAAGCTCGTCCGTCAAGTGGCCGTTTTCGGTTAGAGATGCAAGTATTGCGGCCTTGCGTTCTTCCAGGTTGCGTAAGTAGATAAGACGCTCGCTTAGTTCGCGCAGTTGCTGGTCGTCCATGCTGCCGGTCTGCTCTTTGCGGTAGCGGGCTATAAAAGGGATGGTGTTATCCTCGTCTATGAGGGTTACGGTGTTTTCCACCTGCCAGCGGGCCAGGGAGAATTCTTGGGTTAGTTTTGCGATAATGTCCAAGTTATGTTGCTCCTTTCATGCTTGTCTTGTTATAATACCATGAAAATGGATTTCTTGGAATATGTCAGGATTTGGGAAATTTCAATTTGTTTGGATCGGAAGGTTAAAATATGGCATACTGGAACACTCGCGGCCTGCGCGGTAGCGCGTTTGAAGAAATGGTAGACATGACCAACCAACTATACGCCCAAAAAGGGCTGGCAATAATACAAAAAGTACCAACCCCGATAACCCCCGTAGCGGTTGACAATAAATCCCGTACGATAACAAGCGCGTATTTCGAAAAAAAAAGCACCATCGACTTTATAGGCGTGGCGCAGGGTGTTCCTATTTGTTTCGACGCAAAGGAGACACGTCAGTTAAACTTGCCACTGAAAAATATCCATGTGCATCAGATAGACTTCATGGAAAACTTCCGCAAGCAGCAGGGGATTAGTTTTTTGCTGGTGCATTTTCAAGCAAAAGGCGAGATTTTTTTATTACCCAGCGAAGAATTGGCAAAATATCATGCAAATTCCCTTACCGGAGGACGCAAGTCTATCCCTTATGACGAGTTCGATCCTGCTTATACAGTGCCCAATAAAAACGGGTTTCCCGTACATTATCTTATCGCCGTTAACGAGTATCTCGAAATTGCGCAAAAAAAGCACCTAACAAAAAGTTAGCCGCCAATAATATTTTTAAGCTCTGCTACCGCCATACTTGCATCGTCGCCATCAGCTACAACAGACACTGTGTTCCCGCTTTGCAGGTTTAGCGAAATAATGCCCATTATGCTTTTTGCGTTAGCGGTTTTTTCTTCTACCACCAGTGAAATGTGGCTTTTGAACTGGCTTGCCTTTTGCACTAACTCCGCCAGCGTTTTCGATTCGAAAGATGCGCCTACTTGAATGGTTTGTGTTGTCATGTTTCCTTGCCTCCTTATTAATGGGAACCTTAAACCCCGCAGAAGTTTTGTCTTTAGCAAAACTACCTTCTTAGCGGCCTATTCGTCGTAATGTGCAGGGCGCTTAGTTTGTAGTTTTTCGGCAATTTTGCAGATTTTGCGCAAACGGTGGTTTATACCCGACTTACTTATTGGGGGGCTTGCCAGCTCTCCAATTTCGGTTAAGCTAAGCGTCTCGTTGGCAAGCCTAAGTTCTGCCACTTCTTGCAGCGGTTTTGACAAATGCGACAGCCCAACTCCGTCTGCGATATATTTTATCGCCACAATTTGGTTGTATGCCGCGTCCACCGTTTTGTTTAGGTTTGCTGTCTCAAAGTTAACCTTGCGATTAATTTCGTTACGCACGTTTTTTTCTACCCGCATATTCTCCAATACCAAAAGAGATTTATGCGCACCCATTATGTTCAAAATGTCCGCAATGCCTTCTGCTTCCTTTATATATACAACAGTTTGCCCCTTGCGGGCAATCTTTTTTGGGTTTAATTGGAAGGCGGAAAGTATTTTCAGTAATTTTTCTGCTTTTGACTCAGAAATTGTGAACTCCGCATGGTAAGTTTTACCCGGGTCGGAAATATTTCCGCCAAAAAGAAAGCATTCACGCACAAAGGCTCTATCAGATTCGAGCTGTTGGCTCAAATTTTCGTCACTTGCAAGTTCTGCATGAACGGTTTTTGAGAAGGAAATTGTTGTATCATTTTTAGCTTGCAACGATAAATCACCTCCGGGATTGGTCTTTATCGATATCGTGATGATGCAGCGATACTACATAGTCTTGCCGCGTAAGAGTTTTCGAAAGTTCTTCCGACAATGCCACAGACCTGTGCCGCCCGCCCGTACAACCGATACTTACAATTAGCTGGCTTTTGCCTTCACTAATGTAGTGGGGGATTAGAAAGTTGAGCATCCCAAGCAAGCTATCCATAAACCGTACGCTAACATCGTGGCCAAACACATAGTCACGTACCGGTGCGTCAAGCCCAGAAAATGGGCGTAGCATTGGATCGTAAAATGGATTGGGCAAAAAACGTGCGTCAAAAACCATATCGGATTCTTTGGGGATGCCATATTTAAACCCGAATGATGTAATGTTTATCATAAGCCGTCCCGTGGCGGTTTTGGATGTGAATATGTTTAGGATTTTTTCCTTGAGTTTGCGCGGGAGTAGGTGACTTGTGTCTATGATATGGGTCGCTTTTTCTCTTACGTCTTCTACTAAGGCGCGTTCTTTTGCTATGCCTACACTTACCAAATCGTTTTTTGCCAAGGGGTGTAGGTGCCGGGTTTCTTTGTATCGGTTTAGCAAAATTTCGTTAGACGAGTCGAGAAATAAAATGGAATGCTCCACACCGGCACGCGTTAGATCGTCTATACCGGCAGAAAAGTCTGCAAACATTTTACCACCGCGAATGTCTATGCCCAATGCCACGTTAGTTATGCCCGTGTCGCGCTTTAAGCAGAACTGCACAAACTGCCCCATAAACGTAGGAGGCAAGTTGTCTACGCAGTGGAAGCCCTCGTCTTCAAAAATTTTGAGCGCGGTGGTTTTACCTGCTCCAGACATACCTGTTACTATTACTATACGCATAATTGCCTCCTTAAAAGTACCAGTTTGTGAGAGAGCCTTAACATTTAAACTGAATAAACAAAAACAATTCCTCGGTAAGCAGTAAATCGCAACTGGTGACTCACAGTCACCAGTTGACATCGCATATATTATAATTACTGTATAGGATGCTTATACTACGCCCTCTACCTCTGTTCCATCTGCCGCGTTGAAATACTTATAGCGTTTTGTTGTAAATTTCAATACACAATATTCTGGGTCATCTGCCCCAGTGAAAAATCCAGATAGCCCATCATACCACATCTCTTGTTTAACATCGTGAGAAGTTATTACTTCCATTTCTCCAACAAGATTAACGCAGTAGGCATTAGAGTCAAAACAGACACTAGCTTTTTTATTTGCAAGTGTTCTTTTTGCTCGATTATGGCTTAAAAGAGTGCCAAAAGCAATCCAATTAACACCATCACATTTTGCTGGGGTGATAGTGGAAATTGTGGGGAATCCATCTTCATCAATCAAAGAGATAACGCAAATTCCCCCTTTGAACACACCGTTTTTAACCGTATTTCGCTCGACAATTTCAGTAACTTTTGCAAGTATACCCTGATTCATATTTGCACCGCTTTCCTAGTTTTTTATAAATGTATCACATCAAACAGGACCACCACATGTCCTGTTTAAAATATAAATTTTCTTCCCAACTTCTCACTGAAACCAAGCGTATCTGCATACTTTATGCATCCAAAAATAAAAGAACGTTTAAAATCGTGTAGATGTACCAACCCCACCATCCAAACCCCCGATTGGATGGGCAGCATAAACGGTTCACGTGCAAAAAACATCTCGCTTTCGTTTTCACCCATTGAACACGAAACCAGAACACTAACACGATTGCGTAGGTTTCGTGTTAATAATCTGGCTTCTGAAGAAAATGTTTATACTGCGAATTTACATATTTGTACACTACTATGTCAATTCCTGCTGTGAAAAGCTTATTTGGGCGAATATTACTATCAAGGCTAAGCCCGCCGCTAACAAAATCTTTATCTGCTAATTCAATTGAACAATCATTTTCTGGTTCATGTGCTGTAACATAAAAAGGTATAGCTTTTGTTCGCACTGCTAGGCTAACAAATATACTTACAGCCGACGAAAAAGATAAGCCCAATTCTTTGAACAGGCTATCCCCTTTTTCTTTAAGTTCATCATCAATACGAATGTTCACTTGTGCCATAAAGACCTCCTTGAACCTAAAACGCAATCATTGTATAGCGATATGTAGCACACAGCAACAATGGTAAGATGAAAGGTGTTTGAAACCATGTAATTGTACCAAAGCCCTCACACCCTCATATCAAAACCCTAAAATCTTAACCTCAGGCTCCATCCATACACTAAACTTCTCAAAAACCTGCTGACGTACGGCTTGTATCACATTGTAAATATCCTGCGCAGTCGCGTTTCCCGTATTTATCACAAACCCGGCGTGCTTTTCCGATACCTGCGCGCCGCCTATGGTAAAACCTTTTAACCCGCTATCCTGTATCAGTGTTCCTGCATAATACCCCGTCGGGCGTTTGAATGTACTGCCGGCACTTGGGAAATCAAGCGGCTGGGTTTCACGACGCCGTCCGTTAAGCTCGTGCATTTTCTGTTTAATTTCAATTGGGTTGCCGCCTGAGTTCAGTTTAAAAACCGCTTCAAGCACAAGCAGCTTTTCCTGTTGCACAATGCTTTGTCTGTAGCCGAAGCCCATTTCCGCAGCGGTTTTTGTATATACGCAATCGCTACCAAAAAGCGTCACACTTTCGCAAAAATTGCTAATTTCGCCGTCATATGCCCCGGCGTTCATGCATATCGCGCCGCCTACCGTCCCCGGTATGCCAGACGCAAACTCAAATCCACCAAAACCTGCTTTACACGCCGTTTCTGCCACTTTTGACAACCGGGCACCCGCCTGCGCGCGCATTCTCCCATCTTGCAAAACTTCTATCTCGTTCATTTTATTAGTGCAAACAACCACACCGCGCAAGCCTGCGTCTGCCACCAAAACATTAGTGCCGTCACCTAAAATTGTAATAGGGATATCATTCGTTTTACACAAACGACAAATTTCCATAAATTCGTCCGTAGCTTTTGGCCTGACAAAAACCTCTGCCGGACCGCCAACACGAAACGATGTGTGCTTTGACAATGGCTCCTCTTTCGAAAACTCCATGGAAATGCTGTTAGTAAACGTCATTAAATTGCAGGCCTCCGTTGTCGCTGGATTTTACGGTGTTCATAACTCTTTCGGTAAGTGCGTCCGCGGCATTGTAGCCCATTTTCTTTTGGCGGTGGTTAATAGCGGCAGACTCGCACAAAATTGCCAAACTGCGTCCCGGCCGTATAGGAATGGAGTGGCTGTTTACCTTGTTGCCCAAAATTTCCGTAAATTCCTCTGTTTGCCCTAGGCGGTCATATGCACGGCTTTGATCCCACAATTCCAAGTTAATAAGCAGTTCTATTGCCTGTGTGGGCTTGATAGACTGTACACCAAACATTTTTAATATGTCAATTATACCAATGCCGCGCAGCTCCAAAAAATACCTGATATTGGCGGGACAACTGCCGATTAGAGTTTCCGACGATACACGTCGTATTTCCACCGCGTCGTCCGCTATAAAGCGGTGGCCGCGTTTTATCAGCTCCAGTGCTGTTTCGCTTTTACCTACGCCGCTTTCGCCAACAATTAGTGTTCCCACGCCGTAGATATCAAGCAAACAGCCGTGCATAGTAATACGCGGGGCAAGCTGTACTTTCATCCAGCGTATAACTTCGCTTGTAAAGTCCGTTGTGGCAGAATCCGTGGAAAGTATAGGTACGTTGTAGCGTTCTGCATATTCTATCATTTCCGGAAAAACTTCAAGCTCGCGGCAAACTACAATTGCGGGGATTTTGTGTTGGAAAATGCGCTTTAGATTTTCGCGGCGAAAGTTATCATCAAGTTTTTGTAAGTAAGTGTGTTCCACCATGCCGATAATTTGTAGGCGGGTGGGATCGAAGTATTCGAAAAAACCTGCCAACTGCAGGGCAGGGCGGTTAATATTCGCGCGAAAAAGCGAGCGGGCTTCTATGTCCACTTTTGGGGTAAGTAATTGGAGGTTAAACTCTGCTACCAAGCGTGACAGTGGGACAGTATAGCCGTCTCCCGGGGTGTTGAACGCGCCGCTTGCGGTTAGGATTTTGCTCATTGGGTTGCTCCTTTGAAAAATTCATACACAGCCTGTGCCGCTCTTTTATTCATGGACGGTGCGGTCGTAAGCTCATCGACACCGGCATTGCGTATCGCCTCGATATTTTTAAAATGCTTTAGCAATTCTTTCCTGCGGGTTGCGCCAATGCCTTCAATATCGTCCAGTACAGACCGTACTTGCGAATCTGCCCGCAGCTTTCTGTGATACTCAAGCGCAAACCGGTGAACTTCGTCCTGTATGCGTGTAACAAGTTTAAACCCTTCGCTTGTACGCGGCAGTAACACTTCACGCCCGTCAAAAAGCAACCCGCGGGTACGGTGTTTGTCGTCCTTCACCATGCCACAAATGGGAATTGTAAGACCCACAGCCGCCAAGGCCTTTCGTGCGGCGGTAATTTGCCCTTTGCCGCCGTCTACAAAAATAATATCCGGCAATTTTGCAAACGCGGTATGTTCGTCTTTATACCGCTTTAGCCTGCGGGTAATTATCTCTTCCATCCCGGCATAGTCATCCGGCCCAATAACCGCCTTTAGGCGAAATTTGCGATAGTCACTATTTTTGGCTTTACCGTTTTCAAAAACAATCATAGAGCCAACGGACTCATACCCTTGCGTATTTGAAATATCATAGGCTTCTATTCGCCCAAGCGAAATATCAATACCAAGTGCCTCACCAATTTCCGCAAGAGCGTTTCGATTACGCTCTGCTTCCCGCTTAATATGCCCGCCAAATTGCTGCATGGTAAGTTCCGCGTTAGTTTTGGCAAGGTTAACCATATCACGTTTTTCGCCCTTTTGCGGAACAATTATATTCACCTGTCGTCCACGCAGCCCCGTCAGCCATTCTGCAATAGCCCCTTGGTCAACAGGAACGGCGGCAAGCGATAATTCTTTGGGAATAAACGCCGCTTCGCTATAAAATTGCTTGATAAACGCTGCCAAAACTTCTCCGTCAGCATTTTTCAGTTGGTTATCCTCGCTGGCACCCGTGCCCTCACCGGAATCTGGGGCACCAACCGTCATAAGGTAGTGCTCACGCCCCGTCAGTTTTCCATCCCGTATAAAAAACACCTGTATCAGTGCCTCGCCCTTTTCCCGGGCAATGGCAATAACATCACGGTCATCGCCGTCTGTTTCGGTTTTTTGCTTCTCTGTCAGCAGTTTTAGCGATTCAATTGTATCCCGCAACTCCGCTGCCCGTTCAAACTCTAGGTTTTCTGCGGCGGTTGTCATATCATTTGTAAGTCTTTCCAATATATGACCGGTTTTACCCTGTATAAACCGTTCTGCCTCGCCAAGATGCCGCAAGTATGCCTCTTCCCCCAGCAACCGAATACACGGAGCCTTACATTGTCCAATATGATGGTTAAGACACGGCCGTCCCTTATCAAAATCCCGCGGGAACTGCTTTGCACACCGCCGTAGCGGCCATAGCTTGTGAATAAGATCCAAAAGCTCACGCACCCGCGATTTGGACACAAACGGGCCATAATACTTAGCTTTGTCCTTGCCGCGTCTATGAGAATACAACACACGCGGCAGCATTTCCCGGGTAATGCGGATATACGGATACGTTTTATCGTCCTTCAATCGTATATTGTACTTGGGGTTGTGCAGTTTTATCAGATTGCTTTCCAGTATAAACGCTTCGTTTTCTGTATCAGTTACAAGATATTCGAAGTGGTTAATCTGCTGCGACAAATAATATGTCTTAGGGTCTTGTATCGACTCCTGAAAGTAACTCCTAACACGATTGCGCAAATTACTGGCCTTGCCCACGTAAATAATAATATCGCTTGTGTCCCGCATGATATAAACCCCAGGCAGTTTAGGCAATTTTTTCAACTCGCTTGGTATATCAAATTGCATCATGGCTGGCGTACTAAACGGAAAGATCGGAAAACTTGCTGTCCTTCTTGTAAATGCAGTACATATTCGTAATCCAAATACCCATACCGCCGCAAAGTAATATTATAAGTGCCGGGGTCGAGAAGCATATCCAAAGTAGTAGACCCTCTAAGCTCGCCATTGATAAACACAAGTGCGTTTGTAGGAACAGAAGATATGCCAAAGTTCATAGCTGGTGGGGGTGGCTCCGGCTCCGGTTCGGGCTGTAAATCAAATAAGAAGCTGCTGTTTTGCTCGGCTACATTGATAACGCGCTCTTCCGTTACATAACCTTCGCGCTCCACACGTACATCATGCTCGCCAAATTCAAGTTCCGCGGAGTCTCCGGTGGCACGCACCCCATTAATATATATGGCCGCGTTCTCCGGAGAAATGACAAAGTAAACGGTAACAGCGGTAAATTCCACATCTCTTAGGCTAAAATTCGATGTCCTTCCGTGCTCTATGGTAATGGAGTCTATAAATGTCTCGATATTATCGCCTTCCACAATAATTTCATGCTCGCCTTCCAATACAAGAACCGGTGTGTCTATTTCGTCAAGAGAAAGCGCGTGCATATCTCCAATGGTTATTCTGCCGTTTGTAATACCCTCGGCATCAGAAAGACGCAAGTACCCATGGGACGAATCGCGGTGTATCACCCATACCGTATTGCCAAGGGAGAAAATACTAACAATGTCCGTAGGAAGTATCTCACCTATAGGAATAACTTCGCCACGGGACATAACCAGTGTCTGACTATTAAAATCCAGCGGTGCGCCCGCACCTACAGAAACAGTGCTGTTGGCGGTGCTTACAAGCACATTTGTTTGGGCATGGCGGTGCGCCACGTCAATATTTTCACGTATAGTGGTAACTTGCGGAGTTTCAAAACGCGCGTCGTAGCTTACGTCAATTATTTGCCCTACTCTAAGTTGGGAAAACGAAATCGCACTGCCCATACGGTTGGAAATTGTAACACTGTCAGAAAGCTCAAAACTGCGTCGTGTAATAGTTTCGGTATCCACTAAATGAAGGGTTCGTACGCCGTCGGTGGTTGATATCTCGCGTATCATAGCTGTGGTTCCGCGCATGTCTGGGCGCAAGGCGGCAATAGGGTCGTCCTGGTCGTTGCCTCCTATAACATTACCGCCAACGCCTTCGGGCATTTCGAGAGTTCGCGTATTGTCTGCTATCCATCTAAAGGCAAATACCCCTGCAGTTATACAAAACGCAACCGCAAAAAGAAGCAGCACAATATACAGTATCATAATTTTACTTTGCAATCCGCTTCGTTTTTCAGGTGGATATTCGTCTTCGTAGTAGTACTGCGGTTGGCTTTCGTAGTAGCGTTTATCGGTGCTGTACGGCCCCCGCGGAGTCCGCTGCGGCCGCGTGTTAAAAATGCTTGGCATACGATGCGAAATATCGTCCTCGTCGTACTCAAAATCCTCTTGTGGCGGCGGTGGCGTGATTTCGTTATTATCACGGTTAAAGCGTTTAGTTGGCTGGTTGTTGAATCTACTCATGTATAACCTCCGATTGCGATGTTGGTAACTTAAAAAAACCAAGTTAGGTTTTAAGGGTTACTATAATGAAATATTTGACTTTTTCTTATAATATGTCTAATATACTTTGACATGAAGAAAAAGGCAAGTTTAACTTTGTAACAATTTTGTAACATTGTATGTCTTCATGTATCTTCGTGAAAAAATTGCAAAAGAGAGAGGTATGTTTATGTACACAAAGTTTAGAGAGCTGTACCGCAACACAGCAGAGTTTTTGAACAAAGAAGTAACCATCGGCGGGTGGGTTCGTACCTCGCGTAATAATAAAAACTTAGGGTTTATAGAACTAAACGACGGAAGCTTTTTTCGAAGTGTGCAAATTGTACTAGAAGGAGAGCTTGGTACAAGCGGAATGTCATTTGAAGAGGCGGCAAAACTCGGCGTTGGATCATGTATAACGGTAGTGGGTACGGTGGTGGAGAGCCCCGGCACAAAACAGCCGTTTGAGATAAAGGCAATATCCGTTATGCTAGAAGGTGCGTGCCCTTCCGACTATCCGTTACAAAAAAAGCGGCATGGCTTTGAATTTTTGCGTACAATTGCGCATTTGCGCCCACGTACTAATACTTATGCGGCTATGTTTCGTGTACGTTCGATAGCCAGCCACGCGCTGCATGAGTTTTTTCAGCAGAATAATTTTGTATATGTACACACGCCCATTATCACAGGCAGCGACTGCGAAGGGGCAGGGGAGATGTTTCACGTAACCACTTTGCCAATGGATAAGTTGCCGAAAACAGACACCGGCGAAGTTGACTACTCAAAGGACTTCTTCAACAAGGAAGCGGGGCTTACCGTAAGCGGGCAGTTGGCAGTTGAGCCATTTTGCCTGTCGCTTAGAGACGTGTACACATTCGGCCCCACTTTCCGTGCGGAAAATTCCAACACCACAACCCATGCGGCAGAATTTTGGATGCTTGAACCGGAGATGGCGTTTGCGGACTTGGATAACTATCTCGAAACGGCAGAGGCTATGTTAAAATTTACCATAAAATATGTTTTAGAGCAAGCCCCGGAAGAAATGGCCTTTTTTAACGAATGGATAGAAAAAGGGCTGCTGGACAGACTCAATGCCTTAGTTAATTCAAAATTTGCCCGTTGCAGCTATACCGAAGCTGTTGAAATATTGCAAAAAGCAGATAAGAAATTCGAATTCCCTGTAAAATGGGGTATCGACCTGCAGAAAGAGCATGAGCGTTATTTGTGTGAAGAGGTTTACAACGGGCCGGTATATATCACAGACTACCCACAAGATATCAAGGCTTTTTACATGCGGCTTAACGACGACGGAAAAACAGTTGCCGCCGCGGATTTGCTTGTACCTGGGGTAGGGGAACTGATAGGCGGCAGCCAGCGCGAAGAGCGGCTGGATATACTGGAAAACAGCATTCGCAAATTTGGACTCGAACCCGAAGATTATGACTGGTATCTCGAACTGCGCCGTTATGGCGGTGTAAAACACGCGGGATACGGCCTCGGCTTCGAGCGGTTTTTGATGTATTTAACCGGAATGCAAAATATCCGCGACGTAATACCATACCCACGTACCCCAGGGCAGATGTCGTTTTAGTTTTTATGAGTAAATTAATTATTCCGCCGGGATACAAGTCTCCCCTCAATTTATACGAAACTCAAACCGCCATAGGCAAAATGAAGCGGCTGTTTGAAGATAAACTGTCACGGGCGTTAAACTTAAAAAGAGTATCCGCTCCCCTTTTTGTAGAACCGCACACCGGCCTAAACGACGACCTAAGCGGCACCGAACGCCCGGTAGAATTTGAAATAAAGGAGCTTGGCGGCAATGTGCAAATAGTACACTCTTTAGCAAAGTGGAAGCGTATGGCACTGCATCGTTATAAATTTTTTGTAGGAAATGGCCTGTATACAGACATGAACGCCATCCGCCGCGACGACGAAATTGACAACCTGCATTCCGTTTACGTAGACCAGTGGGATTGGGAAAAAATTATCACCCCCGAACAACGCAACCTTGAGTACTTACAACAAACCGTAACAAAAATAGTAAACGCAATATGCTATACATCAGAGCATTTGCAAGAAATCCACCCTCAATTGAACGTACACATATCTCGCGATGTAAAATTTATCACATCCCAAGAGTTGGAAGATTTGTACCCGGGTAAAACTGATAAGGAACGCGAAAACGCCTATGCAAAAGAGCATAAGACCATCTGCATAATGCAGATAGGCGGCGTATTAAACTCCGGAAAGCCTCACGACTCCCGCGCCCCAGACTATGATGACTGGCAGCTAAACTGTGATATTATTTTCTGGAGCGATATTCTGCGGTGCGCAGTAGAGATATCATCTATGGGCATACGTGTAGATGCCGCGACATTGGATAAGCAGCTAAATTTGGCTAACTGCAACCACCGCAGAACTCTCACATATCATAAGGAGCTGCTCGACGGAAACTTACCGCTTACCATAGGCGGCGGAATAGGGCAGTCGCGGTTATCCATGTTATTATTAGCAAAAGCCCACATTGGAGAAGTGCAAGTGAGTGTGTGGGACGAACAGACAGTTAACGGCTGTATAGCGGCCGGAGTGGAATTACTATAAAAACGAAAGGGTTGTGCAAAATGAAAGTAGGAACAGTAAAGGAAGTAAAAAAACTCGAATTTCGTGTAGGGTTGACCCCCAGTAACGTGAGCGAGTATGTAGCCGCAGGCCACGAAGTGTTTGTGCAGGCAGGAGCCGGCGAAGGCACATATCTTAGCGACGAGGAGTACAAAGCAGCAGGTGCGACCATTTTGCCCACAGCAAAAGACGTTTGGGAAACTTGCGACATGATTGTAAAAGTAAAGGAGCCTCTTGCGGAAGAATACGACCTAATTCAAGAGGATCAAATAATTTACACATTCCTGCATTTAGCGGCAGACAAGCCATTGACAGACGCGCTGCTGGCGAAAAAAGCTAAAGCCGTAGCATACGAAACAATCACAGACAAACACGGCGGCTTACCGCTATTGCGCCCAATGAGCGAAGTCGCGGGTAAATTATCCGTGCAAATGGGTGCGAGATGCTTGGAAAAACCCCAAGGCGGAAGCGGTATGCTATTGGGCGGCGTACCGGGTGTGCCCAAGGCTAATGTTGTGGTAATAGGCGGCGGTGCAGTAGGTATATCCGCCATGAAAATGGCGTTAGGGCTTGGCGCAAATGTAACAATTTTGGATAAAAGCTTAGACCGCTTAGGTTACCTAGATGATATATGGGGGCAAAAAATCCAAACAATGTATTCCACTGCATACAATATCGAAAAATGCATCGCCAGTGCAGACTTGGTAATAGGCGCGGTGTTGATACCGGGTGCAGCCGCACCAAAACTAATTAAACGTGAGCATTTGAAAAAGATGAAGCCCGGCAGCGCAATAGTAGACGTAGCGGTAGATCAAGGCGGCTGTGCGGAAACAACCAAGGTAACATATCACGATAACCCAACCTTTGTAGTGGACGGTGTAGTGCATTACTGCGTAGCCAACATGCCGGGCGCGGTAAGCCAAACATCAACGTTTGCGCTAACAAACGCAACATTAAACTATGGTTTAAAAATAGCCAATATGGGCCTTGAGGCCGCAATAAAAGCAGACGAATACCTGGCTCCCGGCGTAAACTGTTACAAAGGCAAGCTAACTTGCGAGGCCGTGGCTAAAGATTTCGATATGGAGTACACGGATTTGTATACGCTGATCTAATCTATTAAAATACAAATGGCGCTGGGATATGTAACACGATATCTCAACGCCATTTATTTTTTTTGATGCTTACAGCGACATCTTACCACTTTCATGCCCGAGCAAAAACTCTTTAACACCAAGCCCGCCGCCGTATCCAACCAATTTTCCGTTGGCACCGATAACCCTGTGACACGGGATTATAATACTGATAGGGTTGTTATGGTTGGCACCGCCCACCGCTCTAATTGCGGCGGGGTTTCCGATACGATGCGCCAGTTCTTTATAGCTAATGGTTTCGCCGTAGGGGATTGCCTGCAGTGCTTCCCATACATTCATGCGGAAAGCAGTCCCGGCCGGGCGTAGTGGAACGGTGAATTTTTTTAAACTGCCAGCAAAGTACGCATCCAACTCTTTTTTAACTTTTTCTAAAATTTCCGCATCACCATCCGACTCTGATAAACCGGATGGTGTGGTTATGCCGCCATCGAAATACAACTCCGTTATAAAACCATCGCTTGCGGAAATCAAAAGATCACCGATAGGTGAATTATATCGTATTGTTCCCACTATTCTCCTCCAATGTTTAATTCGCTAACCAGTACCGACGGCATGCCTATACCACGTACTCCCGCGGAATGGAAGCGCAAGTCCGAGCCTACGGTTTCGATATTCTTTAGCAATTTATAAAAATTGCCGGCTACGGTTATCTGCTCTACAGGCTTGACAATTTTGCCATCTTCCACAAGAAAACCATCGGCAGAAACAGAAAAATCGCCGCTTATAGCATTTGTACCGGAATGCAAACCTGCCAAGTCGGTTATGATTACGCCTTTTTTCATGCCTTGAACCATTTCGTCAAAGCTTGCCTTGCCCGGAACAAGGTAGAAGTTGGTTATGCTTGTGCTTACCGTGCCCCCGATACCTGCTTTTGCGGCATTGCCTGTAGAGTCAACACCATCCTTTGCGGCGGCTTTTGTGTTGTACAACAGGTTTTTTAACACACCGTTTTCGATTATTGCCTTGTTTTGCGTGGCTACGCCTTCCGCATCGAAGGATAGACTGCCCGGGCTAAGGCTGGTAACGCCGTCGTCCCGTAAAGTAACATGAGGCGCGGCGATATTTTCACCAATTTTCGAACGCCCGAGAAGCGATAGACCCTTTTGGCAATTTTCTGCCACAAACACAGATGAAAACACTTCAAAAAGATTTTTAGTAGTGTTTTGGTCAAGAATTACGGGATATTGCCCACTTGGAATGGACGATGCGCCAAGGTAGCTAATAGCGGTATTTATTGCCTTTTCGGCAAGTTTTTTGTAATCGAATTCGGCAAAATTGCGTCCGGTCCAATATTCTTGGGCACTTTTGGTTGTGCCGTTTTCTTCTACTCGCGCTATGATAAAAGCACTGGCTATGTTGCGTTTATCGAATAGATTTAGTCCATACGAGTTAGCAATTGCCACAGAACTTTCGGTTGTGGCAATTGTACAGTAATCTGCCATCTTTACCCTCGGATCAAGGCTTTTTGCGTACTTTTCCATTTCAAACGCTAATTCAATTTTCTTCGCGCTATCTACAGCGGCAAGGGCTTTGTCAAAAGTATTTACTTGCGGGTATTCCTTTGAGCCGCGAAAAAGTTGTTCGACTTCCTCATCTTCGATTATGCCCGCGTTTAAGGCGGCATTTTCTAACAACGATGGAATCAAGCTTGGATTTAAATTTTCCGTATAGGCGTAACCCATGTTTCCATTATATGTGCCGCGAAAACCAACACCTTCGGTCGAGGTATTCTTATACTCGGCAATTTCCCCTTCAAACACCCTAATGGAAAAGCCATCGGCGGCAGAGTAATAGAGTTCGTAGTCAGTAAAACCTTTCGCTGCCGCGCGAGCAAACAATTCATTTCGGAAATTTTCAAAAGCTGTCATTATTTTCTACCTCCTACAGTCAATTCTTTAACACGAATCATCGGCTGTCCAACATTTGCCGGCACAGATCCGCTTATACTGCCGCACATGCCCTGTCCGGGAAGAAAGTTATCTGCAACACGGTCTATTCCCGTCAAAATTTCGTGTCCTTTGCCAATAAGAGTTGCACCCCGTACTGGCTCGGCGATTTTGCCGTTTCGGATCATATAACCCTCAAGCACCGCAAAATTAAAATCTCCAGATGCCGGATCAACAGAACCGCCACCCATTTGCTTGGCGTAAAGCCCTTCGGGTGTGGAAGAAATAATTTCTTCAATTGTGTCAGTTCCCGGCAGGATATATGTGTTGGTCATGCGCGAAGTGGGGGCAAAGCGATAAGATTCGCGCCGCGCGTTGCCTGTGGACGGCGTTTGCATTTTTATCCCATTCAAATAGTCAACCATGTAAGATTTCAAAATGCCGTTTTCTATTAAAATATTACGGCGGGTGGGAGTGCCTTCGTCGTCAATGTTAAGTGAGCCCCATTCGCCGGGAAGTGTACCATCGTCCACCGCGTTTACGCAGGAAGCGGCAACTTGTTCGCCAAGCTTGTTTGCAAAAGTGGATGCCCCCTTTGCGACGAAAGTTGCCTCAAGGCTGTGCGCACAGGCCTCGTGAAACAAAACGCCGCCAAAGCCATTGTCGATAACAACGGGCATTCTCCCACTTGGACAAAGGTCAGCTTTTAGCATGGTTACTGCGGTTTGCGCAACATTTTTGCCAAGCTGTGAAAAGTCTAATGTCTCTAAAAATTCGTAACCGCCTTTGGCACCCGGCGCGAAAAAGCCCGTTTGCTTTTCGCCGCCATCGGACGCCACCGCTTGAAGTACCACGCGAGTGCGTACTCGTCTGTCTTCCGCCCAAACGCCGTTTGTGTTTGCAATAAGAACATCCTGCACCACATGGCCATATGTACCGGTTGTTTGCGTAACCAATGGGTCGAACTCGTAAGAAGCGCAAGACGCGGCACGAAGCAGGTCTGCAATCTTCTTTTTGCCAGCTTTTTCTGGCGAAACGGTTAAGCTGTCTGCAAATTTAAGCATGTTTGACGCAGTTATAACTTCCCGCACGGCAGTGCCGCGCTTGATGCTTGCTTTAACCGCAACAGCGGCATCTTTCGCAAGCTTTAACAAACTTTCTTCCCCAGTGTTGTTGGTATAGGCGTAAATCGCACTTGTGCCAAAAATAACGCGAAGGCCAAGCCCAGCGTCGATGCCCCAGTTGGCTTTTTCCACTTTGCCGTTTAACATGTTAATGGCGTCACGGGTGGTGTTCTCTACAAAAATTTCTGCCATATCTCCGCCTGTGGACATGGCAATGGTTAGTACATCGTACACGAGATGTTTGTTTAGCAAGAATTTCACTCCTTCAAAAAGTATGATATAGTAATATGACTTATAGTCAATTATAACGTGTTTTTCTTGCAATTGCACTTTTTTTATGAAATAATTTGACGAAAATGTCTGAGATGTTGTATAATGCAAAATCGATAGGAGGAAGTACAGTGCATACATTAATAAAAGAGCTTGAACAGTCCCAAATAAAGGCCGAGGTGCCTGAGTTTAATATTGGTGACACAGTTCGCGTACACGCCAAAATTGTAGAAGGCGCGAAGGAAAGAATACAAGTATTTGAAGGCGTTGTTATCAAACGTCAAGGTGGCTCTTCGAGAGAGACATTTACAGTGCGTCGCTTATCCGGTGGCATTGGTGTGGAAAAAACATGGCCGCTACATTCACCAAGAGTGGACAGGGTAGAAGTGGTACGCCGCGGTATTGTTCGTCGTGCAAAACTGTTCTATCTGCGTGACAGAATTGGTAAAGCCGCCAAAGTTAAAGAAGCTATCTATAACAAGAAAAAAGCATAGATGTTTAAAGTCCGCATAGGAAACCCTTTTTTGCGGGGGCTGGTTGAGTGGCTTTTGGTTATCGGGTTCGCACTATTGCTTGCCTTTATTGTGCGAACCTTTTTGTTTCGAGTAACTCGTGTTACAGGCTACTCAATGGAGCCAACTCTCAGCCATGGCGATATTTTGATACTTAACAGAGTACCTTATCTGTTTGGTTCGCCGCAAGCTGAGGATATCGTAGCTTTTCCGTATCCCGGAAACGAGTCTGATTATTTTATCAAGCGGGTAATTGCTGTACCCGGGGATACCGTCAACTTGCAGGATGGTAGTTTTTTTATAAATAGTGTTCCTTTAGAGGATGCTTTTTCAAACGAGCCTGTTAGATCAGCTTTTACTGTAACTTTCCCCTTGGAAGTGGTGGGGGAAAGCTTTTTTGTGCTTGGTGACAACCGCAACAGAAGTAAGGACAGCCGCTACCCCACGGTAGGTAATATCTCTGGAGACGAAATGATTGGTAGGGTAGCCATACGAATTTGGCCGCTCGGCAGCATTGGGCGGGTGAGTTAAAATGGCGGATGGTGTTATAAATTCTAATATGACAATCCAATGGTATCCCGGCCATATGACTAAAACCAAAAGAATGCTTACGACCCAAATGGGTCTTATTGACGTTGTAGTAGAAATTTTGGACGCACGAGTACCGCTTTCGAGTCGCAACCCCGATATCGACAGTTTGGCGCAAGGTAAAAAGCGTATTCTTGTATTTGGTAAGGTTGACCTGGCTAACCCCAATGTTACAGCTCAGTGGGAAGAACATTTCCGTAAACTGGGCTTTTTTACGTTGCAGTTTAATGCCAAGGAGAACGATAAGAAAAAGAACGGAATCGCACGGTTTACGGAATTGCTTAAAGATATTATGAAAGAAAGAGCAGTAGCACAGCGCAAACGCGGGCGCATTAACGTGCCTACACGGGCTATGATTGTGGGGATTCCCAATGTAGGCAAGTCTACTTTTATTAATATGCTGGCAGGACGGGCAAGTACAAGTACAGCAGATAGACCCGGAGTTACACGAGGGCGGCAGTGGATTAAGGTGGATGCCAATATTGATTTGATGGATACCCCCGGGGTACTATGGCCTAAGTTTGAGGATATGGACGTCGGGTTAAAGCTTGCGTGTACGGGGGCGGTATCCGACAATGTTGTAGACAAAATTGCCCTTGCGGAAAACTTGATAGCAATGCTATTGGCAGTTGACCCCACCGCCATTGAAACGCGATATAAGTTTTCGATAGGACAGCAAGCTGCGTCTAAAGAAGAATATCTTAGGGCAATTTTGACTGCTATAGGCGAAGCGAGGGGTTTTAAAATAAAAGGCGGCGTTATAGATATCGAACGGGCAGCTATTATTTTGCTGGATGAGTTTAGAGGCGGAAAGCTTGGACGGATATCGCTTGAGTTGCCTCAAGCTTGATAATATGAAACCGCCATAAAGGGATGATTAATAGTGGCAGAGTATACAATTACAGAATTGTCTCTCGAAGACTTGTACTCTGAGATGCTGCAAGATTTTAACCGCTACCAAAAAGTTACTCGGTGTTGGCGTTTCGAAAATGATAAATTTGTATTAAAAGATGTTCCGTTTACTGAACATTGGAACGATGACTTGAAGCGGGAAGTTGTTGCTGTAGATTTTACAAACTGCCTTAAAGACGGTGGGGTGGTTTGGGGAGTATTTGACAAAGACAACAAGCTAATTGCCTTTGCGTGCCTGCTGGCAAATTTTTTTGGTAGCACCGGGCAATATTTGCAGCTTTCGCAATTCCATGTTTCTTGTGAATGTAGAGGCAAAGGGGTAGGCAAACAGCTTTTTGGACATGTAACACAAAAGGCCATGAACTTAGGAGCAAAAAAATTATATATCTCCGCGCATTCATCGGAAGAGACATGTAATTTTTATCAAAATTTAGGCTGTGTGGACGCGATGGAAATAAACAAAGAAATCGCGGAGCTCGAACCATACGATCGTCAATTAGAGTTCCTTTTAACGCAAAAATAAATAAACGGAATTATTCCCTTACGTACAGCATATTTAAAAGATTGCTGTCGGGGCGGACTATTAATCACCCCTACAGGTCAACATACGCAATGCTTTCAGGCGGGCGAATACCATTCGCCATGAGTTATTAGGAGGGCAACAGAATGTCAAACGCATATAAGCAAGCCGGAGTTAACATAGAAGCAGGTTACGAAGCCGTTTCCCGCATGAAATCCCATGTTGCGAGAACGGCACGCGCAGGGCTTTTGAGTGGGTTGGGCGGCTTTGGCGGGCTTTTTGATCTAAGTGCGCTAAATGTAAATGAACCTATTTTGGTTTCTGGGACAGACGGGGTTGGTACAAAATTAAAATTGGCGTTCGAGCTTGACCGCCACGACACAATAGGAATAGATGCTGTCGCCATGTGTGTAAATGACATAATTACCCAAGGTGCAGAGCCTCTATTTTTTTTGGACTATATTGCCACAAGCAGTGTAATACCATCTCAAATAGAAAGCATTATAGCAGGAATCGCAGAGGGCTGTGTACAGGCTAAATGCGCGCTAATAGGCGGAGAAACAGCCGAAATGCCGTCTATGTACCAAGACGGCGAGTATGATATCGCAGGTTTTGCCGTAGGTGTTGTAGAAAAGAAAAACATAGTTACCGGTGCGGAAATTGCTGCGGGGGATGCGCTTATTGGAATTGCGTCATCTGGGGTACACAGCAACGGGTTTTCGCTGGTGCGCAAAATTGTAGCGGAGTTGTCTCTTTCGGACGTGTATTTTGATAACAAACCTCTCGGCGAGGCGCTGCTTACACCAACAAAGATTTATGTCAAACCAATCCTGCAAGCATTAAAACATGTAAAAATAAAGGGTATGGCACATATAACAGGCGGTGGTTTTGTCGAAAACATCCCACGTATGCTGCCAGATGGCCTTGGGGCTGTAGTGGAGAAGGGGACTTGGGATGTGCCTGAGGTATTTACTTTTTTACAAAAAACAGGTGGCATAGGCCCTGCCGAAATGTACAATATATTTAACATGGGAATAGGCATGGTGTTGGCCGCTGATTATAATGACGCGCTAAAGCTGGTTGAGGTTTTGCAAGAACAAGGAGAGCGCGCTTTTGTTATCGGGTGTATTGAATCAGCCGATAAGGCAAATTTTAGGATGGTGTAAGGGCAAAATTTGCTTAAGCTCACGCAACAAATCACGTACGCCAGGGGACAATTGTCCATACATAAAGGAGCAAAAACTATGATAAAAAAACGCGCACTGCTTAGTGTAAGCGACAAAACAAACATCATCGAGTTAGCAAAATCTCTTGTTGCCGCGGATTACGAACTAATTTCAACAGGCGGTACAGCAACCTTGCTATCACAAAACAACCTTCCCGTAACCCCAATCGAATCGGTAACAAATTTCCCGGAATGCATGGATGGACGGTTAAAAACCCTCCACCCGGCAGTATTTGGCGGGCTTTTGGCGATACAGGACAACGACGAACACCGCCGCACAATGCAAGAGCAGAACATTTACCCGATAGACATTATCGCAGTAAACTTATATCCGTTCCGGCAAGCAAGCAAGCAAAATACCAACCTTGCGGCTGTAATAGAGCAAATCGACATTGGCGGCCCGTCCATGATACGTGCCGCCGCAAAAAACTATAAATACGTAACGGTAGCAACCAATCCGGCAGAATATGCGGAACTGGCACATCGCGCAGCAACAAACACCATAGACGAAGCTTACCGTTTCCGGCAATCTGCCGCCGCGTTTGCGTACACAGCCGCATACGATGCTTATATTGCCGAATACCTTCGCCAAATAGTTGCGCCGGATGCTTTCCCCGATACATTAACCTTAACCTTCGACAAACACGAAACCCCAATGCGCTATGGAGAAAACCCCCACCAGCAAGCCGCGTATTACACATGGCCGCAGCAAAAATACACCGGCATAGAATCTGCCGATTTACTCCACGGAAAGCCGCTTTCTTATAATAATATAGCCGATGCCCACGCCGCACTTGCACTTGCGCGGGAATTTAATGACCCGGTATGTGTTGCAATAAAACACGCCACCCCATGCGGTGTTGCGGTAGGTAATACAGTGGAAGAAGCGTACACCGCCGCTCACGATGCGGACCCACAGTCAATTTTTGGCGGGATAATATGTGTGAGCCGCGAGATAGACGCGCCAACCGCAACCAAAATGAACAATACCTTTTTGGAAGTGATAATAGCCCCATCATTTGCCGCGGATGCGCTGGAAATCCTAAAAGCTAAGAAAAACCTACGCTTGCTGCAGGTGAATATGAGACAGCAAGACACCGAGGGCGACAAATCTTGTCCATGGGAGCTAAAATCCGTAGGCGGCGGCATACTAATTCAACAAACAGACTCCACCAATGTAGAAACCGAACCACACAAAACCGTAACAAAAAAATCGCCCGAAAAAATGAGCGATCTCCTATTCGCAATGAAAGTAGTAAAACACGTAAAATCCAACGCAATAGTAATAGCCAAAAACGGCGCAACCCTAGGGCTTGGCGGCGGCGAAACCAGCCGTATATGGGCAGCAGAAGCCGCCATAAGCAGGGCAGGGGAGCAGGCAAAAGGCGCGGTACTTGCCTCCGACGCAATGTTCCCATTCCCAGACGTGATAGAGCTATGCGCCACCGCGGGTATAACAGAAATAATCCAACCCGGCGGCAGCATAAACGATCAACTGTCTATAGAGGCTGCGGATAAGCATGGTATAGCAATGATATTTACCGGCATGCGTCATTTCAAGCACTAAATTCGCGGCATTCTGATTTCCGTTATTATATTATAAATTGGTCACGCATCCTTGCGTAGGTGGGATTATTAATCGCCCCTGCCAATAGCCCTCAGCACACGGTTAAGCTCCTGTTTTAATTCATTAAGAATGTCTGTAAGGACATCACTTGCAAGCATTCTTTCATCAAGCAGATTTATTTCAAGCGCATGCGCAAGTTCAACTAATTTGTGCTCGTTAATTAACGCTGACAAGCTTTTTAGGCTATGTGTTAGTCTGTGCGCTGTAATTACATCGCTATTTTTAAGCGCGTCCTCTATATTTGCGATTGTGTCGCTTTGGGCTCGGCCAAAGTCGGAACGCAGCTTTTTTACAGTTTCGGGGCTTGTTAAAAAACTATTGATATCATCCGCAAATTGGCTTTCGGTAGTTCGGGCTTTATTTTTGATGTACTTCATTAAAATAGTATTTAAATCGCTATTATCAATTGGCTTGGATATAAAGCCGTCAAACCCTCGCTCTAAAAACTGCTCCGACTGGCCCGACAATGCGTTGGCAGTAAGCACAACTATCGGATAGCCGTATCCCATATCACGCAAAGTTTGCATTGCTTGCGTGCCGTCCATTTCGGGCATGGTTTGATCCATAAAAATGATATCATACACATTGCCTTCGGCTACTTTTTCTATCGCTTGCCGTCCACCGGTGCATGTTTCAACTTTTAAGCCGTAAAGCATTAGTAAACCTTGCGCAACATACAGGTTTGCGTCTACATCATCCACCACAAGCACGCGCCCTTGTTGCCGCGATTCAGATACAAGTTTAAGTTTTTTTGTACTGGGTAACCCAAATTCAAACATTTCCAAACTTCTAACCATGTCATCATTCAAAATATGTTCGTCTACTCTTGTTTGTGGGATACGTACTGTTACGGTTGTGCCTTGCCGTGTTTTGCTTGAAATATCGATGGTGGCATCCATCATCTGCACCAGAGAGTATACAATTGACATACCAAGCCCCGTACCGGTTGCCGTACTTTGTTGCTCATGAAAGCGGGAATACTCGCTATTTAATTTCTCCACTTGTTTGGGAGTCATTCCAAGTCCTGTATCTTTTACTATAATTATTAAATTCAGGCTGTTCACACTTGTTTTTTTAATGTCTATTTCCAGTATTACCATACCAGCCTCGGTGTATTTGAACGCGTTAGACAGCAAATTATTTATAATCTGCTTAATACGCAACCCATCACCCAACAAACGCTCAGGCAAGTCTTTACCAAGTAACAGTTTAAACTCGACCTGCTTGCTGCCGTATACAAGATACAGTTGTGATATCTCATTTACAAGCATCGGTATTTCGTATACGTTGTTACGTACAAGCATTTTGCCTGCCTCTATTTTAGATAAATCCAAAATATCATTTACGATACTTAGTAAAACATTTGCAGAGTCATTAATTTTTGTTAAAGATTCTTCTGTACGAAGACGCAGGTCCGGTTGCTGCAATTCTATTTCCGATATGCCCAAAATTACAGAAATAGATGTGCGTATTTCGTGGCTTACATGCGCTATAAATCTATCTTTTGCTTGGATGCTTTTTTTAGCAGCGTCAAGCGATATTTTAAGCCGCATTACACTTATGCCGCATACCGCAACTACTGCTATAAGCAAAACGATTACTACCGCAATAGGAAAATCAAATGCATAAAGCGCTATTCCCACAAATAAAAAAAAGGTAAGACCGAGCACAATCCAGATGCAAATATGAAGATTTTTTTTGTCATCTTTTGTAAATTTCATGCGACACCTCGATTTTCCTGTATTGCAAAAAAGCCAATAGTATTATATCATTGATTTTGTCATTTTAATAGACCTGTTATACTTAAGGCGTAGGTCTAATAGATATAAAGGAGTGCTCCCATGAAAAGGGTAATAGCAGTAGCAAATCAAAAAGGTGGGGTGGGTAAAACTACCACTAATGTAAACCTTGCCACGTGTCTGGCACAGGCAGGAAAACGGGTACTTGTAGCGGATATGGACCCTCAAGGGAACACAACAAGCGGGTTTGGAGTAGATAAACACTCCTTAACGTCATCGATATATTCTCTATTGTTGGAAGAAGCGTACTTAGAGCAGGTTGCACTTGATGTAGGCATAGAAGGGTTACAACTACTGCCTGCCAACATAGAGCTAAGCGGTGCGGAAATTGAATTGATAGACATGAAAGAACGGGAATTTAAGCTACGCAATATTTTTAGCCACGCAAAATATTTATACGACTATATTTTAATCGACTGCCCGCCGTCGCTAAATTTGCTTACTCTAAACGCGTTGTGCGCGGCAGATTCTATACTTGTTCCTATTCAATGCGAATATTACGCGCTGGAAGGTTTGACGCAGCTCATGCACACGATTGAATTGGTTCAGCGCAAGTTAAACCCAAGGCTTGCAATTGAAGGTGTAGTGTTTACTATGTACGATTCTCGTACAAACTTAAGTTCACAAGTAGTAGAAGAAGTTCGAGAACATCTTTCTGCGTACACATATGACAGCATTATCCCGCGCAACGTGCGGTTAAGTGAGGCTCCAAGCCATGGGCTTCCTATTTCGCTATACGCACCCAACTCAAAAGGTTCGGAAGCGTATGAAATGCTTGCGCAAGAAGTTATTAAAAAACAGTTTATTAACAAATAAGGAGAGCAACATGAATCAAATTTTTACAAACGACGGGAACATTAAAAGGTTACTGATAGGCGAGGGGAGATAGTATGAAAAAGGGAAAAGGATTGGGGAAGGGTATTAACGCTCTTTTGGGTGGAGTGGAATCGGCAGGGCAGGCTCGAGATTTGGCAGAGCTCGGAAATAAACCGCCTGTTGTTTCCGAAGTAGTACAACCGACGTCCAATGGCGCAATGGTGGTAGATATCCGTAAGGTTGAGCCAAACCCAACGCAGCCGCGCCAATTTTTTGACGAAAGCTCTCTGGAAGAATTAGCGGAGTCTATGAAAACTTTTGGCATTGTCCAGCCTCTTTTAGTAAAGGACAATGGCGGACATTATACAATTATCGCGGGAGAGCGCCGCTATCGCGCGGCACGTATAGCCCAGCTTACAGAAGTGCCTGTTATAGTAAAAGAATATACCGAAATGGAAATCCTGCAAGTCGCGTTAATTGAAAACATTCAGCGGCAGGATTTGACATCTATAGAAGAGGCAAATTGCTACAAGCGTCTTATGGATGATTTTTTCTTCTCCGCGGAAGATATTGCCGCTAAGCTTGGTAAAAACAAGCATGCGGTAACAAGCTCGCTGCTTTTATTGGAGCTTACTTCGCGTGCTCAAGAACTTGCCTCTGAAGGTAAACTTACCGCCAGCCATGCTAAGGTACTGCTTACCGTGGAAGATAGAGATATGCAGGAAGAAATTGCGGAAAAAATTGCGGAAGAAGGCCTGAGCGTGCGCGCCGCAGAAAGCATGGTAGCGAGTATATTAAAAATGGCGGCAATAGAAGCGGCAAAAGAGCAAAATGAGGAACTTATAGAAGAAGAATCTTCTGACGCGCAGGAAAACGCGACGTATGCCTACCGCCGTGCAGAGAGCGAGTTAAAGCGCGTACTGGGTTCACAAGTGCATATTCGACCCGGTAAAAAAGTTAGCAAAATTGAAATAGAATATTATTCTACCGAGGACTTAGATAGGATTATGGGTATTTTTAAGGGGATGTAGATTTCCTTACAGCTAAAGCGCCCTTGTAAAAATCCCGTACGCATAATAGGCGTGCGGGATTTTTTGTTAAGGGTGGTTTTTGGTTATTTGTGAGCTTGAGGTGAGGGAAAGGAGCCCTTATCACAACTATTCGCAAAAGTTGTCTTTTGCGAATAGTTGCAACAAGGCGTGCAACTATTCGCAAAAGTTGGGGTTGCGGTTTGAGAGCTGTAGGCTTGTTGTATATATAAAATATCGGTGTCGTGCTTACCGCAAAAGTTGGGGTTGCGGTTCGAGAGCTGTAGGCTTGTGTATATATAAAATATCGGTGTCGTGCTTATCGCAAAAGTTGGGGTTGCGGTTTGAGAGCTGTAGGGTTGCGGTTCGAGAGCTGTAGGCTTGTGTATATATAAAATATCGGTGTCGTGCTTACATTAATACATCGGCAATAGGCTTAACTTTTACATTTACAACCGATGCGTTGTTGCTAAGGTCGGGATCGGGGGTGCTTGCCAGTATTGTTGTTGTATTGCTTATTGTATCTAATGCGCATTCGTTAACTATACCTGTTATGGTAATTCGGTGTTCGCCTGTAACGGGTATAACTTCTATACTGTGTGAACCCATCCACGCCCCTTGAGGCACACCGTCTACGCTGTATTGTGGGTTTACCAATGCATTTATGGCATCACTTGTAACAACATTAGTGGCTATATTTGGGCCGAAATTTCTTACTACCAAGCTGTATGTTAATACGTTGCCTGGGTAGACTGTAGTTGGGTTTGCTGTTTTTTCTATTGCAATATCCGCGGCCGGACATACGTCAACCGCTATAGTTGATGTATTGTTAGAAATGTTGGGGTCGGGTTTGCCGGATGTTACTGTTGTAGTATTTTCTATTGTGCCTGTGGGGGTGTTGCCGTCTACTTCCCCTGTTATTATTATAATTTGTGTTGCGTTTAGCCCCAAACCGCCAATGTTGACAGAGTTCATCCACGGGTTAAACGTAACGCCGCTGTCGAGAGAATATACGGGGTTTAGCACTTCCGCGGGGATTATATCGGTTATTGTTACATCGCCTGCCATATCGGGGCCATAGTTGGTAATCTCCAACGTATAGGTTAATGTCCCTGTGGGTACAACTGGCGACGGTGACACGGTTTTTACAATGGCAACATCCGCGGCGGATGCCTTATCAAATATTAATTTTTCTGATATTTGGGCCATGGTTTACCTCCTGATTATATACACGTTAGGATATCTCCCCTAACCTGCACAATATTATTGCAACACATAACGATTGTTTTAATATATGAAAGATATAGCTAGTTCGCTACAATGGTTGCGCCTTATTCGTATTATAGTCGAATAAACCCAAAACCGTCCACCGTGGCTTGCAATTTTCCAGCACTCCCGCGTCGCATCAATCCTTGCGCACGCTATGGTGCGCGGCGACTTGCTGCTCCTTGGATTGCAGAAAAATTCCTGTGCCACAATGGACGGTTTTAGATTTATTCGACTATACTGTATCGTACCGAAATATTAAAAAAATCAACTGGTGACTCACAGTCACTAGTTGATTTTTTTTGATTCGTCTTTTAAAACGTTGTTTATCTGTAGAATTTGCCTCAGCTATTTCATAAACTTTTGTCCAATGCCCATTGCAATTTTAAGCAGCAGCGGCTTTCGTATAATCAGCATTGCTGGTTTAAACCACCATGGTTCCATTCTCTTGCCTACATCTTTTAGCTTTTTTGTGATATCAATCTCCTGCGGGCAAAGTTTCTCGCATTTGCCGCAAGTGGTACAATCGCGAACAGAAAACCCTTTATTAAAGCCGCCTTTGGTGGTCGCGTATAACTGCATTCCGGTAAAACGACTAACTGCATACGACGCGTTATATGCCATAAAACTGTCTGGGATGTTTATTTTCACAGGGCACGGCAAACAGTAATTGCAGCCTGTACACGGGATTTTGTATGTGGCGGAAAACACTGCCGCGGCTTGCTCTACAACCGCCAGCTCTTCGTCTGACATGCCTCCCACTTGCGCGCTTGCGGCTATGGCGGTGTTTTCTTGCAGTTGCTCGGGTTTGTTCATGCCAGACAGTACAAGAGATACTTCAGGTTGGCTCCACAGCCAGCGCAATGCCCAGGATGCCGGTGTGGAGTTTTGATCTTTTGTTTTAAATAACTCCATCGCAGCCGCGGGCAAATCCTGCGCCAGCTTCCCACCCAATAGCGGCTCCATTATAAATACGCTAATTCCTTTTGCGTGGGCGTGTTTTAGCCCCGCAGTACCCGCTTGGTAATGCGTGTTGATGTAATTGTATTGTATCATACAAAAATCCCAATCGTATGCATCCACCAGCGTTGTAAACGCGTCTTTTGCGCCGTGGAAAGAGAAACCGATGTGTTTTATCTGCCCATTGGCACGTTTTTCGCTTATCCATTTTTCAATGCCAAGGCCACACAGCCGCTCCCAGTCCGCGTGCTTTGTCATGTTATGCATGAAGTAATAGTCGATATAATCTGTTTTTAACCTCTCAAGCTGAACGTTGAAAATTTTGTCAAAGTCTTCATATGCGCGGCAGCTAAAAAGCGGCAGCTTGGTGGCGATATACACTTTGTCACGTACTTTGTTTTTATCCAGTACATGCCCCAATGCCGCCTCGCTGCCTGGATAGATGTACGCCGTATCAAAAAAATTTATGCCACGCTCGATGGCATCCATTATAAGCGCGTCGGCTTTTTGTAAGTCGATATTGCCAAATGTCCCCGGCAAGCGCATACAACCAAAGCCCAGCGCAGATAGCCGATTGCCAGATTTTATATCTGTTCTGTATTGCATAAAAACATCACCTCAACTAAAATATTTTCCTAAATTCTGCGGTTTACTGGAAAGGGTTTTAAAGCCAGACCGCTATAAATTGTAGCACAGAGGTTGAACTTTGACAAAATCTGAGGTATAGTCGTTTTATAAAAAGCGCGCCGCTACTCGGCTATGCAACCAAGGAGGAAAAAAATGCAATCAATTACAAATGGTCAAACTTTCCTAGGTATAGAACTAGGCTCGACCCGCATCAAATCCGTACTTATCGACCACGACCACAAGCTGGTGGCATCGGGCTCACACGAATGGGAAAACTCCCTTGTAGACGGCATATGGACTTACAGCCTTGACGATGTATGGAGCGGCCTGCAGGCGAGTTTTTGCAGCTTATCGCAAAATGTGCAAAAGCAGTACGGCGTACCGCTAAAGTCTGTGAAAGCAATCGGTATTTCCGCGATGATGCACGGGTACTTAACTTTCGATAAAGACGGCAACCAGCTCGCGCAGTTCCGTACATGGCGCAATACAACAACAGAGCAAGCGGCAACGGCTTTAACTAAGGAATTTGGCTTTAACATACCCCAACGTTGGAGCATAGCACACTTGTACCAAGCGATTTTAAACAAAGAGAGCCACATTGGTAATGTGGATTTTATAACAACTTTGGCAGGTTACGTCCACTGGAAACTCACCGGCGAAAAGGTAATAGGTGTGGGTGACGCGTCGGGGGTTTTTCCGATAGACAGCAATACTTGCGATTACAACCACGAAATGGTGAAGAAATTTGACGCGTTAACCTCTCTCAATTTAAAAGACATACTCCCCAAAGTTAAAAACGCGGGCGACCACGCGGGCAATCTTACCCCGGACGGTGCCAAGCTACTGGACCCCACCGGCAGCTTAGAGGCAGGCATACTTATATGCCCACCGGAAGGCGACGCGGGTACAGGCATGGTGGCAACCAACAGCGTTGCGGAGCGCACGGGCAACATCTCTGCCGGTACATCTGTTTTTGCGATGATTGTACTTGAAAAAGCTCTGTCAAAGGTGCATATGGAAATTGATATGGTAACAACGCCGTCCGGCAAGCCCGTGGCAATGGTACACTGCAACAACTGCTGCACGGATATCGACGCATGGATAAAGCTGTTTGAGGAATCGATGGGAATCTTTGGCGTAAGCGTAGACAAAAACAAGCTGTACGAGACCTTATACCGCCAAGCATTGGAAGGCGACGCGGACTGTGCGGGCATTTTGACATACAATTACTACTCTGGCGAGCCGATAACCGGTTTTGACGAGGGCCGCCCGCTGCTTGTGCGCAAACCAGACGCAAAGTTTAACGTACCAAACATAATGCGCAGTCTTGTACTATCCGCAATTGGCACATTAAAAATAGGCATGGATATTTTAGATGGCGAAAACGTGCGGCTGGACAGCCTGCTTGGCCACGGCGGATTCTTTAAAACCCCGGAAGTAGGACAACGGCTAATGGCCGCGGCACTTGGTACCCCGGTTAGCGTAATGGAGTCCGCGGGAGAAGGCGGCGCATGGGGTATCGCAATTTTGGCCGCCTACGCCGCAAACAAAGCCGATGGCGAAACGTTGGAAGCATATTTAGCAAAAGTTTTTGCCAATGAAAAAGGCACGACCATACAGCCATGCCCCGAAGATGTAAAAGGGTTTGAAGAATATATGAAGCTGTACACGGCAGGTTTATCTGTAGAGCGCGCGGCAGTAGAAAACATGTAAATTACAGGCGGGATATCAGCCAATAAAGTTGTGCGAAAACTGAAAATGGCAAGCGAAAACGCTCCCTGATTTAGAAATATTTTCGCTCGCTATATTTCATTTCGGTACAACTCTAATGTAATTGTTGTAGGGACAGATACAAGTCCCCTACTTCACAACCGCCCGGGCAATATTAATCACAACTTGTACAGCCGCATCCATCGACGGGATGGGCACATACTCATACGGCCCATGCGCATTGTGCCCGCCGGCAAAAATATTTGGGCAAGGCAACCCCATAAACGTTAACCGAGACCCATCCGTACCGCCCCTAATTGGGCGCACTATTGGGGTTATTCCCGTCTCAATTATCGCGTTTTTAGCAATTTCGGCAATTTGTGGCTTGTCTTTTAATATTTCGTGCATATTGCGATACTGTTCCCGTATCTCAACAACCACCGTACCCTCGCCATATTTTTTATTAAAGCTATCCGCCAATTCCGTAACAAATTTCTCACGTTTTTGCAAAATAGACGCATCGTGGTCGCGCAGAATATAAATAAGCTCCGCGTTTTCCACGCCGCCGCTAATACTGCTCAAGTGATAAAAACCCTCGTAATCATCTGTGGTTGCGGGGGTTTCATTTTGTGGCAGCAATTGTGTGATTTCACCGGCAATAAGCGCGGCGTTAATCATTACACCCTTTGCCGTACCGGGGTGCACACTTTTACCCCTTACGGTAAACCGCGCCTGACTCGCGTTAAACGATTCCGTTACTATTTCTCCAATTTCGCCGCCGTCTAAAGTGTACGCAAACTCGCACCCGAAAGCTTTAACATCAAAAAAATCCACGCCACGTCCAATTTCTTCGTCCGGAGTAAACGCAATACGTATTTTACCATGCGGGATTGACGGGTCCGCAATCAGCATTTGCATTGCTATCAAAATTTCCGCGATACCGGCCTTATTATCCGCGCCAAGCAATGTGTTTCCATCTGTTACAATTAGGTCTTGCCCAATGTAATTGTTCAAACTCGGAAACTCCGCCGGTGTCAAAGACATCCGATTGTTTAACGGGATATCGCTGCCATCATAGGATTTTACTATGCGTGGGTTTACGTTTTTACCAGACGCGTCTTCGGACGTATCCATATGCGCTAAAAAACCAATTGTAGGTGCGCTAGACCCAGCCGACAGGTTAGACGGCAAAGTCGCGGTTACATAACCATGCTTGTCTACATCAACTTCCGAAAGACCTATTACGCGGCATTTTTCTGCCAGCACGTTGGCAAAGTCCATTTGCTTGGAAGTAGACGGATACCCAACCGCCCTACTGTCCGATTGGGTGTCGTGCTTCACCAATTCGATAAAAAGGTCTGTTACATTGCTCATGTTTTTCACTCCTTATAAAATTAGGGCTATCTTGATAGACATTTCTCACCAAAATGTCTAACGAGATGCCCCGTTTGTAGTCTCCAATATTTTCACATAACTCTCGTGCCGCAGTGGGCTAATCCCCTGCCCTATTCTTGCTTTAACCGCACAATCTCGCTCTTGATAATGCAAACAGTCCGCAAAGCGGCACTCGTCCGCAAATTGCGCAAATTCTTTAAAAAGTGCGGGCAGCTTTCCTCTGGGTATACTATCAGTGTCAAGCGAAGAAAACCCGGGTGTATCTACACAGTATCCATCCGCGGAATCTTCCGACAACGCAAAAATCTCCGAATGACGAGTGGTATGTTTGCCGCGCCCAAGCTTTGCGCTAAGTTCTCCCGTGGCAAGAGTAAGCTTGGGCGAAAGCGCGTTTATTAAACTAGACTTGCCAACTCCGCTTGGCCCGGCAAAAACATTGACCTTACCAGCCATATGATACCGCAAATCTGCCAAGCCGTCGTTATGTAACGCCGATGTATACACCAGCGGATACCCGGCATCAACATATGGGGCAAAACTCTCGTCTTTTTCTGCAATATCCGACTTGTTAACGCAAATTAGCACATCAATACCTTCATATGCCACCAGCACGAGAAAACGATCCAGCAGACCCGCGTTAAAAGCGGGCTGAGCCGTTGCAACAGTTATAATAACTTGATCAATATTGACAACAGGCGGACGGCGCAGTTGATTCTTGCGAGGTTTAATTGTGTGAAGCGTTCCCTGCTGTTTGTCTTCGTCCGTGACTGAAATTACCGCGTAATCGCCAACAAGCGGTGTTGTATTTCTGTTGCGGAAAATCCCGCGCGCGTTGCAAACATACGATTTACCTTTGGAAAGAATCGTATATGCACCGCCCACGCCTTTGATAATAATACCCTCCACATCGAATGGAGTTTTCATCTTTGCCTCCGATGGGTCAAGCGCGAATGCTTGTATTCGCATTTTAACCTCAAGTATAAGTGTAAAATGGTTTTTTCACACTTGTTTTTCGCCTAATTGCTAAAAATCAACAGACATTGAGCCCACAATAGGTGCGCCTGTAGCACCGTTTAATATATGGAAATGCTCCGAACCTGTACCGCTAACAGTAAAACTCTGCGGGAAATCGTTAGCGGAAACTTGGCTGTTAAACATGAATTGATTATCGGAAGCACGCACAATTTGCAAATGAAGAGTTTCTCCCTCAGGTATAAGCGCACTCAAGTTAAGCGGTAGCGAGCTTGTACCCGTGGCAGGCGTATCCGGTGTTTCGTCTGCCGGCGGAGCTGTATCCGCAGGCGGAGCGGTATCTACCGGCGGGGTTGTATCCGCGGGCGGCGCTGTGTCTGCCGGTGGAGTTGTTGTACCCGCGGGAGGTGAGGTATCTGCTGGCGGGGCGGCAGGAGGCGCGGCTGGCGGCGGCTCAGGTGTTGCTGGCTGTGGTTCCGGCTCAGGCTCGACAACAATAGTTGTTTCTGGCTCTTCTTCCGGCGGCCCGCTGCTTATATATAGGTTTATCACGCTTTCGTACTCAACAATTTCGCCGGGCTCCGGGCTTTGTCTCATAACTTGTCCCGCCGGATACATACTGCTTTCCTGCCGGACTATGTCTCCTGGTCTAAGCATGGAGTCGCTCAAAATGGTTAAAGCGGCGGTTTCTGTATTTTCGCGCAAGTTGGGAACTCGTACATAGCCCTCCGGAACTTCTTCTTCGTCATATGGGTCGTATTCATCATATGGCTCTTCCGGGTACTCTTCTTCCTCTTCTTCTTCCGGCCCGAGGCTTACTATTACTTGAAGCATGCTACCGCGTGTTATTGTTGTGGCATCGGGGTTTTGCACTTGGTCGATAATATGCCTATAGGGCACCTCATCATCGTGGACATATTCGATAGAGTATATTTCCAACCCTACTCGCGTTGCCTGTCTTGTTGCTTCTGTAAACGACATTCCCCTTACATCCGGCACAGTAACATATTCGCTGTCCCGTGTAAAACGCGGTACAATAAATATAAGCGCGACAGTAATAAGCGCAATAAATATAAGCCCTAAAATAACACCGCCCCAAATGGCTGCTTTATCAGAACCACTATCATCGTCGTCTTCGTCGTCAAAGTCGTCGTCATATCGCTTGGATTTTTTGCTGTCGCTTAGAAACGCCGCGCGAGCCGCGTCACGTTCCACTTTTGAGATGGTTGGAGCATCTATTTTGCGCGTAGGCAGCGCAGGCTCCGCTTCCGACTTTACAAACATGCCGCTATCGTCCATTTGCGCTTGTTTCAGGTCTACAATAAGATCTTCCACCGTTTGATATCTCATGGATGGAGACTTTTCTGTAGCTTTTTGTATGATTTGTATCAGACTGTCTGATACATTAGGATTGTAGTCCCATATGTGCGGAAACGCGTCGTTTAGGTGGCACATGGCAATAGCGACTTCTGTTTCCCCATCAAAGGGCAAACGACCTGTTGCCATTTCGTACATACAAACACCCAGTGAATAAATATCTGTTTTATGATCGAGATATCCGTTGCGCGCTTGCTCTGGCGAAGAATAATGTACACTGCCCATGGAGCCCGCGCCAGCGGTTAGCGTACTAACCCTAGCAACACGAGCAATACCAAAATCAGCCACTTTTACAACATTTGTACGAGTAACCAAAATATTTTGCGGCTTAATATCCCTATGGACAATACCTCTGCGATGCGCTTCCGCAAGACCTTCCGCCATCTGAATTGTAACGGCCAGAATTATATCGTCATCAAAAGGTGCTTTTTTGTTTATAAGCTCCTTCAGAGACGCGCCGTCTATATATTCCAGTACGATATAGCAAGTGTCTCCATCCTGCCCATAATCGAATATGCTTACGATATTCGGGTGATTGAGCGCGGCCGCGGCGCGTGCTTCCTGCGGAAAGCGATCCGCGATATCATCGTTTGCAAGATAGTCTTCTCTCAAAACTTTTAATGTTACATTCCTGCTTAGCTTCTTATCGTAGGCGCGGTATACAACCGACATACCTCCCGACCCTATTACATCGTCTACTTCATATCTGTCGGCAACTAATGCCCCCGTCTGCAACCTCAAATCTGTCACCTCATAACATCTATTAGTATTGCGGATATATTATCGTGACCGCCACGTAAATTTGCTTCTTCCACCAATGTTTCTATACGGCTTTCCGCAGGCTCCTGATTGTTTATTATTTCAAGTAAAATCCTATCATCCAGCATGTTGGAAAGCCCGTCCGAACATAGCAAAATTGCGGAAACATCTTCTTTGGCAAATACCAGCCCGTCCACTTCCAACAACCCTTGCATACCGATAACCCGCGTTATCATGTGCCGCTTAGGGTGGTTTCGCGCCTCTTCCGCCGTTAGCTGCCCGGCTTGAACCATTTGCTCTACATAGGTATGGTCGGCAGTAAGCTGGCTTATGCCAAGCGGTGAAACCGCATACGCGCGGGAATCGCCGACATGAGCTATCAATACCCTATCGTCTGTTATAACGCAAGCGGTAAAAGTTGTACCCATGCCATGCATCTCGCTGTCGTCTTCTGACATGAAATACACTGCGGTGTTTGCTTCCTGTACGGCTGTTACCAGCAAATCCAAATAATTATCGGAAAGCACAAGTTCCGCTACTTGGAAATTGCTGATATAGTCCATAACCAAGCTCACCGCTTGGCTGCTGGCAACTTCACCCGCATTGTGTCCGCCCATGCCATCTGCCACAATAAACAAATTAGGCAACGGGCCAACCGGCTCGGATGATATAAAAATTGTATCTTGATTTTGGGTTCTGGACTGTCCTACGTCTGTGCGCCCGGCTACATCCATATGTCACCTCTATTGTTTGCGGAATAGTTATTGTTCAAGTTATATTATAGTACCAGTTTGCGTTTGGGACAAGGTTTTTTTAATATTTTTTTAACAGTATTTTAACATTATTGGGATATGTTAATTGTCTGCATTTGCCAAAACCGCCACATAAAACCCGTCAGACAGCGGGGTTGGAAGCGTTTGGGTTGCAAATTCCAGAGAAAACTGAGGATGGTTTTTTAGAAAATATTGGATATTGTCGGGGTTTTCTTCCTTGGTTATTGTACAGGTACAGTAGACCAGTTTGCCGCCGGGCTTTACATATTTTGCGGCTACTTTTAGCATCTCGCTTTGCTTTTCGGCAAGTTCTAATATGTCTGTCGGTTTTCGCGTGTATTTCATTTCAGGGTGTTTTCGGATTGTACCTAGGCTAGAGCATGGGGCATCCAGCAAAACAGTATCGGCTTTGGCTTTTAAAGCCGGGTCAAAAACGCATATATCTTTTACGGCAGGGGTTACTATTGTTAGCCCCAAGCGTTTGCGGGTTTGGTTTATTAGTTCTACGCGGTGGGGGTGGATATCGTAAGACAGTATTGTACCTTGGTTCTGCATTCTGCAAGCCAGAGCAAAAGACTTACCCCCAGGTGCGGCGCATAAATCTATTATGGTTTGCCCGGGCTTAGGCTCTACGGCACTTACTGCGCGCATAGCACCCGGATCCATTACAAAGAAATGCCCTTGCTTGAACGCGGCAAGCCGAGTTATGTCGCCAGATTTGCGAAGAACTAAAAACGGATGTTGGGAATTTTCTATTGGAGTGGCTTCCACTTCCTCGCTTTGCAGACTTTCTACGAGTTGCGCAAGGGTGGTTTTATAGGTATTGGTGAGAATTACTACGGGCGGCGGTGTGTGGCTGTTTTTAAAAAATGTTTCGGCGGCGTTGTCTCCCAGCCATTTTATTGTGTTTGCTACCAGCCATTTGGGGTAGGAATAGGTTAAGCTTAAAATGTCTGCTTGGCTTGGGTTTGCGGTGTTTAGGAAATTATTTATGTTAAATGGCTTTCCTCTATCTATGTTACGCAAAACGCCATTTACAAACCCAGATAAATTTTCGAAACCATAGATTTTTGCTAATGTAACCGCTTCATTTATGGCGGCGCGTGATGGGATTTTTTCCATAAAAAGAATCTGGCACGTAGCTACACGCAGGATGCTTCGGATTGCGGGCTTCATTTTATCTACAGGAGTTTTGGAAGAAAATTTATTTATGACGCTGTCGATTTGTATTAAATTGCGCAGGGTTTCGTTTACCATGTCTGTCACAAATGCCCGCGCGCGCGAGTCAAGCTCAGATTCGGCAAGCGCCTTACGTAAGGCTATGTTGGCATATGCGGCGTTTTCTGTTATTTCTGATAATATTTGGACGGCTACGAAGCGGTCTGTTTTTTTTTGCATTGGAGGTAGTCCTTTCTTAGAAGGGCAGACCTTGTGTCTGCCCGAAATTCGTATGTATGTGGCGGGCAGACACAAGGTCTGCATAAGCGCAGTAATCGTAGCGAACGTTCCTCGCGCTGTCCCTACAGCACAATCAACGCATACCCCATTATAAAAAACACGGTACACGCCACCAAAAAATCGCGTTCTCTTTGCGAACCCGTTACAATGCGCATAACTTTAAACCTCTTTTTGGTAATGGGCCACAACCATGGTATACCCGCGGTGTTAAACGTGTCAATAACCATATGGCTGAGCCACCCCAGCAAAAAACCCACTTGTGCAGATACAACAAGGTCTGCGCCAACAAAGGTTGTACCCGTTGCAACCATAAGAATAAGAGGTGTCGCAACAACCAGCAGCCCCACAAGAGTATGTGTAAACCCACGATGCTTGGATTTTTCTATTGCGTACATGATAACGACGCAAAAAATCGCCAGCACAAACGGGATACCCCTATCTATTTGCGCGCCACGTCCTATCGCACCGTCTAAGATTGCAATGCCCGTTTGTGGCAGAAAGTTCATTATCATTAAAAACAACGCGCTTGCGATAAGAGTGTTTCGTAGTAATTTTCGCATAAAACGGCCAGCCTTGCTGTGCGCCATGTCCACGTCAGGAGCAATGCCACCCATTACAGCCGCAATTATGGCCATTAGCGGATAAACTTCGTAGCCTGCAAAATTAAATGACAAAGTGCGGTCGGCTATGCTATACGCCATTATAAGCCCACCGGTATAACCACCCACAGCCATGTGTGTTGTGCCTTTCATGTAAAACCTCCTTGATATAGCTTTGGGGAAATATTTCGCGAGCGGTAACAAATTTCAACTGGTGACCCACAGTCACCAGTTGAAATTTATAGCGGTTTAACTTTATAACGGACAAAAGCGTCCGTTTATTGAGTTAAACTACTAAATATAATCACCAAACCAATATATATTACCACAAAACTAAAGCCTCGTCATTCCGAACTTGACAGTCGTAAATAACGAGGCTTTCTTTTATGCAATTAGGGCTTTTATGTATCCAACCCCAAGCTAACCATGACAGCGCGGTTTATTTTTTTCATCATGTTATCTTCTATACGGCAGATTTTCTCACGCAGACGTTTTTTATCTATTGTACGAATTTGCTCAAGTAGAATAACCGAGTCTTTCACCAGCGTGGATTTTACCGATTCTATTTCTACATGTGTCGGCAGTTTTGCCTTGTTTATTTGGGATGTTATTGCCGCGCAAATTACTGTGGGGCTATATTTGTTCCCTACGTCATTTTGAATTATTAATACGGGGCGCACTCCCCCCTGTTCGGAACCTATTACGGGGCTAAGATCCGCATAAAATATGTCGCCGCGTCGCACTTGTACCACCTACTACCACCTCTTCCGGCATGCTCATTTATAGTACAATTCTTGCCAATGGTTAACAAGTTTATACATATATCCGCGGTACCCTTTTGCCTATTCCGCATAGGATTTCGTAGCTTATTGTGCCAACTATTTCCGCCAAATTATCTGCGCAAATTCCCGCCTCACCCATCATAATAACAGGGTCGTCCGGGTTTACATTTGGGGCATCGGTTATGTCCACCATGCATTGATCCATGCAAATAGCACCAGCAATTGGCGCAAAGTGGCCATTAACAAGTACGCGCCCGCCGCGTGAAAGTCTTCTGGGGTACCCGTCCGCATAACCTATCGGCAGCACCGCAATGGTGCTTTTGCGCGTGGTTTTATAAATATGTCCGTAGCTTATACCCACACCCGCGTCAAGTTCCTTTACCATGCTGATACGCGACATAAGACGCATAACCGGCCGCAAACCAAGGGGTGCGCATGTATCCGCCATTTCTGCAGAAGGGGGATAGCCGTATAACATAATACCCACCCGTACACTGTCCAGATAAAAATCTCCATAGTCCTCAGATGTGCAGATATGCGAAAAAGCCCCTGAGTTGGAGATGTGTTTTTGCGGTATGTCAAGGCCGCGTTTATTCAGTTCGTCCAAAACCCATTTAAAGCGCGACAACTGCTCGAACATGAAACCGCTGCCAGGCTCGTCAGATGTTGCTAAATGGGTGTATATGCCCGTAACATTAATATTCGGGTTTGACGCTATTTCGCAGATATTTTGCACGCTTTCGACGTTAGGTAAAAAACCAAGCCTACTCATACCCGTATCAATTTTTATATGTACGGCCGCCCGCGTGTTTAGCCGTGCAGCCTGTGCAGCAAGTAAAAGCGCGCCGCTTTTAGAAAATACCGTTTGTGTAAGATTAAGATGCACAACTTCATGTAACAGCGGTTCTGGGGTAAAGCCCATTACCAAAATGGGAACGGTAATACCGCTTTCTCTAAGTGTGATACCTTCTTCGCAAATGGCAACCCCAAGCTCCCCCACTCCGCCGTTTACAAGCGCGTGCGCAACAGGAGGCGCACCATGGCCATATGCGTCCGCTTTTACAATTCCCATAAGGCGGGTATTGGGTTTTAGATTTTTTGTTATCACTTGTAAGTTATGAGCCAGATTGGAAAGACTAATTTCCGCCCACGCTCTTTTGTAAGTCATATAACTCCCCCTTTAACTTTTGTGCCAAGGGAAAATGCCCCGCCTTTCTTGTAGAATTACAACGTAAACAACGCATCGTCCATTTCCACATTAAATTCGAAAACATGATATGTAATAACTATCCGCTCGGCACCATCTTGATCAAACACTACCAATTTTACAGGAAGAAGCGTCTCATTGTCTACCCACAATCTAGAAATTGTCAGATACGGGTGATTCCCCGGTACGGTGGCCTCAAGAACAGTACGCAATCCCTCGTCCATATCTGCCACGCTTACAGAAATTTCTTGACTGGATAAATAATTTCTGACAAAGCTGGTGAGTAAAATTTCGCTACGCTCCGGGGTTTCTTGTACCAATACAGACACGCGTCCGCTTACACGGCTGTTAAACTGTAGAATTTGCGCTCCGTCAGACGCGGTTACGCTGCCGGCAACGTGGGCGGGTCCTGTTACTTCTACACGGTACTCGCCGGAAATTTTTGCGTGCTGCACTGTCTCGTATACGTTTGTGCCTTTGTTGGAGTTAAATTCTACCGTTGCTATGGCGCGGAAGTTTTCAAGCTCTACCAGTTTACGCTGGACTTGTTCGAACGCGCTTATTTCTGCTTCGTTTGCCGGGCCTCGAAGGCCTCCGCCCGCGCAAGCTGTGGTTAATACAATGGTTAAAATTAGTGCTGCCAGTAATAGTTTTTTCATTGTGATCCTCCCAAGGATAGTTTGTTTATATATTTATACTGGGACGTGGGAAGAATTATGAGTGCTTTTTCAAGATGATCTATAGCGGTTTAACTTTAAAACCCTTTGCAAGCTTATAGCACAAACCGCTGAACTTCGGAATTAAAAGAAAATACTATGCTATGAGAAATTGCTTCTTTCTCGTCTTCATGGTAAAATTTCTTATATCGTCAAGGAGGCCACAGCAAATGACCGACTTTTCACCACTGACTGCCGCAGGGTTATACGACCGCGCTATTTACATATACAAAAAATCATTTGGTAAGCAAATTGCCTTTGCCGCAATTTATGGGGTTATTTCATATGTGGCTTTGTTTGTTGTCAGTTTTTTTCTGATTTTTGTGTTTGCCTTTATTGCGGCTATTATCGGTGCGGCGGCAGATAGTCCTACCGGTATTATTGTTGTTTTTTCTATAACTTTTTTGTCGCTTTTTATAATGTGGATGTCCATTTCTTCCGCAGGGCACATCATACTTTCACGCCAGGCTCTTTACGGGCACAATGTAAAACTTAATGTAAAACAGTTGATGCGTGTAAGCATGCGAGTATTTCTTACAATGCTGGCACAAGTGATAGTATCATTGCCTTTTATAGGGCTTGGTGTGTTCTTATTTCGCGCTATTTTTTTAACTTGGACACATGCGAACGATTGGCTGACTTTAGCTGTTTTTGTCACGCTGTTTATATCCTACATGCTTTACTTAAATATTTTTTCACTAGCCATAGCTGCTTCTGTTTTTGAGCAAAAGTCGTTTATGAGTGCGCTCGTGCGCTCTTGGGAGCTGGTTCGAGATAAATTTTGGCAGGTAGCGGCAATACGGGCTTTATGGATTGTGGTAATCCTTGCTGTATGGAGTGCCGTTTATGGCGCGCTTTTTCTGTTTAATATGTTAATGGACTTTTTGTTCGGCCTTGTTAACTTGGGAGTGCTCGGTACAGGCGTTACGGCATTTTTCACGGTTGTAACGGTTATTGCGTCGTTTATTGCCATGTTTGCAATAATGCCGATGGACGGCGTTTTTCATGCAACCATGTATTTCGACCGGCGCATTAAAAAGGAAGGGTTTGACATTGAAATTAGGTTAGAAAGGCTAAAAGAGTCTGATGGGGTTGGCAATGGGGGCTTAGATATCGCATGAATTTTTACGAGGCACGTAACGAAATACTGCAAACTCCCCGTTACGATTCGCTTATGGGGCGGCGTACAGACCTTGGAGAACAAATTTCCGTATGGTTTTCCGAAATGTTAGAACAGTTGTTTTCTAATTTTTATATTAACATTGACCCGAGTAGGACAAATTACAACTTGGAAATGATCTCACTTGCATTTGTAATTGTCGCGGTTGTACTACTAATTGTGGCAGGTGTAGTCGCCTTTCGTACTTTACGAAATTCGCGTACTACTCAATATCACGACTTGATGGACATTTTTGAAGAAGTGGTAAAGAAAAACTATTCCGTTTCGGACCTTATACAGCTTAGCCAAAACGCGCCAGACAGGCGGCTTGCCATCCGTTACAGATATATCGCGGTTTTGCTTGCGCTAAACGAAAAGCAGATTATTGAAATCAAGCCGTCGGCAACCAACGCCACTATTTTAAGGCAGATACAGGCCGCGTCTCCTATGTTGTCGCTTCATTTTTCATATTTGGTCGATGTTTTTCACAGGGCTTGGTTTGGTTCAAAGGACATAACCGACGAAGCATATAAAAAATTGACGGAGTCGGCGGCAGTGCTTTTAAATTACAAGAATGGGAATGGGAATGAGAATGGGAATGGTGATAACATTGCGTAAACTATCAAAGACCATTTTCCCGATAATAGTTGTAGTGCTGGCGGCGGTGGTTTTATTTGTGTTTGACAACAACGACTCTGACTGCCCCGCATATGTTTCTTTTTCTACAGGGGAGCGTGGAGCAAGCCTCTTTTTCGATACTTTGCGGCATATGGGCTACCCAGTAAGACAAGGCACTTCCCCCGTTTACAGGTTCGCAAGCACACAAGACGCGTACATTATTATTGAGCCAAGCAGCCCACGGGTAGACATGCGTATAGCGGAAGAAATGATCACATGGGCAACCATGGGCGGCAAGCTGGTTTTTTTACAAAATGATTTGACATATTTTGAATTGCTGCTTGATGGCGGAATCGTTTACAGTAATTTGACGATATATGAAGTAGGCCAAGGAATGATAATTACAGGCCGTACCCGCGAAATAACCAACCGCGGCTTAATAGATAACGCGAGAACGGGAACGGCGTTGCACTCATTTATTACCCACTGGGACGTTGATAATATTTGGTTTGCGGACTACTATCATGGCTTTGGAGCAAGAAGCAATTTGTTTACCCGCCTGCCCGCGGTTGTGCAGTTGGTGTTTGTACAGATGATATTGGTTGGGGTGATACTGGTATGGCACCTAGGCAAGCGGTTCGGCAACGCTGTCCCCTACTACGAAGAAACCGAGCGGGAGGAAAACGAACATGTACACGCACTTGTGCGGCTATATATGAAGGCACGAAAAAGATAGAGAACAACTTAGGAGGCAAGTGTGAAGAAAAACACTTCACACTTATATTTAAGGGTCAAATGCGAATGCGAGCATTCGCGCTTGACCCAATAGGAGGTAAAAATGCTAAAAGAACTTTCCGACAACATTAAAACTCAGCTAAACAACCGCGTACTAAATCAAGAAAATTTAACAGATCTGGCACTTACAGCCCTGTTTGCGGGCGGCCACGTACTTATCGAAGGTGTACCCGGTCTTGCAAAAACCCTTTGGGCAAAAAGCATGGCACAGTTGCTTAGTGTCACATGCAAGCGGTTGCAGTTTACATCCGACATAATGCCGTCGGATATCCTTGGTACAAAGGTGTATAACCAGCGCACATCGGAGTTTGAGCTTAGGCGCGGCCCGTTATTTACCCAGCTGTTTCTAGCGGATGAAATAAACCGCACCCCACCCAAAACCCAGTCCGCACTGCTTGAAGTAATGGAAGAACGTGCTATAACTATAGACGGCGAAACTCATAGGCTGGCCGAGCCATTCTTTGTAATGGCCACCCAAAACCCCATAGAATACGAAGGCACATATCCTCTGCCAGAAGCATTAACCGACCGCTTTATGATGAAACTAAGCATAACCTACCCCGGCATCGCGGCAGAAAAACTAATGTTGCAGATGTATCACAACGGTTTCAACTCAGGTAAACTGGACGATCTATCGCCAGTGTGCACCGCGGCAGACATAGCGCAAGCGCGGGAAGAAATACAAAACGTAGGAGTAGAGGATGGAGTCTTCAACTATATCGTAAGCTTGGTGGAGACAACGCGGCGCGTAAGTGCGGTACAGTTTGGCGCAAGCCCCCGTGGTAGCGTTGCGCTGCTTACCGCGTCAAAAGCGTATGCAGCCATGCAAGGGCGCGACTTTGTTATTCCCGATGATGTTCACTTTCTGGCATTGCCCGTTTTGCGGCATCGTATAATGCTAAAACCCGAAGCGGAAATAGAAGGTGTTACAACAGAGCAAGTTGTGGAAAGCATTCTTGCGCAAGTGAAAGCACCGCGGTAGGCGTTATGAGCGTTACACGAAATTTTGTTTACCTGATTGCCTTTGGTATTGTAATAACCATTGCGGCGTGGCCACTAAGGCTGCATGCACCCATGTTTCTGATATGGAACTTGCTTATCATAGGTTTGCTTGGGCTGGACGCTTTTCTGACACCCGCAGGTAAATGCCTGACTGTCCGCCGCGACAGCGAGCAAAAGCTGTATTTTAAGTCAGATAACGAGGTTGCGTTTTATGTGAAAAACAATTCTTCACATGAGCTAAGGGTGCAGGGCAAAGACGAGTTATTACGGCATTTTTCTATAATAGGCACAGACCTATCCCACATTATAGCACCGGGCGCGGAGCAGGTTTTTTCTTATACCGTATTACCGGCCAAGCGCGGCAGTTTTAATATTGGCAAAATTTATCTGCAGTTTAATGGTATCATAGGGCTGTGTACAAAACACGTCTCTCTTCCCTATCCCACACAGTTTAAAGTGTATCCAAACGTGCGTGATTTAAGTAAATATCGTCTTATGATGCAAAAAAGCCGTCTTCTTCCCAAAGGCGAAAAAAGCCTGCGCCTGCATGGTATAGGAGCAGATTTTGAAAGTTTGCGAACATATGTAGAAGGTGACGATTATCGTAAAATAAACTGGCCTGCAACAGCGCGGGAAAACAAACTAATAATGAACCAATACCAAGTCGAGCGCGACCAACCTGTGTACATTATGCTGGATATAGGTCGGCCAATGAGTTATGTGGTAAATGGGTTTAAAAAGCTGGATTATGCCATAAACGCGGCATTGGTACTTAGTGATATCGTTAACCAACAAGGTGACAAAGCAGGGCTTTTGGTGTTTGACTCAAAGGTGCAGGCTCATATTTCCCCCGGGCAGGGCGCGGTTCATAGAAACGCGATAATGGAAACGCTGTATAGTATCGCAGATAATCGGCAGACCGCTAACTATCGAGGCGCGTTTCAGACATTATGTGAGCGGCAAAAGCGACGCAGTCTGGTGTTCATTTTCACCGATTTTGAAATATTGGAAGAAGCGGAAGACTTAATCGCGCATATTTCCCTGTTAAAACGGCGACACATGCCCATAGTTGTGTTTATGAAAAACCAAAACCTCGAGGCATTGGCAGAAGATTCCGCTTCCGTGAGGGAATACGACAAAGTGCTAAAGCAAACCGCACGGGAATTTTTGGATGAACGCGACGCGATTTTGCGCAAGCTAAATATGATGGGCATCCCAAGCGTGGAAAGTTCTGCCGAAATGTTTACCGTATCGGCAGTTAATAGATATCTGCAGGTTACGCACTTCCGTGGCTAAGATTCTTAATATACGGCTAAATGTATACACCAAGGGAGATTGTTAGCATATGAAAACAATAACCATAATAACCCCAGCAAACATCGAACTGGAATACCACCTTGCGGGTGTTGGCTCACGCACGGCGGCTTTTGCCATAGACTTATTTATACAAATTTTAACCATTTCGTTGTTTTCGGGTATGATGTACGCCGTCAATCGCCAAATGGGCCATCTTGGGACAGAAATACAGTACAGTACTCTTGCGGCAATTATGATTGTGTTCTCATTTACAGTACACATAGGATATTTTATCGCCTGCGAAATGCTTATGAACGGGCGATCTATAGGCAAGAAAATTTTTGGCCTGCGGGTAATCCGCGACAACGGCCAGCCAATAGAATTTGCCCAAGCATTGATACGCGGTGTTATTCGCTCGACTCTGGATATAATGTATATGGGAATGTTTGCGATTTTGTTTTCGCAAAAGCACAAGCGCGTGGGCGATATGGCGGCGGGTACGATAGTTGTATTAGAACGATACTTGCCCGCTACCAACACGGAGTTCTTCTCCCTTGAGCCGCCCAAGTTTTTACCACCACTGGAAGAAATGACACCCATCCAGCGCGGCATAGTAAACGAATGGCTGCGCCGCAAAGACAGCTTGCCCGATGGCGGCACTAAAATAGGACGGCAGCTGCAAGAGTATTTTCACGAATATAATTTATCCCAAAAGGAGGAGCAATATGAACTACCAACTACCACCCAAGAAAGTTTGGATTCCCCTACTGGCAGTACAAGCAATTTTGATGATAGCCGGGATATCCAGTATCAAATCCAAACCCCTTCCAATGAGTGAGAAATGGAAGTGGATCCCCGTATTGTTTGTGGATATTATCGGGCCCATTATTTATTTTACAATAGGATCTAAGTGGCTGGACGAAAAAGCGGCCGCTTTACACGACGCGTCATGAGGGATTTTACCAACGCAAAAAAAATCGTAATTAAAGTAGGCACAAGCACTCTCACATTTGCAAACGGTAGCCTAAATTTAAAGAGAATCGAAGAGCTCACGCGGGTTATCACCGACTTAAAAAACTCCGGCAAAGAAGTTATTTTAGTATCGTCCGGGGCTATCGGTGTAGGTATCTCGCGGCTACGGCTTGGGGAAAAACCACAAGATTCCCCCAGCAAACAAGCTTTGGCGGCCGTTGGACAATGCCAGCTAATGGCAATTTACGACGAATTTTTTCGCAAGTATAACCAAATTGTTGGACAAGTTCTGCTTACCAAAGAAGTAGTAACCAACGAAAAAATGCATACAAATGCCGTTAACACCTTTGTAAGACTGCTTAGCTACGATGTAATACCCGTTGTAAACGAAAACGATACAATATCCACAGACGAAATCGAATTCGGCGACAACGACACTCTTTCCGCACATGTAGCAAACATAGTTGGCGCGGATTTATTAATCATGCTTACAGACATAGACGGCCTTTATGATAAAAATCCCGCAAAGCAAGATGCTATGCTTATATCCGAGGTAGTAGAAATAACCGACAAAATCAGAAAAAACGCAGGTGGCGCGGGCTCAACACTCGGCAAAGGCGGTATGCAAACAAAGGTATTGGCGGCAGAAATTGCCGCAAAATCGAACACGGAAACAATTATCATAAGCGGCGAAAAACCATCGCTTATGTACAAAATTTTCGAAAACGCACAAGTGGGCACGCATTTTAATTTAAACGGAGCGTGATTATATGATAAATATAGCCAAACAGGCACAAGCCGCAAAACAAGCAAGCTACACACTGGCTAACACAAGCATAGACATGAGAAACACTGCTCTTTCTCTTATAGCAGATAACTTGGAATTATCTGCCGCCAAAATAATAAAAGCAAATGCTAAGGACATGGAGAACGCAAAAGCCAAAGGCATTTCCCAGGCAATGCAGGATAGGCTAATGTTAAACGAAGACCGCATAAACGCCATAGCCGAAGGCGTGCGTCAAATAACCGCCCTACCAGACGTCTTAGGTGAAGTAGACAGTATGTGGGAGCGTCCAAACGGGCTAACAATAGGCAAAAAACGTGTACCACTTGGGCTTATTGGCATAATTTACGAAGCACGCCCAAACGTAACCGTAGATGCCGCTGTGCTGTGCCTAAAAGCGGGCAACGCCGTAATGTTGCGTGGCGGAAGCGAAGCCTTCCACTCTAACATGGAACTTGTACGTGTTATGAAAGACGCGCTTGATAAAGCAGGTTTACCTCAGTCCGCCATTGAAATAATCGAGGATACATCACGAGAAACCGCAACAGCAATGATGAAACTCCACAGCTACATAGACGTGCTAATCCCCCGCGGTGGAGCAGGTCTTATAAAAAGTGTATTGGAAAACGCCACCATCCCCGTTATAGAAACAGGCACGGGCATTTGCCACATATATATAGACGAATTTGCCGATTTGCAAATGGGGCTGGATATTTTAATAAACGCAAAATGCCAACGCCCGTCTGTTTGCAATGCTTGTGAAACGCTACTGGTACATGAGAATGTAGCCGCAAAATTCCTGCCCCTTGCTGAGAAGGAACTAACCGCAAGAGGCGTGGAAATAAGGCATAGCGACTACGATGTAGAATTTCTCGACTTAATTTTGTCTGTTAAAACCGTAAAGGATATGGACGAGGCAATCGCTCATATTAACGAATACGGCACACGGCATTCCGAATGTATTATTACAAATGACTATGCCGCTTCGCAGAAATTTTTGAAAATGGTAGATGCCGCGGCGGTATATGTAAACGCGTCTACCAGATTTACAGATGGGTTTGAATTTGGCTTTGGCGCGGAAATTGGAATTAGTACGCAAAAGCTGCACGCACGCGGCCCAATGGGTTTGCGGGAGCTTACAACGGTAAAGTATATAATAATGGGAAGCGGGCAAATACGATAATGAAAATCTCATTCATAGGCCACGGCAATATGGCAAAAGCAATGATAAAAGGGATTATAAACAGCGGTATGATTCCCAAGTCAGATATTTTCGCATCCGACACCGACGAGGAAAACCAAATTGCTGTAGATTTTGCGGATTACGTTTTCTTAACAATAAAACCTTTCATGTTCTCACATGTAATCCCAAAACTCACATATACAAAAGATAAAGTTTTCATAACCGTTTCTCCGGGGATAAAAACCGACTTTATAGACGCAAAAGTAATACGCACTATGCCTAACACTCCCGCATTGGTTGGCGAAGGCGTTACCGCAGTATGCCGCGGAGCAACAGTTACGGATACAGAATTTGCTTTTGTAAAAAAGCTGCTATCTACTTTTTCAGCGGTTTACGAGTTCAAAGAGTCTATGATGGACTACACAATAGCTTTGTCGGGCAGCAGCCCCGCATACGCGTACATGCTTATTGACGCAATGACAGACTACAGCGCAAAACACGGAATAAACCCCAAAATCGCAAAAAAAATGGCAGCCCAAACCATACTGGGCGCCGCCAAAATGGTATTGGAAAGCAGCGAATCCCCCGCGACTCTACGCGACCAAGTATGCACAAAAGGTGGCACAACAATACAAGCCGTAGAAAAGTTTCGCGAAATGGGGCTGGCGGATATGGTTGCGCAAGCTATGGAAGCGTGTACCGCCCGTGCGCTTGAGATGGCGAAAGGTTCTTCATAACTATAATACACAAAGGAGCAAGCACGTGGCGTTCAAACTACAATCCACATTCGCCCCAACAGGCGACCAGCCCGAAGCCATTTCCACATTGGCACAAGGCTTTAAAGACGGCAAACGCTTCCAAACTTTATTGGGTGTAACAGGCTCGGGCAAGACATTTACAATGGCTAATATTATCCAAGAATTGCAAAAGCCCACTCTTGTTATGGCTCACAACAAAACATTAGCCGCCCAGCTTTACAGCGAATTTAAAGAATTTTTTCCCGACAACGCTGTCGAATATTTTGTCAGCTATTACGATTACTATCAACCCGAGGCCTATGTCCCTTCCACAGATTCCTTCATAGAAAAGGATTCTGCCATAAATGAAGAAATAGACCGCTTACGGCATTCCGCAACATCCGCGCTGTTTGAGCGGCGTGACGTTGTTATTATCGCGTCGGTATCTTGTATCTATGGCTTGGGCGACCCTGCCGAATACCGCGACCTTATGCTGTCGCTGCGCATAGGTATGATTCGCGACCGTGACGATATCATGCGCCGCCTAGTAGAAATCCAGTACAACCGCAACGACATGAATTTTACCCGCGGTAATTTCCGCGTACGCGGCGATGTATTGGAGATTTTTTTATCCAATTCGTCGGAAATGGCAATCCGTGTGGAGTTCTTTGGCGACGAAATAGACCGCATAACGGAAATCCACGCCCTTACGGGCGAAGTCGTATCTACACGGGAGCATATCGTAATTTTCCCCGCATCCCACTATGTTACGGGTCGCGAACGTTTGCGCGAAGCAATCAAGCGCATAGACGCGGAGCTTGAGGCGCAGCTTGCAGACTTTAAAGCTCAAGGCAAACTGCTGGAGGCCCAGCGGCTTCTACAGCGCACCCGCTACGACATAGAAATGATGCAGGAAGTTGGCTTTTGCAGCGGAATAGAAAACTACTCTTTGCATTTAGCACTGCGCGAATACGGCTCCACGCCGCACACCCTGCTGGATTACTTTCCAGAAGATTTTATTATTATGGCGGACGAGTCTCACGTTACCATTCCGCAAGTAGGCGGCATGTACAAGGGCGACCGCGCACGTAAGGAAACGCTGGTGGAGTACGGTTTTCGCCTGCCATCCGCGCTTGACAACCGCCCGCTAAAGTTTGAAGAATTCGAAGGGCGCATCCCGCAAATGCTATTTGTATCCGCCACTCCCGCCAAGTTTGAGCGCGACCACTCGGAGCTTGAAGTAGAGCAGATAATCCGCCCTACAGGCCTATTGGACCCACCGGTAATAATCCGCCCGGTAAAAGGACAGGTAGACGACCTAATAGGCGAGTGCAACGCGGTAGCGGAAAACAAGCAAAAAATTCTCGTTACCACGCTAACCAAGCGTATGGCAGAAGATTTGACCAATTACATGAAAGAAGCGGGCATACGTGTGCGATACCTGCATTCGGATATAGACACACTGGAACGCTTGGAAATAATCCGCGATTTGCGCATGGATGTTTTTGATGTGCTGGTGGGCATTAACCTTTTGCGCGAAGGCCTCGACATCCCAGAATGCGCCTTGGTAGCGATACTTGACGCCGACAAGGAAGGCTTCTTGCGTTCCAACACATCTTTAATCCAAACTATAGGCCGCGCCGCCCGCAATGTTGACGGACGCGTTATCATGTACGCGGACACAGTAACCGACTCCATGAACAACGCCATAACAGAAACCAACCGCCGCCGCGGCATCCAAGAGGAGTATAACAGGAGAAATAATATAACCCCGCGATCGATTGTGAAAAAAATCCACGAGCGCATTCAGTTGACAAAAGCCGCGGAGCAAAAATCCCCTACTTTAGCCAAAGACGCGGAGTCCATGAGCCGCGAAGAACTTGTGATGACAATCAAAAAACTGGAGAAACAAATGAAGCAAGCCGCGTCGGAATTGCAGTTCGAACAAGCCGCGGCAATACGAGACGAAATCCTTGCTATGAAAAAGCATCTGTAGCCCGTAACATAACAAAGGAGCATGCCATGAGCACCCCTTGGATTGTTTTTGCGTTTATCATAGGACTGCTGTTTGGCTCATTTGCAAATGTGGTAATCTACCGCTTGCCACGAGGCAAATCTATCGCAAACCCGCCGTCATTTTGCCCGTCGTGCCAAAAGCGGTTGACGGCAATCGAATTGATACCGGTAATTAGCTGGCTATTCCTACAAATGCGCTGCCGCGGTTGTAAAACAAAAATAAGCGGCCGTTATCCCACAGTAGAGCTCATGTGCGGCGCGCTCTTCGCGTCTATGACGTACTTTTCCCCTACCCTGTCCGCGGTTATGCTTTGTATTTTCGCATTTGTCTTGCTGGTGGTGTCCTTTATCGACTGGGACACGCGGGAAATCCCTGACGGGCTTTTGGTTATAGGCACGATAACGGGCATCACTTGGGTTGGGTTGGGTCATTTTTTACCAAGCTTATTCCCACACTCACCCACATGGCACAATGCCCTGTTTGGCGCGGCTGCAGGTGCCGTGCCACTGCTTATTATCGATAGAATATCCATATTGGTGCTAAAAAAAGACGGCTTTGGCTTTGGTGATATTAAGCTTATGGCAATGATAGGGCTGTTCCTTGGCTGGCAGTTTACACTTGGGTCTTTTTTCTTCGCTTTTGTAAGCGGTGGCGCGTTTGCGGTGTATCTATTACTACGGCGCAAAGCAGGCCGCGGCGAATACATAGCATTTGGCCCATTTCTTTGCGCCGGGGCCATTTGGGCGTTTTGGCTGGGAGAATGGTGGTTTGATAAACTGCTTTGAACTTAAAATATCTCAACTGGTGACCCACAGTCACCAGTTGAAATATTTCACAGTAACCATAACTTGGCTTATAAACATCCGCCATATGTAGTGGCTTGACCTTTCTCTAACGAATTTTGTATAATAGTTTGATAAATCAAGCTTGGCCACGACGCAAAGCGCACCACGGCCAGACTTGCAACTTAGGAGGCAATAAAAATGGCTTATTTTTACGAACAGGAGTCGCACACATTTAACGAGTATCTATTGGTACCGGGGCATTCCGGAAAGGATTGCATTACGTCAAACGTATCTTTACGCGCACCGCTGGTAAAACATGCACGGGGGGAAGAACCCTCACTTTCATTAAACATTCCGCTGGTTTCGGCCATAATGCAAAGCGTATCTGACGATAAGATGTCTATTGCATTAGCCAAAGAAGGCGGAATTTCTTTTATTTTCGTATCACAATCCATAGAAAGCCAAGCGGCAATGGTGCGCCGTGTAAAAAATCATAAAGCAGGCTTTGTAACCAGCGAGTCCAACGTACGCCCCGATCAAACACTGGCCGATATCTTGGCGCTAAAGGAAAAAACCGGCCACACCACAGTTGCCGTTACAGAAAATGGCAAGGCAAAGGGTCGCTTCTTGGGGCTTGTAACCAACAAGGATTACCGCATAACCCGTATGCCGCTTGACACTCTCGTTTCTAGCTTTATGGTTCCTGTAGAAAAATTGGTTTACGCAATGGAAGGCGCGACTTTGCCCCAATGTAACGACCTTATTTGGAATAATAAGCTAAACGCCCTACCCGTGATAGATAAAGACGGCTGTCTCGCGTCATTCGTTTTTCGCAAAGACTACGATGCGGACAAGGAAAATAAATTGGCACTAATGGACAGTGCGAAACGTTACATAGTTGGCGCGGGTGTCAACACTCACGATTACGAGGAGCGCATCCCGGCACTGGTGGAAGCGGGTGCTGATATCCTTTGTATAGACTCGTCGGAAGGTTTTTCAGACTGGCAAAAATTAACTCTTGGTTTCGTTCGTGAAAAATACGGCGACACTGTAAAAATAGGAGCGGGCAACGTCGTTTGCCGCGAAGGTTTTAGGTTTTTAGCGGAAAGCGGCGCGGACTTTGTAAAAGTAGGTATCGGCGGCGGCGCGATATGTATCACCCGAGAAGCTAAGGGGATTGGCCGCGGACAAGCTTCCGCATTGATAGAAGTTGCCGCGGCACGCGACGAATACTTTGCGGAAACAGGAATATACGTCCCCATTTGTTCTGATGGCGGCATTGTTCACGACTATCACATAACAATCGCGCTGGCAATGGGCGCGGATTTCTGTATGCAGGGTCGTTATTTTGCCCGTTTTGACGAAAGCCCTACCAACCGCGTGATGATAGGCGGCAACTACATGAAAGAATACTGGGGCGAAGGCACCGAGCGAGCCCGCAACTGGCAGCGTTACGAAGGTGGCGGCGGACTGTCTTTTGAAGAGGGCGTGGACGCATATGTGCCGTATGCTGGCAGTTTGCGCGACAACCTAAATATCACGCTTAGCAAAATAAAATCAACCATGTGCAATTGTGGCGCGCTTTCTGTCGGGGAGTTTCAAGATAAAGCGCGGCTTACAAGAATATCGCCATCCAGTTTGGTAGAAGGCGGCGCACATGATGTTTATTTGAAGGATACCTATGGTGCACAGCGAGTGTAATTTTGAGGAGCATGCTCATTCTAAATACATGTCAAACACGTCAGACTACTATTCTCATTCCGACTACATGTTAAAAGCCCTGGCGGAGGCGCGCAGGGCTTTTGATAATGGCGAAGTGCCTATCGGTTGTGTAATTGTACACGACGGGCAAGTAATTGCATCTGCCGCCAACGAGCGCGTTATGAGAAAAAATGTGCTGTACCACGCGGAAATTATGGCGATAGACCAAGCGTGCCGCGCTATTGGTGATTGGCGGCTGGAAGGCTGTACGTTGTACGTAACAGTAGAGCCGTGTCCGATGTGCGCGGGCGCGATTGTACAGGCGAGGATACCAACAGTAGTATATGGCGCAAAAAGCCCAAAAGCGGGCTGCGCGGGTTCGATACTGGATATTTTAAACGAACCGCGGTTTAACCACCAAGTGGAAGTAATTGATGGCATACTGGAAGCAGAATGCGCCGCAATAATGTCGGAGTTTTTTACGCGGTTTAGATAAACCGCATTACAAAGCAACCGCCTTCCCCAGCGCAAACGAATAAACTAAAATTTCTTTAACATTTTTGGCTGTTGCATTGGCAACGGCCTTTTTGTATATTTGCATTTGGGTTATGTGGCGCGCGGGCTGTGCGTCGCTTTTGTAATCCACTAGCACTATTTCGCCGTCTTCTTCGAAAAAGCAGTCGATTATACCATGTACCAGTACAGTTTCGTTTTCTGCTTGAGAGTTATCAGGGTACAGCTCGGCGGCGGGTAATGCCAGTATGAACGGGGTTTCTCTATAAACCTTCGACGAGTTGCGGATACGCTCCGCAAGAGGAGAGTTTGCAAGTTTGATAATTTTCGAGCGGTCAACCAACTCTGCGTCTTCTTCTGTAAGCAGGCTTTTGGATATAAGCTCGCAAATCAAATCTTCTATTGTGCCAGAAGTGGTGTGAACGCTGTAGTCCAGATGCTCTGCCACAACATGCAGCACAGAACCCATTTGCATTTGCGTTGGCGCGCTTTTAGCTTTTAAAAACGTAGGCAGCTCAAATTTAGGGGCGGGGTCATCGGCGATTGTGCTGTCGGGGGTTATGTCGTACAAGCGTTTTATTTCGGAAATGGATAACTTTGACGGCAGTGCGGATACGCCGTCGTAGGGCTTTAGCACCACACCCGTGTCTGCTTGCTCTGTTTGTATTGCGGCCTCTTTTGTAAACGCAGCGTAAGGGCGATGTCTACGAATTCTAAAAACCGCGGGGTGATCCCATATTGGAGAATTTTTGTTTGCGTCCGCGGTTAGCTCTGCCGCACTATGGTGCCGCAGCAAGCAGGGCATTATCCAGTCGAGATATGATTTTACACTACTGCGATAATACGCGGGCAAGGTAGTTTCCTGCCCACCAATGTGGTTTGCCCACTTTTCAATGGAGTTTTGCAAGCTTTTGGTACGTGCAGTTAAAATCAGCAATTCCTTTGCGCGGGTTAATGCCACGTACAAACAGCGCATTTCTTCGGAAAGGCTCTCGCGTGCCCAAAGGCGAGAAAGGCTAAACCGTGCAAGAGTATTGGCGCGAGTACGCAGCTTAGTATCCACATAGTACGGCCCAACGCCTAAATCCGAATGCAAAATAACGGGTTGGCGCATGTCATCCGTGTTGAATTTCTTGCCTAGGAACGCACATATCACCACAGGAAATTCCAGCCCTTTTGACTTGTGAATGGTCATTATACGTACGCGCTCGTCCGCAGCTTGGGCCGGTTCGGCAACCGCGCCTCTTGAGTTAACGCCAGAATCGTAGAGGCGCTCGATATAGCTTATGAAATGAAACAGCCCCTTTAGGCTTGTTTCTTCAAACTCTATGGCGCGTTCCAGCAGCAAACGCAGGTTGGCTTGGCGAATTGTACCGCCTTGCAGCATTACCACATGTGACGGGTACTGTGTTGTATCGTAAATTAGGCCTATTAAACGGCTTATGGGAAGGTACAAGGCTGCGTCACGCCATGTCTTTAGATCTGCTAAGAATTTCCGGGCTTTTTTTTGTGCCGGACGCAGGCTTGCCTCGGTTAAACCGCCGCAGTACGCCATCAAATGATCGTAGAATAACGGTGCGGTAACATCTTCACCAAGAGGGAATTGACGGATTTCTAACAGCTCATCTTCCGTTAGCCCATAAACTGGCGAATGCAGCGCCGTAAGCAGTTCAATATCCTGCCGCGGGTTGTCTGTCACGCGCAAAAAAGCCAACGCTGTTTTAACTTCTGACTGGTCGAGAAAACCCGCGTCCATATCGGCAATTGCGTCAATACCGTGGTTTTTCAATTCTTCTATCACGGCTCCGGCCATAGTAGACAGCCCACGGGATAGTATTGCAATATCCCCCGGCTTACATGGACGAAACTCCCCGGCATCGTTGTCCCAAACTCGTCGGTTTTCCAGCACTTCTATTATGCATTTGGCAATCATGCGAGTTTCGGCAATTATGTTATCTGGGGTTTCTTCCTCGTCTGCATCCAAGTCAGAGTCGCCCTCATCGGGTTCCTCTTGGTCTAAGAGCTCCACCCACATCCGCTTCTCGCCATATGG
>Ga0136643_10000091_pt1 | contig 82212 bp, 73 predicted proteins | sample TergutLab28metaG_FD_96883 | JGI IMG/M metagenome (GOLD analysis project Ga0136643, IMG submission 96883) | Labiotermes labralis P1 segment gut microbial communities from Petit-Saut dam, French Guiana - Lab288 P1 (version 3) (version 3) | ecosystem: Host-associated > Arthropoda: Insects >... | reverse complement strand
GGCGCGTAGACGAAGCCGCTGCCCTCGACGCCGCGGCCGCACGAGTTGGCCCCACGGATCTTGACCACGCTGACGCGGGTCGCGGCGACGCCGGGGTCGGACGGAAGGTTCTTGGGACCCGGCGGGACGTTGACGATCTGCTCCGGCGCGAACGGCTCGAGGTAGCGCGGGAAGAAGCCGGTTCCGACGACGTTGTTGAACGCCTGGAGCGCCCGCGGCGCGGCCTGCGGCAGCGCCGTGTTGACCTTCGAGAGCACGTAGGAGTTGCGCACCATCGAGGTGATCGGGCCGATCCGGGTGCCGCTGATCGCCACGCCGAGCGCCCACGCCACCAGCAGCACCGCCAGTGCGCTGAGCACCGCACCGCCGAGCGCGTCGAGCACCCGCGCGGGGCGCCAGGTGATCTTGTCGCGCACCTTCGCGCCGACGTACTGCAGCAGCGCCTGGCCGAGGGAGGCGCACAGGATGACGATGAACAGCGCGCCCAGCGAGACCGCGAGCGAGGGGTTCGCTCCACGCAGCACCGTCGGCGCGAGCCAGATGCCGAACAGGCCGCCGGTCAGCAGGCCGACCGTCGCGAACGCGCCGGTGACGAAGCCCTGCCAGTAGCCGGAGAGGGCGTAGGCCGCGATGAGGACGAGGAGGAGCCAGTCGAGGAGGTTCATCCAGGCATGTCTCCTCGGTCCGCGCCGTCGCGAACGGCGTTTGGCGCCGATCTGGCAAGGCGGCGACGCGCCGGCAGAGCGGATCCTCTATCAAGCGGCGCCCACGCAGCCAGATCGGATGCGAAACGCCGTGCAGCAGGTGTGGACCGGGGAGACATGCCTTAAAGGTCCTCCTTGCGGCGGTCGTACTCGGCGAGCATGTGGTCGGGCAGCTCGTGGACAGGAGGATCCTGCACCTCCGGCAACCATCCGATGAAGTCGAGGAAGCGCGTCAGGATGCCACCGGTGAAGCCCCAGAGGATGACGTCCTTGTCCGCGCCGATGAGGAAGCCGGGTCCGACCCAGCCTCCCGGGTGGCGTACGCGGATGCGGTGCTCGGGCGCCACCAGCTCCTTCAGCGAGACCCGGTGGATGGCGTGGACCTCGGCGGGCGATGCCACCCGGACCGCGCTCGGCTCGCGCCAGTAGCCGATGACGGGGGTCACCGAGAAGTTCGACGGCGGCAGCCACAGGTCGGGCAGCGACGCGAAGACCTCGACGCCCTCGGGGGCGAGCCCGATCTCCTCCTCGGCCTCCCGCAGCGCGGCCTCCACCGGGGTCTCGCCCGGGTCGATGCCACCGCCGGGGAAGGAAACCTGCCCCGGGTGCGAGCGCATGTCGTGGGCACGCTCGGTGAGCAGCACGTCGGGCCCGTCTTCGCCCTCCCCGAGCAGCATGAGCACGGCGCCCCGCCGTGGGTCGCTGTCCGCGGGAGCCTGGAACGCCGTCAGGTGGCTGCCCTGGATCCGGTCGGCACCGTCGGCGACGGCGCGCACCCAGTCCGGGAGCGTCGGATCGGTCATGGCGTCGCTCCCGCGGCCTGGTGGGACGACAGGCCGATGCCGTGCTGCTGCGCGAGATCGGCGATCTGCTTGACGGAGTCGAGGCCGCCCATGGTCGGTCCCGAGATGCTGCCGTCGGCCTTGACGAAGTAGAAGAACGGCATCACTCCCGGCGGCTTCAGGCTCGACTGCTCGAGGTCGCCGCAGGGGTCGGCGAGCAGCGGGTAGTGGACGTCGCTCTGCTTCGCGAGCAGCAGCCCCGCGCTCGGGATGGTGTCGAGGTAGTCGACGCCCACGACGCTCACCCGGCCGGCGTACTGCTTGGCGAAGGCGGCGAGCGCCGGCATCTCCTGGCGGCAGGGGCCGCAGGACGACGACCAGAAGTTCACGATCGCCGGACCCTTGATGTCGGAGAGTGCGACCCTCTGCTTGCTGCCGAGGCAGCCGAGCGAGGTGGCGGGCATCGATGCGGCCGGCGCCTTGGCGTCGACGGCCAGGCTGCCCGGCGTGCAGTCGGGGATGCCGGCCTGCTGGCGCAGGCCGACGAGGTCCGAGGACGCCACCGACACGCTGCAGCCGCCCGCGTGCGGGCTCGAGTCGCAGGAGGTGAGCAGTACGGCGCCGGCGATGATCGCGAAGCACGCCGGCAGGATCCGGGCACGCATCAGTTGGGCCCCTCGTCGCGGACGAGTGCCTCCGCGAGGGCGGGCTCGATCGGCCCCGCGCCGTACGACGGGCACCACCGCGCCACCGGGCAAGCACCGCACGCGGGCTTCTTGGCGTGGCAGCGGCGGCGGCCGTGCCAGATCAGGTGGTGGCTGAGCATGGTCCAGTCGCGCTTGGGGAAGAGCGCGCCGACGGCGTGCTCGACCTTCACCGGGTCGGTCTCGGTGGTCCAGCCGAGCCGGCGGGCCAGCCGGCCGAAGTGGGTGTCGACGGTGATGCCGGGCAGGTCGAAGGCGTTGCCGAGCACGACGTTCGCGGTCTTGCGCCCGACGCCGGGCAGGGTGACGAGGTCGTCGAGGCGACCGGGCACCTGGCCGTCGTACGTCTCGACGAGGGCGGCGCTGAGCTTGAGCAGGCTCTCGGTCTTGGCGCGGAAGAAGCCGAGCGGGCCGATGATCTGCTCGAGGTGCGCGCGGTCGGCGGCGGCCATCGCGGCGGGGTCCGGATAGGCGGCGAACAGCTTGGGGCGCACCGCGTTGACCCGCTTGTCGGTCGTCTGCGCCGACAGCACCGTCACGACCAGGCACTGGAAGGGGTCGTCGAAGTCCAGCTCCGCCTTGGCGTCGGGGTAGGTCTCGGCGAGGACCCGGTCGATCTTCCGGGCACGCCGGACCAACTGGGTCGACGTCTCCCCGGAGGTATCGATCGGCCGCACGCAGCAAGAGTACGGGGCGCCTCCGACCGCGCCGGGCGAGGCGACGACTAGGTGTGAAGTGGACCACTGGCTAGGATGCGCTGAGCGGTACGCCGGTCGGGCCCCACCAGGGGGTCCCAGTGTGCTGCGGACCAACTGGGAGGAAGCGTGGACAACGACGTACTCCGGCAGGCGCCACTGTTCAGCGCTCTCGACGACGAGGCGATGACGGCCCTCCGATCCTCGATGGGAGAGACGCACCTGCGTCGGGGCGAGGTGCTGTTCCACGAGGGCGACACCGGCGACCGTCTCTACGTCGTGCTCGACGGCAAGGTGAAGCTCGGCCGCACCTCCTCCGACGGGCGCGAGAACCTCCTCGCGATCATGGGCCCCGGCCAGATGTTCGGCGAGCTGTCGCTCTTCGACCCGGGCCCGCGCTCCGCGACCGTCACGGCCGTCACCGACGCAGACTTCGCCTCCCTCTCGCACGAGGACCTGCTGCGCTGGCTCGAGGGCCGCCCGGCCGTCGCCCGCGGCCTGCTCGCGCAGCTGGCCGCGCGCCTGCGCAAGGCCAACGACGTCGTCGCCGACCTGGTCTTCTCCGACGTGCCCGGCCGCGTGGCCAAGGCGCTGCTCGACCTCGCCGAGCGGTTCGGCCGCACCGCCGACGACGGCGTGCACGTCCACCACGACCTCACCCAGGAGGAGCTCGCCCAGCTGGTCGGCGCCTCCCGCGAGACGGTCAACAAGGCGCTCGCCGACTTCGCCTCGCGCGGTTGGCTGCGCCTCGAGCCTCGCTCCGTCGTGATCATGGACATGGAGCGCATGTCGCGGCGAGCCCGCTGACCTGGCCGATGTCCCCCGCGCCGACACACGCGCTGCGGCGATCCGGTGTCGCCGGGGGCGTCCTGCTCGGCGGAGGTCTTCTGTGGAGCAGGCGTCGAGCGAGCCTTCCTTACCGGTAAGGAAGGCTCGCCGTGGCTACCGGTTCCCGCGGCCCCTCCTCGTGCGTCACGACGCGTGGGAGTCGGCCAGGTAGGCCAGCTGGGCACGGACCGACCACTCGGCCGGCACCCACAGCGACTCGTCGACGTCTGCGTAGACGATCTCGACGACCCGGCGCGGGAGCTCGGTATCCTCGGCGACGTCCGGCGCGAGACGGGTGATGCCCAGGCGCTCCAGCGCCGACTCCACCTGAGCGAGTCGCTCCCGGCGGTGGGCCTTGTAGAGGTCGAGCACGCCGGCCGCGTCGTCGAGGACCGGGCCGTGGGCCGGCCAGAGCGTCTCGACCCGGCCGTCGCTCACCAGCGCCCGCATCCGCTCCAGCGACTCGAAGTAGCCGCCGAGGTCGCCGTCGGGGTGCACGATCACGGTGGTGCCACGGCCGAGCACCATGTCACCGGTCAGCAGCGCGCGGTCGGCGCCGACCAGCAGCGAGATCGAGTCGCGCGTGTGTCCGGGCGTGGTCAGCACCTCGACCGCCAGGTCGCCGGCCGAGAGCACCTCGCCGTCGACGACCGGGTCCGAGCGCCAGCACTGGTCGGGGTCGAGGGCGCGTACGCCGCAGCCCACGCGGTCCGCGAACGCGCGGGCGCCCTCGGTGTGGTCGAGGTGGTGGTGCGTGACGACGACGGCCGAGACCTGGCCGGCGGCCTCGGCCACCGCGTCCAGGTGCCCGTCGTCCAGCGGCCCCGGGTCGACCACGATCGACGAGGGCGAGCCCGGCTCGCGCAGCACCCAGGTGTTGGTGCCGTCGAGCGTCATCATCCCCGGGTTGGGGGCGAGGACGCAGCGGCCGCGCTCGCCGTACTCGCCGCCCGACCAGTCGCCCATCACGGCCGCCCGGGCTCGTCGACGCCGCCGACCGCGTCGACCCGGTCGAGACCCCGCCGCGCCGCCACCAGCGGTCGGGCGGTCGCCGGCATCGAGAGGGTCCAGCCCTCCCCGAGCGGCTCGACCTGGGGCATGAACATCTCCACCCGCCGCCCGACGGCGGCGCCCAACACGTCCGAGACGGTCGGGTGCTGGGCGATCTCCAGGCAGGTGATGTACGTCGGCGGCAGCATCGCCAGCGAGCCTTCGTCCGCGCGGTCGGCGGCCTCGCCGACGGCGAGCCAGGTGACCGAGGACGACTCGGTGGACACGTCGCGGGTTACCTGCCCGGTCGGCAGGCGCGCGACGAAGAACCAGGTGCGGTAGCGCTTCGGCTCGAAGACCGGGGTCAGCCAGCCGGCCCACACGCCGAGCAGGTCGGTGCGCAGGACCAGGCCGCGCCGGGTCAGGAAGTCGGTGAGCGACAGCTCGCGCGCCTCCAGCGCGACCCGGTCGGCCTCCCAGTCCTCGCCGCTGGTGTCGGCCACGACCTCGCCGGCCGACGGACCCGCCAGCAGCACGCCCGACTCCTCGAACGTCTCCCGCACCGCCGCGCACACGAGCGCGAGGGCCGAGGTCTCGTCGACGCCGAGCCAGTCGGCCCACTCGGCCAGCGACGGCCCCGCCCACAGCTCGGTGGCGAGCGCGTGGTCGCGCGGATCGACTCCGCCGCCGGGGAAGACGGCCATCCCGCCGGCGAAGTCCATGCTCAGCTGGCGGCGCAGCAGGTACGCCTCCGGCCCGCTCGCCGCGTCTCGCAGCAGCACCACGGTGGCGGCGTTGCGCGGCTCCGCGGCCGAGCGGGTGCCGTCGGCGTACTCCTTGGCGACGTCGGCGACTGCCTCCGGCAGGGGGACGGGCGGCAGCGGGATCCTCATCGCGCCAGGACCTCGGCGATGACCTCGACCTCGACGGGCGCGTCCAGCGGAAGCACGGGCACACCGACGGCCGACCGTGCGTGCACGCCGGCCTCGCCGAAGACCTCGCCGAACAGGTTCGAGGCGCCGTTGGCCACCCCGGGCTGGCCGGTGAAGTCCGGCGTGGAGGCCACGAAGGCGACCACCTTGACGATGCGGACCTGCTCCAGCGACCCGACGACCGAGCGGATCGCCGCCAGGGCGTTCAGCGCGCACTGCCGGGCGCACTCGGTCGCCACCTCCGCACTGACCTCGCCCCCGACCTTGCCGGTCGCGACGAGCTCACCGGACCGCATCGGGAGCTGCCCCGCCGTGTAGACGAGAGACCCGGTCCGCACCGCCGGGACGTACGCCGCCACCGGCGGCACCACGTCCGGCACGCTCATGCCGAGCGCAGCGAGCCGCTCCTCGGGACCGGAGCCCTCGGCGACCATCGATCAGCCCTCCAGGGGGCGCTTGAAGTAGGCGATGTCGTTGCCCTGCGGGCTCGGGATGATCGCCACCAGCTCCCAGCCGTCCTGACCGAAGTTGTTCAGGATCTGGGTCGCTGCGTGATTGAGGACGGGCGCTACCTGGTACTCCCACTTGCTCATGCGTCCGACACTACTCAGCCCGCTCTCTCGCTAGGGTGAGCCGGTGAGTGATTGGAGCCGGGTGCGTCTGCACGTCGTCACCGGCAAGGGCGGCACGGGCAAGTCGACGGTGGCCTCGGCGCTCGCGCTCGCCCTTGCGAGTGCCGGTCGCAACGTGCTGCTCTGCGAGGTCGAGGGGCGCCAGGGCATCGCCCGGATGTTCGACGTCGACCCCCTCCCGTACGCCGAGCAGCGACTGGCCACCGGCCTGCCCGACGACGACAGCCGCCACGGCAACGTCTACGCCCTGCACGTCGACGCGGAGTCGGCGCTGCTGGAGTACCTCTCGATGTACTACCGCCTCGGCCGCGCCGGCAAGGCGCTCGACCGCTTCGGCGTCATCGAGTTCGCCACCACGATCGCCCCCGGCGTGCGCGACGTGCTGCTGACCGGCAAGGTCTACGAGGCCGTCCAGCGCAACAGCCGCAACAAGGGCGCCCGCCAGTACGACGCCGTCGTGCTGGACGCCCCGCCGACCGGCCGCATCACCCAGTTCCTCAACGTCAGCAACGAGCTCGCCGGACTGGCCAAGGTCGGGCCGATCCGCGGCCAGGCCGACACGATGATGACCCTCTTCCGATCCCCCCGTACGGCGGTGCACCTGGTGACCGTGCTCGAGGAGATGCCCGTGCAGGAGACGGCCGACGGCATCGGCGAGCTGCGCGAGGTGAACCTGCCCGTGGGCGGCGTGGTGGTCAACCAGATCCGGCCGCGCGACCTCACGGCCGACGACCTCGCGGCGGCGCGGGCCGGAACGCTCGACCGGGCCCGCGTCGAGTCCGACCTCGCCGCGATCGGCCTGCCGCACGACCAGGAGCTGATCGGCAGCCTGCTCACCGAGGCGCACGACCACGCCGAGCGACGGGCCCTCGAGGACAGCCAGCGTGCCGTGGTGGCCGAGCTGGGCGTTCCGGCGTACGAGCTGCCGCGGCTGGCCGGTGGCGTCGACCTCGGCGCGCTCTACGAGCTGGCCGGCCGCCTGCGCGAGCAGGGGATGGCGTGAGCGCCCCGCGCAGCGGCGCCCAGCGGCGCACCAGGGTGGGCCCGACCTCGCCCTCGGGCCGTCCTGCCCCGGACATCGACGTCGACGCGCTGCTGGACGACCGCGGCACCGGCATCATCGTGTGCTGCGGCTCCGGCGGCGTCGGCAAGACGACCACCTCGGCGGCGCTGGCGCTGCGGGCGGCCGAGCGCGGACGCAGGGTGGTCGTGCTGACCATCGACCCCGCCCGCCGGCTGGCCCAGTCGATGGGGATCGCGGCGCTCGACAACACCCCCCGGCCCGTCGACCTCGGTGATCGAGGAGGTCGCGAAGCGACCGTCTCGAGATCAGGCTCGCTCGACGCGATGATGCTCGACATGAAGCGGACCTTCGACGAGGTCGTCGAGTCGCAGGCGAGCCCCGAGAAGGCCCAGCAGATCCTGGCCAACCCGTTCTACATCGCGCTGTCGAGCTCGTTCGCGGGCACGCAGGAGTACATGGCGATGGAGAAGCTCGGCCAGCTCCACCGCGACAAGGTGCTCGGCGACGGCACCTACGACCTGATCGTGGTCGACACCCCGCCGTCCCGCTCGGCGCTGGACTTCCTGGACGCGCCCGAGCGGCTCTCGAGCTTCCTCGACGGCCGGTTCGTGCGGCTCATGCTCGCGCCGGCACGCGGGCCGGCCCGGCTGATGAGCGCCGGGGTCGGCCTGATCACCGGCGCGCTCAACAAGATCCTCGGCGCCGGCTTCCTCAGCGACCTCCAGACCTTCGTGGCGGCGCTGGACACCGTCTTCGGCGGCTTCCGCCAGCGCGCCCAGAAGACCTACTCCCTGCTGCAGGCCGACGGTACGGCGTTCCTCGTGGTCGCCGCGCCCGAGGCGGACGCGCTGCGCGAGGCGGCGTACTTCGTCGAGCGGCTCAGCGAGGACCGGATGCCGCTCGCCGGCCTGATCGTCAACCGCAGCACGCCGGGCGCGCCGGGACACCTGTCCGCCGAGGAGGCGACCGCGGGTGCCGACCGGCTCACCGGCGAGGGCGAGGCGATGACCGCGGCACTCCTGCGGCTGCACGCCGACCGGGTGCGGATCACCCAGCGCGAGCGGACGCTGCGCGAGACCTTCCGGCGCGCGCACCCACAGGTGCCGACCGTCGTCGTACCGGCGCTCGCCGGCGACGTGCACGACCTCGACGGCCTGCGCAGGATCGGCGAGCTCCTCGCCGATCCTCCGGACCGGTCCGCCACCTAGGCGGACCGGTCGGAGCCACGCTCCCGAGTGTCTGAGCTCAGGCGGTGGCGTGCGCGCCGAGCTCGGCGTCACGCGCCGACTCCAGCAGCTTGCGCCACGACGAGTTCGGGCGACGCCGCAGCAGCGCCCGGCGCTCACGCTCGGTCATACCGCCCCACACGCCCCACTCGATCTGGTTGTCGAGCGCCTCGGCGAGGCATTCGGTGCGCACCGCACAACCGGAGCACACACTCTTGGCCTTGTTCTGCTCGGCGCCCCTGACGAAGAGTGCGTCGGCCTGGCCGTCCTGACATGCGGCGCTGAGCGCCCAATCTTCAACCCACATTGAAATACGTCCCCGTACTGAGCCCGGGAGGCACCCCCACAGCGCCATGGCCCCAAGCTCTGCGGACCAAGGTAGAGGAAGATCCCTGTCTGCACAGGACACGTTGGGCCCAGGTGGTCTAGTCATATCTAGTCATCACGGCCACTCCCGGTCGGAGGGCCTCGGGTGGCACGGAATCGGGCGAATACCATGAGTCCCGTACCCTTTGGGCATGCCAGGTCCCCGCTTCGACGGACTTCCCAAGCGCAAGGTGGCGTCCCACATCGGGGTCATGCTTGCTGTTGCCGCCGTGCTCGGCATCGTCGTGTCCGGGCTGGCGATCCCGTTCGCGGGCCTGCTCGGCTTCGCCGCGAAGGACATGTCCAACTCGGCCAACGACCTGCCCAAGCAGCTCACCACCGAGTCGCTCCCCCAGCGCACCCAGATCGTCGATCAGCACGGCAAGCCGATCGCGACGCTCTACGACCAGAACCGCGTCAACGTCCAGCTGAACCAGATCTCGCGCACGATGGTCAAGGCGCTGGTCGCGATCGAGGACTACCGCTTCTTCCAGCACGGCGCGCTGGACGTGAAGGGCACGCTGCGCGCGTTCTTCAAGGACCAGGCCGCGGGCGGGTCGGTCCAGGGCGGCTCGACGCTGACCCAGCAGCTGGTCAAGCAGACGCTGGTCAACCAGGCCGACACCGTCGCGGCGCAGAAGGCCGCCACGGCGGACACGTTCGCGCGCAAGTTCCGCGAGCTGCGCTACGCCATCGCGCTGGAGAAGCTGCACAGCAAGGACTGGATCCTGCAGCAGTACCTCAACACCGTCTACTTCGGCGACGGCGCCTACGGGGTCCAGGCCGCAGCCCAGCACTACTTCGGCGTCAACGCCAAGTCCCTCGACCTCCGCCAGTCGGCACTGCTGGCCGGCCTGGTCCAGAGCCCCGAGGCGCTCAACCCGACCAGCAACCCCAAGGGCGCGACCCAGCGGCGCAACACGGTGCTCGACCGGATGGCCCAGCTGCACGCCATCTCGCAGTCGACCGCGGACAAGAACAAGAAGATGAGCCTCGGGCTCCACGTCCAGAAGGCCGCGAACGGCTGCGTCAGCTCCAGCGCGCCGTTCTTCTGCGACTACGTCGTGAGCTACCTGATGAAGGACAAGGCGCTCGGCAAGACCAAGAAGGAGCGCCAGCGCGTCCTGTGGGGCGGCGGTCTCACGATCCAGACCACGATGCGCGGCCAGTTCCAGCACTACGCGACCGTCGCGGCCAGGACCCACGTCAACCAGACCGACCAGGCGATCGGAGCGCTGGCCGAGGTCGAGCCCGGCACCGGCAACGTGATCGCGCTGGCCCAGTCCCGCCCGATGGGCACCCACTCCCGCAAGGGCGAGACGTTCCTCAACTACGCCGTGCCGCCGGCGTACGGCAGCGCCGCCGGCTTCCAGGCGGGCTCCACGTTCAAGTTCTTCGTGATGGCCGCCGCCCTCCAGCAGGGCCTGCCCGTCACGACCAGCTTCTACGCCCCCAACGAGTACGACGTCTCACAGGGCGACTACCGCACCTGCCACGGTCCCTACCGCAGCACCCAGATGTGGCCGGTCCACAACTCGACCGGCGCGACCGACGAGACCATGGACATGAACATCGGTGCGCCGGAGTCGGTGAACACCTACTTCGCCCAGCTCGAGAAGCGCACCGGCCTCTGCCAGCCCTACGGCCTCGCCAAGGAGATGGGCCTGGACCTGACCAAGGCCAACCAGATCCCGTCGTTCACCCTCGGTGTGGCCGACGAGAACCCGCTCACCATGGCCTCGGCGTACGCCACCGCAGCCTCGGGCGGCACCTGGTGCGCGCCGCGGCCCGTCAGCGCGATCCTCGACGCCAACGGCAAGGTCGTGAAGAAGTACCCCACCCAGTGCAAGCGGGTCATGTCGCAGCACACCGCCGACTCGATCGACGCGGTGCTGCACCACGTCATGGAGCCCGGCGGCTTCGGCGCCAACATCATGTTGGACAAGGAGGCCGCCGCCAAGACCGGAACCAACGACTCCAACATGGCAGTCTGGTTCAACGGCTACACCCCGGCGATCGCTGTCTCCTCGGTTGTGGCCGGCGTCAACCTCGCCGGTCACCAGATCCCCGTGCCCCCGGTGCTCCACGGCGTCTACTACGGCACGGCGCACGGCTCCACGGTCGCCGGCCCGATGTGGTACGCCGCCCTGCACCCGGTGCAGGACCTGCTGCCCAACAAGCTCTTCCACCAGCCGCCTCCGGGCCCCCTGCAGGCCGGCCTGCCCCACGTCGTGGGCGCGTCGCTCGACCACGCCTTCAAGGCGATCAAGGCGGCGGGCTTCACGCCGCAGATGGCCGGCATGGTCGACTCGGCGTACGCACGGGGCGAGGTCGCGATGCTCAGCAAGGGCACCGACGGCAACGTCGTCTACATCTACACCTCCAGCGGTCACGGCGCCCCGGTCGCGCCTCCCCCGCCGCCGGTCATCAGCCACGGCGGCGGTGGCGGAGGCCATGGCCACGGTGGCGGCGGGCACGGCGGTGGCGGTGGCGGCCACGGCGGCGGGCCCGGCCCTGGTGGACCTCCGCACGGTGGCCCACCCGGCCACGGCGGCGGCCCCGGTCACTGATCGGGCGACAGCGAGCACGAGCGGGCGTCCCCGACGGGGCGCCCGCTCCGCTCTCTCCGGATGGTCGAGCGTTCTTGGGTGGTCGAGCCTGTCGAGACCGATCAGGCGCCGAGCTGGCGGCGTACCTCCGCGGCCACGACGGCGCCGTCGGCCCGGCCCTTGACCCGGGGCTGGAGGGCACCCATCACCTTGCCCATCGCGCGCGGACCCTCGTCGGCGACACCGAGCTCGGCGATCGTCGCGGTGACGAGCTCGCCGATCTCGGCCTCGCTGAGCTGCTGCGGGAGGTACTCGGCGATGACGGCGGCCTCGGCGCGCTCCTTGTCGGCGCGGTCGGCGGCGCCGCCCTCCTCGAAGGCGGTGGCGGCCTCGCGCCGCTTCTTCGCCTCGGTCGCCAGGAGGCCGACGACCTCGTCGTCGGTGAGCTCCTTCGCGGTCGACCCGGCGACCTCGGCGTTGGTCAGCGCGGTCAGCACCATGCGGAGCGTGGAGGAGCGCACGGTGTCCCGGGCCTTCATCGCGGTGGTCAGGTCGGCACGGAGGCGGTCCTTGAGGGTGCTCATGTGCGGATTCTGCCCCGACTGTGCCAGCCTTGCCGAATGCGTTTGCCTGCGGTCCTCCGGATGCTCGGCGCCGCCACGGTGGCGGGGGGTGCCGTCACGGCGTACGCCGCCTGGGAGGCCCGCCAGTACACCCTGCGCCGGATCACGGTCGACGTGCTCCCTGCGGGCATGCGGCCGGTGCGGGTGCTGCACCTCAGCGACATCCACATGGTCCCGGGCCAGCGGCACAAGCAGGACTGGCTGCGTGGACTCGCCGCGCTCCAGCCGGACCTCGTCATCGACACCGGCGACAACCTCGCGCACCAGGAGGCGGTCGCCCCCGTCCTGGAGTCGCTGGGCGGGCTGCTCGACGTACCCGGCGTCTTCGTGCACGGCTCCAACGACTACTTCGAGCCGCGGCTGCGCAACCCGTTCGGCTACCTGCTCCCCGACACCGGCAAGCGGCGCACCGACGTGCCGCAGCTGCCCTGGGGCAGGCTCTCCGCCGGCCTCGCCGGGGCCGGCTGGCTCGACCTGACCAACCGCCGGGCACGGCTGACCGTTGGCGAGACGAGGTTCGCCTTCGCCGGCGTCGACGACCCCCACCTGCGGTACGACGACCTGGCTGCCGTCGCCGGTCCCGCCGATCGCGACGCGGACCTGCGCATCGGCGTCGCGCACGCGCCGTACCTGCGGGTGCTGGACCAGTTCGCCTCCGACGGGCACGACGCCATCGTGGCCGGCCACACCCACGGCGGACAGATCTGCCTGCCCGGCGGGCGTGCGCTGACCACCAACTGCGACCTCGAACCCGCCCGCGCACGCGGCCTGCACCGCCACCCCGCCGACTCCCGACCGGGCGATCCGGGGTCAGCCTGGCTGCACGTCTCGGCAGGTCTCGGGACCAGCCCGTACACCCGCGTGCGGATCGCCTGCCGCCCCGAGGCCACCCTGCTGACCCTGACCTGACCTCGATTGCAGGTCGACGAAGGTCCTCCGGTAGGCTGCCCGACGTTGCAAGGCGGGCTGTGGCGCAGTTTGGTAGCGCGCCTCGTTCGGGACGAGGAGGCCGCAGGTTCAAATCCTGTCAGCCCGACAGACAAGACGATCCCCTCTCGACTGCGGAGACGCAGACCGAGAGGGGATCGTCGGTTTCCGACGTCCTGCCGGGGTCGGTCAGCCGTTCGGGCCGGCCGGGGTCGTGGTGGGCTTGATGTGCTCGAGCTTGAGGGCGGAGTCCGCGAAGTCGTTGGTGAAGGTGCTGGCGATGCTGACCTTGGACGGATCGGTGCCGATCGTCTTGTACATGTCGAAGATCGTCTTCGGGCCGCCCGCCGGCATGATGCCGTCCGGGAGGAACTGGCCGTAGTCCTGCGTCAGCGCCGAGGTGTAGGTGGCCGGCGTGACCAGACCGTTGTTGGTGTACGCCGAGGGCATCTCCTTCTCAACGTCCGCGGCGCTGTGGGTGTGGATCCAGTGCATCGTCGCGACGAGCGCGTCAACGACCTTCTGGACGGTGTCCTTGTTCTGGTCGACCCAGTCCTTCTTCGCCAGGACGCCGGCCGCCGGCCACGCACCGCCGAGGAGCTTCGTGGCGCCGGCGGAGGTCGCCAGGTCGAAGGCGGAGTAGCCGATGTGCTGCGTCTCGATCGCCTGGACGGTCGGCTGCGTGGTCATCACGCAGTCCGCGGTGCCGTGCTGCAGGGCAGCGATCGCCGTCGCACCGGCCCCGACCGCGACGGTGTGGTAGTCGCTGTGGCCCACGCCGCCCTTGGACGCGACGAACTGGGTCAGCGTGTCCGTTCCCGAGCCCAGGTCGGTGACGCCCATCGTCTTGCCCTTGATGTCGGCGGGCGTGTGCACGCCGCTGTTGTTCGAGCACATGATGCGCTCGCCCGGAGCGCCCGAGAGCTGTACGACGTCCTCGACCGACTTGCCCTGCAGGCCGTAGTCGATGGTGTGGTTGTACCAGGCGCCGGCCATGTCGACCTGACCCGAGACCATGGCGTCCTCGGCCCCCACGCCGCCCGACTGCTCGGTGCTGAGGATGACGTCGACGCCGTACTTCTTGTAGAACCCGAGCTGGTCGGCCAGCTTGTAGGGCAGGTAGATCTGCTTGTCGATGCCACCGACCATGAGCTTGACGGTGGGCAGGCCGTTGCTGCTGGTCGAGCCTGAGCCCGAGCCGCAGGCGGTGAGCACCGGGGACAGTGCCAGTGCCGCGACGGCGACCAGCGGGACGATGCGACGGATCATGTGCGTGCTTCTTTCTGGTGGGTGGATCAGATGGATGCTGCTTCGGAGCGCGACTGTGGTCGCCAGGCGAGCAGCCGGTGCTCGATCCGGGTGAGGATGAACTCGGCAACGAGGGTGAGAGCCATGACGGTGAAGACGACGGCGAAGATGCCGTTGGCGTCGAACGTGCCCTGGGCGGTGGAGATGACCAGACCGAGTCCCTCCGTAGAGCCGAGGATCTCCTGGACGAGCGCGCCGACGATCGCGAACCCGAAGGCCGTGTGCAGCGAGGCGATGATCCAGGTCATGGCCGACGGCAGGGTGACGTGGCGGATGATGTCCAGCTGCTTGGCGCCGAGGACGCGGGCGTTCGCGATCACGTTCGGATCGACCTCGCGCACGCCCTGGAAGGCGTTGAAGAACACCACGAAGAAGACCAGCACCGCGGCCAGGATGACCTTCGGCAGCAAGCCGACGCCGAAGGCGACGACGAAGATCGAGCCGAGCACGATGCGCGGGATCGCGTTGAGCATCTTGATGTACGGGCTGACGATGTCGGAGAGGTAGCGGTTCGTCCCCAGGGCGACGCCGACCACGATGCCGACCACGGAGCCGAGCAGGAAGCCGTACACCGCCTCCTGGAACGTCACGAAGATCTGCCGCGGGTAGGACCCGAAGCTGGTTCCGTCGCGGAAGAGCGTGTAGAGGCGGTGCACGATCCCGGTGGGCTGACCGAAGAAGAACCGGTCCACCCACCCCTCGGTGGTGAACCACTGCCAGCCTCCGATGACGACCACGCCGAGGGCGAGCTGACCGGCCAGCACCAGCAGTCGGCGCCGCCAGCGCAGTCTCCCGGCGAGGTTCCCGCCCGACGGCAGCGGGCTCGTGGCGGGCCCGCTCTTCTGCTCGTACGCCAGCGGGGCGATCTGGGGACCCGAGGTGCCGAGCATGCCGTCCTCCCAGGACGAGGGTCCGCTGGGGTTGATCGGGTTGTCGCGGTTGCTCATGCCGACACCGCCGTCGCGGCGTACGCGCGCTCGACCTCTTCGCGCAGCGAGCTCCAGATCCGGCGCTGGAGCTCGACGAAGCGCGGCTGGAACCTCATCTCCTGAACGTCGCCGCGCGGGCGCGGGAGGTCGATGTCGTAGACGTCCTTGATCGAGCCCGGCGAGGAGGTCATCACGACCACGCGGTCCGAGAGCGCCACCGCCTCGTCGAGGTCGTGGGTGATGAAGATGACCGAGCAGCGGATCTGCTCCCACAGCGCCAGCAGCTCGTTGGACATGATCGCCTTCGTCTGCACGTCGAGAGCGCCGAACGGCTCGTCCATGATCAGGATCCGCGGCTCGTTGATGAGGGCGGCGGCCATCGCCACGCGCTTTCGCATGCCACCCGACAGCTGGTGGGGATAGCGGTCCTCGAAGCCGGCGAGCCCGACCCGCCGCACCCAGTCCCTGGCCGAGGCATGCGCCTGCTTCTTGCCGGTGCCCCGGAAGATCGGGCCCATGGCCACGTTGCCGAGCACCGTCTTCCACGGAAGCAGCGCGTCGGCCTGGAACATGAAGCTCACGCCGTCCGCGATGCCCTCGACGGGCGCGCCGCCGATGGTGATCTGGCCGGCGCTCGGCCTGTCGAGACCGGAGACGAGGCTCAGCGTCGTCGACTTGCCGCAGCCGGTCGGGCCGACGACCGCGCAGAACTGGCCCGGCTCGACGACGAAGGACACGTCCTCGATCGCGGTGAAGATCGGCCCCGATGGGGTGAGAAAGCGTTTGGTGACTCCGGTCAGCTCGATCCGGGCACTCCTCGTTGCTGCTGCCATGGCCCCAGAACGTAGGCAGCAGAGTGACCGGCGTCACCCATGCGAGCGAATGATGCCCTTGTGCTCGTAGGTTCGCATTTCGTGCATTCCGTGCACGTGTGACGACCGGCACACAGTCCGTAGTCTGTTCCGGATGCGCAAGCTCTCGACCCAGATCCTGGCGAGCCAGACGGTGATCCTGGGGATCACCGTCGCGGTGGGCTTCGGTCTCTTCGTCCGGGGCGAGCGACTGCACCTCGACCACGTCTACGAGCAGCGGGCGGCGGCGATCGCCGCCGCGACGGCCCAGGTGCCCGACATCAGGCGCTGCCTGGAGGACGAGGCGGGCTGCGGCAACACCGTCCAGCGCATCGCCCGGGGCGTCCAGCACAGCACAGGGGCGTCGTACGTCGTCGTCATCGACATGGCGCGGGTGCGCCACTCTCACCCCGACCCCGCGCTCATCGGCCAGCCGGTCGCGGAGCGGATCGCCACCCTGGACGGACAGGAGCACGTCGGCATCGACGTCGGGGCGACCGGACGCTCGGCGAACGGCAAGGCGCCGCTCTACGGGCCCGACGGCACGATGGTCGGCGAGGTCTCGGTCGGCCTCCAGGAGAGCGCCGTGAGTGCGGCGCTCGTCCACGAGCTGCCGACGTACGCCGCCTGGTTCGGCGTCGCGCTGGCGGTCGGTGGCATCGTCTCCCTGCTGCTCGCCGCCCGGCTGAAGAAGCGGACCTTCGGCCTGGAGCTCGACGAGATCGCCCACCTGCTGCGCGAGCGCGAGGCCGTGCTGCACGGCATCCGCGAGGGCATGATCGCCTTCGACGTGTCCGGACGCGTGGCCATGCTGAACGACGAGGCCCGGCGCCTCGCGGGGCTCGGGGCCGTGCCGATCGGGTCGCGCCTGGAGGACCACCTCCCCGAGGGCCGTCTGCGTGACGTCCTCACCGGCGTGGTCGACGGCCACGACGAGGTGGTGCTGACCGACGACTACTACCTCACCGTCAACCGCATGCCCGTGACCCTGGTCGGACGACCCGCGGGGGCCGTGGTGACCCTCCGCGACCGCACCGAGCTCTCCGGTCTGCTGCGCGAGCTCGACTCGGTCCAGGGGCTCACCGACGCGCTCCGCGCCCAGCAGCACGAGTTCTCGAACCGGATGCACACCGTGGCCGGGCTCCTCGAGCTCGGCGAGACCGACGAGGCGTTGCACTACCTGACCGACCTCGGTGGCGCGGAGGCCGGCTTCGCGGAGTCCGTGCGATCGCGGATCGCCAGCCCTCTGGTCGTCGGGCTGATCCTGGCCAAGTCGACGGTCGCGGCGGAGCGAGGCGTCGACCTGGTGCTCAGCGAGGAGTCCTGGCTCGGCCACGTCCCCACCCGGGAGCAGGCCCTCACCACGATCCTGGGCAACCTGGTCGACAACGCCGTCGAGGCGGTGTCGGGTGAGGGCTTCGAGTCCGGTACGTCCGGCGAGGTGAGGGTGTCGATCGTCGAGGAGCCGGAGTCGATCCGGCTGCAGGTGAGCGACAGCGGCCCGGGGCTGGTCCCGGGCACGGCCGAGCGGGTCTTCGTCGACGGCTACACCACCAAGACGGGTCGAGGATCCGAGCGCCGCGGGCTCGGCCTCGCCCTCGTGCACCGGCTCGTCCAGCGGATCGGCGGGGACATCGCCGCGTCCGAGGGACCAGGAGCAGCCTTCACCGTCCAGCTCCCGAAGGAGACGGCATGATCGCCACCCTGATCGTCGACGACGACTTCCGCGTCTCGCGCATCCACGCGGCCCACGTCGCCGCGACCGACGGCTTCACCGTCGTGGGAGAGGCGCACACGCTGAGCGAGGCGCGCGACGCGATCGCGACCCTCCGTCCTCAGCTGGTGCTCCTCGACCTGTACCTGCCTGACGGGAACGGCCTCGACCTGGTCAAGTCGCTCGCCGAGGAGCCGCAGCGGCCGGACGTCATGGTGATCACCGCGGCACGCGACGTGGAGACCGTGCGCACCGCCATGCAGCTCGGCTCGATCCACTACGTCGTCAAGCCGTTCACCTCGGCCACGCTGCGCGAACGGCTCTACAGCTACCGCGACCTCAGCGAGCGGCTCGGCCGACTGCCCGACGAGGCCGATCAGGACGACGTCGACGAGCTCTTCCGCACGCTGCGCCGGCCCGTCGCCGTACCGCAGACACCGCGGAAGGGTCACTCGGCACCCACGCTCGAGCTCGTCCGCCAGACCGTCCGCGACTCGGCCGCTCCGATCTCCGCCGCGGCCGTCGCCGAGCGGCTCGGGGTCAGCCGCCCGACCGCCCAGCGCTACCTCTCCTACCTCGCCGAGCACGGCGTGCTTCGGCTGGAGCTGAAGTACGGCGGCGCGGGACGGCCCGAGCACCTCTACTCCAGCGTCTGACGACCCGGCCCGCGCCGAGGATTCCGAGGGCCCACGGCGCTCCGTGAGCCGCCGAGGCGACGGTCGATGAGTTGCGGACGCTTCCATTCGGTTCCGGCGGAGGCGTGACAGACTGCACCCCATGTCGGACGAGCAGGACAAACTCAGGGTCAGCCTGGAAGCGCCCAAGCTGTTCGGCCGGAAGAAGAAGCCGGCCGACGACGAGCCTGCCCCTGCACCCGCGCCTGAGGCTGACGATTCCGACTCCGTCGAGTCGGCCGCTCCCGCGGTCGAGGCTCCGGAGAACGACGCTCCCGAGGCCGACGAGACGACGCCCGAGACGCTGGTCGACACCCCCGCCGTCGCGGATCCCGCGGTCGAGGCGGAGCCGGTCGAGGAACCCGCCGTCACCATCCCGCCGACGCCCGAGCCGGATCCGATCCCCGAGCCCGCGCCGGCTCCCGAGCCCGTCCCCGAGCCGGAGCCGGCTCCCGTTCCCGAGCCTGAGCCCGCCCCCACGCCTCAGCCTGAGCCTGAGCCTGAGCCGGACCCGATCCCCGAGCCGGCGTCGGCACCGGAGCCCGCCCCCGTCGTCGAGAAGCCGGTCGCCAAGAAGACCGCCCCGGCAGCGAAGGCGTCGATGGCCGGACCGATCGAGAACGTCGCCGCGAAGCCCGCTCCGGCAGCGAGGACGACTCCGGGCAAGCAGGTGACGCCGTCACCGGCGGCGGTCCCCCGGTCGACCACCAAGCTCCCGCCGAAGGCGTCGGAGAAGCCCGTGAGCGGTGCCGGCAAGGCGCTCGGCGCGGTCGGCGCGGTCGCGGCGTTCCTCCGCAAGCCGGTCGAGTCGCCCGACGAGGAGGCCGTTCCCCTGCTGTCGGCCTATCGGGCCGCGGCCGTCACCGGCCTGGTCGTGGGAGCCGCGATGGTGCTGCTGGTCTGGCTCTCGCTGCGTGGCTGCGAGGCCGTGCGCGGGACGTCGTCCTGCGGCGGAGGCCCCGGCTTCATCCTGCTGCTGATCACCTTCGTGCTCTGCGTCTACCTCGGCAGCGCGCTCCTCAAGGCGTTCGTCATCCCCGACCCCGGGAGCAGCAGCTTCCTCGCGGTCGGCGTGGTCGCCGTGATCGCCCTGCTGTTCCTGATCTCGCTGATCGACAGCTGGGTCATGATCATCATCATCCCGGTGCTGTCGATCCTGGCCTACCTCGGCTCGGTCTGGGTCACCAAGACCTTCGTCGAGACCGACCAGGGCGGCGGATCCTCGCTCTGAGCGCCGCGGTGGGTCGTGTGCCCGCCTGGTCGTGTGCCTGAGCCAAGGCGTGGCACGCACAGAAGCGGTCGTGTGCCTCACGCATCGCCACGACGATGTACCGAGCACCCACCCGCCTGGTCGTGTGCCTGAGACATCGCGATCGCGATGCGTGGGGCACACGACCCACCCCTGGATGTCCGGTCAGCGCGAGGCGGCGATGAGCTCCGCGATCTGCACGGTGTTGAGGGCGGCGCCCTTGCGCAGGTTGTCGTTGGAGACGAACAGCGCCAGGCCGCGGTTGCCGTCGACGCCCGGGTCCTGCCGGATGCGCCCGACGTACGACGGGTCCTTGCCGGCCGCCGCGAGCGGGTTCGGGATCTCGGCGAGCTCGACGCCGGGTGCGTCCTCGAGCAGCTCGGCCGCGCGCTCGGGCGTCATCTCCCGCTCGAACTCGGCGTTGATCGCCAGCGAGTGGCCGGTGAACACCGGGACGCGCACGCAGATGCCGGAGACGCGCAGGTCGGGGATCCCGAGGATCTTGCGCGACTCGTTGCGCAGCTTCTGCTCCTCGTCGGTCTCGTTCAGGCCGTCGTCGACGAGGTTGCCGGCGAAGGGCAGCACGTTGTAGGCGATGGTCCGCTTGTAGACGGTCGGCTCGGGGAAGGCGACCGCCTCGCCGTCGTAAGCGAGCTCGCGAGCCTTGTCGCCCGGCGCGGCGATCCCGGTCGCGAGCTCGTCGACGCCGGCGATGCCGGACCCGGAGACGGCCTGGTACGTCGACGCGATCAGCCGCACGAGACCGGCCTCGGCGTGCAGCGGCTTGAGGACCGGCATCGCGGCCATGGTGGTGCAGTTGGGGTTGGCGATGATGCCGCGGCCGGCCTTGATGACCTCGGCGGCGGCCTCCGGGTTCACCTCGGAGACGACCAGCGGGATGGCGGGGTCCAAGCGGTACGCGCTGGAGTTGTCGACCACGATCACGCCCGCGTCGACGAAGCGCTGCGCGAAGGCGCGCGAGGCGGTGGCGCCGGCCGAGAACAGCGCGACGTCCAGGCCGGTCGGGTCGGCCGTCTCGGCGTCCTCGACCGTCACCTGGCGGCCGCCGAAGTCGAGCACCTTGCCCGCCGAGCGCGCCGAGGAGAAGAAGCGGACCTCGCCGACGGGGAAGTCGCGCTCGAGCAGGATCTGGCGCATGGCGACGCCGACCTGGCCGGTCGCACCGACGACACCGATGTTGACGGGCTGGCTCATCGTCCGGTCCCTCCGTACACGACGGCCTCGATGTCGTCCGAGCCGAGGTCGAAGGCGGCATGGGCCGCGTTCACGGCCTCCTGGACCTGCTGCTCGCCGACGACGACGGACACGCGGATCTCGGAGGTGGAGATCATCTCGATGTTGACGCCGGCCTCGGAGAGCGCCTCGAAGAAGCGGGCGCTGATGCCCGGCGCCGAGCTCATGCCGGCGCCGACGATGGAGACCTTGCCGACGCTGTCGTCGTAGAGCAGGCCGGAGAAGCCGACGCTCGGCCTGAGCTTGTCCAGAGCCGCCATGGCCGCCTGGCCCTCGCCGCGGGGCAGCGTGAAGGAGATGTCGGTGAGGTTCGTGGCGGCGGCGGAGACGTTCTGCACGATCATGTCGATGTTGATCGCGTTGTCGGCGACCGCGCGGAAGATCGAGGCCGCCTCGCCCGGCTTGTCCGGCACGCCGACCACGGTGATCTTGGCCTGGCTCCGGTCGTGGGCGACACCGGTGATGATGGCGGATTCCATGGACTCCACGGCGTTCTCCTGAACTGTCTCGAGGTCTTCGGCCTTCACGACCCAGGTGCCCTCCATGTCGGAGAAGGAGGACCGGACGTGGATGGGCATGTCGTAGCGGCGGGCGTACTCGACGCATCGCAGGTGCAGGATCTTCGCGCCCTGCGCGGCCATCTCCAGGCACTCCTCGTAGGAGATGCGCGGGATCTTGCGCGCCCGCGGCTCGATGCGCGGGTCGGCGGTGAAGACGCCGTCGACGTCGGAGTAGATCTCGCAGACGTCGGCCTTGAGCGCGACGGCCAGCGCGACGGCCGTGGTGTCCGAGCCGCCGCGGCCGAGCGTGGTGATGTCCTTGGTGGTCTGGGAGACGCCCTGGAAGCCGGCGACGATCGCGATCGAGCCCTCGGCCAGCGCCGCCTCGATCCGGCCCGGGGTGACGTCGATGATCTTGGCCCGGCCGTGCTCGGAGTCGGTGATGACGCCGGCCTGCGAGCCGGTGAACGAGCGCGCCTCGTGACCCAGGTCGTGGATGGCCATCGCGAGCACAGCCATCGAGATCCGCTCGCCCGCCGTCAGCAGCATGTCGAGCTCGCGGGCCGGAGGCAGCGGCGAGACCTCGTTGGCGAGGTCGATCAGCTCGTCGGTCGTGTCGCCCATCGCCGAGACCACGACCACCACCTGGTGGCCCTGCCGCTTGCTGTTGACGATGCGCTGCGCCACGCGCTTCACGCCGGCGGCGTCGGAGACCGACGACCCGCCGTACTTCTGCACGACAATGCCCATCAGTGGTCAGCCTTCGGGTGCGGGGAACGACGTACGACGGCCAGCCTGATGAGCGTGGTCGCCGGGCCGATTCTATCGAGGCCGGCCGAGCCGTTTTAATCGTCGCCGTGGGGTGGACTGGGGGTGTGGGTTTCACAAGGGATGCAGCCGAACTGGCGCTTCCCACGCGTTGCACAGCATGGGAAGCGCTGACTTCGCTGCATCCCTTGTGAAACCCGCGCCTCGCGCCGTCGTCAGGCGTCCAGCGCCTCGGCGGCCTCGAGCTGCTCGTGCTCGTCGATCACGTCGACGTCGAGACGGTCGTGGGCCACGACCATCAGCAGGGCGTTCAGGACGGCACCGGCGAGGTTGCCCCAGTTGTTGACGTAGGAGAACTGCCACCACCACAGCGCCTCGGCGACGTCGCCGTTGCGGTAGTGACGCAGGCCGTTGTCGAGGTCGGCGGCGATGCTGGTGATGTCGTCGGAGAGCTGGCTCTCCACGATCTCGGGGTCGTAGGGGTCGAAGACGAAGCTGTAGGTGTCGACGTTGCCGAGCAGGTCGGCGAGGCGCATGCGCTGGTCGTCGAGGTCGGAGTCGGGGCCGACATCGGGCTGGAACTCCTCGCGCGGCTCGAAGTCGGTCACCGCGCCGAGGCGGGCCCCGGCCAGCGAGACCTGGCTGATCTGGAGCAGCAGCAACGAGACCGCCTGGCCGCCCCGTGCCTGCTCGGCGATGAGGCGTACGGCGTCGAGGAAGCTCTCCACGCTCCCCGCGATCTCGGTGGCGAGCTGGACGTTCTCCGTCTCGGCCGCGACCAGCGCGGCCAGGGCCGCCTGCCCCGGGAGCTGCTGCTCGGTCATTGCGCTGCCTGCCTTCCTACGAACGCACGTCCGAGGGTCACCTCGTCGGCGTACTCCAGATCCCCGCCCACGGGCAGTCCACTAGCCAACCGCGTCACGCGCAACCCCAACGGCGACAGCATCCGGATGAGGTACGTCGCCGTCGCCTCGCCCTCGAGGTTCGGATCGGTTGCGAGGATGACCTCGGAGACCTCCGCGCCGTCGCCACCGCCGAGCCGGGCGAGCAGCTCGCGGATGTGCAGCTGCTCGGGCCCGATGCCGTCGATCGGCGAGATCGCCCCGCCGAGCACGTGGTAGCGCCCGCGGAACTCGCGGGTGCGCTCGATCGCGACGACGTCCTTGTACTCCTCGACCACGCACAGCACCGCCGGATCGCGCCGCGGGTCGCGACAGATGCGGCACTGGTCGTCCTCGGCGACGTTGAAGCAGATCGAGCAGAACTTCACCTTGTCCTTGACCTCGATCAGCACGTCCGCCAGGCGTCGTACGTCGGCCGGGTCGGCCTGGAGCAGGTGGAACGCGATCCGCTGGGCGCTCTTGGGCCCGACCCCGGGCAGCCGCCCGAGCTCGTCGATGAGGTCCTGGACGACGCCTTCGTACACGGTGGGAGTCTTCTCAGAAGCCGAGCTGACCCGGCGCACCGCCGCCGGGCATGCCGGGCAGGCCACCGGTGAGCGGGCCCATCGTCTCCGCGGCGAGCGCCTCGGCCTTGGCCCGGCCGTCGCGGTAGGCGGCGACGATGAGGTCGCCCAGGTCGGCCAGGGCGTCGGCGTCGGTGCCGTCGATCGCCTCGGGGCTGATGTCGACCGCGACCAGGTCGCCGGTGCCGGAGACCTTCACGGTCACCGCGCCACCGGCGACGGCGCCGTCGACGGTCGTGTTCGCCAGCTGCTCCTGCGCCTGCTGGAGGCTGCTCTGCATCTGCTGGGCCTGCTGCATCAGGGCGTTCAGGTCGAGTCCGCCGGGGCCGCCGAGGGCGTCGAACGGGTTGTTGGTCATCGGGTCACCTCGTGGTCGGGGAACGGTGCTGCGGTCGTTGGGAGCGGTCGCTCCGGGGTCAGGATCGGGGGATCTCCTCGATCATCTGGGCGCCCAGCTCGCGCGCGAGCAGGTCGGGGCCGGACTCGGCGTCGACGTCGGTGTCGTTGAGGCTCACCGCTGCGTCGGGATCCTCGGGGGGCTCCTCGTCCTGCGCCTGGTACTGCTCGACCATCGCCCGGCGGGACTGCTCCTGCGGCGGGCCGTCCCCCGGCTCGTCGACGGCCCACGGGGGCGGCTCCGAGGCGGGCTCGGAGGCCCGCGGGGGCTCGGGCTGACGGGGCTGCTCGGGCGGCACCGGCCGGGCCTGCTGTGCAGGCGCGCTCGGCGGTGGACCCGCACCCGGGTCGGCGCCGGGGTCGACCACCGTCTCGATGCGTACGTCGGCGCCGATCACGTCGATCACCAGCTGGCGTACGACGTCGTTGTGACCGTTCTCGAAGCTGGTCCGCGCACCCGCGTTGGTGAACCCCAGCGTGATGGTGTCGTCGTCGAAGCCGACGACCTGGGAGTTCTGGGTCAGGTGGATCCAGGTGAGCTTGCGCGCGGAACGCGCCCGGTCGATCACGTCCGGCCAGAGGCGGCGTACGTCGACCAGGGTGAGCCCGCCGCTGCTCGGCGCCGACGCTGCGGGCGCTGCCGGAGCGGCCGCCGCTGCCTGCTCGGGTGGCGCGGCCGGCTCGGGTGGCGCGAGTGGCGCGGATGGCTCGGGGACACGCTCCGGCTCGACGGCGGCCGGCGGCTCGGTCTCCCGCGCCGGCTCCTGGCGCTCGGGCGCCGAGCGCTCGGCGGTCGCGGGCTCGGGCCGGTCCTGCGCGGGCACCGGCTCGACCCGGGGAGCGATCGTCGGCGCGGGCGCGCCACCACCGATCGAGACGCGCCGCTCGAGCCGGTCGAGGCGGGCCATCACGCCCTCGGTCGAGTGGTCGGCGCCGGGCAGCAGCACCCGGGCGCAGATCAGCTCGAGCAGCAGCCGCGGGGCGGTGGCGCCGCGCATGTCGGTCAAGCCGGTGGCGACGAGGTCGGCCGCGCGGACGAGGTCGGCACGCCCGAACCGGTTGGCCTGCGCGACCAGGCGCTCGGCCTGGTCGTCGGCGACGTCGATCAGGCCGGTCGCATGGGCGTCGGGCACCGCCGCGATGATCACCAGGTCACGCAGGCGACGCAGGAGGTCCTCGGTGAAGCGGCGGGGGTCCTGCCCGGTCTCGATCACCTTGTCGACCACACCGAACACCGCCCCGCCGTCACCGGCCGCGAACGCGTCGACGACGTCGTCGAGCAGGGTGTCGGGCGTGTAGCCCAGCAGCCCGCTGGCGAGCTGGTAGGTCACCCCGGCCGGTCCGGCACCGCCGAGCAGCTGGTCGAGCACCGAGAGCGTGTCGCGCGCCGAGCCGGCGCCCGCCCGCACCACCAACGGCAGCGCCGCCGGCTCGATGGCGACGCCCTCGCGCTCGCACAGCTCGGAGAGGTACGACGACAGCAGCCGCGGCGGGATCAGCCGGAACGGGTAGTGGTGCGTGCGCGAGCGGATGGTCGGGATGACCTTGTCCGGCTCGGTCGTGGCGAAGATGAACCGGAGGTGCGGCGGCGGCTCCTCGACGAGCTTGAGCAGGGCGTTGAAGCCCTGCGTGGTGACCATGTGGGCCTCATCGATGATGTAGACCTTGTAGCGGCTCCTGACCGGCGCGAAGAAGGCCTTCTCGCGCAGGTCGCGGGCGTCGTCGACGCCGCCGTGCGAGGCGGCGTCGATCTCGATCACGTCGATCGACCCCGGCCCGCCGCGGGCGAGGTCGCGGCAGCTCTCGCACTCGCCGCACGGGTCGGCGATCGGCGCCCGCTCACAGTTGAGCGCCCGCGCGAGGATGCGCGCCGACGTGGTCTTGCCGCAGCCGCGCGGTCCGGAGAACAGGTAGGCGTGGTTGACCCGGTTGGCCGCCAGCGCGGCACGCAGCGGCTCGGTCACGTGCTCCTGCCCGATGACCTCGCCGAAGGTCTCGGGGCGGTAGCGGCGGTAGAGCGCGAGCGGAGAGTCCATCGGGACAGACACTAGCCGTCGGCGCCGACTCCCCTCACCTGCGCTCACCTGTACGACGCGTGGTCGGCCCTCACCACGTCGACCATCGCGTCGACGTACTGCTGGAAGGTCGCGGGGTCCAGCGCCGCGGCCTCCTTCCGCGCCCGGCCGTACGCCGCCGTGTCGGTCGCGTGCACGGCGGCCGTGACCTCGGCCATCGAGCCGAGCAGGCGCCGCGCGTCGCCCTTGTGGAGGCCCGAGAGCTCGATGCGTACGACGTCCGGAGCCAGGTCGCGCACGTGCCAGTCGGAGACCCGTACGACGGCCGCCGGCCCCTTCACCTGGGCCATCACGCGCACGAACAGGCCGGCGTCGGCGGTCGGCATCCGTCGGTCGATCGGCGCCGCCCAGACCGCGCTGCCCGGCCCGAGCTCCTTGGCCTCCCGCGCGTGCGTCCCGCCGTCGTCGGCCGGACCGACGCCGACGCGACGCAGGTGGCCCAGCGACCCGGTGCCGGCCTCGTGCTCGAACCAGCGCGGCTTCCAGCCCGGCTCCGCGACCGAGGTCGCAGCCGCCACCACCTCGGCGGGCACGTCGTCGGCCGGCGCGCCCTCCTCGAGGTGCTGGTAGAACTTCCTCTCGTGCGCGAACGCCGGCACGAGGTCCACGAGGTGCTCGCCCCGCTTGCCCTCGAGCTTGATCGCCGCCCCCGCCTCCGCCTCGGCGTACGACGACAGCAGGGTGTCGAGCTCGACGTCCTCGCCGAGGGCGACGTGGGGCGCCAGCCGGGCGGAGACCGCGAGGCGCAGCGGGTCGAGCAGCCACGGGCCGACCGCGAGCTCGTCGTAGTCGTTGACGCCCCAGCGCCGCGTCTGGTCACGGTCGCGCCAGGTGCCGAAGTTCTCCACGTGCAGGTCGCCGACGAGGGGCACCCGCGCGGCGTCGAGGACGTCGGGAACCCGCTCGGCCACCCGCGCCAGCCAGAGGTAGTAGGTGCCGCGCAGGAAGCGGAAGCGGTCCGCGCGCATCTCCTCGTGCTTGCGCGCCACGTCGGCCTCGACGACCGGGATCCGGCTGGCCAGCCATCGGTCGTACTGCCGGGTGAGGTCGGTCGCCGACGTCATCAGGCCACCGCCCCCGTCTGCTCCGGCCCCGCGTCCTTGACCATGCCCGCCCTGACCGCGAGCGCGCCGCCGACCACCGCCAGCCCGATCGTCACGAGCGCGCCGAGCATCAGCGCCGACGCCTCCCCCGGCTGCAGCACGCCGAGCTGGGTGCCGACCGTGGCGGCGGCGACGGGCACGCCGAGCTGGGCGACCGAGAGCAGGTTCAGCGACACGGGCTGGCGGAGGACCAGCGGCACCATGTGGGTGACCGCGGCGCCCACACCGAGGGCGAGGCCGAGCAGGATCATCGAGGGGTGCTGCCCGAGCTCGCGCAGGTTGAGCTCGGCGCCGAGCCAGACGAAGAACAGCGGGCCGAAGAAGCCCTCGGTCAGCGCGAACAGCTGCTTGGCCAGGCGGCGCGGCTCGCCGACGGCGGCCACTGCGAGGCCGAGCGCGAAGCCGGCCAGCATGATCGACACGTGCGTCTGGAGAGCCAGCGCCGCGAGGGCGAAGAGAACGACGAGCTGCACGCGCAGCTCGACCGCGAACGCCCGGTCCTCCGACACCCGGTGGACCCGCTCCCGCCACCCCTTCGCCTCGATCCGGCGGAACAGCACGAACACCACCGCCGCCGCGACGATCACCAGCGCCGCCCCGCCGGCCGCACGCAGGGCGTGGGACGGGTCGATCACCAGCGGCAGCGCGACGATGCAGGCCGTGTCCGCGATCGCGATCTGCGGCAGGAGGCCCACGACCTTCTCGCCGCCGAGCCCGAGCGAGTCGACGATCGGCAGCACGAGGGCCGCGCTCGAGGACGAGAGGAGGACGGCGTACAGGGGACCGTGGTGGATGCCCGAAACCATCGCCACGACGATCCCCAGCACCACCGCCGGTACGGCGACGGCCACCGCCCGCAGGAGGCCCGCCGCCAGCGCCGGCCGGATGGCGGGGTCGCGCACCGGCACGTGCGTGCCGGCCACGAACATCACCAGCGCGAATCCGATGTCGGACAGGAACGAGAAGGTCCCGTCGCTGGCGTGCAGGTAGCCGAACCCGGTCGTGCCGAGGACGACTCCTGCCACCAGCTCCCCGAGCACCACCGGCAGGTGCCAGCCGCGCGGGTAGGACAGCAAGGGCCCGAGCAGGGCGACGGCGCCGATCACGGCGAGCTCCACGAACGTCACCGCGGCATTCTGCTCCACCGGCCGCCCGGGCGGGTTAGGGCGCGCTGCCGGGCGTCCTCTATCGTTGTCCCAACCCCCCGTGCGGCGGCATCTTGCCGAACTCCCCCAGGGCCGGAAGGCAGCAAGGGTAAGCGAGCTCTGTCGGGTGCGCGGGGGGCCTTTGTCTTTCCGCCGCGGCACCGACAGGGCGATTTCATCCGCCCGACACCCGGCGGGTAGGGTCCTCCACGGATCTGTCGCCTAGTGGCCTATGGCGCTCGCTTGGAAAGCGGGTTGGGTGCAAGCCCTCGGGGGTTCGAATCCCCCCAGATCCGCCGATCCGCCCGCAGCGGTGGAACATCGGGGAGTCCAGCAGTCACCAGGTGACCGCCGGGCTCCCCGATGGCGGTTGTGGGCACTCTCAGCTCGGGGTGGCGAAGGCCGCGACGGCGTCGACCATCTGGTCGAGGGCCGTCTGCTCCAGCGGGTAGTGGCCGCCGTTCTCGAGCATCGTGGTGGTGACCGGCACCCTGGTGATCCGGGCGAGGAACGGCTCGGAGAGGTGCAGCGGCGTCCAGCGGTCGGCGGCGGGCTGGGTGAGCAGGACCGGGCAGACGTCGAAGTCCTCGGGCGCGACGACCGGACGGTAGCCCAGCCAGGAGTCGAGGAAGGCGATCGAGACGCTGTTGCCGGCCGAGGTGCGGTCGGCGTACCAGGCCCTCTTCGCGGCGCGGTCGTTGACGAGCGCGCGCATCTTGGAGACAAGGCGCATCGGGAGACGGACGCGACCGAGCCCGAGCCGGTTCAGCAGCCGCATGACCACCGAGCCCGTGGTGCCGGTGATCGGGTCGAAGGCGGTCTCGAAGCGCACCCGGAAGGACGAGGTGTCGAGGAAGGTCATGCCGACGATGCCGCTGACCCGCTTGTTGAGCGCGGCCACGTGGTAGGTCTCCATGCCACCGGCCGACAGTCCGTAGAGGTAGACCGGACGGTCGTCCTCGGCCAGCTCGGCGTCGACGAGGTCGGACCCGATCCGCACCCAGTCGTCGTAGGTGACGAGCGCTCCGGGCGCGACCCGAGTGACGCCGTACGTCGGCATGTCGATCGCGATGGTCTCGAAGCCACGCTCGGCGAGCGGGCGGCCCAGGATCGTGGTCATCTGGCGGCCGTTGGTGCCGACGCCGTGGAGCAGGATCACCTTCGCCCGCGCCCCGGGGTCGCGGTAGGTGTCGAGGTGGATCTCGTGGCCGTCGTGGGACCACCACTCCTCGGCGGGCTCGGTCTCCGGGGTGAGCTGGTAGCCGGCGGGCAGGAAGCCCTGGAGCCGGCGCCAGGCAGCCTGGTCTGCGTAGTTCATGCCCATGACTATGACCCCTCAGCGCCGGCGCCGGGACAGCAGCGGGCGGAGGAGCAGCGCGACGACGAGCGCGCCCCCGCCGAGGAGACCCCACCAGACCGCGGTGTGCCGGGTGCCGGCGAGCACGTCGGCCGGCGGGTCGGGCGCGGTCGCGCGACGGGGTGCGGCCGGGGTGGTCCCGCCCGCGCGCAGCGCTGCGGCCGGCACGGTCACCGCGGCGAGAGGCTGGACCACGCCGTAGCCCTCGGTGTCGCCCTCGCGGATGCCGCCGCCGTCGGCGGTGAGCTCGAGCCGGGTGCGCAGCTGGTCGGCCGCGAGGTGGGGCCAGGCGCTCCACGTCAGCGCGGCCACCCCGGCCACCTCGGAGGCCGCCCAGTCGGCCGAAGGCGTCGTCACGACGCACGCCTTGCCGTCCCTGTCGTAGGAGATGCCGCCCCCGACCGGCGCAGCCACGTCCACGTCGGAGTTGGGCAGCGGCCCGGCGGGGTCGTTGCCGAAGGACCACGAGGCCACCCCGACGCCCAGCACCGCGTCGTCGTCGGCGGGCCCCACGCTGCCGGCGGCGTCCTGTCCGGGCGGCGGCGTGCTGTCGCTGTTGTCGCCGGGGTAGAACCGCGCGACGCCCGGCTGCCCCGCTGCCGTCGGACGGTCGCCGGTCGGCGCGATCACCAGCGCCGACGACAGCGCGTCCACCGCCTTGTCGAGCGCGGGCGTGCTGTCGACCACGAACGGGACGAGCACGATCGCGTGGCGCACCCCGCGCATCTCCCGGCCGACCTGGCGCAGCGCCCCGACGAGCAGCTGCGGCGACGGGGTCGCCCCCTGCGCCGAGCCGGAGCCCGACCAGGGGACGTCGTACGCCCTGACGTCGTGGATCCGTACGCCGGGCGCGTAGCCCACGGGCACCTGCTTGCGACCGACCGAGGCGTCGCCGCCGCCGACGATGCCCGCGGCGGTGGTGCCGTGGTCGTCCTGGACCTGTCCGCCGGTCGCCGAGTCGTGGGCGAGGTGCGCACCGACGCCGTCGTCGACGACGAACACGTCGACACCCTTGCCGGCGCTGGCCGGGCCGGCGGGCAGCCGGGCCTGCGCGGGGCCGATCCCGAGCTCGTCGTACGGCGTGTTGGCGCCGGTCACCGCGCCACCCGACCCGCTGTCGGTGCAGTCGGGGCCGGCCGCGGCGTACGAGGCGGCGGTGGGGACCAGCGGTCCGGCCGCGAGGCCCGCCCCGAGCACGACCGCCCCCAGCGCACCTCCGAGCCGCCGGGTCAGGAGCACTTGCCCTGACCCTTCATCGTCGGCGTGGGCGGGCAGAGCGCGGCGTCCCGGGACAGCTCCACGCCCTGCTGGAACAGCCCGATCCACTCCGGAGGCACGACGACGGGGGCGACGCCGGAGTAGCCGAGCCGGTCCAGGTCCCCCGAGGACGCGATCCGGTAGGCGAAGGCCCGGTCGTCGACGAGGTAGGACGTACCGGTGGTGTCCGGGGTCGCGCCAGTGCGCGACGGGTCGACGCCGGGGTCCTTGGCCGCGGACCGGACCACCGCGCCGTGGCCCGGGTCGACGTTCGCGGCGACCGACCCGGCCGCCGTGCCGACGGCCCTCGCCGTGCCGTCGGGCGAGGTCGCCATCCGCATCGAGGTCGTGCCGTCCCCGTTGTCGTGGAGGACCGCGCAGACCTCGTCGACGGGCTCCTGCTTCGGCAGGGAGGTGGGCCAGCTCGGGCTGCCGACCTGCTGTCCGCTCTTCACCAGCGACCACCCGCTCGGCGTCGCCAGCCTCCGAGGCTGCGCGCTGCCGCCGGGGAAGGGCGTGCCCGCGAGGACGGCCGCCGCGAACGGCGACGCCTGCACGAACCCGCCGGCCGTGACGACGATCGTCTGGCCGCCGCTCGGCACGAAGTAGTCGCCGATGCGCGGGGTCGTGCCGCCCCAGTACCTCGCCAGCGACGGCGCCGGGCGGCCGTACCCGCTCAGCCCGAGTCCGCTCGCGTCGAGGGGCGCTCCCGGCGGCAGCAGCGCGGTCCACCTCGGCGAGACGCCGACCGGGGTCGGGCTCAGGTGGAGGCCGGTGACCAGCTGGCCGCTGTAGCGCGGCGGCAGGTCGTAGGAGAACGCCGCGGGCCCGTCGCCGTGCTGGGTCTCGGCGACGACGTGGGTGCCGTCGGAGTCCTTGACCAGGAACGCCGACCCGTCCGCGGAGCGGGCGTGGGACCCGGGCGCCACCGCGACCCGGATGCCATGACCGGAGAGCGTGCACGCCGTCCAGCCGCTGTTGATCAGCTGATCGGTGTCGGGCACCGTCGCCGGGGCGTTGAGGATGCCGATCGGCCCGCCCTTCTTGCGTTCGGCGAGCTTCTCGGCGTTGACCTTCTGAATGGTCTGCGCACCCAGGATGAGTCGTGCCGAGGTCACGTTGATGACCTGGTGCAGCGACTCCTCGCCCTTCGGGGTCTGGTCGGTGCCGAGGTTGACGTAGAGCGCGCCGTTGCCATCGGTGAGCAGCGCCGGCTCGCCCCAGCTGATGTCGCTCGGCGACTTGAAGACACCCAGGATCGCGGCGCCGGCACACAGCAGCACGGCCAGCGCGATGCCGCCCACGACCGCACGCCCCGGACGTGCCGGCTCGACCTCGCGGCCGCCCGGCGCGCCACTGACGAACGCGGTCACGAGCCGCCGGCGGCTGTAGGAGTAGGCCTCGACGAGGTCCTTCTTGGTCGCCATCAGTGGGCCACGGACTGGATCCAGGAGAAGACGCCGATCGCCAGCACCAGCAGCGGCACGAGCGCCAGCAGCGCCACCGTCTCGAGCAGGTCGCCGAGCCGGCCGCGGCGTACCGATGCCTGGCCGGGGAGCAGCGTCGAGGCCAGCAGGGCGGCGCCGGCGACCGCGAGAACCACCGCGAGCGTGGGCCGCCAGTGGTGGTGCAGGACGAGCACCGAGACGGCGGCGACGCCGAGGCCGGCGACACCCGACACCAGCCCGGTCATGACCTCGGAGCCGGTGCGGTACTGGCGCGTGCGCAGCATGAGGATCAGCCCGGCATCGACGCAGAGGAGCGTGCCGGCGAGGCCGAGGCTCACCGCGACGGGCGTGACGAGGACGAGCAGGGCGCCGACCGTGCCGGTGATCGCGAGCAGGATCTCGTGGGCGGTCCGGGCGTCGGCCGTCACGTCGGCGGCCGAGATGTCGGCCGGGTCGGTGGTGATGTCGGCGTGGCTGAACATCGGCTCGACGCTGGTGCGGGTCGCCCCGAGCGCCAGCCACGGGAAGACGCTGCCGACGAGGACCACCAGGGCCAGCACCGTGACGAGCACCCGCTCGGGAACCAGGCTGTCGGGACCGACCGAGCGCATCGACAGGCCGACCACGAGACCGATGGCCCCGAGGACGACCGGAGGGAAGACCAGGACGCGACCGTCGCCGAGCCCGACGACGCAGACCAGCCCGGCCAGCAGCGCGCCGCCACCGGCGGCGGCCAGGGGCGAGCCGAGCGCGTCTGCGTGGGCCGGCGCGAGCAGGACACCGGCCACGGCGGCGTACGCCGCACCCAGCCAGGCCACCGCGACCGCGGCCTCCACCTCGCGCTGGACCCGGGAGAGCACGACGGAGCCGACGCAGAGCGCGAGGGCGACGACGACCGCCGCCGCGGCCGCCAGCTGGCCCCGCTGCTCGAGGAGCGCGACCGCGCCCAGGCCGAGCAGCAGCGCCGCCGCCACCAGAGCCGTACGACGCCCCGCAGCCGGCCGCCACGGCGAGAGGTGCCCCTCCACGGCGTCGGTCATCGCCTCGACGACGTCGTCGTAGATCCGCGGCGCCGGGACGTCGATGCCGGCGGTGATCGTGAGCAGGCCACCGTCCTCGATGCCCTGCAGGGTCAGACCTGTGTCGGTGGCCAGCCGACGGCCGTCCGCGGTGACCACGCGGTAGCCGCCGTGCACGGTCGCCGCGTCGAGCAGGCCGACGCTGCGGGCGAGCTCGGGCAGCAGCTCGGCCACCGGGACCGCACCGGGGAGCATCAGGTCGACCCGGCGCGTGCCGGAGGCCACGGTGATCCTCAGCAGGCCCGACGCGAGCGGCGACTGGGTCATGGGTTTCTCCCGAGATCTGCGATCTGACGGCGGACGGGGTGAATCCTGGCACAGCCGCGCCGGAGGCGACCGTGCTCCGTGCGGCGTCGCGGAGGCACGCAGAAGGGGATCGACACCTCGGTGTCGATCCCCTTCGTCAAGGGTGAAGCTCTCAGAACTGGAACCGGGACGCACCCCGGTTGTCGGCCGCCATGTAGTCGGCGTTGGAGGTGTAGACCGTCTTGTGGCTCTCGTCGAGGAGGTCGCGCATCTCCTGCATCGCCCAGTCCCACGAGGCCTTGGCGACGCGGTAGGCCTCGCGCTGGTTGCCCTCCCACTGCGTCTGCAGCGGGTTGAGCTCGTGCTCGAGCTGGTCGAGACGGGCGTCGATCTTCTTCACGGTGTCGAACATGTCCTGCGCAGCGGTGTCGAGGCCCGCGTGCTCCACGCGCAGCTCGTCGAGGTTTCCACTCATCGTCTTGTCCCTTCTCAGCCCTGGACGTTGCCGAGCTTGTTGATCAGCTGGTTCATGAAGTCGCCCGCCTGCGCGTCGACCTGCTCGTTGTCCTTCTGCGTGGCGGTCAGCGACGCGTGGAACTTGTCGAGCGCGGTCACGATGACCTTGTGCTTCTCCTGCCAGGCGTTGTGCAGGATGAAGAAGGCGTTGCCGCCGTCGCCCGCCCACTTGCCTCGCAGCGCGTTGATCTGGTCGTCCAGCGTGCGCGCCTGCTTCTCGAGGTCGGCCTTCGCCTGGATCACGTAGTTGGCGGCGTCGCTGAGGACGCCCTTGGCCTGTCCGAAGACAGCGGCATCGTTACCCGCCATCGTTGCTCCTTGGTCTCTTCCGTCCGAGGGGACGGCTCTTGGTCTGCCCGTTCCGGTTGGCTCCCGAGTCAATGCCAAGAAGCCGATGCACCAGTGCTACCCGGGCCCCGTGAGGGGCTAAACATCAGATGTTGTGCTCCCACAGGTGGCGGAAGAGGCCGGAGGCCACGACCACCGCTGCGACGGACCCCGAGCCGCAGAGCACCTCCGCGACCTCGGCCTGCCGCGCCCACCACGCTGACCGCCAACCCCGCCCGAGCGCAACCCCCAGCACGATCAGGAGAGCGGCGACGGCGAGCAGCGCCACGGTCAGCTGTGCGCGGAGCTCGGGGTGGCCCGCGGAGAGACGGACGAGGTCACCGCCGACGAGGAGCAGGCCGACCACGCCGGCCAGCCGCAGCATCCGCCGCGCGAGGACGTGCCGGTAGCCCCGCGCCGCGAGCAGCAGCGCGCCGCCGCCGAGAGCGACCAGGCAGCGGGAGCCGATCAGGTCGACCGGATAGGCGTCGGTGGTCAGCAGCAGCGGGCCCGTGGTCGCGGTGACGACGAGGATCGCCGCGCACGACGCGAGGACCGTGCGGCCGCCGCGCGCGGCCACGTCGCCGACGTACTCCGGCGGGACGACGATGCGACCGCGGCGCCCGACCGGGCGCTCGCGCGCCGACCAGGCCGTGATCGCGAGCCGTTCGAGATCGATGAGGTAGTGGTCGGGGACGTCCACCGCCGCCACCGGCACCCAGCGGGCCGCCAGCACCGCGAGCAGGAAGCCGATCGCCCACGGCGTCGGCGCCGACGCACCGGTCAGCGCGCAGGCGGCCGCCAGGACGAACCAGCCGAGACCGGACCAGATCCAGACGCGCAGCACCTCCGCGACGGGGGTGCCGGGAGCCGCCAGGCTGCGGCCGACGGCGGCGACGACCGCCGCGGCCAGGGCACCCGCGCCGAGGACGGTCGGCAGCCGCGCGGCCGCCGGGTCCCACGCCACCAGCACGCAGGCGGCGCCCGCGAGCGCCGGCGCGGTGACCACCCGCGCGACGCGCCGGCGGCCGATCGGCATGACGCCGAGGACCGCACCGATCGCGAGCACCACGGCCACCGGGGTCCGGTGGCCGGAGGCCGTCGCCGCCACCACGGCGAGCAGCGCGAGCGCCACCCCGCAGCCGGCGACCAGGCCGCCGCCCTCGGGTCCCCCGCGCGGCGTCGTACGGCGCTTGCGGTCGGGCACCGGCGCGGTGTCCTCGACGGCGACGAGCACGGCGCCTGCGGCGAGGCCGGCCTGCTCGATCGTCGCGTCGGGCGGCAGCGAGCGGCCGGACGCCAGCACCAGCACGGGTGGCGACGGCAGCGCGGCCGTCGCGGCGTACGCCGAGGCGATCTCCGCGATCGTGGCCGACTCGGGCAGCGTCAGGTCGACCACTCCGCGCGGGCCGTGGACCGACACGGCGAGGGCACCGCCGAAGGCGCCACCGGGCGCGGCCGCACCGAGCGGGGCCCCTGCCGTCGAGGTGGACATCGCGCCTCCGAGATTGCCAGGTTCCATGGCAGGGTAGTCCCACCCTCGGCCGGATGTGATCGGGCGGACCGGCAGGGAAGAGCGACGACAAGGACACCGATGACGACCGACGGCGGCGTGGCTCCCTCGGCATTCGGGCGATCGGCGGCGACGCAGGTCGCCGCGCCGATCCTGCGCGGCAACCGCGCAGAGCGGCCCGAGATGCCGAGTGGGCAGGTCCAGCTGCAGGATCCCCCGCAGCTGCAGCCCAACGAGGGCGCGGCCGGCGTCGCGATGAACGCGATCCCGATGCTCGGCAGCCTCGGATCCATCGTGCTGGTCGCGGGGCTCGGCAGCGGTCAGACGGGCAGCGCCGGTGGTGGGCCGACGCGCTTCATCGCGGCCGGCATGTTCCTCTTCGCCACGATCGGCTTCATCGTCATCCAGATCGACCGGCAGCGGAAGCAGCGGCAGCAGTCGGTGAGCGGCTCGCGCACCGAGTACCTCCGCTACCTCGCCGGGGTGCGCCAGATCGCCCGCGAGGCCGCCGACCAGCAGCGGGCCGCGCTCACGTGGCACCACCCGGCACCGTCGGCCCTCCCCTCGATCGCCGAGGACCGCAGCCGCATCTGGGAGCGCACCACCAGCGACCCGATGTTCCTCCAGGCGCGGTACGGCGTCTGCTCCCAGCCCCTCGCGCTCGAGCTGGTGCCGCCGGAGGGCACCGCCATCGAGGACGTCGACCCCGCGGCGGCATCGGCCCTGCACCGCCTGCTGGTCGTGCACCGCCTCCAGCCCGACCTGCCCGCATCGGTGGACCTGCGCGCATTCGCCCGGGTCGAGGTCCGTGGCGAGGCCGAGCAGGCGCGCTCGCTGGTCCGCTCGCTGCTCTGCTCCGCGGCCGCGTTCCAGTCGCCGGACGGCCTGCAGATCGCCGTGCTGGCCGACGACGACACCCTGGCGGAGTGGGACTGGCTGAAGTGGCTGCCGCACGCCCACAGCGCCGAGCAGACCGACGCCATCGGCCCGGCGCGGATGGTGTCGACGTCGCTGGAGGAGCTCGCGGCGATGCTGCCGGCCGACCTCGGCGACCGGCCGCGCTTCGGGGCCGACGAGCGGCCCGCGCTGCCGCACGTCGTGCTCGTGACGGACGGGGCGGCGCTCGCACCGGGCAACCACGTCGTGCCGCCCGACGGGCTGCACGGCGTGACCGTGATCGACCTGCCGCAGCAGTGGGGCGAGATCGACGACGCGAGCACGCTCGTGCTGCAGATCGCGGCCGACGTGGACGTGCGCACGGCCGCCGAGGATCCCGTCGTACCCCTGCTGGCGATGCGGCAGCGGTCCGAGCCGATCCGGGCCAAGGGCGACCAGTGCTCGATCGTGACCGCCGAGGCGTTCGCGCGGCGGCTGACCGCGCTCTACACGCCGAGCGCCGGCACCGTCGTCGGCGAGGACGCCACCGAGACGACCGGGCCGTTCGACTTCATGGCGCTGCTCGGGCTCGGCGACGTGCACGCGCTCGACCCGGAGGCCGGCTGGCGCCCACGCCCGGCCCGCGACCGGCTGCGGGTGCCGATCGGGATCGGCGAGAGCGGCGGGCTGGCCAACCCGGTCCACCTCGACATCAAGGAGTCGGCCCAGCAGGGCATGGGTCCGCACGGCCTGGTGATCGGCGCGACCGGGTCCGGCAAGTCGGAGTTCCTGCGCACGCTGGTGCTCGGCCTCGCGCTCACCCACTCCCCCGAGCAGCTCAACATGGTGCTGGTCGACTTCAAGGGCGGCGCGACCTTCGCCGGCATGTCCGAGATGCCGCACGTCTCGGCGGTCATCACCAACCTCGCCCAGGAGCTCACGCTCGTCGACCGCATGCAGGACGCCCTGTCCGGCGAGATGGTGCGCCGCCAGGAGCTGCTGCGCGAGGCCGGCAACTTCGCCTCCGTCCGCGACTACGAGCGCGCCCGTACGGCGGGCGAGCCGCTCGAGCCGCTGCCGTCGCTGTTCATCGTGGTCGACGAGTTCTCCGAGCTGCTGTCGGCCAAGCCGGAGTTCATCGACCTGTTCGTCGCGATCGGGCGACTCGGCCGCTCGTTGGGCCTGCACCTCCTGCTCGCCTCGCAGCGGCTCGAGGAGGGCCGGCTGCGCGGGCTGGAGTCGCACCTGTCCTACCGGATCGGCCTGCGCACCTTCAGCGCGCAGGAGTCGCGCGCGGTGCTGGGGGTGCCGGACGCCTACGAGCTGCCGGCCGTGCCCGGCCTCGGCTATCTCAAGCCCGATCCGACCGCGATGCTGCGGTTCAAGGCGGCGTACGTCTCGGGGCCGCCGGCGGGCCGCGCCCAGAAGCACGTCGACGCCGGACGGCCGCGCCGCGGGATCCTGCCGTTCACGATCTCGGAGGTGCAGGACTACACGCCGGTCGCGCACGAGCCCGAGCCGGCGGTCGTCGCCGTCCCCGACACCAGCGACTCGCTGCTCGACATCGCCGTCGGGCGGATGGTCGGGCACGGGCCGGAGGCCCACCAGGTCTGGCTGCCGCCGCTGGACGTGCCGGACACCCTCGAGGCGCTCATGCCGGACCTCGCCCCCCATCCCGACCTCGGGCTGGTCTCGCAGCAGTGGCGCTCGGCCGGGCGGCTCGTCGTACCCCTCGGCACGGTCGACCGGCCGCGCGAGCAGCGTCGCGACGTGCTCACCATCAACCTGGCCGGCGCGGCCGGCCACGTCGCCGTCGTCGGCGGCCCACGCAGCGGCAAGAGCACGCTGCTGCGGACGATCCTGTGCAGCCTGTCGCTGACCTCCACCCCGCTGGAGTCGCAGTTCTACGTGCTCGACTTCGGCGGCGGCACCTTCGCGCCGCTGGCCCACCTGCCGCACACCGCCGGCGTCGGCACCCGCGCCGAACCCGAGGTCGTGCGCCGGATCATCGCCGAGGTCAAGGGCATCATCGACCGACGCGAGGCCTACTTCCGGCAGAACGGCATCGACTCGATCGAGACCTACCGCCACCGCCGGTTCCGCCCGTCGCCGACGGGCGTCACCGTCGACGACGGGTACGGCGACGTCTTCCTGGTCGTCGACGGGTGGAGCACCGTCCGCGCCGACTTCGACGACCTCGAGCTCGAGATCCAGCAGCTGGCGACGCGTGGCCTGACCTTCGGCCTGCACGTGCTCACCGGCGCCGCCCGCTGGGCCGACTTCCGCGCCTCGACCCGCGACCAGTTCGGCACCCGCCTCGAGCTGCGGCTCGGCGACCCGATGGACTCCGAGATCGACCGCAAGCTCGCCGCGCTGGTGCCGAGCGGCCGCCCGGGCCGCGGGATCCTGCCCGGCAAGCTGCACTTCCTCGGCGCGCTGCCGCGCATCGACGGCGACGCCGCCACGGAGACGCTCGGCGACGGCGTCGACGACCTGATCGACAAGGTGACCCGTGCGTGGCGCGGGCCGGCCGGCCCCAAGCTCCGGCTGCTGCCCGACCGGATCGACCTCGAGCAGGTCCAGCAGCTGGCCGGCGACGTGGGCCGCAAGGTGCTGCTCGGCATCAACGAGAAGGAGCTCGCGCCGGTCGCACTCGACATCGACGCCGAGCCGCACCTCCTGCTCTTCGGCGACGGCCAGTCCGGCAAGAGCACGTTCCTGCGCTCCTACTGCCGCGAGGTCGTCCGCAGCCGCACGCCGCAGGAGGCACAGCTGCTGGTGGTCGACTACCGACGGTCGCTGCTCGGCGAGATCCCCGAGGAGTACCAGCTCAACTACCTCACCTCCGCCAACCAGGCGCAGCCCGCGCTGGCCGACCTGGCGGCGTACCTCAACAGCCGCATCCCCGGGCCCGACGTCACCCCCGAGCAGCTGCGTGCCCGCTCGTGGTGGACCGGCGCCGAGGTGTACGTCGTCGTGGACGACTACGACCTCGTCGCGACCGGCCCGAGCTCGCCGATCGCCGAGCTGCAGCCGCTGCTCGCGCAGGCCCACGACGTCGGCCTGCACCTGGTCGTCGCACGGCGATCGGGTGGCGCCTCACGCGCGCTGTACGAGCCGGTCATCCAGTCGCTGCGCGACCTCGCGCAGCCCGGGATCCTGCTGTCGGGCAACCGCGACGAGGGCGCGCTGATCGGCGGCCTCCGGCCGACGCTGGCCCAGCCGGGCCGGGCTCGACTGGTCACCCGCGACCGAGGCGCCGAGGTGCTTCAGCTGGCCTGGACGGCGCCGTCGATCTGAGGATCGACGCGGCCGGCGACACGGCGACCGGTCGGCCTGGCCGGCTTGTGGCCGGGGGATGCGAGGACGGCGGCGACCGCGGTCGTGACCGGTACGGCGAGCACCAGCCCGATCGCGCTGGCGAGGGTGCGCACGATCTCCTCGGCGAGCTGCTCGTTGGAGACGAGGTCGAGCAGCGGCCGGTCGTAGATCTGCAGCAGCATCAGGCCGATCACGGCTGTGCCGACGTAGGCGAAGACGATCGTGTAGATCGTGGAGGCGATGTGGTCGCGGCCGATCCGCATCGCGCTGGCGAAGACGCGCCGCCGGCTCGCGTCCGGCGTGGCGGCCCGCAGTTCCCAGACGGCGGAGGCCTGGGTGATGGTGACGTCGTTGAGGACGCCGAGACCGGCGATGACGACGGCCGCGCCGAGCAGCGAGCGGAAGTCTGTCTCGGGTCGCAGGATCTGCAGCGTCGATCCGGCCTCGTCGGCGATCCCGGTCAGGTTGGCGCCGACGGCGGTGACGGTGCCGATGGCGGCCGTGAGCCCGACGCCGAGCAGGGTGCCGGCGAGCGCGGTGCTCGTGCGCAGCGAGATGCCGTGGGTCATGTAGAGGACCACGAACATGATCGCGGCCGCGCTCACCAGCGCGACCGGGATGCCCGGCGAGCCGTCGTACAGGGCCGGCAGCAGGAACCACCAGATCACCGCGCCACCGAAGGCGAGGCCGACGATCGCGAACAGCCCGCGCCACCGCGCGACCGCGATGACCACCACCGCGAAGAGCACCGCGAGCCAGAGCAGCGAGCCGCCCCGCAGGATCGTGAAGTAGGCGTACGTCGTCGGGTTGGCGCCGCTGCCCGGCGTACGGGTGAGCTCGACCTTGTCGCCCTCGGACAGGCTCGACCCGCTCACCTCCGGCGGCACGCTCACCGTCTCGTGCTGACCACCGCCGAGGTCGACGGTGATGGTGCCGCACGTCGGAGCGCCGCTCGACCCGCTGCCGGAGCTGGTCGATCCGCTGGCCGGACAGGCGGGCGTGATCGCGGTGACCGTGCCGCGCGGGAAGGTCACCCCGGGGGCGGCGTAGCTGATGCTCGCCCGCTCGAGCGCGGCCCGGTCGGTGACCACCCCGTGGCTGGGCCACCAGGCGACGATGCCGACGACGGTCGCGACCAGCGCCAGGCCGAGCACGCCGAGCAGGATCCACTTCGGCGCCGCATTGACGTGTACGGCGTCGTCGGCGTCCTTGGCGGCGCGGTGGGAGTGACCGTGCCCATGACCGTGGCTCACGGAGTGCAGGTTAGAGGATCGCTCCAGGAGCCCCACCAAACTAGAACGCGTTATCGTTCTGCCCATGGACGGCACCGGTGACCAGTCGTACGACGTCGTGGTGGTCGGCTCCGGCGGCGGCGCGCTCACGGCCGCGGCCCTCGCCGCCAAGGCGGGCCTGTCGGTCCTGGTGCTCGAGCGGACGCCGCTGATCGGCGGGACGTCGGCGTACTCCGGCGGTGCGTGCTGGCTCCCCGGCACCGCCGTGCAGCAGCGAGCCGGCCTGCCCGACTCGACCGAGGGCGCCCGCGCCTACCTCGCCGCGGTGCTCGACGACCCCGACGCGGCGAAGGTCGAGGCCCTGCTGGCCCAGGCTCCGCGACTGGTCGCGCAGCTCGAGGACGACGAGCTGATGGACTTCGAGTGGATCCCATTCGCGGAGTACTACGACGCTCCCGGCCGGGTCCCGATGGGCCGCTCCATCCAGCCCGCCCCGATCAGGCGGACCGACCTCGAGCCGGCCGTCGCCGAGCTGGTCCGACCGCCCGTCGAGCGCGACCGCGTCGGCGGGCCCGGCCGCTCCACGCTCTCCGGCGGCCAGGCGCTGATCGCCCGGTTGGCCGCGATCGCCGTGCGCGACGGAGCGACGATCGCCACCGGTCACCAGGTCGTCGGCCTCGAGCGCGACTCCGACGGGCGCGCCGTCGGCGTGAGCGCGATGGGTCCCGAGGGCCCGGTCGCGCACACCGCCCGGCTCGGCATCCTGGTCGCGGCCGGCGGCTTCGAGGGCTCGCCGCAGCGCCGGGCCGAGCACGGCACACCCGGTGACGCGGCCTGGACGATGGCGCCGCGCGGCACCAACACCGGCGAGGTGATCGACGCAGCCGCCACGATCGGTGCCGCGACCGACTTCTCCGGCGAGGGCTGGTTCTGCCCGGGCCTGGAGCACCCCGACGGCTCGGGCACGTTCACGCTCGGCTTCCGTGGCGGGCTGATGGTCGACTCGACCGCTCGGCGCTACGGCAACGAGTGCCTGCCCTACGACCGCTTCGGCCGGATCATGGCGCAGGCGCCCGAGCGGATCCCGTCGTGGTTCGTCTTCGACTCCCGCGAGGGGGGCCGGCTCCCGGCCATCGCGATGCCCGAGGGCGATCCCGCCGAGCACCTCGCGGCCGGCACCTGGGTACGGGCCGACACGATCGAGGAGCTGGCTGTCGCGGCGGGACTGCCCGCCGACGTGCTGGCGGAGACGGTGGACCGATTCAACGGCTTCGCCGCCACCGGCAAGGACGAGGACTTCGGTCGCGGCGAGGACGAGTACGACACCTTCTTCGCCGGCGGCGGTGACCCGAGCAAGGCGCTGGTGCCGGTCGACCAGGCTCCCTTCTACGCCGCCCGGTTCGTGCTCTCCGACCTCGGCACCAAGGGCGGCCTGGTCACCGACGCCGCCGGCCGGGTCCTCGACGGCGAGGGTTCGCCGATCCCCGGTCTGTACGCCGCCAGCAACTCGACCGCGTCGGTCTTCGGGTCGGCGTACCCGGGCCCGGGAGCGCCGCTCGGCGCCGCGATGGTCTACGCGTCGCTGGCGGTCGAGGACATGCTGGCCAGCCGCGCCTGAACCAGCTGCGAGACCGCAGCGAGGGCCTCGACCTGCTCGGGGGTCAGGCCGTCGAACACCACGTCGTGCACGAACTCGACGTGCGCCGGGGCCGCCTCGGTGATCGCCCGCTCGCCGGCCGCGGTCAGGTCCACGAACGCCCCGCGCCGGTCGTCCAGGCACTCGCGCCGCTCGAGCAGGCCGCGTGCGGCCATCCGCGACACCTGCTTGGAGAGCCTGCTCTTCTCCCACTGGAGCCGGTCGCCGAGCTCGTACATCCGCAGCGAGCGCTCCGGCACGTCGGTGAGGCTGACCAGAACGTCGTAGTCGGCCAGCGACAGACCGCTGCAGCGCTGCAGCTCGCGGTTGAGCGCCGCGGACAGGACCGCGTGGGCGTCGAGCCAGCCGCGCCAGGCCGTGAGCTCTGCGTCGCTGAGCCATCGAGGCGGTCGCTGTGCCACACCGGAAAGTCTACGCCGAAGGTTTCCGCGGCAACCGCCTGCGTGCGGCGGTCCGGGACGTGGCTCCGGCAGAGTGTCCCCCGTGACGTACGACGAACCGCTCCCCCACGAGGCCGCGCTCGCCGCAGTGCAGGACGCCGGACGACCCGAGGCCGTCGAGAAGCAGCACCGACGCGGCAAGCTGACCGCGCGCGAGCGGATCGCATCGTTCGTCGACGCCGGGACGTTCCGCGAGATCGGCGCGCTCGCCAGCGGTGCGGGCCCCGACGGACAGCCGGTGCCGGCCGACGGTGTCGTGTGCGGCACCGCCGAGGTCGACGAACGGCCCATCGTCGTCCTCGCCGCCGACTTCACCGCCGCGGGCGGGAGCAACGGCGCGGTCGGCAACGAGAAGGCCCGCCGCATGTGCGAGATCGCGGCCTCGCGCGGGATCCCGGTCGTGATGCTGATGGACGGCGGCGGACACCGGATCCACGAGGGCCTGGACGCGAAGGAGTTCGCGATCGGCGTCGACGTCCAGCACCTGCACACCCGGCTCAGCGGCTGGGTGCCGATGGTCGGCGCCATCCTCGGGCCGGGCTTCGGCGCGCCCACGCTGACCGCCTCGCTCTGCGACTACGTCGTCGCGGTGCGCGGCACCGCGACCGTCGGCATGGCGCCGCCGCCACTGGTCCGCGCTGCGACCGGCGAGGTCATCGGCGATGAGGTCAGCGGCCCGGACGCGCAGGCGGGCTGGGGCAACATCGACCTCGCCGTCGACACCGAGGAGGAGGCGCTCGATGCCCTCCGCTGCTACCTCGACACCCTGCCGGCCAACGCCGAGGCGCCCCTGCCCGTGCGGCTCGCCTCACCTCCCCGTCGCACGGCTGCGGCCGCCCTCGACGACACCGTGGTCGCCGATCCGCGCCGCGCCTACGACGTGTACGACGTCATCGCCGGGCTGGTCGACGAGGACAGCGAGGTCGATCTGCGGCCGGCGTACGCCACGAGCATGGTGACCATGCTGGCCCGGATCGACGGCTACCCGGTGGGCATCGTGGCCAACCAGCCCGCCGCACGCGCCGGGATGCTGGACGCCGCGGCCTGCGCCAAGGCGTCGCGGCTGGTGTCGCTGTGCGACGCGTTCGGGATCCCGGTGCTGACGCTGATCGACCTGCCGGGCCTGGCCGTCGGGGTGGAGGCCGAGCGGTCGGGGCTGGGGCGCGCGAGCCTTCGGATGGCCGCGGCGTACGGCGGCGCCACGGTGCCGCTGTTCACCGTCGTCGCCCGCAAGGGGTACGGCGGCGGCTACGTGATGATGTCCGGCGGTCGCACGTTCTCACCCGAGCTCGTGGTCGCGTGGCCGCACGCCGAGACCGCGGTGATGGCAGCCGAGACCGCCGTCGAGCTCGTCTTCAAGCGCGACCTCGACGCGACCGCGGACCCCGCCGAGCGGGCGGCGAGGAAACGCGAGATCGCGGCCGCGTTCGACGACCGTGCGAGTGCGGTGCGGGGCGCCGAGGGCTTCGGCTACGACGCGATCATCCGTCCGTCCGAGACCCGGGCCTGGCTGGCCGATCTCCTTCCCACGCTCCCCCGACACCGCCTGCTGCAGACCCTCACGCCCCGCCGGCACGCGGTCGAGCCGCTCTGACCCGGTGGTGCCGACCCGGGTGGGGCTGGCCCCCCGGGGGGTCGTGTGCCTGAGACATCGGAAATCAGATGCCTCAGGCACACGACCCACGATCAGCCAGCAGCCGGCCCGCGACCCACGGCAGTCGTGTGCCCACGACATCGGAAATCGGATGCCTCAGGCACACGACCCACGAGACGGGCCCCGCCGGCCACGAACGGTCGAGCACGCGCGAGTCAGCCCACCGTGCGGAGGTAGCGCCCGAAGTGGGGGACGGTGAAGGCGATCCGGCCGCGCTCGCCGGAGTAGATCAGGCCCTTCTTCAGCAGCGCGTCGCGGGCGGGCGAGAGCGACTGGGGCTTCTTGCCGAGGACGGCGGCGACCTCGGCCGTGGCGACCGCGCCGACCGGATCGTCACCACCCTCGCCAGCGGCGTCGGCCATGGCGCGGAGGTACTCGCGCTCGCCCGGCGTCGCCCGCTCGTAGCGGCTGCCGAAGAAGCCGACCGCCAGCTCGCGCTCGGCCTCCGGCGCGGCGACGGAGATGTCGGCGGCGGTGATGGGCGTGCGGGGCGCGAGGTCCCACACCGCCTTGCCGTAGGCCTGGATGAAGTAGGGGTAGCCGCCGGTGGCGTCGTACATCGCGTCGAGGGCGGCGGGGTCGTACTCGGCGTCCTCCTCGGCGGCCGGGGCGGACAGCGCACGGTCGGCGGCGTCGCGCGCGAGCCGGTCGATGCGCTGGTAGGAGAACAGCCGCTCGGAGTAGGACTTGCTGGCGCTGAGGACCGCGGGGAGGTGCGGCAGACCCGCGCCGACGACGATGACCGGGAGCCCGCTCTGGCTCAGCTCGTGGCAGGCCGCGCACAGCGCCGAGACGTCGTCGGCGCCGAGGTCCTGCATCTCGTCGACGAAGATGCCGACGCCCTTGCCCACGTCGGCCGCGAGCCCACCGATGTCGGACAGCAGCTCGACGAGGTCGATCTCGATGTCGCCGGAGTCGCCACGCCCACGTACGACGGAGGCGTCGATGCCCGGGCTCCACTTGTCACGCAGCTTGGCGTCGGCCCCGGCGTCACGCTCGACGAAGGCGCGTACGACGCCCAGCACCTGCGCGGTCTCGTCCGGCTCGGGATGTCCGAGCTCGCGCACGGCCTGGTGCAGCGCGCTGGCGAGCGGCCTGCGCAGGCTCTGGTCGGGCCGGGCCTCGAGCTTGCCGGTGCCCCAGCCCTTGCGCACCGCCGCGCCCCGCAGCGCGTTGAGCAGCACCGTCTTGCCCACGCCCCGGAGCCCGGTCAGCACCAGGCTGCGCTCCGGGCGACCGCGCGAGACCCGCTCCAGGACGACGTCGAACGCCGCGAGCTGCTCGCCACGACCGGCCAGCTCGGGCGGGCGCTGGCCCGCCCCGGGCGCGTAGGGGTTACGGATCGGATCCACGATCAGACCGTATCCGCGTGTCTAGCGCCAGCCGTAGATGTCGCTAGCGTGTCGCATCGACGGTGCGAATGCGTGCTGTTTGGTACCAAACGACAGTCATCCGGGGTCGCTGGTTGCCGTTTGTGCCCAAACGGCAACCACAGATCAGCCCAGCACAGATCAGCCCAGCGGTCGACCGTAGCGCTGGACCGTCGACGCGAGGTTCGCGTAGGCGTAGGGCATCGGCTCACCGACGGGTCGGTAGCCGAGCCCGACCCAGAACGGCTCGGCGACGACCCGGTTGGTCGCGACGATCGAGAGCATCAACGAGGTGATCTCCGGCCAGCCGCGGACCACCTCGAGGAGCGCGGCGTGGGCGCGGGTGCCGAGGCCGCGCCGCTGGTGGTCCGCATGCACCTGCAGCAATCCGAGGTACGCCGTCGCCTCGTCCGGATACCCGCGCAGCACGTCGACCAGGCCGACCAGCGGGCCCGATCCGTCGCGCACGCCGTACACGGTCTTGCGGTCGGGCGGGAGGTCCGGCGGCACGACCATCAGCAGGCTCTGGGCGTCGGCGGGCCCGGGCGGCAGCCCGGTGATGCGCTCGACGTACCCGGGGTCGGCCTCGATCAGGGCCTGCACCTCGTCGACCTCGTCGACCTCGTCGGCCTCGATCGGGCGCAGGGTGAGCGTCACGCGAGCAGGGGCGGACGCTCGGCCGGCGACATCGGCGTACGAATCGCCTGGCCGAGCGTCACGATCAGGTCCGGCACGTCCTCGGCGGCGAGGCGGACAGTGCCGGTGCAGACGTTGTCGCGCCAGATCGAGAGGACGACGACGCCGGAGCCGGACTCGGGGTGGAGAGATACCCGCAGGGCGCGGTCGTCCCCGCGGACGTCGGAGTGGACCGAACCGACCCGCGGCACCGGACGCGCGGCCTTCATAGGCGCATCATGCGCCCCGGCCGCACGACACGCCAGACCCCGGGGCGCCGGATCAGTCGAGGCAGAACTCATTGCCCTCGGGGTCGGTCATCGCGATGAACCCCTGCTCCATCTCGTCGGGCTCGAAGCGCTTCAGCCTCGTCGCTCCGAGGGCGACGAGCCGGTCGCACTCCGCCTCCAGCGCGGCCATCCGCTCCTCGCCGCGCAGCCCCGGCGCCGCCCGGACGTCGAGGTGGACCCGGTTCTTCGCCGACTTCGGCTCGGGCACCCGCTGGAAGAACAGCCGCGGCCCCTGCCCGGTCGGGTCCTCGAGCGCCCACGCCCTGCCGTGGTCCTCGACAGGGAGCGTCGCCTCGAACTCCTCCCACGACGCCGAGCCGGGCGGTGGCGGCGGGTTCTCGTAGCCGAGAGCCGCACGCCAGAACCCGGCCAGCTCCCGCGGATCCGCCGCGTCGAAGGTCACCTGCACCACCCGTACCTCTGCCATGTGTCTCGACGCTAGACCCGCCCACCGACAGCCCGCCTAGTGACGCGTGCCAGAAACCATTGGGCGGTTGGCGCACGCGGAGCACGCACCTCGCCGCGTTGGCCGCACTCGACAGACACCCGGTATGCCGTCGTGCAGCCGCCTTGCGATGCACGCACTCCGCGCACGCCAACCGCCCAAGCATTTCCGACACACGCCACTAGACTCACGACGTGCCCGAGCTACCCGAGGTGGAGGCGCTGGCCCAGGACCTCGCGGGCCGGCTCGCCGGCCGCGCGATCACCAAGGTCCACGTCGCGCAGTTCAGCGCGCTCAAGACCTACGACCCGCCGTTGAGCGCGGTCGAGGGCGCGCTGGTCGACGGCGTACGACGCCACGGCAAGTTCCTCGACATCGAGGTCGGCGGCCTGCACCTGATCCTCCACCTCGCCCGCGCGGGCTGGGTGCGCTGGCGCGACGAGGTGCCGGCCCTCCCGCCCAAGATGAGCAACAGGTCGACCCTCGCCGTACGCATCGTGCTCTCCCCCGACCCCGACCCCGACCCCGACTCCGACGTCACGCCCGGGCTCGACGTGACCGAGGCCGGGACGAAGAAGTCGCTGGCCTGCTACCTCGTGCGCGACCCGCGCGACGTGCCGGGCATCGCGACGCTCGGGCCCGACCCGCTCTCGGAGGAGTTCACCATCGAGGCGCTCGCCGAGATCCTCGCCGCCGAGGGCGGCAAGCAGCTCAAGGGCGTGCTGCGCCACCAGGGCACCGTCGCCGGCATCGGCAACGCCTACTCCGACGAGATCCTGCACACCGCCCGGATGTCCCCGTTCAAGCCGGCCAAGAGCCTCGACGACGCCGAGACCGCGAAGCTGTACGACGCCATCCGCACCACCCTCGCCGACGCCGTCGGCCGGTCGCAGGGCCTGGCGGCCAGCGAGCTCAAGGCCGAGAAGAAGTCGAACATGGCCGTCCACGGTCGCACCGGAGCGGCCTGTCCGGTCTGCGGCGACACCGTCCGCGAGGTCTCCTTCGCCGACTCGAGCCTGCAGTACTGCCCCACCTGCCAGACCGGCGGCAAGCCCCTCGCCGACCGCCGCATGTCCCGCCTGCTGAAGTGATGGAATGGGCGCCATGAACATCCCCACCGTCGCCATCGAGAACGTCCCCGACCCGCTGCCCGACGGGGTCGCCGTGCTCGACGTACGCGAGCCGCAGGAGTGGGAGGCGGGGCACATCGAGGGTGCGCTGCACATCCCGCTCGGCGTGCTGCCGGTGCGGGTCGACGAGGTGGCGGGGCTCGACGCGGCACAGACGCTCGTGGTCTGCAAGGTCGGCGGCCGGTCCGCGCAGGCCGTCGCCTACCTGGCACAGCAGGGGTACGACGTGGTCAACCTCGACGGCGGCATGCTCGAGTGGGAGGCCGCCGGACGACCGATGGTCAGCGACACCGGCGCTCCGGCGTACGTCGCCTGATCCTGGACGCACCGCGGCCGGCGCCGGAGGGAGCCGGCCGCGACGCCTCGTCAGTCGCAGAGACCGGCGGCGTACTTGTCGAACGCCTCGGCGTTCTTGACGTCCGAGGAGCTCATGCCGAAGAGCTTGGTCTCGACGTCGGAGTCCGACGGGCTCGAGCTGCCCTTCATGGCCGCCTGGACCTGCGCGACGCCGTCCTTGATCTTGCCGGCGTCGGCGTTGGAGGCCGCGCCGACCATGGCCTCGAAGCCGGCGCGCGCGTCGCTGGGCATGCCGGCGGGCGTGCCGACGCTCTTCAGCTTGTCGGCGAAGGAGTGCATGGCGGTGGCGAGCCCCGCGTAGTCACCCTTGTCCAGTCCGTTGAACGCCGCACCCTCGCTCTTGTACGCCGAGCAGAAGTCGGCCTTGGAGGCGTTGGTCGGAGCGCCGGACGCGCTGCTGCCGCACGCGGTCAGGGAGAACGTCATCAGGGCCGCCGCGCCGACGGCGAGGGCGGTTCGCTTGAGCGAGATCATGTGCAGTGCCTTTCGATCGGCCCCGCGGTGGTCCGCGGGGTCTTTGGCTGGCGCCGCACGCCGCCTACCCCGTTCCCGGCGCGGCTACGCCTGTCCGGCGGCACGATTCTTGATCGGCAGCCCGACGGTCAGGAGCTCGAGCCCGTGGGCGGCGTCCCGAGCCGCATGCTGTCGGGACACTCCGTCATCAGGTAGCGGGTGTAGGCCTGCACGTCGGAGTCGTGACCGTCGACCAGCCCCGGCCCCTTCCCGTCCAACGGGTCGTGGTTGGAGAAGATCTGCTTCGCCTTGACCATCCCGATCCGCGCCTCGGCGCCGACCATCTTCTGCCAGCCGCGGCGGGCGCCGGCGGGCATGCCCGCGGGGATGCCGGTGCGCCGCTCCCGCCTCGCCTCGCCGTGGTACGCACGCGCCACCGCTACATAGTCGCCGTGCTTGACCGGGTGCAACCACGATCCGTCGACCGTCACCCTGCAGAAGTCGGCCTTGGATGCCGTCCGCGCGACCGTCTCCGCGGACGCCACCGAGTCTCCCGCCCCACCGCCGCCTCCGCAGGCGCTGAGCGAGACGCTGAGCAAGGCCGAGGTGCCGAGGGTGAGGGCGAGCCGCTGGATCGTGGTCATCGGTTGTCCGCTCGTCGGAGGATGTCGGGATGGGGAACCGCAAGGAGGCGGCCCAGGCGGTCGAGATAGACCGCCCGCGGCAGCGTGCTCACGCCGAGCGAGCGCAGGTGGGGCGTGGCCCACTGTACGTCGATCATCCGGCTGCCGGGGGCACCGCGCTCGTCGGATGCGAGCAGCTCGACCAGGCCGACCAGCGCGACCTTCGAGGCGTCGCGCTCGCGGTGGAACATCGACTCCCCCGCGAACAGCCCGCCGACGACGACGCCGTACAGACCGCCGGCGAGGCGCCCGCCGCGCCAGGCCTCGATCGAGTGGGCCCAGCCCAGCCGGTGGAGCTCGACGTACGCCGCTTTGATGCGGGTGTCGATCCAGCCGCCCTGCCGCGACGGGTCCGCGCAGCCGTCGACGACCTGCTCGAAGTCGGTGTCGACCCGGATCTCGAAGTCGCGCGTGCTGCGGCGCAGCGACCGCGAGACCCGCAGGTCGGCGAGCTCGAGGACGCCGCGGCGCGCCGGGCACCACCAGCCGACCGAGCGGCGGCCCTCCGGCATCGGGAACAGGCCCGCACGGTACGCCGCCAGCAGCGTGCCCGGCTCGAGGTCTGCCCCGACCGCGACCAGGTCGCTGTCGTCGAGGTCGTCGTCGGACGTGTCGGAGGACACGGCCTTCAGCGCGCTCAGCTCGGCCCTGCTGGGGAACACCCAGGGTGTCGGCGGCGGTTCTATCGGCACGGGACCGAAACTAGCGGTCACCGCCCACGGGCTGTTCGGACGACTCAGACTCATACTCATCGACGAGGGGGACGAGATGCGCAAGGGCGTGAAGATGGGGCTGGCCGCGGAGGTCGCCCGCCAGGTGGCGCCGAAGGTCACCACGATCGCGCCCGGGATGACCGAGGCGTTCGTGCGGCAGGCGCTCCACCGCGCGATCACCGGCGTCGGCCCGCTCCCGGGCGCCGCCGATGCCGCCGAGAGCCAGCTCCGCGAGCAGCACGGCGACGTCGACCGCGCGATCAAGGAGGTCATCGAGAACCACGTCCGGTACGCCGGCGTCGAGGGGCTCGTGACCAACCTCGGCGGCCTCGTGACCGCTGCCGTCGTCGCGCCCGCCTCGATCTCCGGGCTCGCGCTGGTGCAGTCGCGGATGGTGGCCGGCATCGCCCACCTGCGCGGCTACGACCTCGACGACCCGCAGGTCCGCAACGCGGTCCTGGTGACGCTGCTCGGCGACGACGTCGTGGCCAAGCTCGTCCGCACCCACCGCATCCCGGCGCCGCCGGTGGCGCTGGCCACGTCGCTGTCGTACGACCCGTCGCAGGACCAGATCGTGGCCAACGCCCTCGCCGGCGAGCTGATCGGCCGGGTCGTCGGCAAGCGAATGGCGGCCACCGTCGGCAAGAAGGTGCCGATCGTCGGCGGTGCCGTGGGCATGGTGGCCGACGGTGTCTCCACCTGGCGCGTCGGCCGGTACGCCGACCGGCAGTTCCTTCCGCACTGGTGACCTGGTGACCGGGTGACCGGGCGGGGCCGGGCGGGGCCTATGAGTCGGCCAAGGCCCGCACGACCGCACTCGGGCTGGGCCGGCCGAGCTGCTCGGCCATCCACCGGGACGTCTCGACGTAGGCGCCGAGGTCCAGGCCGTGCTCGATCCCGAGGCCGGTGAGGAACCAGGCGAGGTCCTCGGTGGCGAGATTGCCCGTCGCGGACCTGGCGTAGGGACAGCCGCCGAGACCGCCCGCCGACGCGTCGTACGTCGTGACGCCGGACTGCAGGCCCGCGTGCACGTTCGCCAGGGCCTGACCGTAGGTGTCGTGGAAGTGCAGGGCGAGGCGGTCGACGCCGACGCCCGCATCGACGAACGCCCCCACGAGCGCGCTCACGTGCCCGACGGTCGCGACCCCGATGGTGTCGCCGAGGCTGAGCTGGTGGCAGCCGAGGTCGAGCAGCCGCCTGCCGACCTCGACGACCTGCGCGACCGGCACCGCTCCCTCCCAGGGGTCGCCGAAGCACATCGAGACGTAGCCGCGGACGTCGAGACCGTGGTCGAGCGCGCGGGCGATCGTCGGCTCGAACATCTCGAACTGCGACTCCACGCCCCGGTTGAGGTTCTTGTTCGCGAAGGTCTCGGTCGCCGACGCGAAGACCGCCGCGTGACGCAGGCCGAGCTCCAGCGCGCGGTCGAGGCCGCGCTCGTTGGGCACCAGGACCGGCATCCCGCGGGCGGTGTCGCCCAGCCGCTCGACGAGACCCGTCATCAGCTCCGCCGCGTCGGCGAGCTGGGGCACCCACTTGGGGTGCACGAAGCTGGTCGCCTCGACGATCGGCGCGCCCGCGGCGACGAGTCGCTCGACGAACGCCGCCTTCACCTCGGTCGGGATGATCGCCTTCTCGTTCTGCAGCCCGTCGCGGGCGCCGACCTCGTAGACGGTCACCCTGCTCGGCAGGCCGGGCTCGGCGACCACCATCGGCAGACTCATGCCTCCGGCTCCTGAGCCTGCCGGAGGGCGACCTCGAACAGCGTCGCGCCCAGCGCCACCTGCTGGCCCGCGGTCGCCGACACGGTCGTCACCACGCCGTCGTACGGCGCCTTGAGCGCGAGCTCCATCTTCATCGCCTCCACGACCCCGAGGACCTGTCCCTCCTGGACAGGATCCCCCTGCGCCACACGTACGTCGAGGACGGTGCCGGGCATCGGCGAGACGACGGTGCCGTCGCCCGCCGCTGCCGCCTGGTCGGTGCTCGCGTCGGGCTTGGTGAAGACGTGGCGCTGGCCGTGGTGCGCGAGCTCGACCTCGTGGTCGGTGACGCGCGAGACGACGTCCGGTGGCACGACGGCGGCCGGCGTCGTCAGCTCGTCGAGCTCCACGACCGTCGCCGCGGCCGGGCCGCCCATCCGGAAGCCGTCACCGGCGAACGGGCCGGCGAGATCGCGGTGCGCGTCCAGCCACAGCCGTGCCGCGATCTCACGGGCCGGCGCGGGGTCGGGTGCGGGCAGCTCGTTGCGGTCGAGCCAGGCGGTGTCGATGCCGCCGGGCGTCGCGAACTCGTCGCTCGCCGCGAGCTCGCGCAGGAAGCCGGTGTTGGTCGTCAGCCCCAGGATCGCGGTGTCGTCGAGGGCCGCGACGAGCCGGCGGCGCGCCTGCTCGCGATCCGCGCCCTTGGTGATGACCTTCCCCAGCATCGGGTCGTACGACGTCGACACCACCTGGCCGCTCTCGAGCGCGTGGTCGACCCGGGCGCCGGCAGGCCAGCTCACGGTCGTCGCCCGGCCGGCCTGCGGGAGGAAGCCGGCGTACGCGTCCTCGGCGTACACCCGCGCCTCCATGGCGTGGATCTCGACCGGCTCGACCGACCGGTGGGAGCCGGGGTGGTCGAGCTGGTCGAGGGCGCCGCCGGAGGCGACCTGCAGCTGCAGCGCGACGAGGTCGACGCCGTTGACGATCTCCGTGACGGGGTGCTCGACCTGCAGTCGGGTGTTCATCTCCAGGAAGTAGAAGTCCCCGGTCTCGGCGTCGAGCAGGAACTCGACGGTGCCGGCGTTGGTGTAGCCCACCGCCTCGCCGAGGCGCACCGCCGCGGTGTGGATCCGCTCGCGGAGCTCGTCGGACAGCCCGGGCGCCGGCGCCTCCTCGATGACCTTCTGGTGGCGGCGCTGGGCCGAGCACTCGCGGGTGCCGAAGTGGTGCACGGTCGCCGCGTCGCCGACCAGCTGGACCTCGATGTGGCGGCCGCGCTCGACGTACTTCTCGATGATCATGGCGTCGTCGCCGAACGCGCTCAGCGCCTCGCGCCTCGCCGCGGCGACGGCCTCCGGCAGCTCCGCCGCCGACCGTACGACGCGCATGCCCTTGCCACCACCGCCGGCGGCCGCCTTGGCCAGCACGGGGTAGGCGAAGATCTCCGGGTCCTCGTCGAGGCCGTACGACGGCACCACCGGGACCCCCGCCCCGACCGCGATGTCGCGGGCCTTGTCCTTGCGGCCCATCGCGTCGATCACCTCCGGCGTCGGGCCGATCCAGGTGATGCCGGCCTCGGCGACGGCGCGGGCGAAGCCGGCGTTCTCGGAGAGGAAGCCGTAGCCGGGGTGGATCGCGTCGGCCCCCGCCTCCTTGGCGGCGGCGAGCACGGCCTCGGCGTCGAGGTAGCTCTCGACCCGCACCGCGACATCGGCCTCCCGCACGTGCAGCGCGGCGGCGTCGACGTCGGTGTGGACGGCGATGGTGGTGATGCCCTGCTCGCGGCAGGTCCGGAAGACGCGGCGGGCGATCTCGCCGCGGTTGGCGACCAGGACTGACTTCATCGGGCTGATCCTCTGCGCTCGTCGGTAAGATTTCGACGCGGCCGTCGCGACCTCGTGCCTCGGTCGCAGGTCTGAACGCAGTGGCCTTTGCTCAATCTGGCGGCGCCCACGCTCCTCGCTTCGCTCGTCACTGCGCCGCTCACATCCGGAAGACGCCGTAGCTGGGAGCCGGGACCGGCGGGTGGGATGTCGCGGCGAGCGCCATGCCGAGCACGCGGCGGGTGTCGGCGGGGTCGATGATGCCGTCGTCCCAGAGGCGGGCCGAGGCGTAGTACGGATCGCCCTGCGTCTCGTACTGCGCCCGGATCGGCGCCTTGAAGTCCTCCTCGTCCTCGCGACCCGCGACGGTGGCGAGCACGTTGGCGGCCTGGTCGCCGCCCATCACCGAGATGCGCGCGTTGGGCCACATCCACAGGAAGCGCGGGTCGTACGCGCGCCCGCACATGCCGTAGTTGCCGGCGCCGAAGCTGCCGCCGATCACGACCGTCAGCTTGGGTACGACGGAGCAGGCGACCGCCGTGACCAGCTTGGCGCCGTCGCGCGCGATGCCCTTGTTCTCGTACTCGCGCCCGACCATGAAGCCGGTGATGTTCTGCAGGAACAGCAGCGGGATGCCGCGCTGGTTGCACAGCTCGACGAAGTGCGCGCCCTTGAGCGCCGACTCGGAGAACAGGATGCCGTTGTTGGCGACGATCCCGACCTCGCGGCCGTAGATCCGGGCGAACGCGCAGACCAGCGTCTCGCCGTACAGCTGCTTGAACTCCTGGAAGCGGCTCCCGTCGACGATCCGCCGGATCACCTCGCGGACGTCGTACGGCGTCCGGGTGCTGGTCGGCACGACGTCGTACAAGGTCTCCGGGGCCTCGACCGGCTCATCCCAGGCATCCTGGGTGGTCGAGCTTGTCGAGACCTGGGTCGGCAGCGTCTCGACGATGCCGCGCAGGATCCGCAACGCGTGGGCGTCGTCGTCGGCGAGGTGGTCGACCACACCGGACCTGCGGGCGTGGACGTCGCCGCCGCCGAGGTCCTCGGCCGAGACGACCTCGCCGGTCGCGGCCTTCACCAGCGGCGGGCCGCCGAGGAAGATCGTTCCCTGCTCCTTGACGATGACGGTCTCGTCGGACATCGCCGGGACGTAGGCGCCGCCGGCGGTGCAGGAGCCCATCACCGCGGCGATCTGCGGGATGCCGCGCGCGCTCATGTTGGCCTGGTTGAAGAAGATCCGGCCGAAGTGCTCGCGATCGGGGAAGACCTCGTCCTGCATCGGCAGGAACGCGCCTCCGGAGTCGACGAGGTAGAGGCACGGCAGGTTGTTCTCGGCGGCGATCGTCTGGGCACGCAGGTGCTTCTTGACCGTGATCGGGTAGTAGGTGCCGCCCTTCACGGTCGCGTCGTTCGCGACGACCATGCACTCCCGCCCCTGCACGCGACCGATGCCGGCGACGACGCCGGCGCTCGGGACGGCGTACTGGTCGGTGTCGTCGCGGCCGTACATGCCGTACGCCGCCAGCGGCGCGATCTCCAGGAACGGGCTGCCCGGGTCGAGCAGCCGGTCGACGCGCTCGCGCGGGAGCAGCTTGCCGCGGTCGGTGTGCTTCTTGCGGGCCGACTCGCTGCCGCCCTGGCGGACGCGGGCGAGGCGCTCGCGAAGCTCTACGGCGAGGTCGGTCATCGTCGGATCGGACACGCGACCCAGGTTAATGATCATTAACCTCCGGGGTCAATGGCCGAGGAGGGGTGATCCGGGCGGAGTCGGGTACCGCCCGAGTGAACGACGTTCCACCTCCTGGAAGGAGCACCTATGTCACCCCTGAGCATCCTGACGAGCCTGATGAGGGGCGCGGTCCGCGGCGCGGCACGCGTGGTGGTCCACCCGCAGGAGTCCGCGGCCGCTGCCGTCGAAATCGCTCGCGACACCGCGTCCGGGCTGCGTGACGCGGCCGCACGAGCAGAGCCGGAGCCGGAGACTCGGTCGGAGAGAGCAGCGGCACCGGTGACCGAGGGGCCCGCAGGCCCCCAGCCCGCCGACCAGATCGCACCGGAGCCCACGCCCGACCCGGTCGCGACCGAGCCCAAGCCCTCGGCCGGGGACGACTGGGAGGACGAGATCGACGACGGCCCCGACCTCGAGCTCATCCCCGGCGCGGCGGACGACGACGAGCCGCTCCTCGACACCTCGATCGCCAAGGCCGTCCGCTCGGAGTCCGAGACGCTGCGCAAGGGCGCCGAGACCGACACGGACGAGGTGAACGACCACTAACCTTGGTCGGGTGACCGAGCCCACCCGCCGCGAGCAGATCCTGGCCACCGCGGCCGATCTCTTCGCCGCGCGAGGGTTCCACGGCGTCTCGGTCGCCGACCTGGGCGCCGCCTGCGGCATCAGCGGACCCGCGCTCTACAAGCACTTCCCGTCCAAGCAGGCGATGCTCGCGGAGATGCTGACCTCGATCAGCGAGCGGCTCCTCGCGGTCGGACGCGAGCGCGTCGCCGCCGGCGCCGGCGACCCCGCCGCGGCGCTGCGTGGCCTGGTCGACTGGCACCTCGAGTTCGCCTTGGAGCAGCGCGCGCTGATCGTCGTGCAGGACCGCGACTGGGAGTCGCTCCCGACCGACGCCCGCGAGCAGGTACGCCGCCTGCAGCGTCGCTACATCGAGCTGTGGACCGACCAGCTCCTCTCGATCGACCCCTCCCGCTCCGCGGCCACCACCCACGCCGCGGCACAGGCCGCCTTCGGGCTCCTCAACTCCACCCCGCGAGCCGGCCACTCCATCGCCGACGACGACCTCCGCCGGCTGCTGGGGTCGATGGCGTTGGCTGCGCTGGGGGTGGAGGCGGCGGTCGGCGGCGGTGGGTAGTCCCTGACGAAAAGCACCACTTCCAGTTGGAAAGTGGTGCTTTTCGTCAGGGACTACGCTTATGTCAACCCGTCACGCCGCCCCAGGCACCCGCGCCAGGATCGCGTCGAGGTCCAGGCCGGCGGGGAGGGTTCCGAGGGCTCCGCCCCAGTCGCGGGCGAGCCGGGAGGCGCAGAACGCGTCGGCGACGGCACCGGGTGCGTGCCGCAGCAGCAGTCCGCCGGCGAAGACCAGCGCGACCTGCTCGACGATGCGGCGCGCGCGCAGCTCGATGTCGTCGAAGGAGGTCAGCTCCTTCTTGAGACCGGCCAGCGCGTCGTCGTACCGCGGGTCGAGGCCGGCGGCGAGCTCGGCCTCGGCGAAGAGGGCGTCCAGCGACTCCGGCTCGCGGCCGATGGCCCGGAGGGCGTCCAACGCAGCCACGTTGCCCGAGCCCTCCCAGATCGAGAGCAGCGGCATCTCGCGGTAGAGGCGGGCCAGGTCGAAGTCCTCGGTGTAGCCGTTGCCGCCCAGGCACTCCAGCGCCTCGCCGGCGGCGACGGGGGCACGCTTGCAGACGTAGTACTTGGTCGCGGCGAGCGCCAGGCGGCGTACGGCGGCCTCGGCGGAGTCACCCCGGATCGCCCGGTCGTTCGCGCCGGCCAGCCGCAGCATCGCGGTCAGCGCGGCCTCGGACTCCACCTGCAGGTCCGCGAGCACGTTGCGCATCGCCGGCTGGTCGATCAGCGTCTTGCCGAACGCCGACCGGTGGCGGGCGTGATGGGCGGCCTGGGCGAGCGCGGAGCGCATGCCCGAGGCGGATCCGATGACGCAGTCGAGGCGGGTCATGTTGACCATCTCGACGATGGTCTTGACGCCCCGACCCTCCTCGCCGACGAGCCAGCCGATCGCGTCGTCGTACTCGATCTCGGAGGACGCGTTGGACTTGTTGCCCAGCTTGTCCTTCAGCCGCTGGAAGCGGATCGGGTTGGCCTCGCCGCCCGGCAGCACGCGCGGCAGCAGGAAGCACGAGAGCCCCCCGGGCGCCTGCGCCAGGGTCAGGAACATGTCGCTCATCGGGGCCGAGGTGAACCACTTGTGACCGCGGATGACGTAGGTGCCGTCGGGCTGCGGCGTCGCGCTCGTGGTGTTGGCGCGGACGTCGGAGCCGCCCTGCTTCTCGGTCATCGACATGCCCGCGATCAGGCCGCGCTTGGTCTCGGGGTCGCGCAGGCCGAAGTCGTAGACGCGGTTGGTGAGCAGCGGCTCGAACCTCGCCGAGAGCTCGGGGTTGGCGCGCAGGGCCGGCACGACGGCGTACGTCATCGAGATCGGGCAGCCGTGGCCGGCGTCGACGTTCCAGGCGAAGAACTTCGCGGCGCGCGCGACGTGCGCGCCCGGTCGGTCGTCGGCCCACGGCGCGGCGTGGACGCCGTGGGTCACAGCGGTCTCCATCAGCTGGTGGTACGCCGGGACGTACTCCACCACGTCGACGCGGTGGCCGGTGCGGTCGAAGGTGTGCAGCGTCGGCGGCACCCGCTCGGCCCAGCGGCCGCGGTCGATCCAGTCCTCGCTGCCGGCCAGGCGGCCGAGCTCGTGGATCTCGTCCAGCGCCCACCCGGCGCCCTCGCGCTCGACGCCCTCGAGCAGGACGGGGTCGTCGGCGGTGTCGTGACCGACCATCGGCGGGACCTGGTTGAACACCTCGTGCGTGGCCATGTCGTCATGTTACAGATCGTGCGACAGTCGTGTCCAGATGTGTAGCATGCCGATCGTGACCGAGATCGTGCCGCTGCCCGCCCGCTCGGTCGCGCTCAGCCTGCTGCTCGGCTCGCACCCCGACCGGATGAGCCCGGCGATGCTGATCCGCGCCGGCGAGCACCTCGGCATCCCGTCCTCGACGATGCGGGTCGCGCTCACCCGCGCGGTCGCGGCCGGCGACCTGAGGCGCCTCGACGGGGACTACGTGCTCGGCGAGCGGCTCGTGCGGCGTCAGCGTCACCAGGACGAGGGCGTCGAGGATGCCGAGAGGCCCTGGGACGGCAGCTGGGAGATGACGGTGGTCGTCGTCTCCGGCCGCCCCGGGCCCGAGCGGGCCGCGCTCCGCGACCTCCTGACCGGTCACCGCCTCGCCGAGCTGCGCGAGGGCGTCTGGACACGGCCCGCCAACCTCCGCCGCCCCCAGCAGTACGCCGACGACCCGGTCCTCCGCGTCTTCCGCGCCGAGCCCGACGACCCAGCCCGGCTGGCCGCCACGCTCTGGGACCTCGACACCTGGGTCCGCGACGGCCGCGCGCTCCTCGAGCGGCTCGATGCCACCACCGATCCCGCGCCCCGGCTGGCGGTGGCCGCCGCACTCGTCCGCCACCTCTCCGCGGACCCCCTCCTCCCCCAGGACCTCCTGCCCCGCGACTGGCCGGCCGCGGAGCTGCGCAGCCGCTACACGGCGTACCAGGCGGAGCTGCGGGAGCTGGCCGCCGACCGCACCGGGTAGGCGAGCGAGGCCCATAGGCCACCCTGACCTACCCGGTGCGATCAGAGCAGGCCCTCGGGGATGTCGGCGCCGGCCTCCAGCAGCTCGGCGAGGCGGCGGGCGCGGAGGACCGCGTCGGCCGCGACCTCCACGTCGTCGGCGAGGGCGGAGGCGGAGGTGCGGGGCCCGGCGACATCGGGGTACGACGACCGGCGGGCGTGCAGCTCGCCCAGCAGCGCCTCCCGGTCGAGCCCGCGGACGGCGAAGAGGACCAGCGGGTCGGCGTCGACCAGCCAGCCGACCTGCACCAGGACCGCGAGGGCGTGCGGGCAGGGGTCGAGAACGTGGGGGCAGGCGCAGGTCGCGGCCAGCTCGGCGCCGTACGGGAGCAGCTCGACGCCGAGCTCCTCGGCGTGCTCGACGAGGTCGTGCGGGAGGTCGCCGGCGAGCAGGGCGGCGATCCGGCCCGACTCGGCGGCGACCGCCTCGACCAGGCCGCGCCGCTCGTCGGGCCCGAGCTCGGGGACGGCGATGTCGACGGTCCATGCGTCGTCGCCCTCCCGCACCGCGGCGAGCAGCGAGCCGGAGTCGACGCTGATGCCGCCGACCTCGCCCCGCCGCGCGACCAGGCGGCCACGCTTGAGGTCGCGCTCGGCGTACGCCGACTCCTCGACCGCCCGCACCCACGCCTTGCCCCACCAGCTGCGCGCACCGCGTGCCGGGGGCTGCTGACGCGGGTAGGTGGTCCTCACGTCTGCTCCGACCGCAGCCGCGCGAGATAGGCCTCGCGCCGCGCGTCGGCGCGCAGCGTCACCAGGTCGCGCAGCTCCTCGTTGCCGAGCTCGGTGAGCGCGGCGTCGCCGCGGGCGAGCACGGCGTCGGCGAGCGCGCGCTTGCGGGTGAGCAGGTGCGCGACGCGCTCCTCGATGGTGCCGCGCACGACCATCTTGTGCACCTGCACCGGCTTGGTCTGGCCGATCCGGTACGCGCGATCGGTGGCCTGGTCCTCGACGGCGGGGTTCCACCAGCGGTCGACGTGCACGACGTGGTCGGCACGCGTGAGGTTGAGACCTGTGCCCCCCGCCTTGAGCGAGAGCAGGAACACCGGCACCTCGCCGTCCTGGAACCTCCGCACCATCGCCTCCCGCCCCCGCACCGGCGTCTGGCCGTGCAGGAACTGGAGAGGTACGCCGGAGGCGGCCAGGTGTCGCTCGACGAGCCGGCCCATCTCGACGTACTGCGTGAAGACGAGGACCCCGCCGCCCTCACCGACGACCGTGCCGACGAGCTCGTCGAGGAGGTCGAGCTTCTCCGACCGCCCCCGCAGCCGAGGTCCCCGGCCGCCGGACTCCTTGAGGAACTGGGCGGGGTGGTTGCAGATCTGCTTCAGGCCGGTCAGCAGCGCCAGGACCAGCCCGCGGCGGAGCGGGTCGTCGGCCGGCAGCTGCTCGATGCGGGTCATCGTCTCCTTGCAGAACGCCTCGTAGAGCACGACCTGCTCGCGGGTGAGCCCGAGGAGGTGCTCGGTCTCGGTCTTCGGCGGCAGCTCCGGCGCGACGCCGGGATCGGACTTGCGGCGCCGCAGCAGGAACGGGCCGATCAGGTCCGCGAACTGCTTGGCCACCAGCGGGTCGACGCCGCTCTCGATCGGGGCCGCCCACCTGCGCCGGAACGCCAGCCGGCTGCCGAGCAGCCCCGGCACCGCCCAGTCGAGGATCGACCAGAGCTCCCCGAGGTCGTTCTCGACCGGCGTGCCGGTCAGCGCGACGCGCGACGCGCTCGTCAGCCGGCGCAGCGCGCGGGCGCTGGCGGTGCGGGAGTTCTTGACGTGCTGCGCCTCGTCGGCGACGACGAGATCCCATCCGATGTCCGCCAGCGCATCGGCGCTGCGCCGGAGCGTGCCGTACGTCGTCAGCACGAACCCACCCTGGCCCGGCCCGGGCAGCTCGCGCGCGGTGCCGTGGAACCGCCGGACCGAGCAGCCGGGGGCGAACCGATCGATCTCCGCCTCCCAGTTGCCGAGCAGGCTGGCCGGGCAGACGACGAGGGTCGGTCGACCGGCCGTGAGCCCCTGCTCGACCCGGTGGAGCTGCAGCGCGATCAGGGTGATCGTCTTGCCCAGGCCCATGTCGTCGGCGAGACAGGCGCCGAGGCCCAGGCCGGTCAGGTCGGCGAGCCAGGTCAGCCCGTGGCGCTGGTAGTCGCGGAGCTCGGCCCGCAGGCCGGAGGGCGGAGCGATCGGCTCGCGGGACGCAGCGGTCAGCAGCCTCTCGCGCACGTCGAGCAGGCTGGCGCCGACGACCACCTGCGCGGCCAGCGGCTCCACGCCGGGTCCGGCGGGCACCTCCGCGACGCCGGTCAGGGCAGCACCCAGCGCCTGCGGCCCGGACGCGCGCCGGATCAGCCGGCGGCGCGCCCGCTGCGCGGTCGTCGGGTCGACGACGGTCCAGGCACCCCGCAGCTTGAGCATCGGCGTCGCGGCGGTCGCGAGTGCAGTGAGCTCGTCGTCGGTGAGCACGTCGCCGTGGAGGGCGACCTGCCAACGGAACTCGAACAGCCCGTCGGCGGAGAACATGCTGTCCTGCAGCGGCAGCTCGGAGTCGCGGGGCGCGGCGGCGCGGTCGAGGACGGCCCGGGTCGTGAGGTCCCGACCGAGCGACCTCGGCCAGTGGACGTCGACCTGCGTGTCGCGCAGGGCCGCGACGTGCTCGAGCAGCCCGGAGACATCCTCCGCGTCAAGCGCGATCTCGTCGGGAACGACCAGCTCGAGGAAGCGGTCGAGCACCGGCCACACCTCGGCCGCCGACCGCAGGGCGATGCTCGCGTGCACGCGCGCCCGCTCGCCGAAGCCATGCGCGGGAGCCTCCCCGGGCCGATCCTCGTCGGCCCAGAGCGCGGCCGCGTCGCAGACGTGGAGCGGGTCCTGCTCGTCGTGGACCTGCAGCACCAGCCGCACCGATCCGGCGTCGAGCTCCTCCTCGTCGGCCTCGACCCGCAGCGAGACCCGGACCAGCTCGGGCAGGTCGTCGAGCAGCCGCCGCGACCGGGCCCGCTCGGCCACCCGCTCCTGCACGCGCGGGCCGAAGTCGGGGTGCGGCACATCCCCACCGGGCCGGTCCGATTCGCACGGAGGACGCGTCGGCGCAACCCGCGGCAGGGTGTCGGCGACGGCCGCCAGCACACCCTCGACGACCTCCCTCGCCGCGGCCGGGTCGACGCCGTCGTACGAGCGGGCGCGAGCGAGCAGCTCGACGCTCTCCTCGTCGCGGGGGTCGAGGCCGCCGAGCCGCCACGCGTCGCCGTCGGGCACCAGCCGCCCGCTGCCGACCAGCCGGCTGGCCAGCAGCGCGGCGGCGGCGAGCAGGCCGACGCTCGGGTGGGCCTCGGCGGACTGCCGGGCGCGGCTCAGGATCGGCAGGGCCGCCCGGACGGGCAGCACCAGGCTGCCGCGACTGCCGGTGAACTCGATCGTGCCGTCACGCGGCGGGTCCGCCGGCCGGAAGGTCGCCGGACCGGCCACCGAAACGAAGCTCACCCGACGAAACTAGTCGGAGGCCCCGACACCCAGCAGGTCGGCTGGACGTCCTACACCCCGTCGACGGCCCGCGCCTTGCGCCGCGCGACGGCCGTCGCCAGCAGCACGAGCAGCGCACCGACCACACCGAGCACGATGCCCCAGATGCTCGGGTGCTGGACGATCAGGACGGTCGTGCCGAGAGGTACGGCGAGGGCCGGCAGCGCGACCGTGAGCACCTTGAAGCCGGAGTGGTCGGACACCAGCGCGGCGAGGGCCCACAGCACGGTCAGGATCGCGGTCATGCCGAACAGCCAGCCGACGTCGTTCGAGTAGTCGGCCGGGTTGCTGCTCAGCTTGGCCGCCTGGCCGAGGCTGCCGGACGCCATCGGCGCCATGCCGCCGAGCCGGGACATCAGCGCGCCCACCTCGCGCTCGGCCAGCAACGCGGCCATGCCGCCCGCGACCCCGACCAGGCCGAACGCACCGACCGCGACTCCGCTGATGGCACGGCTGGGCAGGAACCAGCCGAGGATCGTCACGGCGACCACGAACACGGTGATCGCCACCGTGGCCACGACGACACCGCTCTGGTGCTGGAAGTGGTTGCCGACGACGTCGTCGAACCCGCGGGCGTAGAGCATGCCGAGGCCGACGATCGCGACGACCACGAAGGCCGGCCGGCGCGCGAGGACGTAGCCGACGAGCGCGAGCACGGTGATCACGCCGCCGAGGAGGTAGGCCTCGTCGCCGTGCATGTGCTGACCGAGGCCGACCGCGATCATCGGGGCGGTGGCGAGGATGCCGACGGTGCCCGGCCAGGTCACCAGGTCGTCGCGCGCCTGACCACCGGTACGACGACGGATGCCCGCCGCCCCCATCAGGGCCAGCCCCAGCAGCAGCGCGGTCGCGACCAGCCCGACGACGTACGTCGGAACGTGGAGGTCGCCGTTGTGGCGGCTGCGCAGCGCGGAGATGACGACGGCCGCGCCGAGCAGGCCGGAGCCGATCGCGACCAGCGCACCGGTCAGGCCGCCCTTCGTGGGAGCGGTCGGGAAGTCGGTGTCGACCCGGCCCGTTCCCGCTCCCCCCGCGCCGTCTCCGTCGCTGCCGTCGGCCTCGTCGGAGGGCTCGGCCATGGTGGAGCCGTCCGCGGGCGCGGCGGACGGGTCGACCGGCGGCGGTGGCGCGGCCGGAGCGGGGTCGGGATCGAAGGCGGTCCGCGGCGGCTCGGGGACATCGCCTCCGGAGCTGTCCGGGGCGGTGGCCGGCGAAGGAGCGTCGTCGTTCATGCACTCGACACTAAGGCCGTGGGCGCCCGATCCTGCGGAACTCCGCTCGCACACGCAGGCGCGACTCAGCCACCCGTGGCCAGGGCCAGCGGCAGCACGGCAGCCGCCCCGGCCTCGTGCAGCGCGACGCCGGCGACGGTGACGGTCCAACCCGTCACGACGCGGTCGTCGACAAGCAGCACCCGGCGGCCGTCGACCGCCGCCGGGTCGTCGAGCCGCAGCGCACCCCTCCTGCGTACGGCGGCGACGCGCTGCGCGGAGTTGGTCGCGCCCTTGTCCGGCGGCACCTCGGGATCGGCGAGCGCCCACCGGCCCACGACCGGCACCCCGAGGAACCGCGACAGCCCCGCGGCGAGGTCGTCGGCCAGCCGCGGCCGGCGCTCGGACTCGGCGACCACGAGGACGTCGACCTCGGGCCGCCAGTCCTGGAGCATCGTCACCATCGCCCGGGCGAGCTGGTCGGGCACCGGGCCGTCCTCCCCCGCGAAGAGCGCGCGCAGCGCCCCTCCGTGGCCGAGGTCGGTCAGCCGCGCGATCGCCCGGCCCTCCTCGTTGGGCGGCTTGATCCGACCCGACAGCGAGATCCCGATCGCGGAGAGCCCGGTCGGCCAGAGCTTGCGCGGCTCGAGAGGTACGCCGGGCCGCGCGAGCCGGTCGGCCGCCTCCGCGACAGCGGCGCCGGAGACCTCGCCGGAGAGCGCGAGGCCGCCGCAGTTGTCGCACCGGCCGCAGCGCCAGTCGGGATCGGCGACGAGGTCGGGGTCGTCCAGCTGGCGGCGGAGGTAGGCCATCCGGCACTCGTTGGTCGAGAGGTAGTCGAGCATCGCCTGCTGCTCGGCCTCGCGCTCATGGGCGACGCGGGCGTAGCGCTCCGCGTCGTACTGCCAGCCGCGACCGGTCGCCTCCCAGCCGCCGCGGACCCGGCGGACGGCGCCGTCGACGTCGAGGACCTTGAGCATCGTCTCGAGCCGGCTGCGGGAGAGGTCGACCCGCGGCTCGAGGGCGACGGTCGACATCGGCCGGGCCTCCTCGGCGAGCACCGCCAGCGTCTCGCGCACCAGCTCCTCGCGCGGGAAGGCCAGCGAGGCGAAGTAGGCCCAGATGTCGCGGTCCTCGGTGGCGGGCAGCAGCACCACGCTCGCCTCGGAGATCGCACCGCGGCCGGCACGACCGACCTGCTGGTAGTAGGCGACCGGGCTGCTCGGCGCTCCGAGGTTGACCACGAAGCCGAGGGCCGCGTCGAAGCCCATGCCGAGCGCGCTGGTCGCCACCAGTGCCTTGACCTCGCCGTCGACCAACGCCTGCTCCAGGGCGAGGCGCTCGGTCTGCTCGGTCTGGCCGGAGTAGGCAGCCACCCGGTGGCCGCGCGACCGGAGGTAGTCGGCGACCTCCTGGGTGGCCGCGACGGTCAGGCAGTAGACGATCCCGCTGCCGGGCTGCTCGGACAGGTGGTCGGCCAGCCAGGCCAGCCGCTGCTCGGGCGTCGGCAGGCGCACCACGCCGAGCCGGAGCGACTCCCGGTCGAGCGACCCCCGCAGCACCAGGGTCTCGAGACGGCCGTGGCCGGCCTCCTCGACCACCGCGCCGAGCTGGTCGGCCACGTCGTCGGTCACGCGCTGGTTGGCGGTCGCCGTCGTCGCCAGCACCGGGATGCCGGTGGGCAGCTCGCCGAGGAGGGTGCGGATGCGGCGGTAGTCGGGCCGGAAGTCGTGGCCCCAGTCGGAGATGCAGTGGGCCTCGTCGATCACCAGCAGCCCGCAGCTCGCCGCCAGCCGGGGCAGCACCTCGTCGCGGAAGCCGGGGTTGTTCAACCGCTCGGGGCTGACCAGGAGGACGTCGACCTCACCCGCGGCGATGTCGGCATGGACCCCGTCCCACTCGTCCATGTTGGTGGAGTTGACCGTCACCGCCCGGATGCCGGCCCGCTCGGCGGCGGCGATCTGGTTGCGCATCAGCGCGAGCAGCGGCGAGATGATCACCGTCGGGCCGGAGCCCGCCTCGCGCAGCAGCAGCGTCGCCACGAAGTAGACCGCCGACTTGCCCCACCCGGTGCGCTGGACGACGAGCGCACGGGCCCGGTCGACGACCAGCGCGGAGATCGCGGTCCACTGGTCGTCGTACAGCGACACGTCGTCGCGCCCCACCAGGGCGCGCAGGTGCTCGTCGGCGCGGGCGCGGAGGTCGGTCGCAACGGTGGTCATGCCCCGTGTCTACCAGCGGCCCCGGACATCGGGCCGACGCGGGCCGAGTTGTCCACAGGCATCACCGGTGGTGCCGGTGGCCGCCCCTCAGGATCATGATGATCGCGGGCAGGAAGACCCACATCGGCCAGAAGTAGCCGCCACCGCTCATCAGCCAGACGACGGTGCAGATCGCTCCCGGCACGAAGGGCGCCGGGATCCCGCGACCACGGTGGTGGCGCACCTCCACCTCACTCGGCCGCTGGTCGTACGCCGGAGGCCCGGTCGGCTCCAGCGGCGGCTCGGGGACGGGCTCGCGGGTCGGCCGGTAGACCTCGTAGGTCGGCTCGGACACGACTCCATGACACCCCCATCGCGGCCGTTCCGCAAGGGACGGATGTCATGGGTTCCGCGGGCGGGCGGATGTGGTGGCTACCAGATGCGGACGCGGGACTCCGGCTCGAGCCACAGGCCGTCGCCGGGCCCGGTCGCGAAGACCTCGTGGAACTCGTCGAGGTTGCGCACGATGTTCGCGCGGAACTCCGGCGGGCTGTGCGGGTCGATGGTGAGGTACTGCCGCTCCTGCTCGGTGCGACGCTTGGTGCGCCAGACGTAGGCCCAGTTGAGGAAGACCCGCTCCTTGTCCTCCACCGCCGCGTCGCCGCCCTCGGAGATCAGGTAGGCCTTCAGACCGATGGTCAGGCCGCCGAGGTCGCCGATGTTCTCGCCGACGGTCAGCGCGCCGTTGACGTGCTCGCCGGGGAGGCTGCGGGGCGAGAAGCCGTCGTACTGCTCGATCAGGGCCTTGGTCTTGACCTCGAAGTTGGCCTTGTCGGTGGGCGTCCACCAGTCGTTGAGGTTGCCCTCGCCGTCGTACTGGGCGCCCTGGTCGTCGAAGCCGTGACCGACCTCGTGGCCGATGACCGCGCCGATACCGCCGTAGTTCTCGGCCGGGTGGGCGTCGGGGCTGAAGAACGGCTTCTGCAGGATGCCCGCGGGGAAGCAGATCTCGTTGGTGCCGGGGTTGTAGTAGGCGTTGACCGTCTGCGGCAGCATGAACCACTCGTCGCGGTCGACCGGGCTGCCGATCTTCTTCAGCTCGCGCGCCGTCGCGAACGCCGCCGCCGCCTGGGCGTTGCCCATCAGGTCCTCGGCACCGACCTCGAGCGTCGAGTAGTCGCGGAACTTCTCCGGGTAGCCGATCTTGGGCCGGAAGGTCGCGAGCTTGTCGTACGCCCGCGCCTTGGTGTCGTCGGTCATCCAGTCGAGCTTCTCGATGGACGCCCGGTACGCCGCCAGCAGGTTCGCGACCAGCTCGTCCATCATCTGCTTGCTGGTGGGCGGGAAGTGGCGGGCGACGTACTCCTTGCCGACGGCCTCGCCCATCGCACCCTCGACGAACGACACCGCCCGCTTCCAGCGCGCCCGCAGCTCGGGGGTGCCGTTGAGGGTGCGGCCGTAGAAGTCGAAGTTGGCCTGGACGAACTCGTCGGGGAGGTACGCCGCGGCGTGGCGCCAGACGTGCGAGGTCAGCCAGTCCTGCCAGACGTCCAGCGGCGTCTCGTCGAGGACCTTGGACAGGTGCTCGAAGTAGCTGGGCTGGCGGACGCACACCTCGGCGATCGTCGCCTCGGAGCCGCCGAGGTTGGTGACGTAGGCGTGCCAGTCGAAGTTCGGGCAGAGCTCGGTGAGCTCGTCGAAGGTCTTCAGGTTGTAGGTCTTCTGGACGTCGCGGGTCTCGGCGCGCTCCCAGTGGCCCTTGGCCAGCAGGGTGTCCAGCTCGAGCACGCGCTGCGCGGCGCCCGCCGGGTCCGGGTGCTTGCCGAGCGTGAGCATCGTGGTCAGGTAGCCGACGTACGCCTCGCGGATCTCGGCGAACTTGTCCTCGCGGTAGTAGGACTCGTCGGGCAGCCCGAGCCCGCCCTGCACCAGGTGGAAGAGGTAGCGGTCGGACTTGCGGTCGTCGGTGTCGACGTACGAGCCGAAGAGGCCGTGGCCGCCGATCCGCTCGAACTCCCCGAGGTACGCCGCCAGGTCGCGCACGTCACGCAGACCGGTGACCGCGTCGACCAGCGGCTGCGCGGGCGCGGCGCCCTGCGCGTCGATCCGGTCGGTGTCCATGAAGGAGTTGAAGAGGTCCGCGATCTTGCGGGCGTTCTCGCTGTCGGCGGGGTCGGCGTCGGCCGACGGGTTGGCGAGCTCGGTGATGATCTCGCGCACCTGCTCCTCGGCCCGGTCGGCCAGCTGCACGAACGGCCCCCAGCTCGAGCGGTCCGACGGGATCTCGGTCTCCGTCAACCAGGTGCCGTTGACGTGGCCGAACAGGTCGTCCTGCGGTCGGATCGCGCTGTCCATGCCCGGGCGTGCGTCGTCGAGGATGCTCACCCGCCCGAATCTACAAGCCCGGCCTCAGGTTCCGCGTGGACCGGTCGAACGGGATCACATGGGAAGGGTGCGAGGAGCAGCCGCAGCGGTCGTCGCCGCGCTCGTCCTCGCCGTGGTCGCCGGAGGCGTCGGGACGGTCGGTGCGCCGGCCGAGGCACACCCACCCGCCCACGTCGTACGACGGGCGGCGAGCGAGTCGCTCGGACGACGCGTCCTGGCACTGACCAACCGCAGGCGGCGGCAGCACGACTGCGGCCCCCTGCACTGGCAGGCCCAGCTGCGGACGTCGGCCCAGGCGCACACCGACGACATGGCCTCGAGCGACGTGCTCGCCCACCTGCTCGCCCACGAGCTCGGCCTGGTCGCGCGCATCCTGCGCGCCGGCTACCACCCCTGGCACCGGATCGCCGAGAACATCGCCGTCGGCTACCCCGACCCCACCAGCGTGGTCGCGGCCTGGATGCAGAGCCCCGAGCACCGCCGCAACATCCTCGACTGCCACCTCCACGACCTCGGCGTCGGCGTCACCACCGACCCCGCCGGCACCACCTGGTGGACCCAGGACTTCGGCCAGCACTAGCCCCTGTGGCGCGAGCGACGTCGCTCGTTCCTCGCGCCGCGCTGCCGCGCCGCGGTCGAGGCGCTGCCCACTCCCTCGCCGCCGGCGGCTTCCGGGGCCGCTGCGTGGAAGTAACGCCACCCGTCGCCTCCGGTCGCTCCTCCGTCGCTCCCTCCAGCTCCTCGGCGCGACTTCCACGACGGCGCGCCCCAATCCGTGCCATGGCGCGAGCGACGTCGCTCGTTCCTCGCGCCGCGCTGCCGCGCCGCGGTCGAGGCGCTGCCCACTCCCTCGCCGCCGGCCGCTTCCGGGCCGCTGCGTGGAAGTAACGCCACCCGTCGCCTCCGGTCGCTCGTTCCTCGCGCCGCGCTGCCGCGCCGCGGTCGAGGCGCTGCCCACTCCCTCGCCGCCGGCGGCTTCCGGGCCGCTGCCCGCTCCCTCGCCGCCGGTCACTCCCCGTGGCAGCCTCAGCCGCGCAGCCGTACGACGGACTTGCCGAGCGTGCCGCGGGCGTCCATCTCCAGCAGGGCGTCGCGGAAGCCGTCGAGGTCGTAGGTGCGTCCGATCGGCGGCTTCACCGCACCGGACTCGATCATCGGGACCAGCCGGGCCCACTGCTGCTGCATGTAGCCCGGGTTGGCGAAGGCGTGCTCGCCCCAGGCCGCGCCGCGGACCTCGGTGTTGTTGAGCAGCAGCCGGTTGACCTTGACCTCGGGGATGCCGGTGCCGGCGGCGAAGCCGACCACCATCAGCCGGCCGAGGCGGGCCAGGCAGCGCAGCGAGTCGGTGAAGAGGTCGCCGCCCACCACGTCGACGACCATGTCGACGCCGCGACCGCCGGTGAGCTCCTTGACCCGGTCCTTGAAGCCGTCGACGAGCACCACGTCGTCGGCGCCGGCCGCCCTGGCGTAGTCGGCCTTCGCCTGGCTGCTGACGACCCCGATCGTGCGGGCGCCGAGCGCCTTGGCCACCTGGAGCGTGGCGGTGCCGACGCCGCCGGCGGCACCGTTGACGAGGACTGTCTCGCCCTCGCGCAGCCCGCCGCGCTCCTCGAGCACGAACAGCGCGGTCAGGTAGTTCATCGGGAGCGCGGCGCCCTCGTCGAAGGTCATCGCGTCCGGCAGCGGGAAGACCCAGTCGGCGGGGGCGACGGCCAGCTCCGCGCCACCGCCGTACGCACCGACGGCGGCGACCCGCTGGCCGGGCTCGAAGCCGGGGCCGGACACGACCGTGCCGGCGAAGTCGACGCCGAGGGTGAACGGCGGCTCGGGCTTGAGCTGGTACTCCCCCTTGCTCAGCAGCAGGTCCGGGAAGGACACCCCGACCGCGTGCACATCGACGAGCACCTCGTGCGGCTGCGGAGCGGGCGCCTCGACCTCCTCGACGGTGACGTCGGCGGGACCGGTCGTGGCGAGGACTCGTACGGCGCGCATGCGCCGAACCTAGCGCCTCCCCACCGAACCACCGGGCGGGCGTTTGCCCGCGGGTCCCCCGGGGAGGATCAGACCTGTGACGACGACCCCGCACCCCGCCGCCCCCGCACCGACCCCTGCCCGCAAGGACGCCGCCACGACGGCGGTCCAGGTCGTCGTCGGCCTGGTCGGTGGCCTCGTGTTCGTGCTGCCGCTGCGGATGGTGCTCGGCACCGAGACCGACGGCTCGCTCTACGGCTGGATGCTCGGCGGTGTCGCGGTCGCCGCGGTGGTGGCCGTCCTCGCCCAGCTGATCGGGGCGCCCAAGGGCGCGGGCGTGGTCACGACCGCATGCGGCGTGTTCATGCTGCTGGCCCTGGTCGGCGTACGCATCTGTGCGGCGACGCCGGACCCGCCCGGCGACACGGCGATCGCCCTCCTGGTGGGGCTGCCGGCGGCGGCGCTGTCGGCCCTCGTCGCCGTCGCCGTCGTACGACGCATGCCCGCAACGGTCGCGCTCGCGGCCGGGATCGCCATCGCGGTGCTGTGCTTCCTCGTCGCGGCCGGGCTCGCGATCCCGGCCGGCCAGCAGCTGCACGACGCCCGCGACCGAGCCGCGCAGGCCGCCCTGCTGGAGCGGAGCTCGCTGTCGGCGTACCTCCCCCGGTTCGACAACCTTCCGCTGCTCTTCGACGGGATCACGACCCAGGACGGCAAGGCGATCTCCTACGACCTCTGGGGTCAGCCCGACGGCGACCAGTCGCTGTACTTCGTCGAGATCGACTCGCCCGACCCGACGCTGCCCTACTGCACCAGCACCAGCGCCGGCCCCGGAGACACCTGCCAGGGCCACGGTGACTACCAGGTCGCCACCGACTCTCAGGGCGTGGAAGCGGTCGTCACCGACAAGCTCGTCGCGACCTTCCCCTCGGGCCAGCCCGGGACCGGCGGGATCCCGTCGGTGGAGACGATCGGCAAGGCGCTGGCCGATGCCGAGCCGGTCAGCTGGCACCAGCTGGTGAGCACCGGCCACTGACCCCGCCAGCGTGATCCAGGACATGTTGCAACTCGTTGCATAGGTCTGCCACAGTGACGCCATGGCCCTCGAGCACGCCCTCCTCGTCGCGCTGCGCGAGCAGCCGTCGGCCGGGCTCGAGCTGTCGCGCCGCTTCGAGCGCTCGATCGGCCACTTCTGGAGCGCCACCCACCAGCAGATCTATCGCGTGCTGGCGCGGATGGAGTCCGACGGCTGGGTGACCGGCGACGTCGTCGTGCAGCAGGGCAAGCCGGACAAGAAGGTGTACGTCGTCACCGACGCCGGCAGCGCCGAGCTCGCCCGCTGGCTGGCCGCCCCGACCACCGACACCCCGCTGCGCAGCGAGCTCGGCGTCAAGCTGCGCGGGGCGTCGTTCGGCGACCGCTCTGCTGTGCTGGCGTCGGTCCGCGACCTCGTCGCCGACCACCGCACCCGACTCGACCACTACACCGCGCTGATGAAGCGCGACTACCCGACCGGAGCCGAGGGCCTCGACGGCCTGGAGCTCGACCAGTACCTCGTCCTGCGCGGCGGCGTCCTCCTCGAGGAGGGCCAGGTCGCGTGGCTGACCGAATACCTCGACACCTGGGAGAACCGATGACCGACCCGACGCCGTACCCGCACCTCCTGTCGCCGCTGAAGGTCGGCACCACCGAGCTGCGCAACCGCGTGGTGATGGGCTCGATGCACACCGGCTTCGACGACCACCCGTGGGACGTCGCGAAGCTCGCCGCCTTCTACGAGGAGCGGGCGCGCGGTGGCGTCGCCCTGATCATCACCGGCGGCTTCGCGCCCAACAAGCGCGGCTGGCTCAAGCCGTTCGGGTCGGAGATGTCCTCGCGCCTGCAGGCGATCCGCCACCAGCAGGTGACCTCGGCGGTGCACCGGCACGACGCCAAGATCTTCCTGCAGCTGCTGCACGCCGGCCGCTACGGCTACAACCCGCTGAACGCCTCGGCGTCGGCGATCAAGGCGCCGATCAACCCGTTCAAGCCCAAGGCGATGTCGGGCCGCGAGGTCGAGCGCACCGTCGACGCGTTCGCGCGCTCCGCCCGGCTGGCCCAGAAGGCCGGGTACGACGGCGTGGAGATCATGGGCTCCGAGGGCTACGGCATCAACCAGTTCCTCGCCGAGCGCGTCAACAAGCGCACCGACAAGTGGGGCGGCTCGGCGGAGAACCGGATGCGCTTCCCGGTCGAGATCGTCCGTCGGACACGGGCGCTGGTGGGGCCCGACTTCGTCATCCAGTACCGCATCTCGCTGCTCGACCTGGTCGAGGGCGGGCAGAGCTGGGACGAGACCGTCACGCTCGCGAAGAAGCTCGAGGAGGCCGGCGTCGACATCTTCAACACCGGCATCGGCTGGCACGAGTCGCGTGTGCCGACGATCATCACCCAGGTCCCGCGCGGCGCGTGGGTCGACTCGACCGCCGCGCTGAGGCCGCACGTCTCGGTGCCGGTGATCGCGTCCAACCGCATCAACACCCCGGAGCTGGGCGAGTCCATCGTGGCCTCCGGCACGGCCGACGCGGTGTCGATGGCCCGACCGTTCCTCGCCGATCCCGACCTGGTCGCCAAGGCGGCCTCCGGGCGGACCGACGAGATCAACGTCTGCATCGCCTGCAACCAGGCCTGCCTCGACCACGCCTTCTCCAATCGCAAGGTCTCGTGTCTGGTCAACCCGCGGGCCGGACGGGAGACCTCGCTCGTCCTCTCCCCCACGCGGGTGCGCAAGAGCGTGGCCGTAGTCGGCGCCGGCCCTGCCGGGCTCTCCGCAGCCGTCGCCGCCGCGGAGCGCGGCCTGCAGGTGACGCTGTTCGAGCAGGACGCCGAGATCGGCGGCCAGTTCCGCCTCGCCATGCAGGTGCCCGGCAAGGAGGACTTCAAGGACACCGTGCGCTACTACGCCCGCCGCCTCGAGGTGCTCGGCGTCGACGTGCGCCTGGGCACGCGTGCGGACGAGGCCGCGCTGGCGCCGTACGACGAGGTGGTCGTGGCGACCGGTGTCGAGCCGCGGATGCCGGCCATCCCCGGCATCGACCACCCCAAGGCCGTGTCGTACGCCGACGTGCTGGCCGGCCGCGTCGTGCCGGGCAGGCGCGTGGCGGTCGTCGGCGCCGGTGGCATCGGCGTGGACATGTCGGTCTTCCTCACCCACGAGGAGGAGACGCTGGAGGAGTGGAAGGCGCACTGGGGCGTCGGCGACTTCCACCTCGACCGCGCCGGACTGACCGCGGCCAAGCCGCGCACGCCCGCCCGCGAGGTGTGGCTGCTGCAGCGCAAGACCTCGCGCATCGGCAAGGGCCTGGCCAAGACCTCCGGATGGGCACACATGGCCCACCTGAAGCAGGACGGCGTGCACCAGGTCACCGGTGCGTCGTACGACCTCATCGACGACGCGGGCCTCCACATCACGGTGACCGCTGCCGACGGCAGCACCACGCAGCAGGTGCTCGACGTGGACCACGTCGTCATCTGTGCGGGCCAGGAGTCGGTCCGCGACCTGGCCGGCGAGGGCCGCACGATCATCGGTGGCGCCGACGTCGCCGCCGAGCTGGACGCCAAGCGCGCCATCCTCCAGGGCACGGAGCTCGCCGCCTCCCTCTGAGCTCTACCGGGAATTGGCGGGTTCTGGCGCGAAGCTTCACGGCAGGGGCCGGTAATTCACTGGGAACCCAGTGAATTACCGGCCCCTACGCTGGGCCACATGATCCGGGACCTGAGCGACGAGGAGGCGCGGCGGGCGCTGCCGTGCAAGTGGGGACAGGTCGACGAGGGCGTGATCCCGGCCTGGGTGGCCGAGATGGACTACGCACTCGCGTCGCCGATCGCGGCCGCGCTGCAGGGAGCGGTCGCGGCGGGTGTGACCGGCTACCCCGACTTCGCCCTCGGCGGCCCGCTCGGCGAGGCGTACGCCGGGTTCGCGATGCGCCACTTCGGCCACGGCGTCGACCCGACCTGCGTGATCCCGGTCGTGGACGTGACCGCCGGGGTGCGGCTCGCGCTCGACGCGCTGTCGGAGGACGCGCCGGTCGTGATGACGGTGCCGGGCTACCCGCCGCTGCTCGACGTCGCCGGTGTCACCGGCCGCGAGCGCGTGGACCTCGTCGTCGATCCCGACGCCGAGCGCGCGGAGTGGGACCTCGACGAGCTCGACCGGCTGCTCGCCGCCGGGGCCCGCACGGTCCTGCTGACCAATCCGCACAACCCGTGGGGCCGCGTCTTCACCAGGACCGAGCTCGAGGGCATCCGCGACGTCGTCGTGCGACGCGGCGCCCGGGTGATCGCGGACGAGATCCACGCGCCGCTGGTGCTGCCCGGGTCGCCGGCCCACGTCCCCTACCTCTCGCTGGACGGCACCGCCGATCACGCCGTGGCCCTGGTGGCGGCATCGAAGGCGTTCAACGTGGCGGGCCTGCGCTGCGCCCAGCTCCTCACCGGCGACACCGCGACCCGCGACCGGCTCCGGGGCGTGGTGCCTGCCCGCAACGACTCGTGGTCACCGCTCGGGGTCGTGGCCGCCGTGGCGGCGTACGACGACGGGGATGCGTGGCTCGCCGCGCTCGTCGCTCGGCTCGGCGACCAGCGCGACCTCCTCGGCAGGCTCCTGGCCGAGCACCTCCCGGAAGCGCGCACCCGGCCGCTCGAGGCGACGTACCTCGCCTGGGTCGACCTCCGCGCCTACGGCCACGACGACCCCGCGGCGGTGGCCCTCGAGCGTGGACGCGTCCGGCTCGCCCCCGGGCACGACTACCACCCCGGCCTCACCGGCCACGTTCGGATCAACATCGCCACCAGCCCTGAGCGACTGACTGCGATCGTCGAGCGGGTGGCGGGGGCGCTGTAACACGTTGTTCGGCGACCTGGTCGGCTGCCGGGTGCTGTAACACGTTGTTCGGCGACCTGGTCGCCAGTTTCCCGCTGTTGTACGTCGCTGCAACGGCGTAGAACAGCAGTCATCGACCGACCAGGTCGCCGAACAACGTGTTACAGCGCCCGCTCGCCGCGCCCCCGATGCCCAGCAGCCAGCTCCGCGAACCACCGATAGCTCGCCTTCGGGATCCGGGCCTGCGTCTCGTAGTCGACCCAGACCAGCCCGAACCGCTGCGAGTAGCCGTCGGCCCACTCGAAGTTGTCCAGCAGCGACCAGCAGTAGTAGCCGCGCACGTCGACGCCCCGCGCGATCGCGTCGGCGACGGCGCCCAGATGGGCAGCGTGGTAGGCGATCCGGTCCTGGTCGTCGACGACGCCGTCCTCATCGGGTCCGACGTCGTAGGAGCAGCCCGACTCGGTGATCTCGATCGGCGGCAGCACGGCGCGGTACCGCGCCCGCATCATGATCAGCAGCTCGCGCAGCGCCTCCGGCACGATCGGCCACCCGAAGTCGGTGGTCTCGTGCCCGAGGACCTCGGCGAAGTCGAAGGGCAGGTCGGCCTCCTCCTCGGCCGCGGCCCGGATCCGCATCGGGTTGTAGTAGTTGACGCCGTAGAAGTCGAGCGGCTGGCGGATGGTCGCGAGGTCGCCGTCCTGCACGAGCCCCTCGAACGAGTCCATCAGCTCGGCGATGTCCGCGGGGTAGCGGCCCATCAGCATCGGCTCGACGAACTGTCCGTTCCACAGGGCGTCGAAGAGCTTGGCCGCGCCGACGTCCGCATCACTGTCGGAGCCGGGCCAGATCGGAGCGTGGTTGTTCGCGCAGCCGATCCTCCCCGTGACGCCGGCCGCGCGCAGCGCCTCGGTGGCGCGTCCGTGGGCCAGGAGCAGGTGGTGCGTGACCGGCTGCGCGTCGAAGAGCAGGGCGCGGCCGGGCGCGAGCATGCCGATGCCGTAGCCCAGCAGCGAGGCGACGTTCGGCTCGTTCACCGGCACCCAGGCCGCGACCCGGTCACCGAGACGCGCGGCCACCGCGGCGACGTACTCCTCGAAGCGGTCGACGGTCTCGCGCGCCATCCAGCCGCCGCGGTCCTCGAGCGGCTGCGGGAGGTCCCAGTGGTAGAGCGTGGCCATCGGCGCCTGGCCGGCAGCGAGCAGCGAGTCGACCAGCCGGTCGTAGAAGTCCAGGCCCGCCGCGTTCACCGCACCGGACCCGGTCGGCACGACCCGCGGCCACGCGATCGAGAAGCGGTACGCCGACGTGCCGAGCCCCGCCATCAGCGCGACGTCCTCGTCGACGCGGTGGTAATGGTCGCAGGCATCCGCACCGCTCGAGCCGTCGGACACACGCCCCGGCTCGGCGCAGAACGTGTCCCAGATCGAGGGCCCCCGGCCGTCCTCGGCCACCGCTCCCTCGACCTGGTACGCCGCCGTGCTGGTGCCGAGCGTGAAGCCGGCCGGCAGCCGCGCGGCGAGCGCGACCGGATCCGTCCCGCCCGCCACCTCGCTCACGAGGCGTCAGCCTGCCACCCGACGGCCGTGCGCCGCCACGACTTCGGCGAACCACGAGTACGACGCCTTCGGCGTACGGGCCTGCGTGGCGCGGTCGACGTGGACCAGCCCGTACGGCGTCATGAACCCGTCGTCCCACTCCCAGCAGTCGAGCAGGCTCCACACGAAGAAGCCGCGGACGTCCACCCCGAGGTCGATCGCGTCGGCGACCGCACCGAGGTGGCTCCGGAGATAGTCGATCCGCTTGGGGTCCTCGATCCGTCCCTCGGCGTCCGGCTCATAGGTGTACGACGCCCCGCACTCGGTGACGACCAGCGGCGGGAGCGCGTCCCCGAAGCGGTCGGTGGTGACGCGCATCCAGTCGGTGAGCGCCTCGGGCACGACCGCCCAGCCGCTGGCGGTGCGCTCGCGCCCGCTGATCTCGAGCAGCGCGATCGGCGCGTCGGCGCCCGGCGGCGCGGCGCCGATGCGGTGGGCGCCGTAGTAGCTGATGCCGTAGAAGTCGAGCGGCGCGCTGACGACGTCCAGGTCGCCCGGCTCGATCGCCTCCTCGATCACCGGCATCAGGTCGCTCGGGTAGCGCCCGAGGAGCATCCCCTCGAGGGCGACCCCGTTGAGGATCGCGTCGAACAGCTTCGACGCGGCGACGTCGGCATCGCGCAGGCTCGCCGGCCAGATCGGGCCGTGGCCGTTGGAGCAGCCGACGCTGGTCGCGCCGAGGTCGCGCAGCACCGAGGCCGCCCGGCCGTGGGCCGTCAGCAGGTGGTGGCCCACCGGCAGGCAGTCGAAGACCAGCTTGTGACCGGGCGCGTGCTGGCCGATCCCGTAGCCGAGGATCGCCACCGACATCGGCTCGTGGATCGGGATCCAGTGCGCCACCCGGTCGACGAGGCGCTCGCCGACCACGGCGGCGTACTCGCCGAAGCGCTCGATCGTGTCGCGGTCGGCCCAGCCGCCCCGGTCGTCGAGCGCCTGCGGCAGGTCCCAGTGGTGCAGCACGACCGTCGGCTCGATGCCGCGCTCGAGCAGCCCGTCGACGAGGCGGTCGTAGAAGTCCAGGCCGGCGGCGTTGATCGCGCCCGACCCCGTCGGCCGGACCCGCGGCCACGACACCGAGAAGCGGTACGACGGCGCGCCCAACCCGCCGAGCAGGTCGAGGTCCTCGACGTAGCGGTTCAGGTGGTCCGCGGCGACCTCGGGAGTCGAGCCGTCCAGGATGTTGCCCGGCACCTCGGCGAAGGTGTCCCAGACGTGCCTCCCCCGCTCGTCGGGCGCGGACGCGCCCTCGACGGCGGCGGCGGAAGTTGCGGTTCCGAAGCGGAACCCCGCCGGGAACCGTTCCCCCAGAGTGAACGGCTGCACCGGCACAATCTCCCACGTGAAGGTAAATATTCGCAGGGGAACCCAGCGCTTCACGGACCAAGTCCCCGGCCGTCTGAGCCGGCACGGCTTCTCGTTCGGTGATCACTATCACCCCGAGCACCTCGACTTCGGGCCGATGGTCTGCCACGACGACCACCTGCTCGGTGCCGGCCGCGGCTTCGACGAGCACCCGCACAGCGGGCTCGAGATCGTCACCTGGATCGTGTCCGGTCACGTCGCCCACCGCGACTCCGAGGGCAACGAGGTGGTGCTCGGTCCCGGCGCGTGCGGCGTGCTCTCGGCGGGGTCCGGAACCCGGCACAGCGAGCACGCGACATCCGACGGCCCCGCCCGGTTCGTGCAGGTCTGGCTGCGGCCCGACGACCCGACCCGCCCACCGTCGTATGCGACGACGGCGCCGGACCTCCACGAGGGCGCCGGGCTGGTCCCGGTCGCCGGCGGCGACGGACCGCTGCCGCTCGGCACCGCCGGAGCGTCGTACGCCGTCGCGCGGCTGGCCGCGGGCGAGTCGCCCACCCTGCCCGCGGCTCCTCGGCTGCACGTCTTCGTCGCGACCGGCGCGCTGCTGCGCTCCTCGCTCGCCGAGCCGCTGCAGGCCGGCGACGCGTTCCTGCTGGCTGACGAGCCGGAGCACGAGGTCACCGCCGGCGTGCCTAGCGAGCTGCTCGTGTGGCGGCTGCCCTGAGGGTCACGCGAGAGACCTCAGCCGTGGGCGGCGCGGAGGAAGTCGGCGAGGATCGGGCCGGCGGTCTCGGCGCCGGTGTGGCCGACGTTCACGAAGACCGCCACCGCGAGGTCGCCCTGGCCCGCCACCATCCAGGCGTGGGTCTGGGTGGTGCCGTGCCCCGCGTCGAACTCGGCCGTGCCGGTCTTGGCGATCACCGGCTTGCCGGGCAGGCCGAGCAGCCCGCGACCGGTGCCGGTGGTGACGACGCCGCGCAGCATGGTGCGCAGCTGACGGGCCTCCGACCCGGTCAGCGGCGCCACACCTGACGGGACCGACGTCTTGACGCCGTCGACCATGTGCGGGACGACGGTGTGGCCGGCCACGACCGATGCCATCTCGGTCGCGATCGCCATCGGGGAGGCGAGGATCCTGCCCTGGCCGATCATGTCCGCGGCGCCCTCGGTCTCGCTCGCGGCGGCAGGGACCTGCCCGAAGTACGCCGGGAAGCCGAGGTCGTGGTCGACGCCGAAGCCCAGGGTGGCCGCGGCCTTCGCGAGCTGGCCCTTGCTGATCTTGCCGCGCTGACCGATGAAGGCGGTGTTGCACGACTGGGCGAGCGCCTCGCGGAGCGGGATCGTCCCGATCGCCGACGGCGGGAACTCGCTGTCGTTCTTGAACTGCTTGCCGTCGACACTGGTCGTCGTGGGGCACGTCACCGACGTGTTCGGCGTGAGGCCGGCACGCAGCAGCGCCAGGCTGGTGATGATCTTGAACGTCGATCCCGGCGCGAACTCGCCGTACGTCGCGTAGTTCTGGCCGTCGGTGCCAGGCCCGTTCGCCGCCGCGAGGATCGAGCCGTCGCTCGGCCGGATGGCGACCAGCGCGCTGGCCGGACCGACCGCGGACAGCAGCGACTCGGCCTTGGTCTGAAGGCGCTCGTCGAGGGTGAGCCTGAGCGGCGAGCCCGGCTTCGCGCCGACACGGGCCAGCGTGCGGGGGGTGACGGTCGACCCGGGCGTCTCGGCTCGGACGATGCGGCCGGAGGTGCCCCGGAGGCGGTCGTCGTACCGCGCCTGCAGGCCGGACTGCCCGACCTCGTCGCCGATCCTCAGGCTCGGGTTCTTCTTCATCTGGTCGGCGGTCACCGGCCCGACCCGGCCCAGGATCGGGGCCGCGAACTCCTTGGTCGGCGCCAGCGGCAGCCGCCCCGCCATCGTCAGCAGGCCGGGCAGCGAGGAGCGACTCACCGCCGCGGGCACGTCGCCGCGCCGGAAGGTGATCGCCTCGACGAACGCCTTGTCGCCGGCGGCTCGCACCTCCTTGACGTACGCCGACGCGTCGATGCCGACCAGCTGCGCCAGCGAGCGCGCGGACGACACCGCATCGGCGAGCGAGGTCCTGCTCCGGTCGATGCCGACGTGGACCACCGGACGCAGGGTGACCAGCGTCCTGCCGCCGGCGCCGGTGATGTCGCCGCGTCGCCCCGGCACGGTGAGCGCGTTGAGCACGTCGTGCGCGCCGAGCTTGGGCTGGACGATGCTGCGCGCCCACGAGACGCTCCAGGTCGATCCGTGCTCGACGAGCTCGGCCTGGGAGTCGTAGCTCCACGGCGCATGTCCGGCGACCAGCGGCCACGACCAGTGCAGGTGGGCGATCTCCTTCGAGCCGCCGGAGCCGACCGACCCGACCGACACGGTCGGTGCGATGCCGTCCATGCCGGAGACGACCTGCGCGTACTCCTTCGCGACGGCCGTCGGCTGAATGCCGTCGAAGGAGACGCCGGCGAAGGCCGACGTCGCTCCGCCCGGGGCCGCCGCCTTCTGCAGCGCTGCTGCGAGGCTCGAGGCCAGCTGCTGAGCCGGCCCGGACCCGCCGCCACACCCCACCAGCGCCAGCGCGCACGTGACGAGCAGTGTCAGTGCCACCGAGACCCGCCGCATGCCTAGGTTCTACCAGCACCCACCGACCGCGACGGAGCGCGACCGGGCAGCAGCTCGACCGCGGCGCGGCAGCGTGGACGAGCGAAGCGAGAACACGCTCGCGCCACCGAACCCCGACGTAAGGCGCGCCGTCGCGGAAGTCGCGCCGAGGAGC